>Ga0210393_10004613_pt1 | contig 10875 bp, 9 predicted proteins | sample IncBWC27OmetaG_FD_160068 | JGI IMG/M metagenome (GOLD analysis project Ga0210393, IMG submission 160068) | Forest soil microbial communities from Barre Woods Harvard Forest LTER site, Petersham, Massachusetts, United States - Inc-BW-C-27-O ...
CGCCTATGCCTCCGTGATCCACACAGCCGGGCGGGACGGCGCAATAGGTTGGCAGACGTTGTCCAACCCGCCGGAGTATCTCCCAGGCTCCGACCGCAGGCTGAATTGATTCTTTTGGATCAAGTCCAAACAAAACGATGCTCCGGGGCGGAAGCCCGGCGACCTTCTCGAATAGTTGATCCGCTGAGAGCCCAACCAGATCAATTTCTTTCATCGCGCTGTAATCATGCTGAAGCTCGGCATGGACCACACCCAACCAGTACCGATCGAATGCTGAGCTGCTCGTGATGATCGCGACGGTGTTGGTACTCGCATGAAGACGGAGTGCGAGGTCGAGTGTAGCTCGAAGATCGACAATGTCCGTTACGCCAGTCACTCCAGGCCAAATTTTTTGCCCGGCAAACCTTCTGACCTCGATGGCAAAGAAAACAATCGGCACGCCAGGAAACAACTCGTCACGATGTCTCAGAGCGAATTGGAGCGCCGGATATGCTCCCACCATTACGAGGTCTAGTTTCCGCGCGCCATATGCATGTCGTAGAGTTTCAACTTCGCTTTTCTCATATTCCGGATCGTCGAATCGGTGACTCTCGAAGGACTCAACATAGAAGTCGACTGGCCATGGAACACGAGCCCGCAGTGACGACTCGAGGAAGTCCGAGGGACCAAAAAGGCTGTTGTCACTAAAGCTATACAGGACCAGTATGTTCTTCGTATTCTGCCCGGCCGCGACGCGAACGCCGCCAAGAAAGCACAGTAAAGCACCCAGAGCTGGAATCCATAGGCATGGAGACAGCCCCTGGAAACCAAACCAACGGAAAGAATCACATTCCGTCTCGATTCGCACTCTTCTCATCATCAGACTCTTCGGTGATACCCGACATTGGAGCTGAATTGCCGCACTGCCTACCGGTGATTACCCGGTTTTCGACAGCAGATTGGTTACACACTGTTGGTCATCGCGGGCGGTAGCATGAAATACGACAGTGATACACAGCGGGGCCGCTGACCCGCCAACTTGCCAGAATTGCCTAGGATTGTAGCGCTCCGGAATACCCGCTTGGTAGTCTTTTCGGCTTGCTGGGGGACTTTCATCCTCGTTGGGCGACGTAAGAGTGTGATGCCCCAGTCTAGAAGACCAGCTTCATCGCCAGCTGCCCCACTCGAGGATTTACTGACGTGCTGGTGATAATACCGAAGGAAGATGATCCATACGTTGTATTTGGATTCGAGAACTGAGGATGGTTCAGAATATTGAAGAATTCCCCTCGGAATTGAAGACTACCGCCTTCCTTCGGCCAATGAATCGGCACTACGCGCATGACCCCCAGGTCGATATTGAACTGCCCAGGACCATTAACAATTCCTGTTCTGCTGTTTCCGAACGCGGTCCCGATGCCGTCGGCACCGATAACGGGAGGCGTTGTAAAACATGACGTGTTGAAATATCCCTCAAGCTTGCTTTTGACGGAACCAGCAGTCACCAGATTCGAATTGCTGCATCCGGGCGCGAGTTGGGCCCGGTCTTCGCTGATGCCAAAAACATTCGTCAAATTGTTGTATGCAATTGTGAGCGCTGTGCCGGATTGCAAGGTAAGCACGCCGGACGTAGACCAGCCGCTCAACAGAGCTTTCGGCACTCCCTCGGTTGGCGAGGGAAAGGCATATACAGCGCTCCATATAAGACGGTGCGTACGATCAGAACTTGCTCTGCCCCAGCGTTGTTCTGGTGAATTTTGATTTCCTTTGGTCAGGGTGTTCCCGGCTGAAGTCCCATTGATGCTATTACCATCACTATCCAATGTTTTGGAGAATGTGTAGGAGGCCAGCATTTGAAGTCCGTTGCTAAACCGCTTGGTCAAACTGGCCTCCAGACCGTTGTAAGAAGAGGTGCCCGCAGATTCGACCAATGACAGCGCGTCCGGCGGGACTCCCTGCACCGGGACCCGCTGGCCAATGTTCGCCACTGTATTCGAAGTGACACCTCGAATGGAGTTAGTCGGCGAGGCCGAGAGAGCCTGGTTCAGAGAACGATATCTCAACAGATGCCTGCCCAGCGTTCCAACGTACCCGACTTCCAGCATCCAGTCTTTGGCGAGCTCAACCTGAGAGTTCAGACCGAACTGTTGGATGATCGCAGGACGGAAACCTGGAGAAATCGTGTCGATCGACACGCTACTAGTTGGTGAATACAGGGGGAAATAAGGAAAAAAGCTGGGCGTGGGAAACGGTTGCGGAAATGGATTGCTGAACGTGGCCGCGGCATTGGCGGTACCGACATGGAAACGCGAAACGGAAAAAGGCGGTCCGAGAACGCCTTGAAAAAACGCCTGTCCCGTTGGTTGCGAAAAGTAGATACCGTAACCTCCCCGGATAGCGAGCCTGGATGTCCAACCTGAGGGTTGCCATGCGAAGCCGATGCGCGGAGCAAGCCCATTCTGCCCTTTTCCCAGGGTTGCAGCATTGTTGCCGGCCCGAATGACACCGGGTGGGACCACATCAGGATAGTTCGCTGCAACGACGTATCCCGCCAGGCTTCCTGTAATTGGAGGGTTCGGATCGACGCGGCCGATGTCAAAACTGGCGTTTCGGCCAAGAGCGTCACCCAACTGGCCGATCCTCTCGTACCGCAGCCCAAGATCAAGCATGAGTGTGCTTGTTGCCCTAAAGTGATCTCCGATGAACAGCGACCCGTTCCAGCTCCGGTATTCACGAGCAAGCAATCCATAATCATCGAGAGATGCATAGACATTGCTGAAGAGTTTGGTTCCATTCTGGTCTGCATCAAGCCCAAGCAAGAAGTCGGGCCAGCTGAGAAATTGCGCCAACGACCCCAGCCCCACAATATTCACATCGTTAAGTATCCGAGAGAGAGAACCGCCCATTTCGATCAGATGCTGAGAATGCGAATAGGTGAGGATGTCTGAAAAGTAGAAACGCTTCTGATCGAAAGTGCGCGGATATGCGCTTGCCAGGTTGATCGAGCCGACGATCCCCAGGCTGGGCAGCCCATTCTCGTTATTCATTGTGCCGGCTGCAACTCCGAGATCGGACCATGAAAACGGAGCTTCAGCTGTAGTCGACCCAAGTGTGCTGGTGTATCCGAATCGTAAATTGTTGAGCAGTTGCGGTTTCATCAGTTGTACCCAGGAGATTGAAAACACCCGGAATCGATTGTCGATGTTACTGGGAAAGCCGGAAATATTGCCCGTCCCATTCAAACCGTTGCCTGGAAACGACACGTTCATCGCGGCGTTCGACCACATGAATCGAATCGCTAGGCTGGAGCTTTGCGATAGATTGGCGTCAAGATTCGCGAGGAATTGATCCTCATTAAATTGACAAGGCGTACTGATGCTACTGAGCCCCTGACTTGCAAGCGGCAGCGAAGAATTCACGACTCGTGGAGACGGAATGAGATAGGAGCCATCAGGAAGCTTGAAGTTCAGGATTTCCAGCGCCACTGGATTGATGTTAGAGCCATCTGACTTAATCGACACACCGCCGAATGCTCCTTTCTTTCCGCCAAACAAGGCCCCTAGCGCCTGAGCGGAGCGATCATTGGTCAGTGGAGGCAGGATAACGGTCGCCGCGCACGAGATCCGCGCTTGTCCCGAGGCCAGGCCATTGATTTGCCGGGTTCCTTGATACGATCCAAAATAATAGAGCTGGTTCCGCCGAATTGGCCCGCCGAGCGTGAAGCCGAACTGATTCTGCTTCAAATCGGGGCGCGGTTGACCCGCGCTCTTGAGGAAGTAGTCGTTCGCGTTTAATACATTGTTGCGGAAGAATTCGAAGACGCTGCCATGAAGGCTGTTCGTACCGGATTTCGTGACCAGGCTAACGCTGGCTCCAGCGTGTTCTCCAAACGAAGCATTGAATAGACCGGTCTGGACCTTGAACTCTTGGATTGAGTCTGGATTGGGTATCGGAATTCCCCCGCTCGCAATATTGCTGGCTTGAAGATCGGTGACCGGAACGGCATCGAATTCATAGCTGTTGTCATAGGAACGTGATCCGTGGACGAATATCCCATCATTACCGGGATCGATTTGCGCCATCCCTCCACCGCCAACGCCCAATTCGCCGGCATTATTCACACCCGTCGAGACACCAGGTGAAAGATCGACAATCTGAGTGAAATTTCGCGAAGCTAGCGGCAGTGCCTGGATCATGCGATTATCGACGACACGTCCCAGAGCGACCGAATCGCCTTGCAGCTGAGAGATATTGGCTTTAACTTCGATATTTTGTGTAACTCCAGCGACCTTCATCGGAATCGATACTCGAGTGCTCTCCGTGACGGCAACTTGCACTGAGATCGCTTGCGCCTGTGAATAGTCGGCTTTGGTGGCCGTTAGCTGATAGATCCCTGGCGGCAGAAGCGGCAAGACGAAGCGGCCTTCGTCGTCGCTGATAGTCGAGCGACTGATTGCCATATCCTGATTCTTAGCTTCAATCGAAACTTGAGCAATTCTTCTTCCCGAAGAATCCAGCACCGAACCTATCAAGGCGCCCGTCGAAGCTGTTTGGCTCCAGGAATGAGCGAAGGCAAGAAACATCCAGAGTAGGATTTGAAGGTATGTCCAGAGGCGAATCACGCCGCGATGCGACGAAAGCATCGAGGTGACGAACTTGCCGCCATCATACCGACCGTTGCGGCGAGCGCCGCCACTCGCGAAACTCATTTTGCTCCCGTTGATCTGATGCAAACCGAAAGCTGACAAGCAATGACCACTGAGGGCGTGTTGAATACTACCTCACACTCTTCGAAGCGGTAAATAACTTGGCTAGGATCTGTTGATGGCGTCAAGCCTGGGGTCGGGAATATGTCTGGGTTGTCTTGGATTATCAATTGGATAGCAAAGTCAACCAGAGACACTGCGGCCTGAGGCCGCAGTGTCTCTCTCCCAGCGATCGTATGGAGGGTGGCATTCTTCATGCCGCTTCCGGTATTGACTGTGGCCGCTTGAATCTTGATGTCCAAAACGCCCGTCGTTACATCCTGAGATGTGAACGTAAGTGTGGCGTCCCACTTGTCAAATGTACCGGCTATCGAGATCGAGGAGCTGACGGAGAACTCAATCGTGCTGGTTTGCGGTGTAATCGCGAAAACTGGCGCTTTGAGTCCAGCCCAGGGGTGACAGCACAGCGGATGCGAAAAGGCACAGGACTGCGAGTCGCATGATGCTCGGAGTGCCGAGCGCTAAGGTGGAAAACCTCTTCGAGATATTCATGGTCGCTCCTTCTCTCTCAATTGCGAGTTTGCTCAGTAATCATATCGAGCGTCTGATAGGAAGGAGCGAACCTGAATCCTCGCTGCTTACTTGAGGATAACCAGCTCCGCAGTGCCATTGCCACACATCCCGTAGATCGCTCCGGAAAGGCAGGCCCCCGCAGAGAACCGGTAACACCCCGGCGTTTTGGCCGTCACGGTGACGGACTTGTTGGAGCCGCCAACGATGTCGTCAGGCGGGTCGAAGGGTGAGGTTGGTCCCATATCCACGATAAAACCCTGATGCTTAGTGTCGCTCTTCCAGGTCACCTGCGTTCCCGTTTTCACGCAAAAGGTGGAGTTTCCTTTCGCGCCGGGAATACTGGGAGTGGCGGAGGCAGCACTTGCGGTGCGCTTAACATCGACAGAGCACGGCTCTGAAGCCGATCCGCACGTGTTAGCAGCAGTGCAAAGCGCTGTTGGATCGGGTTCTTTGCAGGCGTATGGGTTTTTCTTTTGTGCGTATGCGTTTTGATTATGCACCAGCACGACGAGCGGTAGCGCGAGCATCGCGCACCTGATGATGTACAGTCGGTGAGTCGTCATAACTTACCTCGCTACATGGTCGTAAAACCATCTGAAGTCGTTGAACACGGGTCAGCACAACAAAGATCAAAAGCAGGCGATGTCCCCTAACGGTCCTAATTGACCCCAGGGGTGCCTTTCCAATCAATAAGGTCCGATAACCTCCAGGGATTCTGATTGAGGTCCCACTGCAGCTTGCCATCTTTGTTAAGTATCAATTGTGCTGCTGGATAGAGTGTCCCTGTACTCTTACTCTTGTCCTGATCGTTGAGCTCAAGTACCCCGGCGGTCAGATTGAAGGATTGCGTTTGGCTATCCGTCCAAGCTTCCGCAAATCGAATCTGCCGACTTGTGACAAAGACAATCCTTCGCCCTGTCGGTGTCGGGGTCATCTCTATATAGGAGCAATCGTTTCCCAATGTGCCCGTGATCTCGACGTGACCTACGGCTCTCATTTTCCAGAGCGCATTGTACAGCCCCTCGTTCTGTCCCTTTTGGTACGCCTGCACAAGGATTGCCCGGTCGGCTGGAGTTGAGAATTCATAGATGTTCAGGGTTACGCCGATGTTTGCGCCCAACTGCGTACCTGTTCCGTAAGCCTGGGCATCGATTGTTTCATACCTGTCTTTCGAAAAGGCGGTGCTGCTTCCAGCCAACATTAAGCCGAGCAACCCTATGCCCATCACGGAGAACTTCGAAAATTTCCTTTTTGTTTGCATACACCTCACTCCTTCGCGCCTGATATCGCGCTCGTTGGCAGATTGAGGTCCCACGGTAAGTCTTTGCGGAGAAGACGACAACTGTCACAAGTGTCAGTCCCCGCATAAAAGGAGGTTAGAGCGTGTCTCGTAACATACTTTCTTTCTGAGCGTATCGAGAGACGGATGGTCGAGAACAACTTTGTCACTTGCCGGGCCTTCACCCGTGATTGGCCATCAGCCGTGCGCCCCTGTCACTTGTGCCAGTATCCGTACTACGCCCCTCCGTAACACAATCACTTGAGAATTTGCGAGTACCGCTCAGACATGACAGACACGTTTGACGCTCGATCGCTGTGCTGTGCGGAGAAGATTTGCCTCCGCACTCCTAAAGTTCTCGGAAAGTAATAGGAGGCGCCATGATGATGAAATACGTCGTACTCTCTGCTGGCCTGCTCATCGGAGTATGCGCTTCGGCGCAGGACGTTCCAGACGTTCCGAAGGTGGAAATCCCGGTTGGCTTTTCCTTTGTCAATGTCCACCCCAACTTGGCGCCCATTACCAGTTTCAATGTATTCGGTGGAGGCGGCCAGTTTAACGTCAACTTCGGAAATTATTTTGGCGTCAAGGGCGACTTTATGGGATACACCCAGGGCAGCGGGCTGAGGAACCAGCTTCGCAACAACCTGGACTACACCGGCTCCGTAAGCGGAAACGTGTTCACTTACACGTTCGGACCCCAGATCAAGAAGCATACTGGAAATTTCCAGCCGTTCGGCGAGGTGCTGTTTGGCGCAGCGCATACCAACGCATACGCCACGATCGCGAATGCCATAAGTTCAACCTCCGGTTCCGGGAATAACAACGGTTTCGCCATGGTGGCCGGCGGCGGTATCGATTACAGAATTAACAGGAATTTCCAGATCCGGCCGGTCGAGGTGGACTACCTCCTGACCCGTTTCTCGGCCAACCACGTGGCTGGCTATACCGCTAACCAGAATAATTTTCGCTATGTCGGCGGGATAGTCTTCACATTCGGCGGAGCACCTCCGATCCCGCCGACGGCAAGCTGCTCTGTTTCTCCTACCGAGATCATGGCCGGCGATCCGGTATCGGCCACGGTCGCGACGCAGAATTTCAATCCCAAACGCCCCATTACTTATAGCTGGACCAGCAGCGGCGGCCACATAACTGGCACCACCGAAACTGCCAGCGTAGCCACCGCCGGCTTGTCGCCTGGAAGCTATACGGTTTCGGCGACCGCCACCGATGAGAGGCAGAGGAACAACAACACGGCGAGCTGCAGCGCCAGCTTTACGGTAAAGCAGCCGCTTCCGCCGACAGCGAGCTGTTCTGCCAGCCCAGACACAGTGAAGGCCGGCGACTCGGCGACGGTGACGGTCACGGCGCAAAGTCCCGATGGAAGCCAGCTGACCTACTCCTTTGTGGCCACTGCCGGGCGCGTCAGCGGCACAGGCAGCAGTGCGACGCTGGATACTACCGGTGCCCCGGCCGGAAGTCCGATCACTACGACGGCGACGGTGACCAACGTTCACGGATTGACTGCTACCTGCGAAGCCGTGGTCAACGTTGCACCTCTGCCTCCACCCGAGGTGGTGCAGGAAGCTACGAATGTGGGAGAGTGCAGTTTCAATAACTCGACCAGGCCTGGCCGCGTCGACAATGAATGCAAGGCGACCCTGGATCAGGTAGCCCTGCTCATTCAAAAGGAACCGAACAATACGTTTGTGATCGTTGGTTTTGCGGAGGACGAAGAGACGGTCAAAATGACGCAGCTGGCGGGCCAGCGAGCGGTGAACGTGAAGTATTACCTCACCCAGGGCGAAGGCGGCCAGCAGATCGATCCTTCCCTCCTGCAGGTAAAGACCGGCTCCGAAAAGAGCAGAAAGATCAGGATCTATAAAGTACCGCCTGGCGGCAAGGTTCCGGAGGAGGTCGTTGCCGTCGACGAGACCCAGGTACAAGGGGTGTCCCGCAATGCTCCGGCGAGGAAACACCACAAGACAGCAGCCGCTGCGAGCGATGCGCCCGCAATTCAGCAATAGGCCCTCTGCCGGGGCTCTAACCCAAGGTCATACGCCACTACCTGTTCTTGCGAGGTCTTTGCAACGAGCAGGTAGCGGCGGTGACGCAGACCCTAACTCTATCGGCCCCCACGTGTCTTCGGGCGCGTGGGGCTTTTTTGTTCCGTCGACTCAGGTGACTGCCAGCGCGGCCCTCACAAAACTTCGCTGATAGAATTTCGGAGTTTCGCCACACCTGCGCGAGAGTATCTGATCTCAATTCCTCGCTACTCTGGCTCGCGTAGGCGGGATTAGCTTGCGGCCAGGTATTTCCGCATCCAGTCGATGACCAGGCTGCGCATCTCGGGGGTTTCCTCGTGAGCGCAATCGAACAGCTCGATGCGGCAATCCTCCTGGCGGCCGTGTTGCCGATAAAGCGGCAATAGATTATCGCGAATCTTCTCGACCCCAGCGGGCGGTGTAAGGGGATCCTGGCGGCCGTTGACGCTGAGATGAGGCCGCGGAACGATCAACTCGTTGATCGCAGTGGTATCGAATTCCTTCAGCAACGATGGAACGAAATAGAAAATGCTGTGACCGCTGAGATTGTGCGCAGCCATGAGCGAATCGAAATCGGTCAGGCAACAAAGGTCGATAGCCAATCTGACGCGGGGATCGAGTGCGGCCAGCCACCAGGTCTTGGTGGCACCCATCGACATACCGGTCACACCCAGCCTTTGCGAATCCACTTCCGGCCGGCTTGCGAGGTAAGAGAAGGCGCGGAATTCGTCGAACATCATCATGCCCCAGAGCACCTGGCCGCGCCAAAGCATGAGCTTGAAGGCGTCCTCCTCTCCTCGATGGCCGTTGGTGTCGTGTTGGCGCTCACCAAAACACCAACTGTCGATGGCCAGAGTGACCACTCCCATTTCAGCGAGGACCGGAGCATAGGCGGGTTGAACGCCGGTTCCTTTGAGAAGTTGTTCCTTGCCCAGGTCGTACATTCCTGCGTGCCAGTGAATGAAGAGGAGGCCCGGCGCAGGGCGTTTGAGTTGCTTGGGGATCAACAGAAGAGCAGGAACCGGCTCAATCCCGTTCAGGTCGAAGACAAGCCGCTCCAGAGTGTACTGGTCGTGTTCCTCAGTGCGGACCAGCTTTGGCGGCGCGGGTTCATGCTGCCAGGGCAGATCGCCAAGGAGCCCCCAGAGAGCGGCGCGCCGGCGCTGCTGATATGCGGAGAATGCGGTTTCTGTTTCGGCGACTAGGTTACTGGCAGCGGAATTCAGGCCGAGGGAGATGCCACCGGTCAAAAGCGCGGATCGAAACACGAATCGGCGGCGGGTGATGCTTTTTTGTTCGTTGATTATCATGGCAGCCCATTCTATACAGTGTGCTCGGCGAAACGATTGCTCCGCCAATGGGCGAGCGGAAGCGAGGGCAATGGCCGGCGACGATGTGGTAAATTACGCGACGAAGCTGCATGAGGCACTCGAATGCGAAGGCGAAGCGGATTCTCGGGTTGAAGTCGCGACGGCTCGAGTGGCTGCAGGTTCACTAACAGTGACGAAGGCCCAGCTAGGAAGTGCGCTATTAACAGCGAGGCTGAGAGGTCCTGCCCTCGTCGATGCACGATTTGATCGTGTTTCTGGAACTCCTAATGTGCAGTGGGGAATTTCATGGGACATATAGCCGGGGTGGACAAAGACCCCAGCGCACACAAACGTGGGACAGAAAAGTAATCGTACCGGCCATTCTGGCGGCAGCCGAGATTGAGTTTGCGACCCGTGGTTTTACTGCGGCACGAACAGAGAGTATTGCAGCGCGCAAATAGGGCCAAAGGCATGATTTTCCATTATTTCAAAAACAAAGAAGGGCTTTTTGAGGCTGTTCTCTAACCGGCGCATCAGCCTTTCAGCGAGGCGCTCGATAAGTCCCTCGATAAGAACCTGAGCGCCACGGATGCTTTACTGACGTTTGTCGACCGGCCACTCGCCGCGATGGCAGGGAAACCGCTGTCTCCCGCTATCTTCGTGCTTGAAAGGATTCAGGACCGGCGAGCACTTTCGCAATCTCGAATGCCTTCCCTCTACTCTCGGGTTTAAACGCTGCTTAAGAGGGGTTTCCCAGCGTGCGTGTTCCGGAAGATGGATCCCTCGCATGGTGCTAACCATATTATTGGCCTGGGCGGCTTCTATTATCTTGCCGCTGGCAATTTCTCTCAAGCAGATAAAGGCCGCGACCCTTTTGAGCTATGCTTCGCTAAAAAGGCATACCGCCGAAGTACTGGCCTTTGTCAATAAAGGCGTAACGGCGAAAAGTTAAAAAAAAAATGCTGCGACCTTTTGTGTAGGAC
>Ga0210393_10004614_pt1 | contig 10872 bp, 8 predicted proteins | sample IncBWC27OmetaG_FD_160068 | JGI IMG/M metagenome (GOLD analysis project Ga0210393, IMG submission 160068) | Forest soil microbial communities from Barre Woods Harvard Forest LTER site, Petersham, Massachusetts, United States - Inc-BW-C-27-O ...
TACCTTATTCATATACAATTACAACCTCTGTAATAGTAACTATTGGATTATCCTTTACTATATTAACAGGTGTAACTATACTTGGATTATATCTTCATAAATTACATTTTTTCTCATATTTTATACCATCTGGAACTCCTTTAGCATTAGTTCCATTATTAGTTTTAATTGAAACTGTATCTTATTTAGCTAGAGCTTTATCTTTAGGTATAAGATTATTTGCTAATCTAGTTGCTGGTCACACATTATTAAAAATCATCTCAACATTTTTATATGGAATGTTTAATGCTGGACTATTAGCAGCTATTATAACCTTAATCCCATTTGTTATATTTTTAGCATTATGCGGGTTAGAATTAGCTGTATCAGTAATCCAAGCTTACGTATTTACTATATTAACTTGCTCATATATTAAAGATGCTTTATATTTACATTAAGAAAATGTTTATCAATTTTAAAGTAAATTCTATAATGAATAAATTCAATATTCATTATTTTTCAAGTACAGTACACAATTTCACAAATAGGAACTCTAATAATTTAAATTCACCTGTTTTAATAAGTAGCAAAGAAATATTAGATAACTATGAAAAAGATAAATTATCTGTAGATCTATTAAACTCAAATTTCCCCTTTTCTCCTTGATTCATTGTAGGTTTTACTGAAGCAGAAGGTAATTTCGATATATCCTTAAGTTCTAATGTTCACACTCTTCCTAAATTTAGATTTAGATTATCTTCTAAATATCTAGATATAATTTTATTATGTGCAATAAAAAACTATTTTTGTTCAGGTTCTTTACAGTTGAGAAGAGACACTCAAGTATTTACTTTAGAAATATCAAGTCAAGAAGTTATTAAGAATAAAATCATACCTTTATTTGATTCATATCCTTTAAAAGGAACTAAATATTATGACTATATTAATTGAAGAGATGGGTTTAAAGATTTCTTACTAAATAAAGATCCAGACTCTAGATTGAATTTAATTGAAAGAATTAAAGAAAGAAAATTAAAACTTAATAACTTAAAATCTGAATATAAATTACCTATTGGACATCTAGATAAATTTGACGGTCATTATATTTCAGGTTTTGTATCTGGAGATGGTTCTTTCTCTGTAGTAACTGGACCCAAAAGTTTTCATAATGGGTTTGGTCAAACAGTTTTCTTAATTACTCAACATATCAATAATAAATTATTGTTAGAAAACATAATGAAACATTTCAATGTTGGACATTTGTACGAGAATAAAACTAGAACTAATGAATTAAACTATAGAGTATCTAAGAAAGAAGATTTAATAAAAATTATAATACCTTTTTTTGAATTATACCCCCCTTTAGGAGTTCACTCTATTTCCTTCTTTAAATGAAAAAGCATCATCGAATTTCTCGTAAAAAGTAAAATCAAAGGAAAAGACAGAAAAGTATTTAACGATACTATATTAATACCTATTATAAGATCTTACTGACATAAAGATACTTATGATGTTTTAAAGAATGATCTATCTTTAAATAAAGATAAACTAGAATTAAGAATTTAGTTTAAAACTGATTTCATTTATTAAATTACATAATTTACTTATTTTACCCCCCTTTTTTTATGTTATGCCACTTATGCTGAAGGATTTCATCAGGAAAATCAGTAAAAGAGTTAATAGACAATTTTATATAACATAAGAAATAGTCAATAAATAAAAGAATAAATATAAATAATTGAATTTGTCAAAATATTATTAATATATTAAAGGTTAATTCTCTTAGTTCAATGATAGAATAACATTGATTAGAATGTCGATTTTGGTTTAAATCCAAAAGGGAATTTCAATAAACTTAGGGCGGTTGATAGGAAGAGGGAATATATTTAAAATAATTTACCCCCATGAGTTACATTTTTTTAATGTTATTTTTCAGAATAGATTTATTAATTAATAAATCACTAAATTAAATTAATTTAGTTTATTTGTAACATTTACCGATATAAACATTGATAGTGATGACATTTTTAAATGATATGTTACATAGTGATTATGTATTTATCCCTTTATATACTGGAATGCTAGGATTCATTGGATGAGCTTGATGATCAGAAAGTACAAAAATTTTTACTAATATAAACAATGTGACTTCATCTCCTATAAGTTCATGACCATATGATTGAACTGGAGATCGAGTGACTGATGCTAGTGCAATTTCAGAACAACTTGCTCAACAAAGATTATTAAGATTACAAAATTCTGTAAATTCAGAAGAAAGAATTTTAAGAGCTCTACAAGAAACAAGAGAAAGTACAAGTGCTATCTTAAGAAAATTAGAGGAAATAAGACAAATTCGATCTGTTTCAGACTCATCTTTAATGATTCCTCAAACTCCAAATTCAGTGGAAACTGCGGTTGAAGCTGTAAACCATATTAGTCAAAATGCTGAATTTATGAGAAATACAGTTGGTTTCTTCTAGATTCCTTTGGTAATTTCATCTAATGTGAATTCTCATTAATTTTTATTTTATTACCCCCTTTTTAATTATTAACATAATTTATTTTAAATAAATTCAATCAATGTCTCATTTTATTTAAGTAAATTTATTTAACTTATTAGTAAATATCTTCATTTTTGTTTTTTTTGCTAAACAAATACTTTTCTATAAAAAAATTGTTTGTAATTAGTAACAAGTATCTTACTACTTGACATTTAATACAAGTCCCAAAGGGTTTAATCTATCATTTTTTAATAATGAGAAAATTTATAAGAAATTTCACATTACTTACATTTATCTATATTTTTATAAGTATAAAATTTAATTATGTAAATTTATCTTTATCAGATTTAATATGCTTTATGGCAGATAATAATAAAGATATTGATTTACATGGACATATCTCAGTGACTGAAGAAGCTGGTAAAGCTATAGGACAAGGATTACAAACAATTGGAACTCAAATAGGTTTAGGTGCCACTATCACAGGGATAGCAGGAGCAGTAGGTAAAACTATAGCTAAAACTTCTCTTCCACCTTTACAAAAAGCTGGAGTTGTAATAGGTTCTGGCCTACTAGGAGGTTTAATACACTCATCTATTTCTCAATACAATAGAAATAGAGACATTAGAGAAAATGTGGAAAACAACATTTCGCCTACTATTGATAACCCTAATATAAGTAAATTTATAGGTGAAAGTGCTTCATCTAGTCCTTTAGAAATCTTACTATCAAACTTAGAATTAATCAATTATATTTGTGTATACATGTTAATCATTTTAGCCATTCAAATTTTATTTAAATTCTATTTGAAAAATAGTATAAATTTAAACCTATCTTCAGTTTTAGGGAATAAATTAAATCATAACTTAGAATTAATTATTAATAAAATTATAACTCTAAATAAGAAGATGAGTACAATTTACATATGAATAATTTTAATTTGTGTTATTATGAGTTTAATCTCTTCTATTTTCTTTATTTCAGATATACATAACAATCTTGAAGATTATATAAAAGTTTATGAATCTTTTAAAAGAAAATAAACTATAAATTCTATTGATTTTTAAAATAAAATTTACCCCCTCTGGTCATTCTTTATTAAAAATATTATCTACTTTCTTATATCAAATGTTTAATAGTAGTTTTATAATAGCTATATTCACTTTAATTCCTTTTGCATTCTTCTTAGCATTATGTGGATTAGAAGTAGCTGTATCTATTATTCAAGCTTATGTATTTGTATTATTAGTAATATCTTATATTAAAGATGCCATCTATTTACATTAATTATTAAATATTGATTATAAAATAAAAAATATTTATAAACAAACAAAAAACACACAACAAAGAAATATTTAATTTAATAAAATGAATTTTTATTTTTTTTTTTAATATTTATAAAACAATAAATGTCTTATAATAAATTCTATTTATAATAAGGAATGAATATTTAAAAGTATATCAACATACATAAGTATATTTACACAAATTAAATAAAATTTACCCCCTTACATAAAAAAAAAGAAATGGAATAGTTTACATTGGAAAGTTAAAACGATTGCTAATTGTTCGGGTATTCCCTTAGGTGTTCGAATCACCTCTATTCCGTTAAATTATAAATATTAATTTTGTTTTGTTTGTTTGTTTCTTTTTAAGATAAAACACAGAGGAGTAAAGAAGGAAAGTAAAAAGAAAATATGGATTGACGACTTTATTCAACTAATGCTAAAGAAATTGGAACTCTTTACTTAGTATTTGCAATATTTGCAGGGATGATAGCTACAGGATTTTCAGTTTTAATTAGATTAGAATTATCTTCTCCAGGTGTACAATTTTTACAAGGAGATCATCAATTATTTAATGTAATAATCACTGCTCATGGATTATTAATGTTATTTTTTATGGTTATGCCTGCATTAATTGGAGGTTTTGGTAAAATCAACAAAAAAAATTATCTCACATTAGAAAATTTAAAAAAGTCAGATTCAGAACTAAGATTAAAATTAGGAGCTTATTTAGCTGGTTTAATAGAAGCTGACGGATCTTTGGCTATACATAATAAAAATTCAAAAGCTAAAAAATATACACCTAGAATATTTATAGTATTTAATCTAAACGACCACCCTTTAGCGGAAAAATTAATGTCGATAACTAAAGTAGGTAGTTTGCATAACAGACCACAACAAGGTTGTGTAATTTGACAAATTCAATCAATAGAAGATGTAAAAAAAATTATCAATCTAATAAATGGTTATATGCGAACACCAAAAATAGAAGCATTACATAGAGCAATAAATTGATATAATGAGTTTTACAATATGGATATAAAAACTTTAGGTTTAGATTATTCACCTATTGATAGTAATAACTGATTAGCTGGTTTTATTGATGGTGATGGTTGTTTTAGTATAAATTTAACAGATAGAAAGAAAAAGAGTGCAATTAGTACAAAAAGAGTACAAACTTTTTTAACCATAGAATTAAGACAAATTTATCATAGGGATTGTTCAATAGAATTAGGAGGTATTAGCTATTTTAATATATTAAGTATAATAGCTAGATATTTAAATGTTAATGTTTATTCTAGATCTAGAGATCAAAAAGATAAAATTTTTTTTAGTTATAAGGTTGTATCGCATAATTTACAAAGTCACGCTAAAGTTATAAATTATTTAGAGAAATATCCTCTGTATTCTTCTAAATATTTAGCTTATAAAGATTGAATATATGTAGTAGAACAAATAAGATTACGAGCTGGAAAACCTTTAACAATTGAAAATATAACAGAAATTGAAAAAATAAAAGCTCAATTTAATAAAAATCGAACTGAATTTGATTTTTCTCATTTAGATTCTATTGTTTAAATATAAATAGAGAAATTGCCAAAAGTAATAGTAATATTACTTAATAAAACATAACTATATGCGGGAAGTTCCTAAAGTTTTATTATAGGAGTTGTGAAAATTTATTGAAAATGTACATAACCCTAAAAATTAATAAAAATGTTACAATGGATAATCCGCAGGAAACCAAACTACAAACAATATAATATGTAGGAGTAGGATCCTCAGAGACTATACGTTATGCTCCATTAAGATTTAGTTAATGGATGAAGAGATAGTCCAAATATAATTTAACGATTATAGTAAAATGAATTATTTTTTACCAATCCATATAGGAGCTCCAGATATGGCATTTCCACGATTAAATAACATAAGTTTTTGATTATTACCTCCTTCATTAATTTTATTATTACTTAGTGCATTAGTAGAAAATGGAGCAGGTACAGGATGAACGATTTATCCACCATTATCAGGGATACAATCTCATTCAGGTGGATCTGTGGATTTAGCTATTTTTAGTTTACATTTAACAGGTGTATCTTCATTATTAGGAGCTATTAATTTTATTACTACAGTATTAAATATGAGAACTAATGGTATGAGTTTACACAAATTATCATTATTTGTTTGAAGTATTTTTGTAACTGCTATATTATTATTATTAGCTTTACCTGTTTTAGCTGGTGGTATAACTATGTTATTAACTGATAGAAATTTTAATACAAGTTTCTATGATCCAGCTGGAGGTGGAGATCCTATTTTATTCCAACATCTATTTTGATTTTTTGGACATCCTGAAGTTTATATTTTAATTATTCCTGGTTTTGGAATAATTAGTCAAGTAATTTCTGCATTTTCAGGAAAACCAATATTTGGTTATTTAGGTATGGTATATGCTATGTTCTCAATAGGAATATTAGGATTTTTAGTATGATCTCATCATATGTTTAGTGTAGGTTTAGATGTAGATACTCTTGTGTCTAAGGTAATGGTAACATTACTAATTAGTATTGGGCTATATGCTGGAAAACTTGACTATTTTATTGGTCCACTCAGTAAATGACTGTTCGGAAAAATCCAATCTCTAAATATAGAGCCTTATATAATAAATTCATTTTTTAATTTAATTAAGGAAAACAAGCAATCAGCAGGAAACTTTTTTATTAAAAATTTAATTTTTATAAATAATACACTTAATACACTTAATACACTTTATACACTTTATACACTTTATAATACAGTATTTTTAAGAAGATTATTTAGTTTATTTTATAAATATTTTTCAACAAATTCGAATTATACTTCAGATGGTACAAATTCTGATAGTTATGTTTCTGAACCCTTTAATTTAGGTAAATTATCAGCTTTAAGTAAATACACTATTGAAGATAGAGTTAAATTTAGGGATAATAGACCAAAGGTTATAAAATTTAATGATTTTTTCATGACTCAATTCAGTACTATATTACATAAATTCTTAGAAAAAGTGTCAGGTTCTAACATATCTTTAAATAATAATTTAGGAATAGAAAATTTAGATTTAGAATTATATTTCTTTGTGGGAAACCCTTTAAATAACAATATTATTGATAAATCAAGTTTAGTTAAAAAAATTTTAATTTATCCTATAGAATTTTTAAAATTGCAATCTACATCAAATAATTCGAACATTAATATGCAAGATATGTTAATATTAAGTCTTTATAGTAAATTTAACTTAATCTGTAACTATAATTTAGATACTTCTATTATTTTAGATAAACATGGTAATCAATCAGAACAATTTAAATTTTTGTTACGAAATATGCTTATAAATGTAACTAATCATATAAATGTTATTAGTAGAAAGGACAAACAAATTCAGAATAAAAATACTAAGATAAAACCAATATCTTTAAATAAAGATTTATACTTTATATTTAAAATAGATGGTTTCTCTCCACTTTCTTCTGTTAACTCTTCGAGAGAAGTATGAGGGAACAACACTAAATCTAATAATGAATTTTCTAATCATAAATACTCTACTTTATCTGATAAGTCTATTATTACAAAAAAAATAGAATATAATAGTATAAAGGAATATAGTGGCAAAGCCACAAAAGTATGTAATGAGTTAGAAACTATCTCTGATCATATCTTTACTCATGTAAAACCTAATTCCAAGGAAAAATTAGGTTATTATTTAGCGGGTTTAATTGAAGGGAATGGTTATTTGGGTGAGCATCGATTTGAAATAGCTTTTCATGAAAATGATACTTTTTTAGCTTATTTTATTAAAAAAGAAATTGGTTACGGCTCCGTTTTAAAATTAAAAGATAAAAGGTCAGTTAGATATGTATTAAGACATTCTGAAGGACTTAAAAAAGTTTTAAGCTTAGTTAATGGTAAGTTTTTATTTATAGAAAAAATAAATCAACTTTTTAAATATCAATGAGATAAAAATTTTAACCTTGCTATTCTGCCACCCACAAATTTTGATTTACTGTCAAATTACTGGCTAGCGGGATTTACTGATGCAAACGGTTCTTTTTTAATTAATTTAGCAAATAGTCAAACTCATAAATCAAATATTAGTGTACGATTAGAATTTAAAATAAAACAAAAGAATGTTGAGTTATTAGAATTAATAAAACAAAAATTCGGAGGTCATATTTATTATTTAAAATCAGAAGAATTATTTTATTATAATTCCATATCATTTAAATCCGCTAAATCGGTAATAAACTATTTTGACAATTTTCAATTAATCTCTTCAAAATGAGTCAATTATTTAAAATGAAGAAACACCTATCGAATTATTCAAAGAAAAGAACATTTAACTATTAAAGGATTAAATAAAATTAAAAAAAACAAACAAATATAAAAGGATCCTCAGAGACTAATACGCCCAACTCCTAAAAATCTTTATCTATGATATTATAAAATAAAAATTTAGGATGAAGATAGAGTCCACTCGGTTTTTGACAAGAGCTTATTTCACTGCAGCTACAATGGTAATTGCTGTACCTACAGGTATAAAAATATTTTCTTGAATTGCAACTTTATATGGTGGTAGTTTAAGATTAACTACACCTTTAATATTTACATTAGGATTTTTAGCTTTATTCACAATAGGAGGAGTAACTGGAGTAGTTTTAGCTAATGCTTCATTAGATTTAGCATTACATGATAGAATTAAAAAAGATCCCCATTATATTCATAAATTTTGAGTTGGATTGATGGATGGTGATGGAAGTATTCAAGTAAATCATTGAAGAAATAAAAATCTTCAATATAGATTAGTTATTAAATTAAAATATTGTATTGAAAATTTAACAATGTTAAACTTAATTAAAACACATATTGGAGGAAACGTAAGAATTATTGAAAATAATAAATTTGTTATTTGAGTAGTAAATCATAGAAAAGATATTCAAAATTTAATAAATATTTTAAAATCTTATCCTCCTTTAACTTCAAGATTAAGAGCTCAATTAGCATTTATGTTAGAATGTTTTCAACATAATAATGTAGAATGATATTTCAATGCTAGAGATAAAAAATATCTTAATCCAAATATAGATGTGGTTAAAATTGATTATAATTATTTTAATGAATGATTATCTGGTTTTATTGAAGCAGAAGGTTGTTTTTCTATTAGAAATGTTTCAAATAATCACTCATTTTCAATAGGACAAAGAACGGATAGATATATAATAGATATAATAAAAAATCATTTTAATGCTCAAAATGAAATTAGAATATTAAATAATAAATTTTTATTAATCGAAATTTATAGAAAATTAACTTTAATAAAAATAATTAATCATTGTGTTAACTATCCATTACTTGGAGCAAAATTACTTTCATTTACTAAATTTAGAGATCTTATAAAATAAGTGTCCTGTTGTCTTACCACTATGATAAATTTAAACAATTAATTTATCGGTAATATTATATCAATATTGCTAACGGTGAAACCTTTTAAATGGGAATAATGCTGTTTCCATGCTACAAATTTAAAAGGCAATACCGTGGAAACCAAAAATATAAAAAATTTTAATAAGTGGTTATTAACATTTTCTTTACTGAATTTTCTTAAACAAACACTCTAAAATTTAATATTGAGTAGGATCCGTAGAGACTATACGTGGTAGTCGAACGTTAATTAAGTTTAATTATTAGATAAGATATAGTCCGATCCTCATTGTAAAATGAGCATATTTTATTTATAAATTATTCTTATAAATAAATTATTGACTTATTATGTAGTAGCTCACTTCCATTATGTATTATCAATGGGAGCTGTTTTTGCAATATTTGCAGGTTTTTATTTCTGAGCACCTAAAATTATAGGTAAATCATATAATGAATTATTAGGAAAAATTCATTTTTGAACTTTATTTGTTGGGGTTAATACAACTTTCTTCCCTCAACACTTTTTAGGTTTAGCGGGTAAACAAAAAATTAAATACTTTAATAAAATAAGACAATATTATTTATATTTAACCCCTTTTTTGTTTTTAACTTTTTTATTTTCAGAATCTTTAGACTTTTCTTCTTTAACAAATAGTGTTGTACCCTTATCTATTTCTTTAAAATACAGAAAATCTGCAAATCAAAGATTTCCTAATGGTCCACATATGAACCCACATTGATTAAATAACCCTGTAAGAATTTACGATAATCCTAATTACCATAAAAACTTGATAGGTTCTGACAATAAAAAACATTCAGTAATTTATCAATGATTTAATCTGATAAATGGGAAAATCTATGTAGGTAGTGCTTGAAATGGTTCAACTAGATTATTGAGTTATTGAACTCCTAGTATATTACGAAGAAAATATCCTGTTTATCATAATATTAATTACTACGGTATTCATAATTTATCTTTAGCTATATTAGAAGATTTAGGAGCATCAGGTTCAGTAACGAAAGAATTCATTCTTTCTAGAGAACAATATTATTTAGACATGTTATTTAATAAATATCCTGATTTAGCTCTTAATTTATCCAGAGTAGCTGGTTCTACCAAAGGTTATAAACATACTACTGAGTTTAGTTTAAGTAGAAAAGGTAACTTAAATCCCATGTTTAATCTAAATAAATCTAAAGAATTTATAGAAATGCAGTTAAAAGACAGAAAAGGTTCTAATAACCCATTATTTGGTAAAATTAAATCTCCTTCTACTTTAGCTAAAATTACTAAAATTGTTCATGTTTATAATTGTTTGGATATGTCTTTAATAGGGGAATATTCGACAGTAAACTGTTCTAAAGAATTTAAAATGGGAAAAGATACATTAACTAAATATATTAAAAGTGGACTACCATACAAAGGAAAAATATTTAGTAGACATAAACTTAATTAAAGAAAATATTATAATAAAAATATAATTAAGAAAATTGTTTATATTTAACCCCTTAAAATATTTGAAATATATATTTATACTGACAAATAAATTAAGCATTAGGTAAATCAATAATAAATTTATTGATAATTACCAACAAATATTTTTCTAATGAAATTATTTAACAATTAATACAAGTCCCAAAGGGTTATAATA
>Ga0210393_10004619_pt1 | contig 10864 bp, 11 predicted proteins | sample IncBWC27OmetaG_FD_160068 | JGI IMG/M metagenome (GOLD analysis project Ga0210393, IMG submission 160068) | Forest soil microbial communities from Barre Woods Harvard Forest LTER site, Petersham, Massachusetts, United States - Inc-BW-C-27-O ...
CCGATCCAGGCCAGGCATCAAGCGTTGCAGGATTCATTCGCGATGCTCGGCCGCCTCAAGGAGGAGCTTGCGAAATCGCGCGCCAGTCTGGTGGGATTGCAGGCGCCGGAGACCGGCGTCAAGGCGCTGCTCGGCGAGGCTCAGATCGAGCGCGATCATCTGGTCAAGGCGATCGAAGCGCTGGAGACGACGGGGGAGGGCGAGGCGCTCAGTGCCCGGGTCGCTACGCTCGACAACGGCAAGAAGGATGCCGAGCAGCGGATCGCGCGCCTCGAAGGCTCCTTTGCCGTGCTCGATGCGGTGCGCCGGGATCTTCTCGAATTCAGGAAACGCCAGGAGGATCTCGCAACCGCCTTCGCCAAGGTGGAGACCGATCCCGACGGCAAGAGCTTGGGCGACCGTCTCGGCGAACTCGACGAATTCTCCGCGCAGGCGCGCGGCCGTTTGCGCGCCTTGCAGGAAATACTGACGACGCTCAACCGCTACCGGAGAGACCTGACCCATTCGCAAAACGAACTTTCGCCGTTGCTTGCGCCCGGCGAAGGCATTCACGCCCTGATCGACGAATTGAATGCGAAGCGTGCCGAGCTTGCAAACGCGCTCGACGCGGTTGAGATCAGCGGCAACGAAAAGCTCGCCTCACGTGTGGGGTCGATCGCCGACAGCAAGCGCGCGACCGAGCGGCGCATCGCGGAGGTCCATCAGCATTTCGCGCAGCTCGCCTCGATCCGCAGCGAAATCGCCAGCGCCTTCGCCGATCTGAACAGCACGCTCAGCAAGTTCGGCTGAATTCTCTCGGCGGCCGGTCGCGCTCAAAAGCCGAGCAGTGCAAGGCTCACCCAGCTAAATGCAAAAAGGCCGCACGCGACAGCCGCGACCGACGCCAGGGTTGTAATTGCTTTTGCAGACGACATGGACAACATGACCGCACCTTCGGTAAGTGACGAAAGCACTTTGTCGGACGATGTCAGCTCAAAGATGGCGAGATTTTTGCAGCCGAAAAAATCCAAACGTTGTGGCGGTCGTGCAACATGCAACATGATGCATGTCTTGCCCGCAAAAACCCGCAATCGCGCGGCGTAGTAGGCGAATCGGATGGGGAACCGAGGGCATGTTTCGTTTAGGGGACGGCGTGCGTGAGTGGCTGCTGGCGATTTCCGCAGCAAGCTTGGTTGCGCTTGCCTTTGTGTGGCTGGAATTCGGCGGATCTTCGCCGGAATTGGCGCGCGATTTTGAAGATTGTGTCGAACGTGTGCAAGCACAGGGATTGTCGGCCGACGAACTTGGCGGCGGGCTTTCCGGATGCGGCGCGCGGTTTGCCGGACGGCGAAAGGCCGACGGCGGCTACTCCTATTACGATTTCATGCAGGACCGGAAATTCGACATCGAAGGTCCCAACCCGACCGCGGAAGAACGTATAGCCATCGATCGCGAATATATCGGATATCTGGAGGCGCAGCGGCGGGAAACCATTTCGGCCGCGCTCGCCAGGCATCAGAACGATCTGCTCCGTGCCGATATGGAGAACGCGCGGGCTCCTGCCGGTCAGCCGCTGGCTTTGGTGCCGGCCGGCGTGCCGCTCCCGGTTCCGCGCCGCGTGGCCGAGCAGCGGGAGCGAGCCCGGCTGTGCGCCGAAGATGCGCTAATCTGCACATTGTCGAAATTCTCCACGGCCGTGAAGGACGCGTTTGCCTCTTCGTCGAAGACGAGGAATTGAGGCGGGTCATTTATACTTCACCTCGCCCCGCTCCTGTCCGCCGTAGCCCAAAGAGCGAAGGCGGATGCGGAAGCGCCGTCTCTGTCTGTACACGGATAGCGCGATCCAATATCACGAGCGGCGGTTAAGGAACGAGAACAGATGAAGCGGATCTTAGTGACCGCGGCCTTGCTGGCCGCATCAGTGGCGCTGGCCGACGATCACCCGGCAAAGCAGCCTTACGTGCCCGGCCTCGGCGAATTCATGACCGCGACCCAGCTTCGCCACGCCAAGCTCTGGTTTGCCGGGAAGGCCGGCAACTGGGCGCTTGCCGCCTATGAGGTCGACGAGATCAAGGAGGGCCTTGAAGACGCAGCCAAGCTTTACCCGACCCTTGAGCAGACGCCGGTTGCTGAGATGATCAAGACCATCATCGATCCCAGGCTCGAGCGGCTTGAAAAGGCGATCGAGGGCAAGAGCAGCGCGCAATTCATCGCTGCCTTCGATGATCTCACGAACGGCTGCAACGCTTGCCACGCGGCGGCCGGAAAGCCCTTCATTCGCATCCAGCGCCCGAGCGAGCCACCCCTCAGCAATCAGAACTTTGCGCCGCCAAAGTAGAAGGCGCGCGGTGATCCGCAGAACGCGCCTGATCCAGCTATTCTCTACGTCTCGCCACCGCTATCGCTTCATGCAGAGGATGACGGCTAGCGGCGGATCGCTTTGGCCGGGCTTTGCATCGCAACTGGCGCCATTGTCGCCCATGGTCCGTGCCGCCTGGGCGCCATCGCCCGCCTTCACCAAGCAGGTTGCGCTCACCATGACTTCGTCGGTGCCGCACATGGCCGGTTTGGAAATTCCTCCGTCGGGCTCCGAGCGCACGACGCGGAACGGCAAGGGCGGTGAAACACCGTCTCGTCCGTCCTTTCCTGGCGGGCCAGCCGCGCCCTGAGGTCCAGGCGGGCCGGCGGCCCCCATCGCGCCCGCCTCGCCCTTATCGCCCTTGTCACCTTTATCGCCCTTGATGCCGCAGCCGCTTAAGGCGAAGGCGGAGAGCAGGACGCAGATCAGGAATATCGGCTGTTTCATGGCGAGCGCTAACTCGCAGGCAGCCTCCAAGTTCCATTTTGGTCGCGGCGATCCTCAGAACGGCGAGGCCGTGAACCCGAGCGGCTGCACCACGTCGTAGGACGCCTTCGTCAGCGGCGCGGCATAGGTGACGGTGAGCGCGCCGAACGGCGAAGCCCAGCTTAGCCCGCCGCCGACGGAGGTGCGCACCACGTTGGAATTGGCGAGCTGAAGCGATTGCGTCGAGCCTGGAAATGTCGTCGGCCCGTTGTAGCGAAACACGCTGCCGGCGTCGACAAAGGCGACCGCCTTCAATCCGTATTCCTTCGGGATGCCCGGAATGTTGCTCTGCAATTCCGCCGTCGTCGCCCAATACAGGCTGCCGCCGACATTATCCATGGTGGTGCCCGGCGTCAGATCGCGCGGGCCGAAGCCGTTGGGCGCAAAGCCGCGCACCATCGAGGGGCCGCCGAAGAAGTTGTTGATCAGCGGCACCTGCGAGCCGCCCCAGCCGGTGATGTAGCCGCCTTGGGCGCGGGCCAAACTCACGACGTCGTCGTTGAGCGCGTGATAATATTTGAAGTCTTCGCTCGTGCGCAGGAAGCGGACATCGCCGCCCAACCCCGCAAGGTCCTGGCGCAGTTGTGAGTTGATGCCGTTGGTCGGCGCCTTGGCGTTGTCGAGCGTCGAATAGGTCGCGGTGTCGCCGACCGCCGACACCCATTGCGGCCCGGTTTGCGCCGCCTGCTGGATCGCGATCGAGGCAGGCGCGGCGAGCGAGGCGGGATCAAGCGTGACGGCCTGGCGCGAGAGCGAGTAACGCCATTGCATGCCGAGCTCTTCGCTCACAGGCGTGCCGATCAGCATCATCGCGCCGTAGGTTTCGGTGCCGTAGGACTGATACTGATTGGCGACGGTTTCCTTGGCGAAGATGTCGACGCCGGCAGAGGCGCGGTTGCCGAAGAACGACGGAACGGTCGCCGACAGATCGAAGCCGCGGCTATATTGGCCGTAGGTGAAGGTGGAACTGAGGGCTGTGCCGGTGCCTGCGAAATTGCTGTCGCCGAGTTTGACTTCGGCGAGCCAGCCATCGACCGTCGAATAGCCGCCGGCGACATTGAAATCGCCGGTTTCGCGCTCCTGGAGCTCGACATCGAGGATGACGCGATCGGGCGCCGAGCCGGGCTTGGCCGTGATCTTGACGGTCTTGAAGTAGTTCAAATTCTTCAGCCGCCGCTCGGCGCGGTCGATCAGGGTCTTGTTGAAGGCGTCGCCTTCGCCGATGTCGAACTCACGGCGGATCACATAGAAGCGCGTACGGGTATTGCCGTGGATGTCGATGCGCTCGACATAGGTGCGCGCGCCCTGTTCGATCGCAAAGGTCACGTCGATACGCTTGTTTGCATTGTCGTGCCGCAGCCGCGGCGTGACATGCGCGAAGGGAAAGCCGAGCTTGGCAAGCTCGGCCGCAAGAACATCGTTGGTCTTGTCGAGCGCGGAACCATCGAACAGCGCGCCTGCGCGCACGCTGAGCAGCCGGCGGAGTTTTTCGTGATCGACGCCGTCGACATTGCAGGCGAGGTCGACGCCGCCGAAATGATAGAGCTGGCCTTCCTCGATGGCGAAGGTGAGCGCAAATCCTTTTGTCGCTGGATCGTATTCGGCGGCGGCCGAGCGCACATTGGCGTCGGCATAACCCTTGCTTCGATAATAATTGCGCAGCAGTTCGCGGTCGACGTTGACGACGTCGGGATCGTAGACGTCGCCGCCGGTCAAAAAGCTCAGCATGTTGGTGGCGGAGGTCTTGATCACGGCCGCCAACTGCCGTTTGCCGAACGCGGTGTTGCCTGTGAAGTTGATCTGGCGCACCGGCGTCTTGGCGCCTTCGTTGACCTCGAACACGAGGTCGACGCGGTCGCTGCCGCGGTCGATGATGACGGGCTTCACGGTGACGTCGTCGCGTCCGAGATGCCGGTAGGTTTCCACGATGTGTTCGACGTCGGATTTTACCGTAGCGGCTTGCAAGCTGCCGCGCACCTTGGATTCGACCACGGGCGTCAGATCGCTGTCCTTCACCCGCTTGTTGCCTTCAAAGGCGACGCGGCCGATCACGGAGGCTTCATGCAGATGTACGATCAGCCTTTCACCGGAACGCTCGATTGAAATCTTGTCGAACAAATGCGTGGCGATCAGCGCCTTCAGGGCGGCGTCGCGCGCGGTCTCGTCGAAGCGCCCGTCGGCATTGGCCTTGAAATAAGAGCGCACGGTCGCGACATCGACGCGCTTGTTGCCTTCGACCTCGATTGCGGTGCGGGCCTTCTCTTCAACATCGCGTGCGTCGTCGCCGGCAATGGCCTGGGCGGACAACAAAGCTAACGCCAAGCCCAAACCCAACGCCTTCAACGGTCCCATTACGCTCTACCCATCGTCCCGTTTTTTCGCACTTTCAATCGACCGCCCTGCCGGGGCGAAAGAATGTCTCTGGCGGGGAGAGATGGTGCCTTAAGTGTTAACGGCCGCCACAATTTCGACGCGAGGCGTGGCCTCCTCATCCCGAAAATGTCGCAGAGCCGCTCCAAATGTTTTCTAGCTAGTTGCTCAACGGCATCACCCGCGGCATCGCAAGATGCGGGCTGAAGAGCGCCTTCTGAGGAGAGCATCATATGCGTTGCGTAGCTTTCGTCGCTGCCTTCTTCGCTTTCGCCTTGATCCTGCCGGCATCGGCCTCAACGTCGCAGGAGATCGATCCGCGCGCTTCGCTCGGCGTGGTTCAGCAATGGATTTACAACTATCGCGCCAAGCCGGATTACGCGCACATCCCGGCGGCGGTGCGCGTGTTGTTTCACGCGCAGACCTTCAAGGAGCCGGAAAATGCCGGCATCTATCTCGGCTTCATGGCGGGCGCGATCGGATCGAACCCGGGACGCGCCGAAGCGCTCGTCGACAGCTTCTTCCCGGTGCGCCCCGAGGACGAATGGGTGATCGTGCGCGCGATCGCGTTCTCAGGTCTGCCCGACTGGCGCAATCTCTTGCGCAAGGTGGCGCCGCGGATGCCCGGCCGCAAGGTGATGATCGATGCCTACCTCGTCGGCACGCTGCCGACGCTGACCGATATCCCGCTGGAGGAGGCCACGCCCGGCATGATGGACAAGATCAAGGGCGTGTTCACCAAGAACCCGTTCGCCAAGGAAGACAAGAAGCTGAAGATGCAGCAGACCTTCGCCGGCAATCAGGATCTGCTCGACACGCTGTGGGGATATTATTTCGCGACCGGATCGTTCCGCCCGATTTTGCGCATCATGGCGATGCTGCCCTGGAGCAAGAGCCGCGACACCGTCGACAAGCTGACGGTCGGCAGCATGGCGCGCTATACGCTGGCGAGCTACGCGGTGCGCGATACGTCTTTGCGCGAATATCTCCGCAGCGAACTCAAGGTGCAGAACGACGCTGTAAAATTGCCTTTGACCGAAGTGGTCGAGGCCGCCGATACCGTGCAGCTTGGCGCCGTGCGCAAGGATGCGCTCGCCGCCGTCGACGAACTCAAGGCCAAGGGCTCCGATGCGCGGCGCAATCTCGACTTCTGGGGCCAGGTCGGCGTCGGCGCGGTTGCGCTCGGCTGCGTCTCGGCGGCAGCACTTGGCCAGATCGCGATCGGAATCCCCTGCGTGATCGGCGGCTCCGCTTCGCAAGGCTTGCTGTCGTTCTGGGAAAAGCAGCAGTAAATTTTCCACCGTCATCACCGGGCTTGTCCCGGTGATCCACGTCTTACTTTCTTCTTCGGAGACACAAAGACGTGGATGGCCGGGTCATAGGCGAGCGAAAGCGACGCCGTTCTTCGAACGGCTATGCCCGGCCATGACGAAGGAGGGAGCTTCCCAACCTCACGCCGGCGAGGCCAACGGCTAAAATATGTCAGGTGAATGTGATAGACTTCCGGACACCAGCGGGGAGCGCCACCAAAGAGCGCGCCACCACGGAGAGCGTCACCGAGGAGAGGATCATGGGCTTCATTTCGATTCTGATTTTTCTGGCGATCTTGTATGCCTTCGTCTCGATCCGGGTGCTCAAGCAATATGAGCGCGGCGTGGTGTTCATGCTTGGCAAATTCGAGGGCGTGCGCGGCCCCGGCCTGACGCTGATCCTGGTTCCGTTTCACACCATGACGCGGGTGTCGCTGCGCACGGTGACGATGCAGATCCCCTCGCAGAAGATCATCACCAAGGACAACGTCTCGATCGATATCGCAGCGGTGGCCTATTATCACATCACCGATCCGGAAAAGGCGGTCATCGCCATCGAGAACGTCTACAACGCGATCAACCAGATCAGCCAGACCACGGTGCGCAACGTGGTCGGCCGCTTCAGCCTCGATCAGCTATTGTCGGACACCTCCAGCATCAACGACCAGATCAAGAACGTCATCGACCTCCATACCGAGCCGTGGGGCACCCAGGTGACGGCGGTCGAGATCAAGGACATCACGCTGCCGGACAACATGCAGCGCGCGATGGCCAAGGAAGCAGAGGCCGAGCGCGAGCGCCGCGCCAAGATCGTCGCCGCCGAAGGCGAATATCAAGCCGCGGTGAAGCTCGGCCAGGCCGCCGACATCATCACGCAGCACCCGGTCGCGTTGCAGTTGCGTACCTTGCAGACCATGGCGGAAATCTCGGTCGAGAAGAATTCGACCATCATCTTCCCGGCGCAGTTCATGACGACGGTGCAGGAGGCGATCGCGCTGCTGTCGAAGGATTCAGCGGGGAAGTAAAATAGAGGGAGACTGTTGCGCTGCCCATCCCCCGGGGCGGCGCTTATCTATCTTGCGCCGTTCGCCATCACGCGACTTTAGATAGTGCCTTTTCGACAGCTTCGGGAGCGCGGTCGATGATGGTTAGATAGGCGCGCGCAGTCGGGTCTGGTGAGAACCTTCCTTGCTCCCAATCGCGTAGAGAGGCGACGCTAAGCCCATACCTCATGCAAAACTCTTCCTGGGTTAGTCCGCGCCGCGCTCTGATCGCCTTCACATCGATCGTTGCCGGTACGAATACCTTGTAGGTCGACGCGTCCGCTTCGCCACGAGCAATCGCGCGACCTTCCTTCGCGGACTTGATCAGTCGTTTGCCGAGGCTGCTCATCTGCTTCTCCATTTCCTACGTTTAGTTTATCCTTTGAGGGCAACGATCTTGGCGATTACGCCTTTGCGATAGTCGTCGGCGTATCCTGCCAATTCGATACGCAATTCATTTCGTTCTGCTTTGCTGAGATTCTCGTCCTCGCCTTTGTCGATCAACGCCAAAAGCAAAACGGGAACATCGTCTCCGGCAAAATAGTGGACGGTTCTATATCCACCGCTCTTGCCTTTGCCTCTGCCAGCAAATCGCAGTTTGCGGCATCCGCCCGTGCCCTCCATCATCACACCCGCTGTCGGATTTTTCGAAATTTCCGACACGATGTCGCTCTGCTCATCGTCGGAAAGACCAGCTGCCTTGGCGTCGGATAAAAAGGTTGGGGTTCGAATGACCGTTTGCACGAGCTTAATACTACGGGAAACCCGTAGTAGTTTCAAGCTATTTTTTTACCTGACCGGTACCCTCTTTTGACCCGTTCGTGCAGTTGCTGACGATGCCGCGGACGGTTCGGTTACCCCCGCGAACCACACCAGCACAAGCGCGGCGAGTGCCACCGTCGCCAGCAGCGCCCAGGCTTCGTTCACCGACATCGCAAAGGCCGCGCGCTCCACCATTGGGCGCACGTAAGCCTCGATGGTTCCTTGCGTCACGTCGGGCGGCGGATGCAGGAAGAGGTCGACGTCGAGCCCGATCGCGCGCGCGGCCGACACGTCGCCCGCGATCAGGCGGTCACGTAGCGCCTCGCCGTGGCCGATGGTGCGTCCGTAAAGGATGGTGTCGATCAGCGCGATGCCGATGGCGCCGCCGAGATTGCGCATCAGGTTGAAGAGGCCGCTCGCATCCGGCACCTGCGCTGCCGTCAGCGCGCCAAGCGCCAGGCGCGTCGGCGGCAACAGGCAGAACATGATCGCGATTCCGCGCAGCACCTGCGGTACGAACATTTCATCAAAGTCCGCGACGCGGCTCTGAAACGCGCTGATGCCGAGGCCAGCCGCGAACAGCGCGAATCCGGCCGCCGATAATTTGCGCGGATCGAGCCGGCTTTCCAGCATGCCCGCGATCGGCGCGCTCAGGAGTTGAGCCACCCCCGTGACCAGCATGATGGTGCCGATCTCGAAGGCGTCGTGACGGCGGACATAGGCGAGAAACACCGGCATCAGATAGACCGAGCCGAACAGTCCGACGCCAAGGCAGAAACTTAAACCGCAGCCGACCGCAAACGCGCGTGCGGAGAGCGTCGTCAGTTCGACCACCGGATAGGCGGCCCTCACGGTTCTCTTCGCGAAGGTCCATGCGCTCACCGCGCTCGTGGCAAACAGCGCAAGGCAGCGCGGCGACAACCAGCCGTCCAGCGGCGCCTGCTTGAGGCCGATCTCCAGGGTTGCGAGCGCGAGTGCCATCAACAACAGCGACAGCCGATCGAGGTTTGCCAACTCTGCGAAGTTCGTCTTGTCCTGCGGCAGCAGCGACGGCGTCGCCGCGGCGGCCAGGAGCCCGGGCGCGACGTTGATCAGGAACAGCCAGTGCCAGGACCAGGTTTCGGTGATCCAGCCGCCGACCACGGGGCCAACCGTCGGCGCCAGCACCGCCACAATCCCCGCGAGCGTGGTCGCAACCGGATGCAAGCGAAGCGGAAACAACAGGAACACGGCCGAGAACACCGCGGGGATCAGCGCGCCGCCGGCAAAGCCTTGCAATACGCGAAAAGAAATCAGCGTCGAGAAATTGTCGCTAGCCGCGCAGCCGATCGAGGCGGCGGTGAACAGGCTGATCGCGGCGACGAACAGCCAGCGCAGCGTCAGCACGCGCGTCAGCCAGCCGGTCAGGGGAATGGCTATGATCTCGGCGATGAGGTAGGCGGTCTGAATCCAGCTCATCGCATCGCGCGAGATGTCCAGCGCCTCCTGGATCGCGGGCAGCGAGGTTGCGACCACCTGGATGTCGAGGATCGCCATGAACATGCCGAGGCACATCAGGATGAAGCCGAGCCATGTCCTGGCTGTCGCGTCGTCCGGCAGCGCGACCGTTGCGCTCACCGCGCGTCCCCGGCGGTGATGAGGCGCGAGGCATCGAGCGCGCGGTTCTCGGCGCGGATGCGGATGAACAGCACGAGCGCGTTGAGGATCGTAAAGATCGCTGCAATCCAGGGCAGGCCCAGCATCAGCGGGAGTGTGGCGATTTCGCCGGCCACGACAACGTAATTGGGGTGACGGAGAAAGCGATAGGGGCCGCGCGCCACTAACGGCTCATTCGGCAGCACGACGATGCCCGTGGTCCAGCGCGCGCCAAGCGTCGCCATCACCCAGGCGCGCAAGGCCTGAAGGGCGAGATAGACCGCCAAGGCAAGCGGATTGACGCTCTCGTCGTGCCCGAACACCCAGAGCGCGATCAGCCAGCAGGCATGAACCGCGACCATCAGGGGGTAATGGCGTGGGGCCACTTCGACGGCGCCGCGCGCCATCAGCCTTTGTGTGTTGCGCCGGGAAAGCAGAAGCTCAGTGCCACGCTGGGCCGTCACGAGCGCGAGGATGAACTCCGCCGCCGTCACGCCGCGTGCCGGAGCGAAATGCAGCTCGCGGTGAAGCCGGGTCCGAGCGCGGTCAAGAGCGAACGCGGCGGCAAGCCCTTGGCGCGCGCGCGTTCCAGGATGAACAGCACGGTCGGCGCCGACATGTTGCCGTAGTCGGCGATCACGCCCCGCTCGTGTTCGAGCGTGCCCTGATCGAGCGACAGCGCGGTTTCGATCGCGTCGATCACCTTGGCCCCGCCGGGATGGCAGATGAATTTGTCGATATCGGCGAGATCGAGATTCATGCGCGAGAGCACCTGCGTCAGTGTCGGCTTGAGTTCGCTCCTGACGAATTCGGGCACGGTGCGGCGAAGGATCACGCCGAAGCCGAGCGGATCGACATTCCATCCCATGACATCAAGGGTGTCCGGCCACAGATGCTCGCCGGTCGCCTCGATCAGCGTT
>Ga0210393_10004620_pt1 | contig 10863 bp, 5 predicted proteins | sample IncBWC27OmetaG_FD_160068 | JGI IMG/M metagenome (GOLD analysis project Ga0210393, IMG submission 160068) | Forest soil microbial communities from Barre Woods Harvard Forest LTER site, Petersham, Massachusetts, United States - Inc-BW-C-27-O ...
GTCGTAGAGTTCCTGGGCGCCGCCGGCCGCGACTCGCATGCCCGTGATCACTTCGTCAAAGATCAGCAGGGCTTCGTGGTCTTTCGTCAATGCGCGGACCGTTTCGAGGTAACCGGGGTGCGGAGCAATCGTCCCCGCGTTTCCCATCACCGGCTCCATGATCACGGCGGCCACCTGCCCGCGATGATCGTTCAGACACTTTTCCAGGCCGTCGATATCGTTCCAGCGGCAGACCAGGCTGTCGTGCGGTGCGCCGTTGAGCCCCATCGTGCCGGGAATGGCCGGTGCATAGGGGCCGGTGGGCAGATCTTCCAGCGGAGCGTGATAACGGTTGAAGACCGTATCGCTCCAGCCGTGATAATGTCCCTCGAACTGAATGATTTTCGATTTGCCCGTCCAAGCCCGTGACAGGCGCACGGCCGAAACGTCGGCTTCGGTCCCCGAGTTAGCGAACCGCATCAGTTCCATACTCGGGAAGAGCTTTTTAATCTTCTCGGCCACCCGAATGGTGATCTCGGTCGGGAAGCCCAACTGGCTGCCCCGATTTGTGATCTGGTCGGTGACGGCGCGAATGATCTGCTCGGGGCAATGGCCCAGAACCAGCGGGCCGTACGCCATGTTCAGATCGATGTATTCGTTTCCATCGACGTCCCAAACTCGCGAGCCCTGTCCGCGAGCAGCGACGAGCGGCAAGTGATAGGGGAGCACGCGCATCGTGCTGCTATCCCCGCCTGCGATCGACTGTTTCCCCCGTTGGAGGATTTGTTCGCTCAAAGGAGTGGAAAGACTGACGGTCCCGTTCATGGTCTGCATTGGGTGAGCTTCCTTAGGATGCCGAGACGCGGTCCTTCGACCGGAGTTAGCACGATCATGAGGAGATCGGGAAAGCGGGTCGCTAAATCAATGGGGGAAAATCCCGACTCACTGCCCGCAAGGGCGTGTCTAAACCTACCATCTTGCCCAGTCTTTTCACATCGATTCGCGCGAAAATTGGCCAAAGTCGGGCCGCTCGTCCCGGCGCGAACGGAGTGCGCGGACTGCTCGACACGAGACGAGGCTCGTCGCCGCAAAAACGGCGCCAGAATACCGACCAATGGCGAAGCTCTCAACGTCGCGTAATCGCTGCAATCGTTAGCACGAAGAGAGCCCGCAGGAGCGCCCGATTGAGATCGAGACGAGGGCGCGCACTCCTCCGTCATTGGCTGTCGGCAGACCACACCGCATTATGCAGGGATGGGAGAGCGGTCGCCATTCTGGCTGCCCGTCGTGCAGCCGGCGATCGGCTTGAGGACGCTCCAGCACTCGTATTTCATGGCGCCGGTTTGGTACGCGGTCAGAATGGCCAGATAGTGGTCCCAAAAGGTGAGCCTTTTGCGGCCGATCGCGCGCGCCATCCAATGCACGGGGGAGCGTTGGGAATTGTGCCAGGAAATCTCCCATGTCCGGCTCACGCGGGCCGTCCAATCGCTGCGGCGCTCGACTTCGAGTCCCACTTCGGCAAACCAGCGTCGATATTCCTCACCGCTGGACAGTGACGGATACCCAAAGCCTGCGCACACCTCGTACACCCGCTGTTGCGACTCTTCACTCAAGGGACCGTCGCCCGTTTCCCAGGCGCAGACGACGGCTCGTCCGCCCGGTTTCAGCCAGTCAGCCAAACGCCGCACGAATCCGGCTTTGTCGAACAGGTATTCCGCGCATTCCACCACCCAGATGAGGTCGAAAGCGGCCGGCTCCAACTTGACCGCTTCGACATCGGCGGCCAGGAAACGTGTTCGAGGTCCGACGCCGTTCACGAACGCGCCCAGCGTGGCCCATTGTTGCTGCACCCGACTGATGGTGACGCCGGTGACCTGACAGCCCCAGGCTTTGGCGAGGTGCACGGCGGAGGTGCCGATGCCGCAACCGATATCGAGCACGCGTTCACCGCCTTGCAAGCGGGCTTCGCGGATCACAGCCTCCATCAAGTTGGATTGCGCGGCCGCCGGCGTTTCAGCGGCCGTCCACAACCCATGATGGATATGTCGGCCCCAAAAGATCCGATAGAACGGCGTCGCCAAGTCGTTCGACAGGCGAATGTCGCGTTTTTCGATCTCCGGACCACTGATCATGAGCACAATTCTGGAGAGTCCACCGGGCCGCCGTGTCGACCAGGGAAAGCCGCCACAGATTTGGGAAAACGTGCCCGGTCAATTTTTCATCAACGCAGGTCCCATTCTCACGAAACGCGTCGAGAAAGAAACACTCAGCGAAAAGAAACACGCCAACGCGAGAAACACCATGGCACGTAGCGCGGGGGCAAAGAATGAGTTTGACCAAGCGGCCTGCCGCGGCGCGCACCCTGGGCTTTGCCATACTCGCTCAGCGTAGAGCCGCGGCGCAATCGGTGCGAAAAGACAGCGACACTGGCTAAGCGCGCCGTGGGCAGCCTCGCCGGCGCCTGGATACGCCTGGGAGAGCAGCGACTTCGCGAGGCGACGTCCGCTCAAGCTGAAACACGCCGGAGAGGCGTCAGTCCAACTGACAATGCCGCGCGATATCGTCCCTCGAAGAAGATGCAAAATAACCAGCATCTAGGGACAATATCGAACATCCACTCGCCAGAAGTCAGGCGGTGGGTAGCACGGCAAACGGACGCTAACCGGCCCGCGAAGGGTTAGCTCTCCTGGTGTCGCGGGCTGAACATCAATCCACGCTTCGTGCTGTCTCGATCAGGTCTTTGAGACCGGCTAGCCGTTCGCGGGCCGCATCGACGCTACCCGCGAGGCGTATAAATGTCAGCCCGGCCCGCATGACTTCAGTCGAGGCGTCGCCGCCATGGCCCCGCATCGGCTTGGCGCGACGGACCGATCTTCCTTTTCCGCCGGCGCCGGCGAGCTTATAGAAGGTGCTCTTGAAGGTCCCCTCGTTGATCTTTTGGTCGGGGTGGCCCTTCTTGATCGCCTCCATGGCCTCCCGAGCCGATATGCCGCGATGCGACTTGCGATAGTCTCGAATGGTCTCCGATAGGTTAAACCCGTTTGATTTCTTTGCCATTTTGTGATGCCTTACTGAGAGTGAGATGGTTTATCATTCGGACATTAACGATTCTTAACTCGCGATTCAACGTTTCCTCGGCCCGTTTCGCAGGAGTTTCTTTGAAATGGGAAACAGGTCGAGACTATCGAAGAGACTCGAGCGGCGCGTCGTTGGGTGCCGGAGGATACATAGGCATGGTGGCTCCGTGGTTCAAGTGACCATCAGTCAACTATCGGTTCGACCGTCGCGGGTGTTGAAGCGCGATACGTTCCAGCTTCGCCGCGCGAACAAAGTTGCTGACAATCGAATCGTAATCAGCGTTTAGTTCTGGGAGAGCAGTGGCACGCATGCGAGATATTCAACTCAAGTTGGCCCGCGCCGGTCAGAGTCGGAACGGGGCGAGCGCAAGCTTGCGGCGGTGGGCGATCGCGGCTGCCGGGGGGCTGGTGGCTGCAATGTCCGTCGGGGCGATTCCCCCTCTCTTGGCCGCGACACCGGCGGTACCCGGGGTAATCGGCCGACACGTCAATCCGTTTATTGGCACAGGGGGCCTCTCCTATCTATGTGGCAACGAGTTTCCTGGCGCCTGCGCGCCGTTCGGAATGGTCCGCCTCAGTCCCGATACTGTCTCGACCTCCGGTCGGCGAGCGACGAACACGTCAGGCTACTATTACCGCGATCCTCAGATTCTCGGTTTCAGCCATACGAGACTAGCGGGCACGGGGGCAGTCGACGGTGGCAACTTTTTGGTGATCCCCATTGCGGGCGGGGATTCGGCCGACGCCGTGCGGCACGGGCTCCGCGCACCGTATCAGCATGATAACGAGGTAGCATTTCCTGGCTACTATAAACTCTTCCTTCCCGAGAGAAATCTTACTGCCGAGTTGACCGCGACCCCACGGGTCGGCGTTCATCGCTACCAATTCGCAGGCTCAGACGCTCCCCATTTGCTGATTCACGTGGCGAGCGTGCTCGGACGAGGAGCCAGCAAAGACGGCCACGTGCGCCTACTTCCGACAGCGAACGAACTCGAAGGGTCGGTCCGCACCTATGGAACATTTTCTAGACGCTATGGTGGGATCCCCATCCACTTCGTCGCGCGGTTTAACCGGCCGTTCACTAGGTTTGGAGTTTGGAAGTCGGATTCCATCGCCGCCGGCCAGAATACGGCCGACGGTGATGACGTCGGCGCAGACTTACTTTTTGAGAAGAACGGATCGCCATCGGTCGTAGAACTCAAGTTGGCGATTTCCTATGTCAGCGTCGCGAACGCCCGCGAGAATCTCAATCGCGAAGCGGGAGCACTCGACTTCGATCAGGTTTTGGAGCAGTCCAAACGGGGCTGGGAAGAAAAGCTCGGTCGCATTCGGGTCGAAGGAGGCACGGCCAAAGAACAAACGCTGTTTTATACGGCCCTCTACCATGCGCTCCAAATGCCGACCGCGTTCAGCGACGTGAACGGCGACTATCTCGGCTTTGACGGCAAAGTTCACCGGGCCCAGGACTTTACCTACTACACCGACATGTCGCTGTGGGACACGTTTCGGACCGTTCATCCGCTGTTCAACCTGATCGCTCCGCGCGAGCAGCGGGACATGGCGCGCTCATTAGTCGAGATGTCCCGCCAAGGCGGCTATCTGCCGCGCTGGCCGGCCGGAAACGGTTACTCGAACTCGATGTTCGGGACACCGGCCGACATCATGCTCACGGAGACCTACCTCAAGGGAATTCGCGATTTCGACGTCGAGACGGCCTATCAAGCGATGCGTAGAGCAGCCCTCGGGCCGACAAAAAATTCACGGTTTTCCGGCCGAGCCGGCATCGAGGACTATCTTAAGTTCGGCTACTGCCCGTCGGACTTGATGAAGCAATCGGTGGCACGGACTCTGGAGTACGCGTATGCCGACCACAGCATCGCCGCTCTCGCCAAGGCCCTGGGCCATGCGGACGACGCCGCGCTGTTTGAGAAGCATTCGCTCGCGTACCGCCAAATCTGGAATCCCCAGACGCAATACTTTCAGCCGCGCGACTCACACGGAGCGTTCGATGGGACTTTCAAGCCCCTCATGCTGACGTATGTCGACCGCGGGGGAAAATATACGCATGCCTATGTCGAGGGGAGCGCTCTGCAATGGCGCTGGGGCGTGCCCTTTGACGCTCCCGCGCTGATCTCACTATTCAAGAGCAAGGACTATTTCGTGCAGGAGCTGGAGGAGTTCTTTGCTCATTCGGTGCCACAAGTGAATGTACAACCCAATGCCTACTATTGGCACGGGAATCAGCCCGACATCTATTCTGTCTATTTATTCAATGCGGCCGGCCGTCCCGATCTTACTAGAAAATGGGTGCATTGGATCTTGGCTCATAAGTACGGTGACCAGGAAAACGGGATGGATGGCAATGACGACGGAGGAACAATCTCGGCTTGGTATGTTCTGAGTTCACTCGGGCTCTATCCGACGGCCGGGTCAGATCGCTATGAGTTGGTGGGCCCGCTTTGGAAACGTGCTGAGATCACCACGGGTGATCAGCGGCTGGTGATCAACGGCGATCCCGAAATCGCCGACCCCGCTTTGCACGAGCGCGTCCGATTGAATGCTGCCGCCCTTGATCGAACCTGGATCGCCCACAAAGAAATTGCCAACGGCGCGACGCTGACTTTCGAGAACGCCGCGCCCTCGTCACCGGCGGCGAAGTGACCGATCATGAAAAAATGATTATCTTGATTGCCGGGCAGGAGGATTCGACATGACCTCGTCAGACGAAACACGACCGGCATCGGAGCTGGGGCGGCGGCAATTGTTGCAAGGGTCTCTCGCGGCGGCCGCAGCCACGGCGCTTCCCGCGCTGTCGGCGGCGGGTTCGAGTGACGAGCCGCCGCTGCGCGGTCGCATTCGTCAGTCGATCGTCTTTTGGTGCTTCAATTCGGCCGGCGAAAAATGGGACATCGAGCGAACCTGTCAGGTGGCTCGCCAACTCGGTTGCGTGTCCGTCGAAATCTGCGAGCCGAAGACCTGGCCCACGCTTCGGCGCCACGGGCTGACCTGTGCTATCGCTCCCAACGGGGGCGGCTTCAAGAAGGGCTTCAACAATCCGGCCTATCGTCAGGAATTAGTAACCCGCACGCGAGACGTGATTGATTCCTGTGCAGCGGCCGGCGTGCCGAGCGTGATTTCCTTCGTCGGCTACAAATGGCGCAACGCCGATGACCCCACCAGTGGTGAGATTCCACTCGAAGAGGGAATCGAGAACTGCGTTGTCGGGTTGAAAGAGGTCGCGGGTTATGCCGAGCGCAAAGGGGTGACGATTTGTGTCGAGCATCTCAATAGCCGCGATCACTCACACCCGATGAAGGGGCATTTTGGCTATCAGGGCGACGACCTGGACCGCGTGGCCGAAATCATCCGTCGGGTCGGATCGCCGCGCGTCAAATTGCTGTTCGACATCTATCACGTGCAAATCATGCACGGCGATTTGCTGCGTCGACTCGAACAGAATAAGGACATCCTGGGCCACATCCATACGGCCGGTAACCCGGGCCGCGGGGAGTTGGACGAGCATCAAGAGATCAACTATCCGCCGCTGATGAAGAAACTCTTAGAGCTGGGCTACACGGGTTACGTCGGTCAAGAATTCATTCCGACCCGCGCCCCGCTGGACGGTCTGCGCCAAGCCGTGCGGCTGTGCGACGTCTAAGAAGCAGTTTCGCTGGCCCGAGCGATAGCGAAATCATTTACCGCGCCCACCTTTCCCAAGCCGACGGCTCTGCCGTCGTCTTCTTTCGGCTGATCTGCCGCGAGGTTGCGCGACTAACGAAGGAAGAAGAACGTCGGCAGAGCCGTCGGCTTGGGAAAGGGCACGCGGCTTACGATTCCATAACCGCACTGCCAGCGGTGGGTTCCGCGTCTGTTTTTGCAAGACCTCACGCCGCCGGCTTCAACACCAACGTGTGCTCGGTCGTGCCGGGCATAAACGGCGCGGCTTTGCCATCGGCCCAGGCGGCATGCTGGTCGCCGAAGTTGGGCGACAGCGGATGTCCGGATTGGCCGCAGGGCATTTCGAGATAGCCATCGTTTTCATGTCCCGGCGAAACGGCCATGCGTTCCGACGCTCCCTTATCCGGCGTTTGGATCCGTGGCATGTTGTCCCAGTCGCCGGGCAATGGCTGAGCGGGCATGTTCAGCCAGCTCGAAAGCTGAGGCACCGCTAGCGTCAGCGGGTGGACAATCCGCGTGGTGTTGTAGTTGCCCCACGTGTAGTCGCCGAGCCGCGCGCCTCCCGCTGTGGCCTTCGTGACAATTCCGTCCGCCGTCGCCAGCAACAGCTCTTTCCAAGTCTTGAAACGCGGATCGATCATGTGCGGCGGCTGCCGGGAAACAAGTTGCCAGACTGGTCCCTCGGTGCGGTCCATCCCGGCGATCGACAGCTTGGGTTGCACTTTCTTGCAGGGACTGACGAGCACGTCCGAGAGTTGGTTCATGAGCGCCAGGCGGAATTCGCGGACGGCCCGGAAGCCGACCGAGTCGATCGACGCGTGGCCTCCCCAGTTCTCGACGGCCGCCTTCAGCTCGGCTCGACGCGGATCAGCGGCGACCGCCGCCGAATCGAGCGTGTTCAGCAGCAGCGTCCGCCAGCGCTCGAGAAACACGGCCCGATCGTCGAGCTGGATCCGCAGCATGTCGGCTTCGGTCGCCTTGTCGACCTTTCGCAGATCGTCGCGAATCTGCTGGGCTCGCGCACCCAGGTCGTACATGCCGTCGCCCAACCGTGCCAACTGATCGCCGCTGACGACGCGGGCGTTGGCGGTCCAGATGCGTCCGTCGGCCGGGTCGATGATCCGCGGATATTCTTCGGGTTTGAGATATCCGTCCCACCGGTGCGAACCGTCGGTCCACGAGCTGGGCAGCCGCCCGTCGAAGCCGACGCGGCGCGGCAAACGTCCCATGACCGTCCAGCCGATGCGCCCCTTGTCATCGGCGACGACGAAATTCTGACCCGGCGCGCCGGCCAGGTTCGCCAACGTGAGCGACTCTTCCAGTGTCCGCGCCGACTCGATCTTCAGCACTCCCATGTTGACGCCGTCGGTGTCGTGGGCGACCCAGCGCCAGACGCGCGGACGATTCTTGGAATCGTTCTCGATCACCGGCCCCCAAATCGTCTCGACAACGTCGAGCGTGGAGTCCGGCGCGTCCTTGACCTTGATGATTTCCTGCTGGTGCTGGAACTTTTGAGGACCCTTGGGAGTGAGGTACGACTCTTTGTCGTGCGGATCGACGTCGACGATCACGACGTCGGCCCAATCGGCCTGAGTGTTGGTGAAACCCCAGGCCACGTGCCCGTTGCTGCCGACCACCATCGCGGGCGTTCCCGGCAACGTCAGGCCGGTGATTCGCTGGTCGGTCTTGGCGCCTTCCGCTTGGGGCCAAACGAACGACGCGCGATACCAAATGTGCGGCACGCGAATTCCAAGATGCATGTCGTTGGCGACGATCGCCCGTCCGTCAGTCGTCCGCTTGGCGGAGACTGCCCAGTTGTTGCTGCCCATATGAAATCGCGGCGTCGCCAAAACGCCGTCGAGCGGGGCCAGATCGGCCTGCGCGATGAAGTTGGGTTTCCGCGTGTCGAACACCGTAGCCGACGGGACGGGCGGAGTCGTGAACGGCGCGCCTTGCATGGGGGCGTCCCATTCGGTGCCGCGCGGCGCCAGAAAATCGAACATCGGCGCGGGGAGCGTGTCGTGCATCACTCCGAGCGACGTTTCGCTTTCGTACGAATCCCCTTGCAGGTCGAGGAACATCGAAAACAGCACCAGCGCGCAGTCTTCTGCTTTCCAGGGGGCCGGCGTCACGCCGAGCAGGTAATACTCAAACGGCTTGGACTTGAGCGAGGCCAAACCGGCGTTCACGCCGGCGGCATACGAATCGAGTAGGGCCCGTTGCTGAGTGTCATTTGTCTTCAGAATCTGTTCGGCGACGTGGCGAAAGCGGTGAACGCGGACACGGCGATCGACGTTGAGCGCGGCGCCTCCGACCAGCTCTGACAACTCGCCGGCCGAATTGCGACGCAGCAGATCCATCTGGAAGAAGCGATCCTGGCCGTGGGCGAAACCCGTGGCGAAAGCCAGGTCTTTGCGGTTGGCTGCCCGAATGGTGGGGATGCCCAGATTGTCCCGCTCGATTTTGACGTCGTTGCCGATGCCCGCGGTACGGTACTCGCCGTCGACCTGCGGCAAACTGCCGGTTACCAGGCTGCGAACCCAGAATCCCGTTCCGATGAGAGCGATCAGGATCACGGCGGCGACGGCGGCCGCGATTTTCAACCAACGTTTGCGCATGGGAATACAGAGATTCGATCAAGAGCAGGGAGCGAGAGGCCGGCCCATCCGTAGGCCGGAAATGCGTCTCTGTATTCTCGACCACTCATCCATGCGCTGCAAGCGAGGCACGTTACGCGCTCGTTAGCCGCGCCGCGTCCCTTTCCAGCCTTTGACCTTGCCGGATTCTGGCGAGACAATAGCGGTCGTCGCGCCGGCGGCTTCCAACGCTCGCTTGGGCTCGGTCAGCTCGACTTGCTCGAATCCATTCGCAGCCAAGATGGCGACTTTCTTTCCGGTCAGTTCGTCCGACAGGGTTCACTCCTTCGGTGTCTTCGATTTCGGCGGATGATTTGGGTCAAGCACTGAGTGGGGCAAAAGCCATGCCCGTCGAGTGACGAGCGATCGCGCCACTGCATTGAAAGCCGGTTCGGGCGGTATTGGGTTTGCAGCGCGTCGTACCGCGAACTCAGCTTGCACGGGTCGCCCGCGAAATCTATGGAGGTCTTTCGATGAACAGCAGCACCGAACGGAGTGGAGCGGGAGGCTGGTCGAGTTCTGAACGGTCCGGCGAGCGTCCAAAGAGCAACGGCAAGAGCCAAGGCGGGCCGTCCAAGGTCCAAGATCGCCCTGATAAATCCGAAAGGGCGTCAGCCGGTCCCTCCAAGCCGATGTTGAAAGGTGGGGGATTTGCCCTCAAGCCGGGGCGGCCTTTCCAAAAAGATGTTGGTCGCATCGTGCGGTGCCAGCTCGACAAGGCGCTCCGCGACCTGTGTCGACTCGGTGCGACGGCCGACGAAGCCATCCACAACGTGCGGAAGCGGTTCAAGCGCGTGAGGGCCGTGCTGCGACTGGTTCGCGCAGATCTGGGTGAATCAGTCTATCGCCAGGAAAACCAATCGCTGCGGGATGCGGCCGCCGCGTTTTCGGAAGTCCGCAATGCCCGCGTGCTGGTCGACGCGGTCGAGAAGCTGCGGCATCGGGAAAGCGATGTTCCGCCCGGGGCCTTCGACGCGCTCGAACGGTTTCTCAAGGCCAAGCAGCGCTACATCCACGATCGCCTGGCCCGCAATGTCGAAGCGATGGATACCTTGCGCGAAGCGATCGAAAACGGCCGCAGCCGCGCGTCACAGTGGCCGCTGCCGCGTGACGGGCGCCGTGCCGTCCGTCGTGGATTGCGTCGCAGCTGCAAGGCCGGTGCCAAGGCGCTCGACAGTGCGCTCCAGGCGACGACTGCCGAACATCTGCACGACTGCCGCAAACAGGCTAAGTACCTGTATCACCAGGTCCAGATGCTTGGCCGGGTTAGCTCACCGGCCGTGAGCCAGCTGAGCGAGCACCTCCACGAACTCGAGGAAAAACTCGGCGACGAGCATGACCTGGGGATGCTACGAGTCGAGGTTGTCGCCTGCATTGCGGGCGGGCTGCCGGAGGTGAATGATCGTCTCGTGGCGCTGATTGACGATTGGCGTCACCAACTGCAGCACGATTGTCTCGCTCAGGCACAGCAGATCTATCGCGATGACGCGGCG
>Ga0210393_10004621_pt1 | contig 10862 bp, 14 predicted proteins | sample IncBWC27OmetaG_FD_160068 | JGI IMG/M metagenome (GOLD analysis project Ga0210393, IMG submission 160068) | Forest soil microbial communities from Barre Woods Harvard Forest LTER site, Petersham, Massachusetts, United States - Inc-BW-C-27-O ...
TAAAGTTTCTCCCAAACCGCCTCCCAAGCCCCCGAAGAAGGCACCCGTTGAGTCACAAGCACAAGTCATCCCAACTACACTTGTTCCCGCGCGCAGCATCGGCCCGCACGGGACGAACAATTCGACATCGCTACAGCGACCTCACACCTCACCTTCAAAACCTGCCTCCATTCCTCTGCCGCCTGGACTTGTGCCTGCGCGTAATCCCTCATTTTCGCAATCCTCTGCTCCATCGTCCGGTGTCTCCACGGTCTCCTCAAAACCGTCTGCGGAGCCTCCCGTCGCGGATTCTAGTCGGACATCACCTGCCCCAAGCGAGCCCCCCGCTAAAAGCGCCCCGGAACCTGCACAAAAGCCTCGACTGGTGCCGCCTGTAAAACGGCCGAAGCAACCTCCAAGTATCTTTATTCCCAAGAAGGTGCGTTTCGATCCTACCCTTTTGATTACTTTAATCACCGTATTTATTTCTAGCGTCCCCTTCCGGGCAGTGGAGGTGGAGGGCCTCCGAACAAAAAGCGAGCGTAGTGCTTGGTTAGTAGCGCGGCCAGTAGCCGTGCATATATATTAGATGCATAAAGTATTGTTTCAACAGGACGCATCGTACGCATCCCATAATACCTGGACTAGATCCCTTAGTAAAAGGGGAATCCACGTTTAAATATGTATGGTCATTAAGTTGCGTTCTTGCATACATGTACTCTATCACTACAAGTAAATTATTCTATGTCGTCTGCCTTCACTGGTGGCAGTTCCCATCCATCAGGGCCGAATTTTGGCGTCACCATCATATTCCCTGCCTTGTTCTTGAAGGGCTTTGAGAATGTACACAAAGACTTTCCAAGAGAGGGCAACCAGGCAGGGTTGATGAGGGTCAAACCTATTCGAGAACGTCAACAATGTCTTTATCTCACAGGTCAAACCTGACCTGACCTTTAAGCCAAACCTGACCAGTCCGTACAACCTCATGGTATACGACGTAGTCGGGTGGTGAAGTCGTTGCAAGCACAGACGACGGGTGTATGTATATGTCTTCGGATATACCCAGTGCGCGATAGGGGACTCCCTTTGCAGTTGTACGCTGTATCCCGGTCGCGCAGTCCTTCTCGACTAATTCCTTGCGTACCGCAACTTGATCAACAAAAGACGACGTGATGAGTTGGCGCAGTACACGCAGCTATCGAGAGCAGAAACGACACAGGCTTAAGTCACATCCGCAGCAATTTATTATTGCGGCTTTACCTGAATGTCTCGTGGCGGGGGGAGGTTAGGGTTGAAGCCGGCGTCCGTATCGGCGAAATTGATGCGGACGATGTTGCTGATTTGCGCTCTTAGTTTGTGTATCTCCTCCATGGCCTGCAGTGCGTTCATTAGCAGAGGAACGGGACGCAAGGTTTGTCGGCTGTATACATACCTTTGGTCTCACGAAATGCTCTGCACAAAAAGACTGTCCTCCGCCGGCGTACTCATAAGCACCGACCACAGATAGGACCCTGAACAGATCGCTCGTTGACTTGCCGAGAGATGCGTGATACTAGCGGAAAGCTGAGCTTTACGTATCGGAATATTCGCTTGGAACGGAGTACCTGCTGCGACTGAAAATACGCTCGCCGGCGGTGCCTCGATTTCTCCTTTTCCCGCGCCTTCTCTTTGCCGATGTGGGCCATCTCCTCTTCGCTTTCCGACACGTCCTCAACGCCAAGTGCCTCGTCGCGTAGGAACGGGTCGCCTACAGACATCGCAGAGACGATTGCAATGGCGTATGGTAAGCACCCGTGCCGACGACTACTTACTAGCATCTTCGAAAAGCGAGGGGATAAAGGGAAGAGCGACATCGTTCGCCCGATACCGGTCACCGTACCCCCTGCTGCGCTGAGGGGTGTCATGTTCGGTGGCATTTCCAATGCCCCAAGATGAGTCAGCATCCTTTCAGCTTGTCTGAGTGACTGGCGATCAGGCGGAGTGGGGAAAGGAAAGTTGGCCACGGTATCGATGTGCATGCATTTCATTTGCAAGACCACGCCCTCGATAGGCACGCGAAGGATTTCGGGTTGAGAGAATTCATTGAAATAGTTCTCGAATACCGCGGAAGAATATAATCTGTAGCAATGCCCTGGCCCAGTTCGACCGGCGCGACCCGCTCGCTGTGCCGCTGAAGCCTTGGATATCCAGCTAATTTGAAACGATTGAATCCCGTTAGCAAGGTTGTACCTGCGCTATGGCACTCGTGAGATGACGACCGAATGTACAGGATCGCCATACCTCTTTTGCCCTCCCACAATCAATGACATACTTGATACCAGGAATGGTCAGGGACGTCTCAGCCACGTTAGTCGCAACGACGACTAGGCGTGTTCCCGCCGGAGGTGGCTCAAACACCTTCATCTGTTTTTCAGTGGGGAGTAAAGAATATAATGGGATAATATGCATCGGGACTGCAGCCGGAGCTTAGATATTCTTACATTGAGAACCAAGAAAAGTAACTCACCGTCGGACTCTTCGGTATCAATTCCTAAAGCCTGGTCTTCCGCTTCATCATCAGTATCTAACGCATCCATGTCTGCGTCGTGCTCGTCCTTTGGTTGGCCCTCCACATCGAGAGCGAGATCATCTTCGTGTGGGCCCCCAAGATCCATTTCTTCGGCTTCAAAGTCAACTAAACGGGTATGTCGGTTTCAATCAGTCCACTTGGCCTCATTGGCAGATGGTCCCAACCTTGTGAAGGCTTGATGGCGACGGTATCCTCATCATTTTTGAAAAAACGTTGGGCATCGAGCCCAACTTGTCCTGAGCCCTTTCGGCGCTTCCTGCGCTCCGCAATGCTCTGGGCACCGTATCTTTCTTCCAGCCTTCTGCAAACTCCAGATATCTCGTTCTGGCCGGTGAGAAAGATGAGGATGCCCCCAGGGGGTAGTCGGGCGTGAATTTTGGACGCTTTGCGGATAGCATCGTTCACATAGTCTGACGCCGTTCGTCGATTAAAATGAACAGTCACCGGATACTGGCGAGCTGGAACCTTGATGACCGGAGGCGGCGTAGCACACAAGGCGGCATTTTCCACGAAGTCACTGATCCGAAGTGTAGCAGACATGATGACCAAACGCAACGGCTTTGAGGGCATCAATCTGCTGTCACATGTAGCAGGTTGAACGAACCTTGGTTGAATCCTTCCCTTCTCTCCACATGCTTTGGCGTAACGTCACGACCCGACTCAAGACGCCAATCAAAATATCCGTGTTCATGCTCCGTTCGTGGGCCTCGTCGATGATGAGGACCGAATACTTGGAAAGCAAGAAGTCTGATGCAAGTTCACGCAGTAAGACACCATCTGTCATGAACTTAATCGATGTTGAAGGTGATACCGTGGCATCGTAGCGGATCTGGTAAGAGACGCGGGATGGGGGTAATGAAAGCTCATGGGCTACGCGTGATGCCATAGACATGGCGGCAACTCGACGAGGTTGTGTGATGCCAATCATACCCGGATTGTCTACAGAACGATATGAAGTTAGTCGACTAGTAATGTAATCAATAACGTACCGCTGTCAGGCGACCCGAAGCCAGCTTCGAATAGAAACTGAGGTACCTGTGTCGTCTTGCCGCTCCCTGTCTCACCACAGATGACGACAACTGTATTTAATAGTATCCCTTCCATTATCGGCTGCTCCTCTGTCACGATGGGTAAGAGAAGTCGTGCGTCATCGACCTCGGGAAGGCGTTTTACAACAACAACTTTCCTCCTAGCCTCCGGCGACTGCCCAAGGCGTTTCAAGTGTTCAGCGAAGGACGTATGTGGGAGGGTAGTATCCTCCCCGAGCGGTCCTCGCATCTCTATTGGCGCTGACGGATCGATCTTTCTCCTTTTATTGGGCTGGGGCGGTTCTCGTACAATATCCTCCCCGGGAAGGCGAGGGTGATGGGTGACTTCTTGCACTGGGGCGACGTAGTCCTTGACAGCACTTAGCTGAGTCACGGCCCACTGTTTGAATCCCCCACGCCTTTGTGGAGGGGTGGGCAAGTCCGTACCAACGTCCTGAGGAGATTCATCTTCAGAGATACCGGCCTCCGAGATGTCATCTTCGGATCGTTCATTAGAGTCCGTCGAGCCCGTTTCTGCTTCCGAGGTGTCATGTACAGACCCTGGGCTCTCGAACGAAGACTCAGAGTCATCATTATCATCTGCCTTGGTCGGTATTGTCGGCAGTGGGGCGCGTTTCCACCTTCGCGAGATGGTCTTGACACGGCATAAGTGAGAGCTAACATTAAAAAGAAGAGAGAGATGGAGCATACACCAGCACTCTTATCCTTTTTCTTCATGACCCTTGGCTCCATAATGGACCCATCCGTATTTCGTTGTAGCGCACTCCCAATAACGACATCGGCCGACACGGCCTGTCTTCGCGTTCCAATCGGTGCCGAATCCACAATGATGACCTGACCTCGGGGCGATGCGCCGTCGCCATCCTGCTGGTCTCTATCGCACTCGTAGTGGACATCATAGGTGTTACCGACATCCTCTTCACCGCTGTCGTCACTCTCTGCGATGTCGGCAAAGCGATTACTCCCTTGACGCGAATGTATGGCATGCAGAACTTCCTTGTCCTCGATCTTCTCTAGCCTCTCTTGCGCAGTAGAAGTTTTACCTGAACCCAAGGTAGACGAGGATTGTAGTCGAAGTGTGCTGGGTAGCTCGGCCTGACTTTTACTTCATCCAGGACTCGGAGTCAGACCCAGCCACGAATAGAAGTAAACGGTCGGTCCACCCACGCAAGTTTTTCCAATAGCTCAGAGCGCTCTTCTTTCTTCAGCTTTTTCTCCTGTAAATAGTCATGAGCTTTCTGCGTGTTGATAGAGTAGATATAGCGTACGCACGATATATTTATCCAACCTCTTCCTCTTCTTGCTCGACGCCTTTGATTGTGACTGTGCAAGCAACTACAACGGGTGAGACTGAGATAGTCTCTAAAGGAGTGACTCTCACCTCTTTCTTCAGTTGTTCTCTACGGTCTAGGTCTTTCTCTTCAGTCGACTTGCGTTGTACGATCTCTAAGTTCGTATCCGCGGCCGACTGTACTCTAGGACGACGTTGCTTCCCTCGCTTATGAGAGGAGGCGATGGAACTGCTCTGACGCGCCTTTTCATTGAATCTCTTTGGTCTGTTCATGATGGAGGAGAACTGCGTGGGGTAGCAAAAGAAGACATGTGCAAATTCACAAAAGGGAGGGACGAAAACAAACTTTGTGAGATAAGATAAGATTTGTAGATAAAATCATGCGACCCCGAGTCATGGCAATTTCAAGTGAATAACATACTTCGAAGTACGTAGATAAAGCAGGATGTGCTCGTTAGTAGCGTGGAGGTAAAAGTATACCGTATGGCTACACTACCAGTACAGAGCATATCAAAGAGTTTTGTGGCCGCTGGGCGAAGTCAAATCAAAGGGAATGCCAGTGGTCACGTGCAGCGACGAAATCAATGTTGGCCCTTTCCAGCCCGCACGGCTGGTCAAATCCTCGATGTCCTCCCCTAAAAGCTCACATCCTGCGGAGAAGCGACATCCTACCTCCGTCTCTTTAGCACATCCAGCATCCTCTCCGGGTCCACGCCATGTTAACCGACCACCAGATTACCCCCGTGAACACCCGTCACCATCTAAGCGGCCGCGTCTGGCAAGCACACCGTCATCAACTTCCCTTCCTTCGACACCTTCGCGGGATCACAGTACTATTGATTTCTACCAGGCTCGCTTCGAAAGTACGATGCGTCTGAGGGACACGTGGGCACAGCTCGCGCAGCGTTATGCCCGTCCTCTCGACGAGGACGATATCATCGACCTGCGCGAGGTGAAGATTTCCAAGGACCGTGGGGTTGTGCGCAACTTACATGCGCAGATCAACTTTGGCGATATCTCCGTACCGGACGAGCCTGGAATCTATGCGAGCAGCGATGCTGGCGGCGTGCGCAGCGAAGACGAGGATGACTTTGATGAGATCGACACGCTCTCGCATGGTGCACGCGCCCGAAATGGGCTGGAGGCGCAACTCAGGCGCGTCAAGCCATTGCGTGACCTTGATTCCGAGGACGAGGACGACCTCCAAGACTTCCTCGAGGCAGAGAGGCGGACACGAGAGGAGTTCGGCCCCGTCGATGAAGACTTTAGCGAAGATCTCGCCCGGCTACAGGACGACGTGGAGGACGGGAGTGGTGATTTGGCGGATGAAGTAATAGAGATTTTTGGATCAAGCGATGAAGAATGCGAGCAACATGACTTGTCACGGACGTTTTCGACGACGGCACGCGACGAATGTGACTCTGAGGATGAAGACGAGGATGAGTTGGGCGGCTGGGTGCACGACGAGTCCACTGCAATCTACGAAGTCGTCAGGACCCCTGCCCCTCCTGACAACGAGGTCATCGAGATAGTCGACACACCCCCATCTTCGCCTCCACCATCTTCACCATCCCTAATGAGCGATCCTAGAAGCTCATCCACGCGGTCCAGTAGCCCCTGAAGCGCGTCCCTCAGGGTCAGGGCTCGTCTCGATATCAGCAAAAGCATCACACCTATCCAGTCCCATGTGTCACTCCAGCGTCATTGTATACACGACCCACCGTTGAGCTGCGCGCTGCGCCGGCACCACCGTCATGTATCCGGAGGTGCCCTTTTCAGGAGCCAACGAGCCTGATCAAACAACACACGGAGTTCTCTTCCTCATCTCATCTTATGGGATGGAACAAAGGCCACTTTATATCAGTGTATGTTAAAGTAGCAACCATAGGTTATGAATGCACTGAACCGCAGCTGCCGTAAACTAGGCAAAAAAGACATCTAGGTGACGCTGCGTGAAAGAATGTTATCACAATGTTAGCATGTTTGCAAAAATTCCCGGATTCTCGTGTAAGGGCAGGGGCATATGACTGGCTGCATCAATTGGGGCAGTGAGAAGAATCCCACACTAAGCCCCCGAGTACACCAATCATGTGCTCTATGGATACAAGCCCTGTGCCCAGGTGCATACGGCGGGACTTGTGTTGTGTGACGAGAACAAGATGCCCAGGGGGTTGAGAGGTATGGCCTGGGGCTGGTGAAGAGAACGTGTAGCCAATATTAATTAATATTCAAAAATGACATAGGAGCGGAGGGCTGACATGCAATCAATTTTGAGGAACACACAAGACCAAACATGGATTATGTCTGACGGGGCTGTCGCTGTCGCTTTCGCCATCTGTTAACGTCTTTGCCCGCCGCGCACACACACGACACCCAAGATTCTCTCAGCCCTCGACCCCGCTTCTTTCCCCTCTTTTCATCTCTTTACTGCCCCCCCTCTCCTCTCTTCCCCCACTTCCCCGCACCACCTCCACACTGCCATAACTTATCCATGGTAGGCTCGCTCCGATACTTGCCGATTTCATCAGTGCCTCACTCTATCTCTCTCGCATACTCAGGGACAAATTCTATCTTACCCAGGTTAGCCGCTGCAGAATCTCTACCCTTTGTGATCCTATTACTTACGTAGAGCCCATGCGCATCACTCGTATTTTTCCTGTCCAATTCGCAGCAACCGAGAAACATACCGAGACGGGCAAGAATGCTCGCTTCGCATACGGTCTCTCTGAGATGCAGGGTTGGCGATTAAGTCAGTCTCGGAATTCCACCTCCTTTCCTCTGCCGTGCTTGCGGCCCCCACATACCCGTTTCTTCGAAGTTCTTTGCGTCACTTCTGCGATCTCCTGATCTCATACTTGTCTCCAGCTATGGAAGATTCTCACGCAGTTTCGTTGAATCTTGATGAAGACCAAGAAGACGTCGATTCTAATACTTTCTTCGCTGTGTACGATGGTCATGGAGGTACGGAGATGCTATTTGAGTTCTCGCTTGGAGCTAAGCGACTCGAATACAGGCGGCTCTGTCGCACGATTTGCCGGCCAAAATGTGCATAGACGTCTGGTACAAGAAGAGTCATACCAACAACAGGACTATAAAGATGCCATGAGGCGCGCATTCTTAGGCACTGACGAGGATATGCTCGCAGGTGCTTAGTATTCTCCTCAAACTTGTGAGTACGCTGACTTGGCTCAGATCCTGCATACACAAGAGATCCTTCCGGATGCACCGCGGTGACTGCGTTGGTCACAAGAGACAACAAAATTTTTGTTGTATGATCGATTTACTTTCTCTTGGAAATTGTCATGTACTTAGCAAGTGATTGCGCTCAGGCGAACGCTGGGGACTCCCGGGTTGTACTTAGCATGAAGGGCGAAGTGAAGCCGTTAAGTTTTGATCACAAGCCCGGGAATGACTGTCTGTAATCCGTCATGCGCTCGTTGTTCACCTTTCTAACCTGATCTATAGCGGAAAGGAAACGCATACTGGCGGCTGGCGGCTACATCGAATATGGGCGTGTGAATGGTTCGCTTCGGTTTATGTGATGACCCCGCATGAAAGTCTAACAAATTTGATTTAGGAAATCTGGCCCTCGCCAGGGCCTTGGGTGATTTTGAGTTCAAAAAGAACTACTCTCTCACCCCGGACAAACAAATTATTACGTCGAATCCTGATGTCACCGAGCATGATATCACGGAGGATGACGAGTTTTTCGTCCTAGCTTGCGACGGTGGGTTTCTATTGAAATGTCGATCAGTCTCTCTTACAAATAGCCCCTAGGAATATGGGATTGCCTGAATTCCCAGCATGTGGTCGACTTCGTCCGTCGCGAAGTCGCTCAGGGAAAACCCCTTGGCCAGATCTGTGAAACTATCATGGAGCACTGTCTTGCTCCGGATACCCATGGCGCCCAGGGCATCGGCTGCGATAACATGACTATCCTGATCGTCGCCATTTTGAACGGCAAGACCGAAGAGGAATGGTATACAATGATCAAGGACCGCGTCGAAAACAAATTTGGCTATGAAACTCCCGGTTCACCACCACAAATTTACTCGGCCGCCCGCCTAGTGTCATGGCGGACGCGACGTGCGAATGTTGAAGCGCTGGAACGGGAAGAAGAGGAATACAAATCACGCGAGCGCGATTCTCCACTGCGCGGAACGTACGCTGCCTCACCCTCGCTCAAACATCTGTCGAGGGTGATCACGGACACCCTCGGTGGCGGCATCTCTTTTCACCCAGGATCGGCTATCATGAGCGATTCAGGTACCATCATGTTCGGGGATGACTCGGAGAGCGATGAGGACAGGGGAGACGATCCATCTACGTCATCGAAACCAATATTAGTGGGTACACTCTCCGAGGACGTCGCGGACAACGAGGATCTCCAGCCAGGCGAGGATCTCGAACCCATGGATGAAGATGAAGAAGACTTTCGCGAGCCTTTCGACAGAGTAATACACCTGTCCCAGGCCGAGAAGGATCGCGCGGAGATTCGGGCGAATGGCATACACAGTCATGAGCACGACCCACCTACGCCATCGTCGACGTCCACCCAAGAGCCATCATCACCCCCGCCCGACACGCCACGTGGTGAAACCCCGCCACTGCCACGACAGCTAGTTAATGACCTTACGAAGCAGAAACAGTTGTTGGCTCTTCCCAATGCAGCAAAGGATTTCCCCACCCCCACGGTAGAATACTACCTCAGCACGAACGGGGAACCGTTGAAGGGATAATTTGAGGACGCTTCATTCATGGGCCTGCCTTTTCACGCATAAATATGTATGTGCCTCGTAATGATCTTTGTATGTGTTACGCGTACACACCCTTTCGTATTTGTTCACCACGGGTTGTTGCTCAATCTCTGTTTTGATCATCGTCTGGCATACCATTGTATTACAACACTGAATACTTTGTGTCTGTCTCGTCCCTGTGGAGAACCTCGTTCCGTTCCCTTTACAGCACGTTCCGTAGGACATGCAGCTGGTTTTCGCACAAGCACAGGATGATGGTTTCTTCCCCTTCTCGAATAGCTCCTACACCAAGTAGCGAACCTGACGAGTTTCCTGCAAGCTTCAGAATCGCCTGTTTTGCCAAATTGCTCTTCGGCTTCGCGTCGCGATATATGTATAGATTTCCCCCGTACTCTGGGCCCCCACCTTCGAATGCTAATACAGCCTTTGACGGGACGTGATACGTAAAGCGAGTATCTCGCTTCGAAGCCAACACGAAGGCCAACGCGGAAAAAGTAGACAAGTGCGTCCAGACGGGAGTTCCACTAGCCGTGTCTTCGTCGGACAGCACGAACAAGAGTCCGTCGATCGTGTGCTTGACGACCATCGAGATCTCATCGCCCATTCCCGGCAACAGCGTAGAGAGCGCAGTGAACGGCACGTCCCAGTCCTCGCGCGCCCACGCAGCGTCGGCGCCGCCATCCGCGGCGGACACCCAAGTGATGCACGTCTCCGTCCCGACCGCAGCGTCCACTTCCTGGTCGACCTCGCCATCGGCGAGGCTCGGAGGAGGCGCAACGTCGCCGCCGCCGTCGCCAGCGGCACGCTCCTGCAGCGCCGCGGTGTACTTTTCGAGGCTCTCGCGGATCGCGTAGAGCTCGGACGGGTCGAGCGTTTCTGGGACTTCGGGCTCGTTGGCGTTGTCGAAGAGGTGGGGCCAGCGCGTGCCCGCGTGCTGCTTCTCGATGTGCAGCGTGAGCAGGCCGTAGGTCTTCGCGCCGTGAGCGTCCCACGTCCAGAAGCTCGACGAGGGCGCGATGCCGCCCCAGAGGCGCGCGGCGGGGTAGCGCGGGGCGTCGTTGCCTTGGACGAGGAGGGTCAGCGTTTGCGGGGTGAAGAGGACGCTGATGTCCGCTTTGGGCGTGCTGGAGGGGAACGGAAATGCGGCTGTGATCTCGTCCGAGTCTTGCGTCCAGGCGTAGGGCGGCGGCGGCTTCGGTGGGGAGGCAGGGCCGGGG
>Ga0210393_10004623_pt1 | contig 10861 bp, 12 predicted proteins | sample IncBWC27OmetaG_FD_160068 | JGI IMG/M metagenome (GOLD analysis project Ga0210393, IMG submission 160068) | Forest soil microbial communities from Barre Woods Harvard Forest LTER site, Petersham, Massachusetts, United States - Inc-BW-C-27-O ...
GTGCCAAAGAGATGGATACACGGGCGAACGTTTTCTTCGACATGATAGACTCCTTCGATTGACGCACTTTCCCTGTTTGTCGAGCTTAATCGATGAAGCCAGTTTAAGGCGCGATACAGCTGTTTACGATCCAATGATAGGATGGAGCGGGGTATATGATCGTATGACTGGTCGCTCGCGCCGCGTGGCGTCTAAGCAGCCGCTTCGCGGATCACGAAATGCGCCGGCGGATCATCATTGCTCAGCGCGAGATAGGGACAATCGGCCCTATTCACTGGCGCGGTATTTTTGCCGGGTCGGTTAAGAAAAGTTCGATTCACTAATGCTCGCCGCGCAAAAAACAAAACTGTCTTTGTGATCCGTCTTGACAGGAGCCCATCCGTACATGCGGGAATTCGTCAGAATCGACGGCGGCTACGAAGATCGCAAGTCCTGGCGCGAATTCAATAACGCGATTGCGCGTAAGCTGGCGAAGCGCCTCGAGTCGCGCTTTGTCGTTTGTCGTCAGCGCCGGTGGAGGCGTCAGGTGGAACCCGGTTAACGGCGGGAATATCAATCCAAAAGCGACGAGCTTGAGGGTCAAAGAGTTGCCCTTAGGCCGACAAAAGCGAGATTGTAGAACACCTTCGATCATCCCTCGTAGCGACAAGATGCAGTAGGTCGGCAGGGAGCTGTAGATTGTTGTAGAGGTCAATACGACCTCCGCCGCCATCGTTCGGAAAACCTGCGTTCCGATCACCAGCGCCGTGCCGCGAACTGTTGTCTCGAATGATGACCAACGAAAGTGTGAGGTCAGACACGGCTGCCCCCCTTGTTTCACCGCCCGACCTGAAAGGTGAAATTGCCGTCGGTCGTGTGGGTGTCGACCGAGACCGCATGCCACGTTACACGATACGTCCCGGTCCCTCTGGGGCGCAGTGATATCGACATCTGGTTGCGGATGACGCGAACCTTTCCGGAATCGACGCGCCGCCCGCCGGCGTTAGTCGTGGTTATAGTGCTGAAGGCAGGCTCCAAGTTTTGGGTGAACCACAACGTTATTTTGGTTGGCGCGGTCGCAATCCGGCTACCTACGCGGGGTTCAGCATGATCAAGCATTGCGTGGGCGCTGGCTTCGCCCGACGCAAAGAGGAGAAGCAGGGGAATCAGTACTACTTTTGCCGGACGGTGCATGGTTAGCTTCTCGGGAATTGGCTTGTTGGTTTAACGGCGAAGATTTGGTTCGCCTGTATTAGAACGTAAGCGAGGGCGGCCGCGACCTCGATTGTAAGAAGGTTCTGACTGGTTCATACCAACGTCTAGTCTACGATATGAATCGCTGGTTCTATCTTGGTTGAGTTGTGTTGCTATCTGCCGTTGGATGGACGATCTGCGCGTTCTTACAATTCCTAGCTTTGGTTGAAAAACCGGAATTCCGCGCATCAAACCTAGGTAAGGTCGATTACGCCCATACCTCGGGCGTGGCCCAAACACCCTATACGTCACTCGTTGGCAGCAGGGCCTTGAGCAAATTGCGGCTATGGCGGCACTTCGCGGGCCAGATGGTCTCTCGTAGCCTTCTGCACCTTTTCGAAGGCCCGCTGACCAAGTTGGCGCACGCGCTCGGGAGAAATGTCGAACTCTTTAGCCAGTTCCTCGAGTGAGAGTGGCTTTTCAACGAGATGTCGGGCCGAAAAAATCCGCTGCTCGCGCCGGTTCAGTGCACTCAGGGCCCACTTCAATGCTCGGCGTCGATGGTCATTCTCTTGGGTTTCCCCGAGCTGTGCCTCCTGGTTTGCATTGTCGTCGATCAGTCCATCCTGCCATGGGCTGGTAACGCTCCCCCAACTCGGAACGTTCAACGAGACGTCGCCGACGAGACGTTGATCCATCTCAGCGACCTGTTGTTCGGCGACGCCTAGTCGGCTAGCGATGAGCCGGATCTGATCGGGACGAAGGTCTCCGGTCTCGAGCGCGCGGATCTGAAGTTTTGCCCGGCGGAGATTGAAGAATAATTTCTTCTGGTCGGCGGTTGTTCCCATCCTCACCAGTGACCAGGAACGCACGATATATTCCTGCATCGCCGCCTTGATCCACCACCTTGCGTACGTCGAAACGCGAGCGCCTCTATCCGGTTCAAAGCGCACAACGGCACGTATTAGCCCGATACTGCCTTCTGAGATCAGCTCAGAGAGCGGCAGCCCGTAACCGCGGTAGCCGCGGGCGAGCTTACCCACGAGACGCAGATGGCTAGTAACAAGCTGATCCGCGGCATCCCGGTCACCAAGCTCACGCCATCTTTTGCACAGCGAGTACTCTTGCTGTGGCGTCAGTAAAGGAAACTCCCGGATTTCTTTAAGATAACGAGACTGTTCTGCGGCCCCGGTGCGTGTATGAAAGCATTCAACTTGCAGCGACATGGGAATGACCTCCTTGCCTGCCTCATCCTGAATAAAAGTCTATCAGGGAGGGGAAAGCGGGATATCCATCGTTGGGTCAGTTTTTCTTAAACCCTCGGATAGGCCATCTCTTGTGTACTCGTCTCCTGTTTGTGCTGAGGGATTCCGAACGTTTGAAAAGTCCCCAAGAGCCTTCCTGACGCAAGTGTTAGCCGCACGCCAATGTATATGGCCAAATAAACGTACGTTGAGTGGTGAGACCTCATTGCTCATCCAAGATATTTCGAGGGTCAGCTGGTGGGCGACTGGCTCATGTAGCGAAGTGACTCAGCGTGGGAAAGGAACCGACATGATTTGTAGTCAGCAGCGACGGATGGCCGGAGTCACCTTGTCACGTCAGGCATGTTCGACATTGGGTCCGACGACAACCCAACCCTGCGCAATGGGCGCGGGTGTAGGGCATGGCGTCCGAATGAATATTAAAGGGAGGGATTATCAATGTGGCGCACGACATTGACCGTGGCCTTCTTATGTATCTCGCTTGTGTCTAACGGCATAGCCAAAGAGGCGGGTTGCTTCAGCTGCGGGCTGATGGTCAGTCCCTCTGATCAGATTCCGCGCGCACCGATTGGACATCGACAGCCAACTCCGAGCGATTTCGTGCCAGACCAAACATTTGATGGCACAGTCGGATCGAACTTGTGGAAGCCGGACGTTGACCCGGAACTCGATCGTGAGATCATTGAAGAGAACAGAGAAGTCGATCGGAAGATCAGTGGAATCTGCCGCGGTTGTTAACGCAGCCCGTGGTCTCAATCGGTTTAATGGTTGCGTCGCGCGAAGGGAATCGGAATCGACGAGATTGAAGGCGGCATTTAATCCGGCTCACGATCATACAATCGCGAGCTCGAGTTGCCGCGAGGAGCCGATCATGAAGGTCATCGTAAATCGCCATCGCGCATCAAGTTGACTTCGCTACGCGGTTTTGAGGCACGGCTACCCGACCTCGTCACGTTACTGAAGCCGAGGGAAAGTCCCCATTCAAAAGGAAGACCGAAATGTTCGACAAACCCAACATCGTACTTGTGCATGGTGCGTGGGGCGACGCTTCACATTGGCGCCATGTCATTCCCCCGCTACATGAAAAGGGTTACACGGTCTTCGCGGTACAGAACCCTCTCACCTCGTTGTCCGACGATATCGACCGTACCAGCAAACTGACTGCGGCGCAGGATGCCCCTACGCTGTTGGTGGGACACGCCTATGGTTGCGCCGTCATCACGGGTTCTGGCCACATGCCAAATGTAGTGGGTCTCGTTTATTTGGCTGGGCCTGCTTTGGACGAAGGAGAGAGTCTCAAAAGTCTTTGGGCGCGGCGAGCGCCGCCTGAGGGCGCAGCTAACATTCGCCAGGACAGGTATGGCTTTCTGTGGATTGCTCGTGAGAAGTTTCGCGAGACGTTTTGCGACGATCTCGACGAAACGGAGGCGTTGATATGGGCTGTCACACAGAAACCCACATCGCCACGTTGCTTCGAGGAGAAATCGGGGCCGCCGGCGTGGAAGCTGAAACCCAGTTGGTATCAGATATCGGCCAATGACCGGTTGATTCCGCCCGAGACTGAACAATTCATGGCGGAACGAATTAAAGCGAGAAGGACCGTTACGTTGCCAACGAGCCATGCTTCGGTGGCAACGCATCCAAATGAGATCGTGGATTTGATCGAGGAAGCTAGTCGTGCCGTCATGTGAGTCACCTCCATCACGGGTCTTGCTTGTTATGGAGAAGTCCTTGGCCATTTCTTCGCAAAAGGCACTCGGGGCCGCTTGCGGGTTCTGACAATCGCCCATAGCTCTTTCCTATGCAAGGTAGAGTGGTGGCCGTCTTAGTGTGCGATACGGGTTGCTCACTAATTAGCTATTGAGGGCATCGCGGCGAATCTCTTATGGAGATTGTCCGAGCCTGTGCACGAAGGCCCGACGCGTCGGTTTTGGTCACAAAAACCCACTTACTACGCTATGATGTCGATGGGGCACGCGCGGACGACACCGCACGATTCCGGTGCCGCAGCTTAGTCAGCCATTCCCGGCCGAAAGCCCCCATGGCTGAAAACGACGTGTTTACGACGTTTTGGCCGTTGGCCGGGTACGCTAGACTTAATTACAAACAGCTCGTGAGGCCAAGGGCGTGATAACGCCGAAGTGCCGGTGCGTGTGATGCCAGATCATCAAAATCGTTTCTGCGACCCCGATCGCCGGAACACAGCCTTGTTGCGCAGCGATGACCGGTCCATCTCCCAGCTTAGGGCTCCCTGCCACATTGGGGCGCGCAAGCAGTGCGAGCAACGATTGCGCGAAAGTGAACACAGCCTGTGCCAGCTGATCGAAACCGTTACAATGCAGGCGGAAAGAGCACGTGCGACGCCTGCGGTAACGATGGGAAACCTCGCTGCATCGATCGCGCACGAAATCAAGAACCCACTTGCTTCCATTCTCACGAACGGCCAGACCCTAGTACGATGGTTGGCTAGGCCTGAGCCAAATATCAGGAAAGCTGCGGAACTCGCTGAGCGGGTGGTTGCTGACGCGCGGCGCGCATCGGAGATCATCGATAGTATCCGAGCCACGGCGAGCGGACGAGCGCCGAGAATGACCCTACTGTCGCTGGACGACCTTATCGAGGAAACTCTGGAATTCCTACGTTGCGAATGGCAATCGACGGGTATCTTCGTTTCGAGTGACTTGGCACAGCCGCTTCCCTTAGTGATCGGAGACCGCATTCAGTTGCAGCAGGTGATTGTAAACCTGGCCTACAACGCCGTCGAAGCGAGTATGCAGTCGACAGTTCGTCACCCGAGTATCCTTATTCGCACGGTGCCTGTCGACGCCCAGAGGGTACGCTGTAGTATTGAGGATAGTGGCCCAGGCATCGCGCCCGAACATCTGCCTCATCTCTTCGACAGCTCGTTTACAACCAAAGATACCGGCATGGGCATGGGTCTATCCATCTCCCAGTCCATTATAGAAGCCCATGGTGGCGAACTTCGCGCGGACAACTGTTCTACCTTGGGCGGAGCTCGTTTCAGCTTCTTCTTGCGGGTAAAGGGCGCTGACAACGCTTGGCTGCGCGAAGCGTCGCAGCGAGCCTTTCCGCCTCAACCACACCAAGTCCCGACGTGGTTAGTTAAATAGACATCATGCATTGTGCGGCGACCCTAGGTAGGGAAATTCGGCCGAAGTGGGCGGTACTTGGACTGAGTGATCCTCCCCTCAGTGAGAAGGCGCCGCCACCATCGTCGGAGCGTGTGCGGGATTCGGCCAACTTGCCCCCTGTGCCGCTCGGCATGCATCCACTTCCCGAGGCACGCAGGCGGCCTAGCGTCGCGATGTAGGTATTTTGCTGCTCACCGTTCGTGACCTAAAGCTAGTTCGGCAACATCTAAAATCTTGTTCGGCAGCGCTGTGAAGATCCACGCAGCCTTGAACGCTGAATATGCGGTTTTTCGTTATGTCCACGCGGCTGACCTATCTCTGGGGCGGCCGCTACAGCTGGCCGAAACCCGGCTGGGGTCGCCTAGCTCAGATGTTGACGCGCCCAGCAAGCTTCGGCAGCATCAACATCCAGGGGGCGACTTTCGAAAGGATTTCCGCCCATGAAGCGCATCGGTTTCATTGCATTCCCCGATTTTCAAGTGCTGAGCCTGAGTACGCTTTCTGTCTTTGAGTGCGCAAACATGCTTGCGAATGAGCCGCTGTATGACTTGCGCATCTTATCGGAAGCTGGTGGGTCTATCCGGACTTCTAGCGGTCTCACTCTGGAGACGCGAAGATTCGACGAGAGCGAGTACGACACGCTGATTGTGCTCGGAACGCTTGTTGCAAAGCCGACTTTCTCAGCGGGTCTCCTCGCGTATGTGCGAGATGCTCCAAGAAATGCCCGACGGGTAGCGTCTATCTGCACTGGAGCGCTGGTCCTCGCGGAGGCTGGTTTGCTTGACGGCCGCCGTGTTACAACTCATTGGGCCTACGCTCGCGAGTTTCGCGAGCGTTTTCCAAAGGTGAAGTTGGAAGAAGATCGTATATTTGTCATCGACGACCCGATTTGGACCTCGGCAGGCTGCACTGCCTGTGTCGATCTGGTGCTCGCCATGGTAGAAAAAGATGAAGGGAGAGAACTGGCGCGGTCGGTAGCGAAAGAGTTAGTTCTCTACCATCGGCGTGGCGGTGGCCAAACACAACATTCGGCGCTGCTGGAACTCCAACCAAAGTCGGACCGCATCCAAAGCGCGTTGGACTATGCGCGGTGCAATCTCGATGTCCCGCTGACGGTCGAGGAACTTGCAAAGGCGGCCTGCCTCAGCCCGCGTCAATTTAGCCGCGCCTTTGTAGAGGAGACCGGCCAGTCGCCAGCAAGAGCAATCGAGAACTTGCGCGTTGAAACGGCAAAGATGATGTTGGAAGAGGGACGGCATTCGATCGACATCGTAGCGCGCGAGACGGGTTTTGGTAGCCGCGATCGGATGCGTCGGGCTTTTGTAAGAAGGTTCGGACAAGCTCCGCGAGAAATTCGTCGTGACGCCCGCGCTTACTAGAAGGGAAGCCGTCGAGACGCGGCCAGCTTAACGAGTACAAAGCGGGCGTTCAGCTGTGCCCGTCTGAAATTGATCCAAAGGCGACATCCTGAGTCGAATGCTTTGGGGGCCCCAAGCGCTTATACGCTGTCTGCTTTTGACGACTAGCCTTGGCTCAGATCTCTCAAGCGGGGCAGAGGCCGCCCGCCTTTTCGAATGCCTTCAGCAACGGCTCCGACTAGAATTTCATCGCTCGCGTCTTTTGGGGAACGCGCTGAGCCCAGAAATTACCGTCGCTTGTCGGTCCGGCCGACCCGATGGAGTTCGGATTTGCGATCGCCGGCTACCTCGTGTTTCGCAAACAGTCCACCTGTTTTTTTCCGTCTTATCCGCGGTGCCTGCAGATGAAATCAAAAAGTAGCAACCGCACGGAATAATCTGCAATTTAACTGTGTGGACAGGTTACGAACCCAGATCCGCTGTGGGCGCGTGGCGGCGCGTAGTTCCATCCCCGCGACGGTATACTGACCCGCGCCCTGTAAAGACGAAGGCTCTCTCATTCCGATCAAATGGTTCACGGATATGCACAACAAACTTGAAAACGATGCTGCGGAATAGAGGCGTCGTAAAAGCTGTGTCCGCTTTTTAGGCCCCTTCAAAGGTTTCGCATCGTGTTCGAACTAATTTCTCCCGTTTTTCGCCATTTATACGAGAGCACGGGAGTGAATTTTGTCTTTTTGTACGACCCCTACGAATACGGTCGGTTTGTAAATGGAGTGTTTCTAACGATCGAGCTTGGGATTTGCTGTCTGTTGTTGTCGGTTCTGATCGGTATCCTCGGCGCCTGGGCACAGGAAGCTAGATCCCGGATTTTGCGGTTGCTTATCGCCGGCTATATCCAAGCGTTTCGCAACACCCCGCCGATCGTACAGCTACTTTTCTTCTATTTCGCGCTAGGTGCACTAACACCCAAGGTGAGCGCGGACGGCTATTCCATACCGATAATAAGCGCCTTTGATTGGGCTGTCATATCGCTTGGCTGCTTCGGTGGAGCCTTCAATGTCGAAATTTTCCGTTCGGGCATCGAAGCTGTTCCCCATTCCACCCGTGAAGCCGGCGAAGCCCTTGGCTACACAAAATCGCAGGCTTTCTTTTACATCACGCTGCCTCTGGCATTCCGCTTCTGCCTGCCGGCCCTAACGAACAATCTGGTGAGTCTACTTAAGACGACGTCGCTGGCGTACGCGATTACTGTCCCGGAAGTGACGCTCGTTTCTAGTCAAATCTGGTCCGACAATCTTAATGTTGCAGAAATGATGCTCACGCTTTTCATTTTCTACAATCTCATCGTGGCGATGCTCGCCTGGGCGATGCACCGGCTGGAGCGCGCTTTGAAGATTCCCGGATACGGATAGTGAAGACCAGTAAAGGAACGCAATCAATGGTCTCAAATATCGCTCGTCCGCGATATTGTGCTGCGCTTGCGTTGTTATTCCTATTTTCCTTTTGGGGGGAAACCGTTGCCGCGCCGAATCCCCATTTCTCTCCATTTGAGGCTTTGTGGATTTGGATGCCCTTCATTCTTTCTGGCTTCTTGCTGAATCTCGTTATGAGTTTGCTGGCCGCGGTGCTTGGTACAATTCTGGGAGGACTCTTGGGTATTGCGCAGCTCTCGACTTCCAAGGTCATCTGTAGCTCTAGTGTGTTCGTCACCCAGGTTTTTCGTAATACCCCCTGGATCATTATCCTTTTCGCCGTGATGCTACTTGTCCCTTTCGAGTTGAAATTGGGCACACGCAGCTTGATAATACCGGATTGGTTGAAAGCCACCGTAGGTTTTGCAATTCCAGTTTCTGCCAACGTTGCAGAAGTGGTTCGAGGCGCAATCCTGTCAGTTCCTAGTGGTCAATGGGAATCTTCCGAGAGCCTTGGATTCTCAAAGTGGCAGACTTTGCGCATGGTTATTCTTCCCCAGTGCGTTAAACGGATGATGGCTCCGTGGATGAATGCTTACGCGATTCTGGTGCTTTCGACACCGATTGCCGCCGTGCTGGGCGTACATGAAGCGGTCGGCAACGCACAGCAGGCGATGGAAGCCCTGGGTGCGCGGACGTCTCTGCTGGTGCCGTTCTATTCCTTCATTCTAGTTCTGTTCTTTTTCTACATCTATCCGATATCGAGACTGACTCTTTGGTTGGAGCGAAGATATGCCGTTTACCTCTAGCGACGGCGACGCATGGCCGTCTGATCAGCCGATCGTGTCCTTGGTCGACGTCCACAAATCATTTGGTCACGTCGAAGTCTTGCGGGGTATTTCGTTTGACGTCTTCCAGGGCGACGCTGTTTGCATAATAGGACCATCTGGCTCGGGAAAATCAACGCTCATCCGCTGCATCAACGGTCTGGCGAATTTTCAGAGGGGCTCGATAAAAGTGGAGGGTCAAGAGGTCTCGGACGCCAATATCGACAAGCGCAAGCTACGAAAGAAAGTGGGTATCGTATTTCAGCAGTACAATTTGTTTCCGCATAAGACAGCTCTACAGAACATAATGATGGCGCCCATCCACGTTCTGCGCGAGCCGAAGGATGTGGTTCTCGATCGCGCTGTAAAGCTTATGAAGAAGGTGCGTCTGGATGGGCTTGAGAATCGATACCCGGGCGAGTTATCTGGAGGACAACAGCAGCGAGTCGCCATCGCCCGTTCGCTAGCGATGAATCCCAACATCATGCTCTTCGATGAGGTTACCGCAGCACTTGACCCCGAAACCGTAAAAGAGGTCCTCCGTACTATTCGTGAACTCACGGAAGAGGACATGACCTGTATTCTGGTGACTCACGAGATGGGGTTCGCAAGAGAGGTGGGTGATCACATATACTTCACGGACCGTGGTTTGATTGTTGAGCACGGCGAACCGGACGAATTTTTTAAGGCGGCTAAGGATCCGAGAACCCGGGCATTCTTGAACCAGGTGTTATAGGCGTCATCCGGCTCGACCGAGCGACCAAGGGTCACCGTCGTTCGGCTGGAACGGCTGTTCCGTATTCAGCTCACGCCAGATTGTTCTTCGGAGTGCGTGCGCTTCGGATTAGCTTCGCATCAGGTGCCGGTAGCTCATTCTGGTCTGTCGATAGTCCAACATTAATGCTTGATGGAAAATCGCCAGAACGGTTTCTTGCGTAAGGCGGGTAGGGATGCTCAATGCAAGGACAAATTCGCGGAATGAAGGCTATGGAATGGTCGCTCCCGCCGCTCATGTTGAACAGGGCGTTACGTCGCGGTATCTGTCGAGTCGGCAAGTGCGGGAGTGTCAGCTTCGATGCCGCCCAGACGGGGAACACGAAAGGGCGACGGCGCTTGAGCGTCGCGCGCCACATGAACGTTTGACCCAGAATTAGGTTTCGAACTCAACGGGTATGCATGTACGGTCTGCTTTGCTTCGGAGGAATTCCGGCGTCACCATTGGACTGGACCTTCGCGACAGGAGCGGCAATGTCTGAAACGGAACACGAAAGGGAGCCGCGGGTCGCAGCCACCTCTACTTGGTTATATTACAGTCTCCTGGCCTCTGCGTTTGTCTTCAGATTTATTGCTTAGCGGCTTCGCCGGGATCTCCCTTGGGTCCGGCCGGACCCATCGCGCCCGCGGGCCCCGGAGGACCTGCCGGTCCGGGCGGTCCCGCTGGCCCGGGAAGCCCGCAATTTTGTATCACCACTTCTCTCTTGTCCTCCCCCGAGCTAATTTCGATTATGCAAGTGGAGGGGAACTCGGGTCCAATCCAACGAAACCCTCCAGTCGAACTGCTCTCGACTCGCACTGTTTTGTTTGGGCTGATTTTAATATGGACGGTCGGCTCGCGCGGTCGCCTAACTCTTCCTACGATCGTTAACTCGCCGCGCGATATGGCGGCAGTCG
>Ga0210393_10004624_pt1 | contig 10857 bp, 7 predicted proteins | sample IncBWC27OmetaG_FD_160068 | JGI IMG/M metagenome (GOLD analysis project Ga0210393, IMG submission 160068) | Forest soil microbial communities from Barre Woods Harvard Forest LTER site, Petersham, Massachusetts, United States - Inc-BW-C-27-O ...
CCAACCGCGAAGGGGCCCGCGGCAGCGTCGAATTCTGGAATGCGCAGGCAAGTTATCCGCTGTGGGAAGAGATTCGCCGCCGCCAGGAAGCCTTCTCCAGCATTTTTGCGTGGAGTTCCGGCCAATACAATTTGAGCCCGAGCGGCGATGCGCGCTGGGCCTCGGGCCTGGAGGTCAGCGGAAGTTTCTTCAGCACGCTGGGGATTCAGCCCGCGCTGGGCCGCGTATTCGTGGATGCGGACAATCAACCAGGCTGCAGTACTCCGAGCGCGGTTCTCAGTTATGCCTTTTGGCAAACCGAATACGCGGGAGATTCTTCGGCCCTCGGCAAGAAAATTACCTTGGAGCACCAGCTCTACGAAATCATCGGGGTCACGCCCGCGAATTTTACCGGCCTCGAAGTCGGCAACAAATTTGATGTAGCCATTCCACTCTGCTCCGAAAGTCTGGGCAGCGCGGAGGACAATCGTTCGAACGCCAGCACCGAGTGGTGGCTGGTGGTGATCGGCCGATTGAAACCAGGTTGGACGATTGAAAAAGCCGCCCAGCATCTCGGCGCCATTTCGCCGGGCGCGTTCGAATCGTCGCTCCGGCCGGACTATCCCAAAGCCAGCATTCCTCAATATCTTAAATTCAAGCTGACCGCCGTACCCGCGGGAGGCGGGCTCTCGCGGTTGCGCGAGAGCTACGCGAGTTCGCTCTGGCTGCTGCTCGCCATTAGTGGTGTGGTGCTCCTGATTGTCTGCACCAACCTGGCGAACTTGATGCTCGCGCGGGCCAGCGCACGCGAACGCGAACTTACCGTGAGAACTGCTCTCGGCGCCTCGCGAGCGCGGCTGATTTGCCAGTTGTTGACAGAAGGCGTGCTGCTCGCTGCCGCCGGAGCCGCCCTGGGCGTGTGGCTTGCAACGATTCTAAGCGAGCTTTTGTTGCAGTTTCTTGCCACCGAATCCAGCCCCGTCTTCCTCCCCCTGCACCTCGATTGGCGAGTGATTGCGTTTGCCGCGGGCGTTGCTACCGCCGCCTGCATCCTCTTCAGCCTGGCGCCCGCTCTTCGCGGAACAAGAGTTTCCCCCAGTTCGGCCTTGAAATCTTCTGGCCGTGGCGCAACCTCCGGCCGCGCAGGATTTACTTTGCGTCGTCTGTTAGTCATCTCGCAAATCGCCTTCTCCCTGATGTTGCTCATCGGAGCGCTGTTGTTCACTCGCAGCTTTTTGAATCTCACCACCGAAGACACCGGCTTGCATTGGAATGGCGTGGTGATCTCCTATCTCGATCTTTCGCGGCTGAATCTCCCCGTCGAGCGCCGCGTGACGTACAAGTCCGAACTGGTCCGCACCCTCCAACAAATTCCCGGAGTCGAGTCGGCTGCGGAAGCCAGCATCATCCCGCTGAGCGATAGCAGTTCGAGCAACGCGGTTTGGATGGCCGGCTCCGATTCGACCCATGCGACGGAATGTTCGTTCAGCGTGGTTGGTCCGGACTTTTTCAAGACGCTGCGAATCGGCATGCTTGCCGGCCGAACATTTCTTCCGGGCGACTCGCCGGCATCCCCCAATGTCGCTATCGTCAACGAATCGTTTGTTCGCAAAATGTTGCACGGCGCCTATCCCGTGGGCCTGCGCTTTTCGCGAGAAGCGACTCCGCGTGATCCGGAAATGCAATTTGAGATTGTGGGCCTTGTGAAAGATTCGAAGTACAACAAGATTCGGCGGGCCGTGAGCCCCGTCATTTATTTGTCCCAGGCTCAGGACCATCACCCCACTACGTTGGCGCAGGTCTTGATTCGTTCGAGTCTGCCGCCATCAGCAACGGTCGCTGCGTTAAAATCCTCCATCACCCAAATCAGCCCGGACATCACTGCGACCTACGAAGTGTTTGACACCATGGTGCGCGACTCTTTGATGCGCGACCGCTTGATGGCGTGGCTCTCGAGTTTCTTCGGATTGCTGGCGATCCTGCTGGCTGCCGTCGGATTGTACGGCGTGATTGCCTACGTGGTGGCGCAGCGCACCAACGAAGTTGGGATTCGCATGGCGCTCGGCGCGAGCAGAAGTGAAATTGTAAAAATGTTTCTCGGCGAAACCGCGCTCCTGCTGGGAATCGGCTGCCTCGCGGGGGGTGCCATGTCGCTGGCCGCCGGTCGCGCCGCCGGCGCGCTTCTCTATGGATTGAAACCGTACGACCCGGTGACGTTCGCGCTGGCCGCGGCGCTGCTCGGTGCTGTCGCCATTTCGGCGAGCTTCGTGCCGGCGCGACGAGCAGCGCGGGTCGATCCGATGGTGGCTCTGCGCTACGAGTGAAGAGGCAGTTTTCAGTTTTCAGTTTTCAGTTTTCAGTTTTCAGTTTTCAGTTTTCAGTTTTCAGTTTTCAGTTTTCAGTTTTCAGTTTTCAGTTTTCAGTTCTTACTTTTTGCTTTTCAATTTTTGCATTCGGTTCGCGTTGCCGCTTTTCATTTTCTAATTTCTATTTTCTGATTTCTGATTTCTTTCCTAGGGCTTCTTCTTGAAGAGGCCGCCGAGGCTCTTGACGGCGTCCTCGGGGGCTTTGCCGGCGTCTTTTGCGCCGCCGGTGGCGAGGCCGCCGGCGCAGCCGAGCTGCGATTTCAGCATGCCTGCGGCGAGTCCGCCGACATCGGGAATAAATTTCGGTTCCGAGGTGGTTCCTTGAATCTGGAAGGGCACGGTTGTGCCGCTCTTGCAGCCGCCGCCGCCCATCGCTTTTCCAAGCAGACCCGCGGAGCTGGAGACGGGGCTGCCCGCGGCGCCGAGGGCGCTCGTCAACGTGGCGGCCATCTTGAAATCAAGATTGTTCTTGGAGTCGATGGTTCCCGCGCCGGTGAGGTTTCCTACCGAGGGAATCACGGCGTCAAAATTGTCGGCCTTCAAACCGTCGGGCGCCATGTGCAAATTGCTGGAGAGTTTTTCAATGTCGAGATCCTTGCCGGACTTGATGCCGGCGAGCGAGGCTACGCCGGACATTTTTGAGCCCAGGTCGAAGCCGGAGAGCTTGGCGTTGAAGAGACCGACGCTGCCGTTGGTGACGAGCTTGTTCGTCGGACCAGTGACAATGAGATCGGAATTGATGACGCCGGCGGTGAGTGATGCGCCTTTCGGCATATTGATGCCGAGCGCGGGGAGGAAGGCCTCGAAATCCTTGGCGGGCATGTCCTTCCCTTCCACTTTGATATGGACGACGGTGGCTTCGCCTGCGGTTTCGTACGTGCCGCTGAGGTGCGCGGCCGCGCTGCCGATTTTTAGGGTGGAAGGATTGAGGACGCCGGCATTTTTGCGCATATCGTATTTGGTGTCGAAATCCACGGTGACGGGAACGCTCGCGGGCGAACCTCCAGCAATCAGCAAGGCCTTGGAAAGCTTGACGTTGCCCTTGACTTCGGCTTCGCCGGCTTTTGATTCCAGCGTGCTGTCGAGGTCTACGATGCCTCCCAGGCCGAGGGAAGGATCGAGGAAACCGGTGGACGCAAGATTCAATGAGCTGACATCCAGCTTGGCGTTGAGCGGAGTCAGCGCGGCGTCGGCTTGATCGATGGGGCCGACCACGCCATCAAGCTTGAACGTGCCGCCGGAAGGGAGATCGGCGGTGACGACGACGGGAAACTGCGAGGTGATGGCAACGTTGGACGCGGTCACGGTGACGTGGTCATAGGTGCTGCGCTTCTGCGAATTCACGGCGCCGACGATGATGCTGCCGTCCTTGAGGGTGAGTTTCTGAATGGTGAGGTCGGCTGGAGCGCTCGTCGAGCCCGCGGGCTGCGGGGCGGCCTGGCCAGCCGGGGACTTTGCGGCGGAGCCGCCAAGCGAAGAGTAGTTCCACTGGCCGGCGGTTCCGCGAATCAAGGTCACTTGTGGGCTGTCTATGGTGACGCCGGTAACATGGAGCGTCTTCGAGAAAATCAGCGGCAGGATTTCGACGCCCACTTTCAGCGATTTGGCGGTGAGGAATGGCGTAGAGCTGAATTTGGGATCGTCGCCGATGGAAAGATCTTTGGCGGAGAGCGAGCCGCCGATCAGCGAGAGGCTTAGGTCCCCGACTTGTACTTTGCGGCCGAGCGCGAGCGACGCTTTCTCTTCGATGGTTGGCCGGAACTGATTGACCGGGATCAAGAACGGCACGACGAAAGCCAGCACAATCAACACGCCCACGACGATGAGAACAATCTTTAGTGTCTTATTCATGACGACCTCCACGACGGCAGGAAAGGGCAATCCCCCAAAGGCAGAGAGGGGAGGATAGCACAGGGTGCATATATAGGAGAGAGTGAGTAGCCGTCTGTTCGTTTCGGGACAGGGAGGGAGTGGGGCAGCTGACAGGGCAGTTGGCAGTTGGCAGTTGGCAGTTGGCAGTTGACAGTCGACAGCTGACAGAGGGGGGTACACCCACCCATTACATGGATGAATGTGAAAAGAAAGGGGATAGAAAATGGGCAATTTGTAAGTGGTTGAAAGGAAAGGGGGACAGACTACAGCGAGGAGGGCGGCCCCCACCCCCCTATGGTTTTTGTAAGGATGTGATTCGATGGGGGTTAAGGGGTGGGGGGCTGCTAAGGATGTGAAGGGAAAGGGGTTAGGGCGGGGATCGTTTGAAGGTTTGAAGGTTGGCAGGTTTGAAGGTTGGGAGGTTCGGGAGCACACCCCGTGGTTTTTTGTAAGTATTGCATCTACAGGACTTAGGTTTTCGGTAAGTCTTTTGTTTGCAGCACTTGCGAGGTGGTCTGTAAGTGTTGCATCTGGACGATTTACGAACGCGGGCTGTTGGCAAAAAGGTAACTGGGAGAGGGCTGATGGTTTTGAAGGAGTTAGAAGGACCGCGCGGGGCGAGGGCATGTGGGCCGGGCGCCAAGGATCAGTGCCGGAACAACCATCCCACTATAGCAGGTCCGTACCTATTGTCAAGTGATAACTATAAGTGGTTTGTCTGCAAGTGGATGCGGGGATGAGATAGAAGCGCGCCGCTGGAAGTCGAGGAAAAGTCAAAACCCCCGCCCTCCAAAACCGAGGACGGGGCACCCCAGGGTAAGGCGAGAAACATTTCAAGAGCGCGTGGACACCCATCCCTCAGATGAACCATCCAATAGGCAGCGGCACTCCGGAGCGTCTCAGCGCATTAAGGGATCTCCACTGGCCTTGTGATCGAATCCGATCCAAACAAGGATGCAGCCCCCTCCTGCTCAGCGATTAATAGCCTGCCAACCGTCGCCCTTGCGCGAATGTTGCAGGGAGGGTAGTCTGTTGAAATGAGGAAGGAATCATTAACGTGGGCAAAAAGCAACTAAAGGAATTCCGGAAGTCCCTGAAGCGCGTAAGAGCGGCAAATGCCGGTACTCGCGCGGAAGCCCGCAAATTTCTCCAAAAGGCCGGCGTGCACACACCTTCCGGGAAGTTGACTGCTCAATATCGCTAGGCGGAGACGTAGAATTAGGTGCACGAACTCTCCTCCTCTTTCGTACTCGCCTATCACGGCTGTGATCGTTCCATCGCCGAAGACCTGATTAACTATAAACCATTCCGCACCAGCGCCAATGAGTACGACTGGCTAGGCTCCGGTGTGTATTTCTGGGAATCGAATCCCGCCAGGGGACTGGAATGGGCGCGATTTCTGCAAAAGTTCCGCAAGGGCAAAAAGAACCGCATACAAAGGCCGTACGTTGTCGGCGCGGTCATCGACTTGGGCTATTGTCTCGACTTGATTTCCAGCACGGGGATTGAGTTTGTGAAAGACGCGTATGCGGACTTCAAGCACTACGTGGAATTGTCCGGCCGCGAGATGCCTCAAAACAAAGGCGGCCCGGACCTGTTGCTACGCAGATTGGATTGCGCGGTAATCAATCACATCCACGCTGTAAATGATCGCGACAAGCAGCGGCCATTTGAAACGGTTAGAGGTGTTTTCCTGGAAGGTAGACCGATTTATGAGACGTCTGGTTTCTACGAGAAGACGCATATTCAGATCTGCGTGAAGAATTTGCGGAATATTAAGGCAGTGTTTCGCGTCCCTCCGGGTCAACTTAAAACGTTTTAGCCACCCGTCCCCCAATGGAAGCCAATGCCTCAACGCTCCGCACGAGGGGCTGCAGGATGGGCATAGGGGTCTGGCAGCCCGAGATAGATTTGCTGGGTAACTTCGGCCAGAGTCCAGAGATTGTCCAAGCGCGCGCGCCGCGAATCCGCGAATTTGGCTCGTTCCCCGCCGAGGTTTTTCCAAGATTGATTGATGTGCCAGGGGGCGAAAAGCTCGGCGCCAGTCAGCACAATTACCGGCGCGCGGGGCCTCTCATCAACGAGTCTTTCTCGTCCCCAAGTTGCTATGCGGCCGATTTCCGCTTTTTCTGTCTCGGTCAGGTTATCCTTTAATGCGGCAAAGACGAGAAAAGCACCGGGAAACAATTCGGCCAGTTTCCACATTCGCGTCAGATCATCCTGTTTGAATGACTCGACGGCGAAGCTCTTCGCCTCGCCAAAAACCAATACGGGTGCTTCCTCAAGGCTGAAAATTGTCGTCCGCTGATACCAAAACGTAAAATCGGCTTCGAATGGATCGGCGTCTCCGATCTTATATTTGAGACCTGTCGCATAGGTTAGCCTGGGTCGGTCGCTCCAGAGACCATGCGCAAAAACATTCAGAGCAAGAACGGTTGCATAAGCGCCTTCCGCATAGTTCGGCACGCTGTAGGGACCAATCACGCGGTACTGCCACGGTGTCCGATCAAAATTTAGGCTTCCTTGTGGGAAGGCATAGGATTTGAGGCACCGCTCGCAAGTAAGCTGCTCATGCAAACCTTCGATCCCGAACCAGTTCTTCTTCCGACAGTTCGTACATTCCAAAACTAAACCGAGTCGCAACACGTTTGCCTTGATAAATCTGTCTAGGCTGATTGTTTGCCCAAATGGCGCATTTTTTCGACGGTTAACAAGGTCTCTCCACCTTTTTACTTTGATCGACCGGTCGGGAAATTCCTCCAGCTTTCCGTCGGCAAACTTTTGGACGCTTTTCGACATCTCATCCAGCAACTTGACCGTATCGCGGTCCGCGATTAGGCGCGCACCCCACAACCCCTGCAATGACGATACAATTTGGTCGGCAATTCTGCCTGGATCAGAAGGTTCAGCGTTGATTCCCTGGTTTCCAAGCCATTGGGTCAAAGCTTGTTGCCCAGTTAGGAGCTGCAGGTACTCCTCGTGTTCCTTGTATTCCTGGGGGAGAACGAACCCTTCACGGGACATGAGGGTTGCTCCTCCCAGACGGAGCTTTGGCCCGCGGTCGTCGGTGAAGGTGCTTGGGAGCATCAGGGCCAAGGTGTCATCTGTTCCGTAGCTGCTAAACTTTAGGACGTTCACCCACCGCGCAGAGCCGTCGACATAGGTCGGACTAAAATCTGGCGCTAAGCTCTTAAAACGACAGCTTAGACCCGTATCGTTTTCGGAAACGGGTAACTCTAGATCGACTCTCGAGGCGAACACCCGCGAGGGCCTTAGCCGAGTGGCGGACCCGTCGCGGTTCAGTTCCCATATGCGGTCGTACCCAAACTTAAATCTCAAGGGTGTATCCGATGGTCCACTAAGCCCCGCTGTCTCGATGGCTGTCCTGGCCTGTTCCTTCGATATTGAGCGGCCGAATTGTATTGTCATCGGAATCATGTCGCCGTGAGGATTGCTAGGAAGCGGACGGGAGTTTGCCCTGACGAACTCGGCAAGGAAATCCTTGGTTTCACTCAACCAAGCGAGGTTGATGGGAAGAACCTGGGAATGAAACTGGCGGATATTCCACAAATCGACCAAGTCAAGCGAGCTCGTCGGATCGACGACGAACAGGGTAGGCTCGCGCCACGCCTCTCGATCAAAGTTCAGACTCTCACTTGTAAAATGTAGCGGCGTTAGGAATCCTTCTCTGATTACCTTGACCCAATTATCAGCGGTCGGAGTCAGCATGACCGGACCGAACGCATCACCATAGGCTGGCGATACATGAGTGAGCCGGCCAGTTGTTGGAAACCCACCGAAGCTGGCTTCAATAAAAGCAGAATCTCCTGTAAAAATGGCAACTCGACGCGGGTGTCGTCGGACGAACTTGAACTCACGTTCGTAAAGTTGTTTGTAAACATAGAAAACGTCGGTTCCAAATGGAACACCGTTTTCGTGCTCTCTGTCCGTGCTAAAGAAGGCTTCCAAGGAGATAAGACTAGGACGGTCAAAATCCAGATCTCTCGCCGCAATGCCAGCACTCTGTGCTAGACCTTTCTGCGCTTCAACAAAAACGTCCGGCTCAAAAAAATGACAGTACCCGCTCGCCAACGCTTGCGGACTGGGTCCGAGGGCGGGGTGCTGTTCTTTCCATTCCTCAGGTAGCGCCCCGCAAACTGGGATGATCGGATTGAAAAGCCCGCCCCACAAGCAGGCGCACGACTGAAAGATTTTTTGAATGGAGACAATATCGTGAGGCTCAACCAAAAAACCAATGCGCGTGGGGCGAAGGGTAAGTGAGGCGGACAAGGTTGTCACAGGGTCACCTAAACGAATGATACCCCAATCTCATAAGAGACAAAGCGATCCCTCACCCCCGTTCGCCAAAAGCAGGCGACCGGGTTCGGGATGACAGGCACCAGGAAAAGCAAAGGGACGATGCCCCGGCACCGCTGACGGCAAGACGATGCCCCGGCGCCACTGGCGGCAAATTCGTTGTGCGGGAGAGCGCGGGAGGTGTATCGTGCGCCAACTGGAGGTCCAAACCGGAGATTCCGGTTTGAATCCGACATGAGAACTTTAACCTTGAAGGAGGTGACCCTGATGAAAACAGCAACAGCTCATTGCACTGCCCTGTTGATGCTCGTTGTAGCCAGCGCTGCTCCTGTCCACGCCGAAATTAAGTGGTTGCCGCCGAAGGAAATCGGGAGTTGGGGCGGGGTAACCTTTTTTTGCTCGGTTGAGGGGCAACCGTTGGAGGGACTGCACCAGAACGCTTCGATCAAATATAGGAATGGAAATAGTTATGCTGTGGCCGTCCGGTTTGTAGCGAGGTACACGTCGGATCATGGTACCCCATGGAGATCTAACGGACCCGTAGGGACGGGCCGCCTGAATCCAAATAGGGAAACCGAATTTATCAGCACGCCGTTCGCCGAGGAGGATGTAGTCGGAAGCGACAGGCCGGTGCTGGTGCGGACTTGTGGAGTAAGCGATGTGCAGGTGGGGCCGACAGATGCGCCTCCCGGTTGGGACCCATCGGCACCCTATTCGCCGTGGAGCTCGCCAACCGGGTCGAAAGTGGGACCGGCGATGGAAGTTTCCGTGCCTGCTGCTGCGGGTAGCGGAGGGCCGCTTACCCAGACGTTGCGGCTGGAGTTTGGACCAAATTACGCGACCTTTGATTTGAAGGGACGCACGCTACTGGGCCACGAGCACTTCGACAACGAATACGTGACCCAAGATAGTGATTTCTCCGCTGACATCTCAGCGCTGGACCTTGAGAACGTTCTGCCGGATCCCAGCCAGCCGGGTTATTTTGTGTTCTTCTGCAAAAACAAGAGCCGCTGCCTTTCGTATACGATGACGTGCCAGTATAAAGACCCAACTTTTCCCCGGAACTCCTGCCCGGGTACGTCCACCGCTGACCAGACGAACGGATTCGATTTCTGCACGCAAGCTCATCTTCAAGGATGTGTGAGTTTCCTGAAGGCGGTGCGAAGCGTGGCGGGTTCCCGGGGGACAACGCCTGCAAGCCAAAAGAGGTGAATGACTTTGCTGATGGAGGAGGGTAGGTCATAGGCTCTTGCAACGATGGGGGCGGCGATGAAGAAACGTGGGCAGGCGGGGAAAAAACCTAAGGTTCTCGTCATTGATGTTGGCGGGACGAACATCAAGATGCTGGCGACGGGGCAGAAAGAGGCGCGGAAGATGCCGTCGGGGCCGACGATGACGGCGGGGAGAATGGTGCGCGTGGTGAAAGCGTGCGTGAAGGACTGGGAGTTTGACCGGGTGTCGCTGGGATATCCGGGGCCGATCATTAACGGGCATGCGCTGCGCGAGCCGCATAACCTGGGTGGCGGGTGGGTGGGATTCGACTTCGGCAAGGCGTTTGGATGTCCGGTGAGGATACTCAACGACGCGGCGATGCAGGCGCTGGGAAGTTATAAGGGCGGGCGCATGCTGTTTCTGGGGCTGGGCACGGGGCTGGGGTCGGCGATGATCGTCGACGGAGACTTGGAGCCGATGGAGCTGGCGCATCTTGGCTACAAGAACGGAAAAACGTATGAAGATTACCTTGGGCTGCGCGGGCTGGAACGACTGGGCAGGAAAAAATGGGAGCGGCACGTGGGGAAAGTTGTGAAGAAACTGATGGCAGCGCTGGGAGCGGATTACGTTGTGCTGGGCGGGGGGAATAGCAAGAAATTGAAGAAGCTGCCGGCTGGGGCGCGGCTGGGGAACAATGAAAATGCGTTTCTGGGGGGATTCCGGATGTGGGAGGAATCGGGAGAGACGCACGAGAGACCGGGTAAGCGATGAGACGCGGCGGCGGGGGAGAAAAGCGCGGGGCTGAAGAAGAAAAACCGCGGGGCTGAAGCCCCGCCTCTACAGGGGGAGTGATGGAGCGACGGACGTTTATGAATGTGGCGGCGGGGGCGGCGGCGACGCTGGCGTTGGAGCCGCTGGCGATCGCTGACGGGCAGGAGCGCAATGGCACTGGCGCGGGCGTTGATCAGGAACGGAAAAATCCGGTGATGTATCCGGATCCGGCGGTGCGGGTGATTGATCCGCGGTTTGCGAAATACGTGGTGCACAATGCGGCTTTGGAACGGTTATATACGGGGACTCGGTGGTCGGAGGGGCCGGTGTGGTTTGGGGA
>Ga0210393_10004625_pt1 | contig 10856 bp, 13 predicted proteins | sample IncBWC27OmetaG_FD_160068 | JGI IMG/M metagenome (GOLD analysis project Ga0210393, IMG submission 160068) | Forest soil microbial communities from Barre Woods Harvard Forest LTER site, Petersham, Massachusetts, United States - Inc-BW-C-27-O ...
CAATGAATGACTTGCTGAATAGTCGTGATGATCCCAAGCGACAAACGCTGTTGTGGTGATGGATCGACGTTACTAGGTAAACTTTCAGCACGTAGTATTGCAACACGCAACGGCGGCAACAGTGTAGCAGCAGCACAACGGCCGGAAAGGAACGGAAAGGAACCCTACGATTATATAATCACTGCCACGTAAGGCAGGCTTCGTAATGACGTCATCTGTTCAGTTATGTGTGCCTTTGAGGATCATGCACAGGCCAATCGATCAGGCAGCTCCATCCTGACCCTGTCCCAGATATTCTCTTTCAACACAATATCACAAAGATATGAACTCAGAACTTCCTATCGACTTCTCCAATCCTGTCATTCGCGACTACATGTCGCTCGTCCGGTATTGCTTTCGCTCAGCCTCACAGATCACCGGAACACTTTCTGACAGGCCGAGCCTAGTCTGCAAGTTCTCACCCCGCTATCCTTGTTGATAAACATGGCAACTACACTGGTGTGTTCCTTTGTTATTCGGCCCTCCCTTGGTCCGTAGTTCCATTCGTGCTGTCGAGTCCTCACTCAGGAGCTGCTCTCAACATAGGCGATGTTGCGCGTTCATACCCAGCCTCGATGTCACCTTCGGTGCCGGCCATAGCTGTTTACATCTTGGCGATATACGTGGGCCAGGTTGGATATTGTATCTTGCTTGTATTTGCGCGAAAGCCCGAGACTAAAGTGCGTCGATGTCGTTAGATTTTTCTACTTTGACTGACCAAAGCTTGAGAGCACCATTGTCAAGGGTGTAGGCCTCGCTCTTGTGTTTGCAAATTGGGCCATGGCAGGTTGGGCTATTGCATGGGTACGTCCACTAGTGTCATGTCCAATTGCATCGCCGTTGAAAGAGCGCTAGGTATTTGAAGCATTCTTGACGTCTACCGTCTTCCTTGGCATCCTTACCCTCTTGTTAATATACTCCAATGTGGTACTCATTGTGTATCACGTCCCTACCTGGAATCGTCCTCTCGACATCGCATTCATCCACGCACCCGTCCGACTCTTCTTGATCCTGCCACTTTTGGTTCTGTTCCCTTATTCTTTGTTGTAAGTTTCGCCCTTTTTGCATTCGACGAGGGCCTAACTATCGCATTCTAGCGTCACTCTCGGTCATGCTTGGGATCCTGCACACCCAGATGAAATGGACAAGTATCAGTGGGAGGGATTTGCATATATCCTCTCTATCAATATAGTCGGCGTACTCATAATAGCCCTGCGTTATGACTGGGTGTGGTGTCTTGGTGCAACTTGGGTATGCGTTTCCATCTGGCTGAAGCAGCCACAACCAATGCCCATACACGTTTGTCCCCTGTCCTCCTTGTCCCAAATAACCCGCTTAAGATACGCGGTTGATAGATTATTGCTATCATGTTCACCGCGTTGCACCCAATCACGCTCGTTGTGACGGCTCTTACAAGGCACTTCATAAGCAAAGGGCAGGAGGGTCGTATCCGTCTCCCTCCTGACGAAGAAGTAGCGCACAGACAGCAAGAAACTGGTGGACGTGAAATTCACGGAGATTGGAGCTAGGTTAATCGACACACTTTTCGATATGAAACGATGTGTACGATTCCGAGGATACGGACGTTCGGAAGTTGCATATTATGTTTTGATAACGTTGCTACGCACGTCAATATGAACACCACTTCATCGTGTAGTGCCATACGATTCATGCCTAAATCGGGCGGATCTGAAACCGAGGGCTTGTGATCCTAACAACGGCAAACAGCTTTCTCTCCACCTGCGTTTCACTTTGGCGACATGGCGGACCTCAAGCTCAAAGTTGAATTTGGTGGAGGACTCGAGCTTCTCTTCTCAAACAGGCGGACTCACCTGGTCAATATCCCTTCAACCGTGCCTCAGGGTGATAGGAAGGGCCAGCCTGTGGATATCGACTTTTTGATTCACTGGCTCAATCATAATTTACTCAAGGAACGCCCGGAGCTATTCATCGATGATGGGACGGTGTAGGTAGTGTCTTACTCGCACGTGTGATGTATCCATTGATTGAGACTGATTCGGGGTGCAGACGACCCGGGATTCTGGTGTTGGTGAACGATACAGACTGGGAGCTCGAAGGGGAGGGTGGATACGAGTTGAAAGAGGGTGATGAAATCGTATTCATCTCCACGCTGCATGGCGGTTGAATCAGATGGTTTCTGATATTCCCACGTGTGGCAAGCATGGCTCGTAAGGTGAGTGCGAAAAAATCTTATGGAGCAGTATGATTTTACGTGTTATTGCTTATAGGCCTTTGACTGCATGATTACGAGACTCCGCTAAATGCGACATGACACTGATGGGTAGAGCGTCAAAATACAAACAGAATATGAGTGGCGTAGGATGCGGTGGGGTGGATCGAACGAAAAATAGGATAGGAGGAAGAGTGGCGTTCACGTTTCACGGTGATTTATCAGTACCACGCTTTGACTCGTTCCATCCCAACCATGAGCGCCATGACCTGGGCGTTGTCGGCGTTGAGGAAAGCTCTGCTGTTGGGCGTGCCGTCGCCTGCACGTTCGTCGATGATGCTGAGCCCGACTCGGCGCGAGTGACCTCCTCAGCCAAGCGCAGCCGGTCCTCGAAAGCGATCCGCTCTTCGGCTGCCTTGTCTCGGGCCGCAGACGCATCGAGCTCGGGCATAGAGCCGGCAGAACCATACGCCCACGAGCCTGCGACGACGGCTGCGACCGTGAGTCCCTGCGCGACGATGCGCACTCGCAGCCAGTTGTTGAACGAGTGCGACTGGCCCTTGCGCATCTTCGTCATGGCGATGACGAGCGCGGCCGTGGTGGCGGCCGCCCCTGCGAGGCTTCATCAGTCAGCATACAGTCGAAAAACGGAATAATCAGTGAAGATAGTGTAAGGGTCGCACCGACAGGGACGAGCGGCTGCTGCTTGAATTTTCGCAGTGCCTTTTCGCGATAGGTTTCAGTGGGAACCGCGGATTGAGCGGTCATGGTGGGTGTGGGAGTTGGCGCAGCCGTTTCTCGATTCGGAACGGAAAATGATGGAAAATGATTGCAAGCCCCTGCACCTGAACTTTCAAACTCCGCGACACCGCAACGGGTTCAACCATTTTCAACCGGAAACACCACCAACCGGACCATCTTGCTACGGTGTCAACACTGTGCCAGCTCATGAATGCATGAATGCATGAATAGTCTTGCGGTTTCCCCTCGTGTCGGATGGTTCGCTTTCGAGTTGATTCGATTTTACCCAATCCTATTTAACCTACAAACTATTAGGTTACATGGAACTTTGCATCACAGCATTGTTCTTACGTCCACAACCAGCCATGTCGCTTAGAGGGCTTACAAAATGGCGGTGCTGACACGGGGCGGTATTGCTGTGCCCTGCAGAGTTCATTTAATTTGCGAGAGGTTGATGCCTCACACATTTCCTCATACAAGATCACCGCCCTCCGATGAACACCCGTTCGTTCGCATCAGATAAACACAGCACCTGTTACTTGAAAGTAGGTAGAAGTTTAATATGATGAATGGATTAGAGATGGCCATCGAGAAGGAGACATACAAAGATGCTATGAAGGGAAAGGGGGTCATGAAGGTGGCAAGCCTTTGGGAAGGTGAATAAGTGACCTCGTAGGTGGTAGAGTATTTACGTGAGGTTGGATACTACCAACAGTTGTGCAGGTATCGGCCATGTTAGGCAAGTCTTGATAAGAGCATATAACCTCAGCGACCCCAGACTGGGAAGGTATCGAACCAACGTAGGCCAAGATTACATAGCAATGGCAAAGACCCGGGACTCGGAGGGGGTATAATCTCAAGGAGGGCCTGTCCCCATGGAGTGCATGATATGTTGCCGAGTCATCGTACACCGCAGGATGTCCTCCTGCTTATGTACGTGCATCTCAAGCTCTACACCCGTAATGACGACGCTCTATGGTAGCGTTATATGGTGGTCTAATGCAAGTGCAAGAGTTCCAAAGTACTCTTGCATCAGCCCTCCATCATAACGTCCTGGAACTGGATTTGAGACGATGGACACACTAGCAGCAATGCCTATGACCATGGCAGGATAGTCCCAGTGATGAAGAAGAAGCGGCGGAGACGCACTTCGGATGCTTCGGGTCGCTGACCTCATAGGAGTGAGTCGATCAGGGCGTTCTCGTGATGCGGCTTGAGCGCACCCGCGGGAGGATGACGGTAGCGCTCCCACTTCTCAGGAATGGAGCCCCACGTATGCTTCACCCTCATGTCGTCCCAACGGGGCGCGAAGTGGTTAGCAAGACCAGCAGGGGACTTGGCTGCGTCAGGTAGTGATAACGCAACCATGCTGGATGATCACGAATGCGCAGGATACGCAGCGTGACTTCGGCAAGCCAAATAAACTCTTGGCAGATGCGTCAGGGTAGCTCCGATTTGGCCAGATGTTACGGAACGGCGACGTAACTGTCACCACCCAACGCCTCTCTCCAAGATGATTGGACCTAACGCCTCCTTGTTTAGGACGTGGTCCTATAGTGGATGGGCAGGTTCGCGCCTTCGCGCCTTAACTTGATCCGTGTCTCGGCTTTCCAATGCGAAAGGCCGATAATTGAGTCCGACCCGACTGATCGTCCAAGTCGATCAAGCCTGATCAAGGGTCGGTCAACTCGACTGGACGCACTTAACGTCGCTTCAACAACTCGGCCGGACTGCCACTGCTGCCTGCAGTTGCGAATTCCGTTGAGTTGCGATCTCCTTATCACCTGTACATTTTTGGTGGCCAATGGGTGGTTCTCCGCCTGCACGGGGAACCGGAGGCATTATTATCGGAAGCACGTTTGGTAACGTGCCACGAAATTTTGGAGGTACGTAGAAATGACTCCACACCCCACGTGTGCACCGGAACGCATACGACAGGCCGCGCGACTCGGGAAAATGTCGACGCACGAGACGCGATACAAGTATTTATAGGAAGAGGTGAAACGATGGTCATTTCGAACGTGGGCCCGAATTTGCTACGCGACGGGGAAAGAAATAACGGACTCGGAGGATATATAGCCCAGAGCTGAAGCAATCCTCGGACCCGTGGCGTCGGGGAACGGCTTGGACGTTCAGGACAAATTCTCTTAATAAATGGAGAGGAGGGGTCTGATAATCGAGTGCGCGAGGAGGAGTGACTAACCTACCGAGGGCAGAGATATCGGATCAAATGGACCACAGGGAAATCAGACAGGTATATTGTCGTGCAACTTTCTTTTCGTTTTGGTGAAGGTGAAATGACATGAGGGATACAGAATATCTAACTGTGCGACAGTTGTGTTGATTTCAACAGAAAGCTAGTTGATCGTTACGACGGCTGTCATAACCGGCGGAGCGCGTGGAGCCTCGGCTGGTCGGTTATACAGCCACCTCCACCATTCGCCATTCGCCTGTTCTTACCATGACGCTAAACCTGGATATTATCGGGTAACCGAACCAGTTGTAACTGACAAGGGGTGGGTGATGGCAACGGTGGGCCGTGTTCGGACGTGATTGATAGCTTCTCCCATCACACAATCATTCTCCCACGTCCTGATACCGGTACTTTATATCACTTATTACACTCTCTCAGACGGGGCGTCTCTTTTCCCTCCACATCCTCGTCCTGCAGGGCGAAGAGCATGTCCTTTCTCAGCTTTCGCCATGCTCGACGCAAGGCAAAGAAGATAGTCAGTGTACGCTCTCCGCGCCCGCCAACGCCCCCTACCCCAGGTAGTTTCGTCTCCACAGCCATTGTACAGATCGGCGACCCATACAGTCTATCCGCTGAGGCATACTATGCTCCCCCGACTCTCCAGGTAGACACGAGCTTCGCAACTGAGCCACTATTGCCCAGCGAACCTTTCCGTCCTGCCTTTCGCGAGCCTTCTTTAACCGCAAACCCGAGGCAGACGTGGGATAGACACTCTCGTCCCCGTTCCAGGCGTAGTGGGAGTTCACCTAAATCACCTCACGTTGGCCCTGGATCAGTCCAATCGAAGGTGGGTGTCCTTGTCCTGAATTCTCCAGGGGTTTATCAACCGCAGGCGCTGCATGTACTGAGGTCGGCTTTCAGGATGGTCGTTTATCGGAATTACGTGTGGTTGAGGATACTACAAAGGTACGCCTATGTCAACCCTCTCCGTAGTTCCCCCACCAACTAGTGAAAGCTTTCTCAGACGTCAGGTTCCCGCCGTGTCGCCAAAGCCCCACCCGCGCCAATCAAGATTCCGACCACGCTTCATGTGCCAAAAGTGCAGGTTCAACGATCAGCGGGCAAGTCTGCGGAACTGCGTCCTGCTTCCACGAATCCTCGAGTGTCTCCGGTCATTGATGACCGCTCATCCGTTGTGTCAGGCACTACACTTCCCGGAGCTCTCATTGCCAACGTGTGGGCGATTCAGACGGATCAGCTTCCCCAGCCCCAATCGCCGCGTATCACCCGTACCGACTCTGCCATCCTGCCCGTTGGGGACAATCCGTTCACGAAGTCGCCCACACGCAAGCATTCGGGGATTAGTAACGGTGATGGGGAGTTTCTTATACCGCCTATACCTCCTCTGCCGGCAGGCGTTAATAGCCCAGCTACTGGTCGACCTACGGGTGGGCAGGGCAAGGGCAATGTCGCTTCGGATGACAACGCACAGGCGACCGGGGGGAGCAACTCGCGTGATCAACTGCTGTTGGAAACGACAAACTTCGAGAGTGTTGGCAGCGCAACCAATTCCTTGCAGATCTCGCCCATTTCCGAGTTAACGTCCCCAGGGACTTCTGACACGGGAACCCCAGACCTGATCAATTCGTCCACTTCTCCTGGTGGGACCTCATCCGATGCGCAGCTGGATTCTTCTTCTTCAAACTCCGCGTCATCCGCGTGGCTAGGTCCAGCGTCCAGCGCATCACTTGCTTCGGGAGATGAACTCATCATGGCCTTGAGTGTCTTTCCAGCACCCCCATCAGATCTCGAGCCTCGAGCTGAAGCATCTCGGACAAGTGTCCTCACGAATGAGCGCAATCTTGATGAAGCCGCAAGCTCCCGCACACACCTCGCAGGACAGCACCGGACGGGTTCGTGCTTTCGCATCATTTTGATGAAGCGATAGATTTCCTGACATTTCCCATCTTCGTTAGGCGCCACTCCAGAAGCTCGTCGTCCTCCACGCTCACGCTCGGGTTCGCGCCCATCTCTCGCTTCTGTGAACACCCTCATCCTACACCCAGCAACTTTGCTTCCTATCGGCGAGCGACGGATATCCCCCTCCCGTTCATTAAATGAATCCTCGGAAGGCAGTCAAGTAGCCCCGAACAATGCCGACGGTTTGTCTGCTCTGCCCTCCATATTGCCTGCGACACGCTCGCAGCATGTTTCCCGGCTCCCTTCCTTCCCGGAAAGTGTAAACCGTTCATCTGCGCTAAGGAGTTCTGGTTTCCCGAGTTTCTTGATCTCCAGCCCTCCGAGTCCTGATCTACTTGATCACTTTGTCCTGGCGGACGAAAGCAGTATGCGGCATCGTGAGTATGATCTGCTATATCCTGAATGTGGGAAATGTGATGAGATTTCTCTGCAGAACGGTCCTCCTCCCATGAAAGCACATCAACGATGCCGACATCTGGGAACAGACAAACCTTCCCTGAGACACCTTCTGTCTTCAGTCCTATGTTCTCACCAGGTATTGATCACTCACGGCCCCATACCTTGACGTTTCCGGATTCTTCGACACGGCGGCATCCATCCTCTGCTAAATCCCTTCGTGGTGGCAGCCGAGCATCACAAAGGTTTATCGTTGGAAGATCGACTTCAACAAAGTCCCCCATTAGAACGAAGGCGCGCAAGAAGTCGTCAAATAGTAAGCTGAGGCGGTCGTCCCCATGCACCAGTACTCCGTCAATACCTTCGTCACTCCCCACAGTGGCTAAGGGTGACGTCCCTCCAATGTCCGATCGAGTTCGGCTTGGCGATGGCCTACCTAGTCGCCCTCTGTCGGTAGCGGGTGATAAATCTACCGATGTTCGATATCCACGGAGGCTGGCACACCAAAGGCATTCTGAGCCACGGAGGCAGACCATCATTCTTCCAGCGTCATTAGTTCTCCCACCTCCACCTCCATCACACCCACCGTCTCCGCAGAGATCTGCAAGTGAATCTCCGTCTAGCCCCGCTTCGCCTTCCTTTTTCTCGTTGCTACCTCCGCCTCCACCTCCCAAATTGCATCCCCCTCCCCGACCAGTCCCCCAAGTTTCTCCTGTCTCTCCATCTTTCTCTCAGTATGCAAAGGCTCCCCGCCAACCCCCACCAGCACTGCTCTTACCTGATGTCCCGCCAGCAGCCGATTTTCAGGCTCGGGAATCACGGCGCTCTCGCTCTCTTTCATCGGCTGCTCTGGCCGCTTTTCCTGCTCATGCCTCCATTGACCTTCCGCTAAATGCCTACAATACTGATCGCCCCCGTCGTCCACTTGGTCCACGCGCCCCTTATCGAAACGCGTCTTCTAGCCCTAAGTCGCGTAATCGTTTCCTTCCAAGCCCATCCAGAGAGTCTTCTAGAGTGACGCTTATGGGTGCCCGGAGTTTGGGGTCAAGAGGCCAGAGTGCTTTCTCTGGATCCATATCCGGGCCTAAATTTCAGACGTCTCCCCCTAAATTCAAAGGTCTCACTTTTGAGGCAGCGAAATGGACATTCTCCCGCGAAGAGTTTCAAGGGATCGTGTCCCAGGCAATCATACACTCAGGGAAATCGTCATCCATTCGCCTACTCTCACAACAAGCGGCATTCGTCGAGGTACCCGACGAACTGGAGAGGCTCAATGAGCTGTTGCATGAGCTCAAGGTTCAGTATCGATTACAGGTCCGCAAGCGCGACGTCCTCCTGAGGGCTATTTATGCGTACGCAGAGAGCCCAGAGTTCAGTTTGATTGCCCACCGCTCGAAAGTGCAAGAACTACACGAAACTGTGGTAAACCTCGATCGGATTGCCGAAGAGTTGTACTGTGTACGGGATCAGGCTGCGCAGCTGTCACGGATGCTCGCCGTCCACTCTGGCAGCGCCCTGGCCGTGGCACTTCGCAAGCTCAACGCGAGCTTCCTCAAGCAGAACGCGGAGCTGCACAACCTGAAAGACCATGTCTATGGCCTCGAGACCGAGCGTGATGAGGCGTGGAACCAGGCCCAGCAGGCGGCCGAAGACTTGGACGACCTCAACGCCACCTTGCGGGCTCAAGATATTAGCCCCCCCGTTACACGCGCGTCGAGCCGCCGCTCGAGCCGCGTCATCGCTTCCCGCAAGTCCTACCTGCACATGTCGAGGGCCGGACTGAGCCTCAGTCGGCGGACATCACTCGCGGCGAGCCAAGTCGGTTCGGTCCGTTCGAGCTGCACATCAGCGGTCTACGCCCCGCCCCCGACTTGCGATCCCGTGCCCCCTGTGCCCCCTGTGCCTCCCATCCCGCGCCGGCCACCATCACTGAACTGCATCATCCCGTACGATCTGCTGAGCCTCAATTCCGGTAAGCACAGCACCGCCTTTCCACTTCACCCCACTCCGAGTGCTTGGCTCCAGGGCTGATTGAAAGAACGCGCGCGCGTTTTTTTTTTTGGTTCCATTATAGCGAGCATGTCAGACTTGTCGACGTCGTCTGCCAGACGCGCGCTCACGCGAGCGGAGGCTGATTTGTACGGGTACCTTGGCATCGACGACCCTGAGCTGATGCCACCGCCGCCTCGGCGGTCGTCCATCGCGGCATCACCCTCGACGATGTCTCCCATAACACGAGATTTGGCGTTCAGACGGTTGTCTGATATCACGGACCGGCGGATGACAAGAGGCTGTGGCCTTTCTGATCGATTCCAATTGTTTATGGAAAATGAGGTACGCGCCCGTTTGTTAATTTCCCCAATCTTAGGAGCGTGCTTCTGATGAGCCCTTCTGTGAAGCCTGACGCCGTGCTCAATACATTGAATCACCTGGACCCTTGACGGCCGGACTTTCCTACACGGGCACTTTATTTATCTTGTTATAATTTAATCGTACATACCCTTTTCGCGCTCGCGGCACCGCACTTGCTCGCTGTTACCACCCTCACTGTTGTTCGCATCATTCATCATTCACCCATCACTCATTTCCATAACTGTTCTCACAGACCACAGACCCCATGGACAGAGGCCGTGAAGTTATGTACTTGTCAGCAGTCAGTAAAATCTAACCTGATTTATCCGTGTTTGATGATCGATGGGATCAGCGGGCACTAAGAAAGCGTAGATGGATAGCAACAAACAACAACAGCATGGAGAGGCAAGAAAATAATGATAGCGACGACTGAGAATGAGTAAGGAAAGGAAGGAAGATGAAAAAGGAAGCCTCCATTCCTCTGGAGTCCGGACATTTCCCCATCAGTGCCGGGCTCGTTTCCGTCGCACCCGGAATTCCTCAGGGGCACCGGTCGAGTTGGAGCTGGCTCGGGACGCAGGCCGAGCGGGGCTCGACGACGCCGTCCGTTCTTCATTTGGGATATGCTCGTCGCCCTCAGTCACGCCTCCTGCCTCGACATCCTCCGCCGCCCTGCCTGCTTCTTCCTCGTCGTGCCTGACGATTCGGGCCCGCTTGCGCGAAGCCTTCGGTGTCACCTCCCCTTCAGGGCTAGATCTCGCCGATCGAGAACCCACGGAAGCGGATGATCGTGCGCTCGCCCGCTGCTTGCTCCGAGACGCGCTACGTGGCTGGCTTATGTGCGCCAACGACGCCGAGCGCCTCTTGCCAGGCGCCTCCGCCTCCGCCTCCGATTTGCCGTCCTCGCAGCCGGGGGACAGTGCGTCCACTTCCGCGCTTTTGCTTCTGCTCCTTGTACGGTAC
>Ga0210393_10004627_pt1 | contig 10854 bp, 9 predicted proteins | sample IncBWC27OmetaG_FD_160068 | JGI IMG/M metagenome (GOLD analysis project Ga0210393, IMG submission 160068) | Forest soil microbial communities from Barre Woods Harvard Forest LTER site, Petersham, Massachusetts, United States - Inc-BW-C-27-O ...
CATTATCGAGCAGGTAGATCTGACCGACCGACAGATAGTTTGCTGCCCGCCAATACCGGTCGAGCAAAGCATACTCGCTGGTGTTTTCGCCGGTAGATGGAGCATGTGAAGCGTATGCGGCAACATTCGGCATGGGACATCTCCGTTAAGGAGGGACGGAGGCTGAACGCACCAGCGAACCGAATGGCCACACCAGAACCATCAAAAGTTTCGTGAGTGTCGTCGAAGATCCGTCGTTTGCGACCCGCATCGACTATTTGGGCATGTAGCCTGTCCGGACCGTATGCCTCCCTACTTTGGCAATGCCAGCGGGCTCGCTTTGCGAAAAAAGAAGGGATCGATCCGCCGCGCGGACACCTCGTTGCAAAGACATGGTTTTGACCCAATCTGCCAGCGTGTAGCGCTGTTTGTCGCTTCGACAAAACATTAGGCCGCGACCTCGATCGCGATCTTTTCGGAATTTGTCGAGACTTTCGTCTCATTAACGCATACTAGTGCGGCCCGCCTCCTCTAAGCCTGGAATTGGGAACGCCGCGCCAGCGGCGGACCTGAGGATTGCACGCCAACTCATGAAGGAACTGGCGTAGCGCCTTTCGCCGGCTTCCAGGCGAAGGCGTGTTCTTACACCGCTTCGATTTTTCATTTTTTTGCAAAATGCACCGTACCTGGCCACGGCGCGTCGGTCATTGTGAGCGCAACATCAGAGGATCGCGAAGGCGAGTTTTTATACCGACGTTCTTCCGTCCACCGAAAGCTCTGGCTGTGCTCTCGCCGCCGGTTTCGGCCTGTGTCGAGGCAACCAACAGCTTTCGCGGACGACGCTCTCGTCAACGACCAACTACGCGACTAAGCGCCGTGTTCCAGACCGCTTGCTTGAGATGAGTCTAATTCTCTTCGTCATCCTTATCGTCGGCGGAATGTCCTATTTGGTTCGGTGACACTCGCGACAGATCCGCTTTCGCGGGTTTCCAGGCGAGGCCGCTAGATCATGCATTGGCGGGAGGTCTCATGCGAAGATCCTGCAATTACGCAAAAAGCGCTGCAATTTTCAAAAAGCACGATGAGGCGAAGTTCTCTATGTCTGTGAACAGCGAATTAAGCGTGCGCGGCGGTGTTGAGAACATCCGATACGGAGAACGAACAATGACGAAACTCGAGATGCTCACCCCACAAAATAGCGCGATTGCCCTGATCGATTATCAGCCCGCTATGTATCAGGGCGTGCAATCCCATGACCGACTAGTAGTCTTCAACAACATACAGATCCTCGCCAAGGCCGCGAAGCTCTTCAGCATTCCCACCATAATTTCGACGGTCGCGAAGGACTCCTTCTCGGGTCCTTTCATGCCGGAAGTGACCCGACTGTTTCCGACGCATGAAGTGATTGACCGAACCGCCATAAACGGGTGGCTGGACCCGAACTTCCGCAAGGCTGTTGCGACGACCGGTCGCAAGAAGATCGTCATCGCTGGTCTCTGGACAGAGGCCTGCGTGATGTTTCCAACCCTCGACATGCTGAAGGCCGGTTATGAAGTCTACATTTCCGCGGACGCATGTGGCGACGTTTCGCCGGAGGCACATAACCGCTCAATGGATCGCGGGGTCCAGGCCGGCGCGATCCCGATCACGTCGCTTCAGTATATGTTCGAACTCCAGCAGGACTGGGCGCGCTCGGAGACCTACGAAGGCGTCATGAATATCATGCTTGAGCACACACCCTACGGCACCCAGGTGCGTTTTTCAGAATGGGCGCTCGGTGGACACGCATCCGAGGGCGGACTGAGGGCAGCCGAATAACGCGCGCTTTGCGTTCGCTACCTCAACGGGGACTACGATGAGGATATATCTGCTGTCGCTTGTAACCGGTGTTCTGGTCGGCGTGATTTACAGCCTTCTGAATGTCCGCTCCCCGGCGCCTCCCCTCGTAGCGTTGGTCGGTCTGCTCGGAATTCTTATTGGTGAGCAGGTCATCCCGATCGGGAGGCAAGTGGTTGCGGGAACTTCGTTGCGCAGTGCCTGGCAGCAAGCGAAATGCGCCTCGCACATCTTTGGCATGCTGCCCGGCGACCACGCCGACGCAGCAGCTACAGCGACCATAACGACTTCGGTTTCGACGGAGGCACATTCATGACGAACGATATGCCCGATCTGATTCTCTACCGCGGCCTGTTTAGAACCCTAGACCGCTCAAATCCGACGGCGAGCGCGGTCGCCATCAAGGACGGCAGGTTCACCAGGGTGGGGCGGGACCACGAGATCATGCCACTTGCAGGGTCCTCCACGAAAATCATCGACCTGAAGGGACGCCGCGTTCTGCCCGGCTTGATCGACAACCATCTTCATATGATTCGTGGCGGCCTGAACTTCAACATGGAGCTCCGTTGGGACGGCATATGGTCGCTCGCCGACGCGATGGCCATGCTGAAGCGTCAGGTCGCGATCACACCACCGCCGCAATGGGTCCGGGTGGTCGGCGGCTTCACCGAACGCCAGTTTGCCGAGAGACGCCTGCCAACCATCGAGGAGCTCAATGCCGTCGCTCCGGACACGCCGGTTTTCCTTCTGCATCTCTATGATCGCGCGATTCTCAATGGCGCGGCCCTGCGCGCGGTTGGTTACACCAAGGATACGCCAGAGCCCCAGGGCGGCGAGATCGTGCGCGACGCCAACGGGAATCCGACGGGCTTACTACTAGCTAAACCGAACGCCAATATTCTGTACGCGACGCTCGCCAAGGGACCCAAGCTGCCGTTCGACTACCAGGTCAATTCCACGCGGCATTTCATGCGCGAGCTGAACCGTCTCGGCGTCACCGGCGCGATCGATGCCGGCGGCGGCTTCCAGAACTATCCTGATGATTACGCCGTTATTCAGAAGCTGAGCGATGAAGGTCAGCTCACCATTCGCCTCGCATATAATCTCTTTACTCAAAAGCCGAAGGGCGAGAAGGAAGATTTCCTGAACTGGACCAAAACCTCGAAATACAAGCAGGGCAACGACTACTTCCGGCACAACGGCGCTGGCGAGAATCTGGTGTTCTCGGCCGCCGACTTCGAGGATTTTCGCGTGTCGCGCCCCGAGATGCCCCATGAGATGGAGGGCGAACTCGAAGGGGTCATCCGGATTTTGCTCCAGAACAAATGGCCGTGGCGGATGCACGCGACCTATGACGAAACCATCGCGCGGGCGCTCGATGTCTTCGAAAAGGTCAACCAGGACATGCCGCTCGAAGGTCTGCACTGGTTCTTCGATCACGCCGAAACCATCTCCGATCAGTCCATTGACCGTATCGCGGCGCTCGGCGGCGGCATTGCCGTACAGCACCGCATGGCCTATCAGGGCGAATATTTCGTCGAGCGCTACGGGTTTGGCGCGGCGGAGGCGACGCCACCGGTGAAAAAGATCATCGACAAGGGCGTCAAAGTATCCGCCGGCACTGATGCCACCCGTGTCGCGTCCTACAATCCCTGGGTCGCCCTGGCCTGGCTCGTGACCGGCATGACCGTCGGCGGTCTTCGCATCACGCCGCCGCGCAACTGCCTCGACCGCGAGACAGCGCTGCGGATGTGGACGGAAAACGTGACCTGGTTCTCGAACGAGGAAGGCAAGAAAGGCAGGATCCAGGTCGGTCAACTTGCGGACCTTATCGTGCCTGATCGCGATTACTTCTCCTGCGCCGAGAGCGAGATCGCCGAGACGACGTCCGATCTGACAGTGGTGGGTGGCAAGGTTGTATACGCGGCGTCCGATTTCAAATCTTTGGACAGCACCACTCCGCCACCTGCTATGCCCGACTGGTCCCCGGTTCGCGCGTTCGGTGGTTATGCGGCTTGGGGCTCCGCCGAATCTGCCGGTCAACCGGCGTTGGCACGGAAGATGGTAATGAGTTGCGGCTGCGCCAATCAGTGCAAAATCCATGGGCACGATCACGCGACGGCTTGGTCAAGCAAGCTGCCGATCTCCGATCTGAGGAGCTTCTGGGGCGCGCTCGGTTGCGCCTGTTGGGCGGTGTGAGATGCCAGCAAGAATGGACAGGCTTGGCTTGATCGCGGCCATTCTCTCATGGCCTCGGCTCTTACCGGTATCGAGGATCGTGTTGGTTTCAGCCTACCTGATCGGAGGCATCCAAAACCTTACCGATTTCAACGGTGTGGTGGCGGGCTTGCCGCCAACGATTTTTGGACCATGGAAGGTCACGACCTCCATCGCGTTGAACAGCTTCTTCGAGCACTTGAGCTTGATCGCCGGCCTAGTGCTTGTCTCAGTCATATTCCTACAGGCGCAGGGCGAAACACTTCATGAGGCCTCCCATGATTTGCAACCGTCTCCTTAGTCTTTTGCTAATTTCCTCGCTCCTGACCGGGTGGTCCTTGGCAACCGCGCGGGGTGAGGAGCAACAGGCCAACCCGCAAACAGGCGTCGGCGCGCAATACGACACCACCCATGTCTATGTAGCTCCCGAGGACCTCGACAAATTCGTTTCAAGCTTCCTCACCACTTTCGGCGGCCAGAGTACCAAGCAGGCGGTCGCAACGGTGACCCCCACGCCGAGCACCACGACGTTCCAACTTCTGCAGACACCGGTCGGTACCGTCTCTTTGTTCGGATTCAAGACGCCGATCCCGTATCCATTCGGCGCGGAGCGGACTGGCTATCTCGTCACTGACATTGATGTCGCGGTAAAGGAGGCCCAGGCGGCGGGCGCGGACGTTCTGGTCGCGACCTTTCCCGATCCGATCGGGCGCGACGCCGTGATCCAGTGGCCGGGCGGCGTGAACATGCAGCTCTACTGGCACACCACAAAACCGAACTATGCGGCCTTCCAGACCATTCCGGAGAACCGGGTCTATGTTTCGCCGGATCGGGTCGATTCCTTCACCCGCAGTTTCCTAAGCTTCTCGCACGGGAAAATCGTGTCCGACGACCCCAAAGCTCCCGGAGTCGAGATCGGCCGGTCCGAGGATACCTATCGCCGAATCCGCATCGAATCTGTTTTTGGCGAGGTGGTCGTGTCTGTCACAAATGGGCAACTGCCTTATCCTTACGGGCGCGAGCTGACTGGCTATGAGGTCAAGGACCTGCAGGAGACCTTGACGAAAGCAAGGGCTTCGGGCGCAATCACCCTCGTGGAGCCGTATGCCTCCGACGGAAGAACAGCGGCCCTGGTAGAGTTCCCGGGTGGATATATCGCAGAAATTCATGCAGTCGCACCGAAGTAGGACTCGAGATGGCGATTGGTTGGTCACGACGTCTTCCGCGGCTGCGCAAAGGGAGCGTCGTGGCGACGCTTCGATCCCCGATCCGCATGGCAGGTTCGTGGACTATGCAGTTCATGGCTGCCGTCGCGGTCCTTCTCCCCTGGCCTGTTCAGGCGGAGGATAGCGACAGCGGGACCACAACACCGACACGCCCTTCGATCATGGCCGAACGCTGGAACGAAGATTGGTCGGTGCTCGCCGACCCACGTGTGTCGAAGGAACCTCTTGACAGCCTAAAATATATCCCACTCTCCGCCTACGATCCCAAGACCTACTTATCGCTTGGCGGAGATATCCGGGAACGCTTCGAAGCAAACGATGCGACGAACTTTGGCGTGGGCCCAAATAAGAACCAGAACTATCTTATCTCCCGCTCCGACGCGTTCGCCGATCTTCGTATCGCGGATCAGGTCCAGGTATTCACTCAGCTCGAGAGCGACTTTGCACCTTGGAAGACGATGCTCACGCCAGCCGATCAGAATGTTCTCGATCTTGAACAAGCGTTTGTGACGGTGATCGAGCCAGTTGGCGATGGTACGGCAAGAGTACGTTTGGGTCGGCAACAGATGAATTTCGACCTCCAGCGTTTTGTGTCCAATCGCGATGGGCCCAACGTCCCCCAATCTTTCGATGCAGCCTGGGGCGACTATCAAATTGGACCTTGGAAGTTCATCACATTCTACAGCCAGCCGGTTCAGGTCCGTGACCTTGGTGCCAAGCCGTTCGAGAACTTTAGCAGCGAAGACTTTACGTTCAGTATGGCCAGAATGCAGCGCGATTTGTTCGGGTGGGCAACGCTGTCCGGCTACTATGCTTACTACAGCCTAGACAACGCGCGATACCTTACCGTCAGCGGAAACGAGCGCAGAGACATCATTGATGTACGGTTCTACGCCAAAACTAACGATTTCGACGGCGACGTCGAAGTCATGAGTCAGACTGGCAGCATTGGCAACGATACGATCAAGGCGTGGGCGGTCGGCGCCGTCGCGGGCTACACGTTCAGCGGACGTGATTGGAAACCGCGCCTTGGCGTGCAGTTCGACGCCGCCTCTGGCAACAGCGATCCGCGCGGCAATGTCCTTCAAACTTTCAACCCGCTGTTTCCAAATGGGCTCTACTTTACTCTGGCCGGTTACACGACCTACGTGAACTTGATACACTTCAAGCAATCACTGACCTTTCAGCCGACTAGTTCAGTGAAAATTCACCTCGCAGTCGCTGAGCAATGGCGGGAGACGACTGCCGATGCAGTCTATACGATTCCGAACATCCCGGTGCCAGGCACCGCCGGCCAGCCCGGACTCTATACGGGGACCTATGGACAGGCCGACGTGGAATGGAAACTCACTCCGCAGCTTTCGTTCGGCCTCCAGGCCGTCTATTTCGACGTAAGCGATGTGATTGCAAGAGTAGGCGGACATAACAGCACTTACCTGGGCGTTCAACTCGCATACGGGTGGTAGAACAGCGGATGCGGCAGCAACTGGATCACTGGGACCTCGGGCAATACTGCCAATCGTCCGATTGTGATCGGCCATTCAGGCCTGTTCCAGGTCGAAGGTGTAATGACGAGGCAACGCACAATCGCCGATTCGAACATCCTTTGAAATTACCTCATTAGGAGCTTGCAATATGCGTGTCATCAATGCAGTCGCCCTGGCGACGCTTCTACTGGCAACCGCCGGCGGCACATCAATGGCCCAAGATAAACCGGCTGATGCGACGCCTTTCGTAGCTGTCGGCCCGCAGTACGACAGCGCGCACGTTTACATCGCGCTCGCGGACCTGGACCGCTTCAGCGATAGTCTCATCGCAACTTTCGGCGGTACCAAGTCCCAAAAGGCTGCCCTGACAATCACCCCGACGCCCAGCAAAACGATTTGGCAGGCGGTGTACACGCCGGTTGGCACGTTCTCCGTGTTCGGTTTCACGACGCCGATCCCATATCCGTTCGGCCTCGAACGAACCGGCTACCTCGTAACCGACATGGATACGGCAATCCAATCGGCCAAAGCCAACGAAGCGGACCTCATCGTAGCGCCGTTCAGGGATTCGGTCGGACGCGATGCCATCGTCCAGTGGCCTGGCGGCGTATATACGCAGTTGTACTGGCACACGACCGCCCCGAGTTCCGCGCAACTCGACACCGTCCCCGAAAACAGGGTGTACGTGTCACCGGTTCGCGCCGATGCGTTCATCGTGGCCTTCGTGGGATTCTCCCATGGGAAGGTCGTCTTCGACGACCGGAACGCACCGGGCATTGAGATCGGCCGGCCAAAAGATACCTACCGCCGTGTGCTGATCGAGTCCACATTCGGGAAGATCGCCGTGCTCGTCACCGATGGACAGCTCCCGTATCCATATGGACGCGAGATAAGCGGCTATCAGGTGGCTAATCTCGCCGATGCGGTCAGCAAGGCGAAGGCCGCGGGCGCAACCGTCCTCGTCGACCCGTACACGTCTGACGGACGGGCCGCGGCCATGGTACAATTCCCCGGCGGATATATCGCCGAGATTCACGCGGCCGCGCTCAAGTAGAAGCCCGTGATGGCGTCCCGGATGACCAGAGCCTCACGCGACTAACAGGTTCGACGCACCAGCCTCAATACAAACGGCGGGATGATCGGCGGTATTGTCGGTGCCCAAATCCAACAGGGATTTGTGGTGCTTGGCATTGAGGATGTTCTTGATTGGGCTAACGTCTAGGGCAACGGCATCTCAACGCCGACCATCTTAAGCGTCCCGCAGCCTATTACGCTCAACATTGCATCCAATATCAGCGCTGGCAAGCTTGATCGGTCCGGCCGTACCCTCGAATTTTCGAAGCATCGCCGGACGCACGATCGCAAAGCCTCGACGCCGAGGTCGCGCAGTTCTCGGAAGCTGCCGATCCCCATTAGGGTGAGCGAAGCAACGATCTTGGCTTTCGGCAGCTCGATCGCTCGGGCGACGCCAGCCTCGACTCACTTTAAGACATTGTCGTGAACTAACTCGACAACATCGTTTCCTCGACCGCTCAATATCGCCTTTAAGGAGTAAAGCGCTGTGCCGAACATCACGGGCGCCTCTATTTTCGGGGGCACGATCAATTCGAAACGTGATGTCACAGCATCAAGTAACGCGGGACCAGGATACGCCATCCATTCCTTTACCGCGTCTTCGAGGTGCTCCGCCCTTTCGACCCTGCGACCCCATAAGCCAATCGCTTCGGCGACCTTTCCAAAATCCGGATTGAGCAAATCGGTGTAAGAGTCCAGCAGACCCTCGACTTTTTGCTCGAGCTCGACAAAGCCAAGGGAGCTATTGTCCACGACACAAATCTTGATCGCTAGCTTCTCTTGGATGCACGTCAGAAGGTCGCCGAAAAGCATAGACAGACCGCCATCACCGGATAGAGAAATTACCTGACGGTCAGGGAACGCTGCTTTCGCGCCGAGCGCCTGTGGCATGGCATTTGCCATCGTCCCATGCGTCAGCGACATCAGGGTGCGGTTCCGGCCCGTTGCCGGAATGTGGCGCAGGCACCAAACCATTGGGGAGCCGCCGTCCGCGGTATAGACCGCGTCATCCTTTGCATGCTTCGCGATGGTCTCAGCGAGGTATTGCGGATGAATAAGCCCTTCATGGATCTTTGCGTGCTTTCGCTGGCTTTCGCTGGCTTTACGATGCCGTTCGCAACAGTCGTCAAGAAACGCGTTATCGCTTTTCGTATGGATGACGGGCAGAAGAGCATCCAAGGTTGACGCAATATCGCCGACGGCGCCGATGCTCACGGGATGCCTGCGACCAAGATGGGTGCCGTCGATGTCTATCTGTATGATGGTCGCGTCGGACGGATAAAACTGCCGCCAGGCAAAATCGCAGCCCAGCAGCACTAACGTGTTGCAATGCATAAGCGCATGATAGCCCGCTTCCGATCCAAAAACGCCAGTCATTCCGACGTTGTAGGGATTTTCGGGCTCAATAAAGTCCTTTGCCCGCGACGTGTGGGCCACGGGAGCTCGAATCCTTTCGGCGAGCGCTACGACTTGATCATGCGCATGTTGGCACCCGGAACCAGCATATATCGCCACGCGCTGACTCCCATTGATCGCCTCTGCGATGCGTTCGATCTCAACATCTGCCGGGCGAGACACTGTTTGACTTTTATGTACGACAAAGAGCGGCTCGTTCGGCGCTTTCGACCGCGATATGTCCGCTGGCACGATGAGCACCGCCACACCCCGTTTCGAAAGCGCCGCTTGTGCTGCCATTGCAGTCTTGCGACGCGCTTGGGTGGGCGTACGAATTTCATCACAGAAAACGCTACAACTTGCGTAAACTGACCTGAAGTCGACCTCCTGCGGAAACTCGAAACCCAACTCATCACGCACTACCTGGCTGGCAATCAACACAACTGGCGCTCGATTACGGTGACTCTCGAACAGACCGTTAATGAAGTGAAGGCTACCTGGACCGCACGAACCCGCGCACGCGGCAAGTTCGCCGCTCAGAAGAGCGTCCGCGCCCGCGGCAAATCCCCCTACTTCCTCATGTCTAACATGGACCCACCGCATCCCGCTTCTGCGAATGGCGTCGGTAACATAGTTTAGCGTGTCGCCCGGTACGCCATAGCACCGCTTCGCACCGGCTGCTGCGAGAGTCTCAACGATTACGTCCGCAACGGTTTTGCTCACTGGTATTCTCCCCTTGCAACGGTGGAACACTATTTTTGTAGTAGATGCGACCGCTTAGAGAATCGACAAAAGACCACCGGCTTTCGTGGTGTATTGGAGGACCATGCTTCTAGTATGTTGGTCAGTGAGATTGCACACGCATATTCATTTTTAACCCGGTGCAAGAACTCCGTGGAAAAAAGAGGGTTCGATCCGCGCGTGGACACTTGGTTGCAAAGACATAGTTGTGACCTAATCTGCCAGCACGCGGCGCCATTCGTCGCTTCGAGAAACAATAGCCACGACATCGAGCACGATCTTTTCGGAATTTGCCGAGACTTTCGTCTCGTTAACGCATACGCAAGCCACGTTACCGCTGCCCGCCCCCTTTAAGCTTGGAATTTGGAGCGTCGCGCCGCCGGCGAACCGCACGCCAGCTTATGAAGGAACTGGCGCAACCAGCTTCCAGGCGAAGGCGTCTTCTTAATGGACGGGGCGCTACATCATTGGCGCGAGCCTAACCACCGATGTGACGAACTGACCGAACACTAGGAAACTTTATTGTTACCGCAAATGTCAGCGGCAAGTTTGATATGACAGGGCTACCAGAACCGCTCGTATACGTCTTTTACTTTTCGGCTCACGGCGACCGGATTGTTCAGCTGACCATTCTCCGCAACCGATACGACGTTTGAAAGCGGCAGATCCGCTGTAGCAAGAGCTTTGGGTCACCAACCGCCCCGACACTTCGCAGCAGGCGCGTGAAATGCTCCAATTTCGCAAAAAACGCTGCAATTTTACAAAAGCACGAGCAAGCGAGGTTCTCTATGCCTGTCACCAACGGCTTAGGCCTATGCGGCGGCATCGAGAACATAATGTCGAGAATTGAAATATCAAACGTTCCACCGCAACGTTCACCCCCGTGATAGAGACTTTCT
>Ga0210393_10004629_pt1 | contig 10853 bp, 12 predicted proteins | sample IncBWC27OmetaG_FD_160068 | JGI IMG/M metagenome (GOLD analysis project Ga0210393, IMG submission 160068) | Forest soil microbial communities from Barre Woods Harvard Forest LTER site, Petersham, Massachusetts, United States - Inc-BW-C-27-O ...
ACCCGGTCGCGCGGCATTCGCTGAGGCCGCGATAATAGACCAGGCGGATATCGAGGCTACCCAGCGAAGCCGCCTCGCGAAACATGTCGGCCTGCAGCGCGCACGCCATGTCCCAGGTCGGTTGCCGGCTCATGGTGGCGTCGAGCGCGAACACCAGACGGCCGCGGCCACCTGCCGCATGCGGCGACATCGCACGCGCCTTGGCGACGAAGGCGGCGATGTCGTCGGATGTTGAGGATTTGCTGTCCGGCAGCGATCCGGCCTGGCCGGTCTTTTGCGGCGAGGTCACGCTGGCAGATTTGGATTTGGTCGGTTCGCCGGACATCAGTGCTTGCCCCTTGCGGCAAGCCTAATGTGGGCTGGCTTTTGGCAAAGCGCTAGTGCGTCAAAGACTTTGCCGGCTTGGCTTCGCTGCCGACCGGCACATAAGGTGCGACCGGACCGGGATCGAGAATTTTCGGCGGGGCCGTCGCGCTGGTTTCGACCGGCGCAAGGCTGTCGCTGGCGTCGGTGTCGGCGAGGAACTTGTCCAGCATGGACTGGATGGAGGATTTCGCCTGCTCGGACCCGGTGTCGCGCATGTCGTTGTGCTGGAAGTCGGTTTTGACGATCGTAATTCCGTCCTTGGCACAGACATCGTCGCTCGGAATCACGCCAGGATCGGTCTTGAACTGCGGGTCGTGGGAGCGGAACGAGAGAATCTTGAACTTGCCTGAGGTGACGAAGGGCACGCGCAGATTGTCGAGCGTCACCACCTTCTTGATTTCGTCGGGGTACTGCTTGGCGAAATACATCGTGATATCGCCACCCATGGAGTGTCCGACCATGGTGACATGGTCATAATCCGCGTTGGGTTGAGCCTGACGCATTTGCGCGATGGCAAATTTGATATTGGCGACGCCGCGCTCGATCTGCGCGAGACGTCCGACATAAGGCTCGCCGACCTTGGTCACCATCGGCGGATCGCTCGGCAGGTCATGCTGGATGCTGACCACTTCGTAGCCGCGCGCGGCGAAGACGTTCGCCAGGAAGGAGTATTCGGTGAACTTCACCGTGTTGCCGTGATTGAGGATCGCGACCGGCAGCCGGATCATGCCGGCATCGGCCTGCATTTCCTTGTCGCGGCGCACGGCAATATCAACCGCGACGGGACGGTTGCCGCGGTCGGGGTCATAGAAGGTGATGGTCTCGTGGCGGATCGCCCACTTGCTCGCCGTGAAATAACCGACGGTGACGAGTGCGCCGACAGAAAGCAGAACGGTAAAGCCACGCTTCATGTTTGTCCTCAGGCACGAACCGAAAAAGTCAGGTTGGCGGCGGCGAGGACTCTGCGGTCCGTTGGCCCAATTATACGTCACGGCAGCGTGACAGAAAGGCCAAATATTGTGAATTGGCCGCCCGATCGTTGTGCGCCGCACCCACTTATTGCGCAGCAGCACGAACCCGATACCGCAACTTGTGGTCCACCTTGGGACGACTAAACTCAACGTTCGGTTCAAATCTTGGGTAAAGGCGGGGTAAAAAGCCGCCAAAGGGCAGGCTTCTTTCGGCCGTGCTCGGTTCGGCCGCTCGCCTGGAACCGCCCGTTCCGCGGGTCAGGCGCCGATGATGTCGTGGACCTCGAGCGGCTTGTCGACCTGGCTGAACCATTCGGCCCGGTTGGCCGCGCGGCGGCGGCCGCGCTCATCGAGCGGCAATTTCAACTGACGCAGCAGGCTGGTCACCTCTTCGCGCGCCGTGACGTGACCGAGATTCGGACGGGTGCCCAGCGTCGCCTCGTCGATGTCGTCGAGCGCGGTGAGCCCGCGCGGAAAGAACTCGCGATAGACCACACGCTCGGCAAAGCCGTCGATCGAGCGGAACCCGAGCCGGAGCGACAACTCCTTGAGCCCGTCGGCAACAAGCTGCTTGTTGCGCGAGCCCAGCATCGACAGACGGTTGCGGACCACGATCCAGTCGGTGGTGGCGCCGTCGATCTGGCGGCGCTTGCGGCGGGTATCGCGCACCATCTCGGAGTAATGACTCTCACCGGTCACAGCGTAGGTGGCGGGATCGACGGTTCCCAACACGTCGAAGTCGAGGAAGCTGTCGTTGATCGGCGTCACCAGCGTATCGGCCATCGAATGGGCCAATCGCATCAGGTAGCTGTCGTTTCCCGGCGTATCGATCACGATGAAGTCGAAAGTCCGCTCGACCGCACTGACGGCATCCATGAACTGCTGAAATTCGGAGTTTTCGTTCTCCGCGATCTGCATGGTCTCGCCGAGCTTGATGCAGCAATGCACCGGCAGCTCGAGATTGATGCCGGTGCGGCGCGCCCAGGCGCTGCGGTTATTGATGTAATGGGTAAAACTTTGTTGCCGGCAATCGAGATCGATGGTGGCGACGCGTTGGCCGGCTTTCATCAGGGCAACCGCGATATGCAGCGCACTGGTCGATTTGCCCGACCCGCCCTTCTCGTTGCCCAGCACAACTACATGCGCCGAGCCTGATTGCCCTTGGCTAGCCTGCAGAAGCATGCTTCGTCCCCTGTTCGATATCTTCAAGTTGTGCGCGTCAACGTCAAGTGAAATGCGCGCAACCGCGCGCAAATGACTCACGGTGTGTCTTAATCATTAATCGTCGAACGAAGCGGCGGCCCGGCGAGTCGCTTGCCGGAAATCACGCAGCCGATCCGCTTGGCGGTCCGGCATCTACCTTGTTATTGTCGGTCTCCACCTCGCCCGGCCGAAGCTGCGGCCTGACTGCCCCCAAAACATCGAGCCGAGATGTCACCAAGCCCCCTGATCGTCCGCACGGTTCCTGCGTTGCGCCGCGCCGTCGACAACTTTCGCGGAAGAAAACAAGCCACCATCGCGCTGGTGCCAACCATGGGTGCGCTCCATGACGGGCATATGTCGCTGGTGCGCCTCGCCAAGCAGCGCGCCGACAAGGTGATCGTCTCGATTTTCGTTAACCCGACTCAGTTCGCGCCGAGCGAGGATTTCTCATCCTACCCGCGCACGTGGAAATCCGATACCGCCAAGCTCGCCGCAGAGAGGGTCGACGCGATCTGGAATCCCGACGTCAAGACCATGTACCCAGACGGCTTCGCCACCCGTATCGTGCCGGAAGGTCCGGCTACCGTTGGCTTGGAGGATCGCTTCCGGCCGCATTTCTTCGGCGGCGTCGCCACCGTCGTCGGCAAGCTGTTCACGCAAGTGAGGCCGGATGTCGCAATTTTCGGCGAGAAGGATTTCCAGCAATTGCGGGTGGTGACGCGGATGGCGGGGGATCTCGACCTCGGCGTCAAGGTGATCGGCTCGCGCACGGTGCGCGAGCGCGATGGCCTCGCGATGTCCTCCCGCAACGTCTATCTGTCACCCGAAGAACGGCGCGTCGCGCCCGAACTCTACCGCGCCATGAAGGAAAGCGCGCGGCGGCTGCATGGCGGCAACGACGTCGCCGCCGCCATCGCCGGCGGCGCCGAAATGATCACCGCGGCAGGGTTTGCGCTCGACTATTTCGAAGTCCGCCACGCCGGAACTTTGGAAAGGGTCGCTTCCGCCAAGGACGGGCCGATGCGGATCCTGGTCGCAGCCAAGCTCGGCAACACCCGCCTGATCGACAATATCAGAGTCTAGGGCGTGATCCGGACCCGACAGGCCGCGCTAGCCCCGATGCTCAAAGAATAAGCGAAGGCGTGAGAGCTATTCGCTATCGCGCCTCAAAGCAATCCGAGGTCGCGCAGCTCGCGCCGCATCGGTTCCGGCATCGCGGCAACGCTTTTCGCCATCGACTTGCCGAGGTCGGACGGCGCGGCATCCTCGGTAAGATAGCGCCAGCCCTGAAACGGCCGCATCGGCCGCGGCGATACCGCGATCACCTTGGGCTGCATCACCAGCCGGCAACGGCCGATCCCGTCCTTGTCGCGGAACGGCTCGATCGCGACGATCTTCTCCCGCGCGGCGATTTCGCCGCGAATCACCCAGTAGAGCGAACCGCCGGCAAGGAGTTCGTCGACCCGCTTCGGCGTCATCCGGGTGATGTGGACGTGACGCAGCGGTAGACCCTTCTTCTTCGCCGTCTTCATGCGTTCGGCGACCCAGCCCTTCAGCTCTTTGAAAGACTCGCAACCCACGGCAAGCTTGATCAGGTGAAGCGGCATGATCTTTCGAAACTATCGCATGATCCGGGCCCGCAGGGCCGCGTGAGCGCAAAGTGGACGCCGGTTTCCCGAAAAGATCATGCTCGAACCATAAGCAGAAGCGGCGACCAGGATCAATCGTTCGTGGCCGCCGGTGCGTGTGCGTCGGGTGAGGTTTGCACAGGCGTGGATGCGACAGGCGCACGTTTCGACGGAACCGGCTTCTTTGCGGCGACCGCGGGGCCAGGAGACTGCCGTGGCGGCTGGATCGAAGCGTTCGCTGCCGCCGGCGGCGAACGGGGCAATGGCGGCTCCGGCGACATGATGCTGACCGCCGGGGTCGAGGCGGCGCTCGGAAAGTCGGCGTTGGTGGGCTTGCCCGTCGGCACCGACGGGCCAAGTCCCGCAACCGGCGCCGCGACCGGCGCTGCAGCCACCGGCGGCGGCTCGTTCCATGACGGCGCGTAGCGGGCGACCAGGCCGTCATAGGTATGCTCGTCCATGTTGACGGCGATCTGGCGGCTGTCGGTCATGGAGCGGAAGGCCGCGCATGCGGTCGGCGTGCAACCGTCCCGCGCCTGCAGCGCCTGCGCCATCAGTCCGTAGCGGTCGCGCTCCACTGCGCGCCGCAGCGCTTGCAGTTCCGGCGTCATGGCCTGATTGGCGGCCGCGACGTTGCCAAGCGCGGTCAGCCGTGAGACCTGGTACGCCGCATAGCTCACGGCTGCCGCCGCGGATTCCGCGGATCCGAAAATCTTCTTCTCGCACGCCGACAGCACCGTATCGCCGGCGAAATCGTCGATGCAGGACAGCGCCGGCAACGCGGCGCCAAGCGACGGTCCGCTCTCGTCCGAGGCGCTACGGCCCGCCGGACCGTATCCGCGAATCGAGGCTGCGAGCGCAATACCAACCGCCAGCAGCGTGATCAGCGTGAGCGCGCCGTTGGCGACCGATTTTTCGGCGCGCAACAGCGTGACCAAAACGATGATCCCAAAGAATCCGGCGGCGGCCAATGTCAGCCACATCGGAAAGGCCGGCGTACGCCAGACCTGGTCGAGCGATGTTGCCCAAGTCCAATTCATGACCAGTTCATGCGCGATATCCCTCACGCGGCATAGAGGGCATTCTGCCAAATGAATGCCGGTTCCCGGCAAAGACGAAGCAGAATAGTTCCGCGAACGGGCCTTTTGACGGCGTGCGGATTAAAATCCACTTTGACATGCCGTCAGTGAAGTTCCTTCGCGCAGTTCTCTTCGCAGTTCCCTTGACCACAATCGGGCGGATGATGAGCTTCTACGAGACGGCGAGCTGGCTTTCCTTGGCGACCCGCTCAAACGCCTCGATCGAACTCTTGATCCGATACTGGCAGTCATCGCCTTCGGTCGGAAGCTGCCGAATGATCTCATAGGTGCCGGTAGCGGCCGGACGCGAAACGTTGCTCGCAGTAAAATACACGGTCGCTCCAACAGGGAATTTGTGCTTCAACGCCCTCTCCATCACGCAAAACGCCGGTCCGCACCCACGGTCCCGCTGCGCGGCCGGCTGGAAAACCGCTGGCTTATAGCATGCGCCGTCGCAAATTGGCCAGCGGCATCCCGACATGGCAAACCCGCAAATTATTTAATTTTTTCAGTTAGATATAGCGCTTTTTCCGGTTCCGCGGCTAATCACGCCGAGGTGCGAAACCGGCGTTTTTTGACGCCATCAGGCCGAATGCGGCAGCTTGCCGTCGGGGCTTGCGTGATCCACCGCAAGCGGCAGTTGGTGGGCCAACAGCTCCGTCAACTGATCGACGGGAATGTTGTACTTGGCCGCCATCTGCTTGACGGTGTCGTTTCCCAACACTTGACGCAGCTGATCCGCCGTGATCGGCAGATTCTGGCCGTTGCCGATCCAGGATTTGACCTGATCGCCAAGTCCGGCCTGCTGCAGCTTGGCAACGATCGCAGTCAACCCGCCCTGGCTACCGGTGCCCATCACTTCGCTCATCACGACCGGCAGCACCGCCGCGCCGAGTTGGCCGAGTGCGCTTCGGAGCGCCGGTGAATTTTCCAACGAATCGAGAATTCCCATGGCCATTTCCTCTATTGAAAATCCGCATCGCCCGATCGGGGGATTCAGACGTGTTCACCCCGATCCGTCAAGCCGCGAATGCCGTCACATTCGCGTCGTGAAACTCAGACGGCCTCGAACCGCGCGATCAGCAGCGTCTCGGCGAGCCCCGCTTTGGTCCACTCCGCAAAGGCGGGCTGCGCCATCATGGTATCCATATAGGCTTGCGCTTGCGGCGCCACCTCGATCGCATAGGTGCGGAAGCGATGCACCACCGGCGCGAACATGGCGTCGGCCGCGCCGAACTTCCCGAACAGGAACGGCCCGAGCCGGCCATAGCGCTCGCGGCATTCGGTCCAGATCTGCTCGATGCGCGCCACATTGGCGCGCGCATCCGACGACAGCGCGACGGCGCGAATCGGCCGATGCAGATTCATGCCGCACGCGCTGCGCAGCGGCACGAAGCCCGAATGCATCTCGGCAGAGATCGAACGCGCATGCGCCCGCAGCGCGCGGTCCTCGGGCCACAGCCCTGCCTCTGGAAAACGCTCGGCGATGTATTCGATGATCGAGAGCGAATCCCACACCGTGACGTCGCCGTCGATCAGCGCCGGCACCTTGCCAGAGCCTGTGAAGGCAAGGATCCGCTCTTTGTCCGCCTTGTCGTCGGTGTAGAGCGGGATCAACACCTCGTCGAAGGCAACGTTGCTCGCGCGCATCGCGAGCCACGGCCGCATCGACCATGACGAATAGTTCTTGTTGCCGATTACAAGCTTCAAAGTCATCCCGCAAATATCCTCTTTGACGTACTATCCTGCCATAATGGGCGTCACCGCTTCAACACGCCGCGCTGGAGCCGTTTCCGTTCCGATTGTAATCGGAACGGAGGCTCTATTTTTGTTCTGGCGGGTTTTCCTGGACAACGAACCGGTGCCCACTGCGCCGGAAAACGCTCTGAAGGGACGAGAGCATGGGTTCATATTCGGTCGACATTCTGGCGGTCGGCTTCTTCATCTTCGAATGGCTGGTTTACGCCATCACGCTGGAGCATACCGCCTACGGCCGCGACAGCCTGTCGGCGCGGATGAACGTCTATCGCGAGGTCTGGATCAGGCGCATGCTCGATCGCGAGACGCGGATGGTCGACATGCAGATCATGGCCTCGCTGCAAAACGGTACGGCGTTCTTCGCGTCGACCAGCCTGCTCGCGGTCGGCGGCGGGCTGGCGCTGTTGCGCGCGACCAACGACGCCCTCGCCGTGCTCGCCAAGCTGCCGGTCGATCTCAGCCCTTCGCCGGCGCTTTGGGAACTCAAATGCATCGGCCTGATCCTGGTCTTTGTCTACGCCTTCTTCAAATTCGCCTGGTCCTACCGGCTGTTCAACTATGTCGCGATCCTGCTCGGCGCGACGCCGCCGGCCTCGCAGCGCGATACGCCGGAGGCGCAGGCGCATGTGATGCGCACCACGCGCCTGTTCGAGGCGGCGGGACGGCATTTCAACCGCGGCCAGCGCGCGTTCTTCTTCGCGCTCGGCTATCTCGGCTGGTTCATCAGCCCGTGGGTCCTGTTCGTCACCACGGCGATGGTGGTGATCGTGACCTGGCGACGGCAATTCGCCTCCAACGCCTGGCGCGCAATGGAAAATTAGAGCGCGATCCGGAAAGGCGGGTAGCGGTTTTTCCCTCGCGACAAACGCGGAACGTGTTTGCGCGGAGATCATGTTCAAAACAATCAACACAATAAGCTAGCTCGCGCCCGAAAAATCCTGCGGCGTGAGGGTGAGATCGAGCACCCTCCATTCGCCGTAACGGTCCGCCGGCAGCATCGTGTAGGGCTGGCACGCCTGTAGCGCATCGATCGCGCTTTTCACGAGATCGAACGCCTTCATGTCTGCGCTGCCGCCGCCGACCAGCGGCCGCGACGCGAGCCGGCCGTCCGGCGTCATCATCACGCGCAGCTTGACCATGATGTGGTCGGTCGGCGCCACCGTGGCCGGCAATTTCGCACAGGTCTTGAGATGGCTGCGGAACTGCCCGATCACGCTGGAGGCGATGTCGGCGGCACTCGAGGCTGTGGCATCGAAATCGTCCGGCTTGCCGGCTGAACTCGGCGGCGCTGCCGACAGGTTCGCGGGCAGGCCCAGCATCACGTGATATTTGACCGTGACGTCGGGTTCAGGCGGCGCATAGCCGGGTGATGGAGACGGCGCGGGCGCCGGCGACGGTTGCGCTGCCTGCGGTTGCGATTGAGGCGCGGCTTGCGGCTGCTGTTGAGCCGTGGCTTGCCGCTGCGGCTGAGTCGCGGCTTGCGGCTGCGCCGCGGCCTCCTGGCGATTGGGGGCTGCCTGTTGCTCTTGTTGTGCCGGCTGCTTCGGCCGTGACGGCGGGCTTGCAGGGTGCGACGCCGCGTTCGGCGTCTCCGGCTGCGTCGACACCTTGAGGTCGGGCAACGAAAATTGCGGGGTCGGCGTCGGGCTGGGGGTCGGCGTCGGATCGGGTTGCTTGGGGACCTCATCGGACGTGACAAGATCGACCGCAATCGGCTCCGCGGTCACCGAACCGAACGGATGCACCTCGGTGAATAGAATCACCAATGCCAGTACCGACAGATGCGCGATCGCCGATACCGCGATGTCCGGTCGTATGAACTGCCGAACTTCCATCGTATTGAATCGATGTTCGCTGCCGTCCCCTGCCTCTAGCATAGCGGCTGAAGCTGCGCGCTCAATCCCATTTCGGCGCAAATCCATAATCGGTCAGCCGCCCCTTGGCGTTCTCCATGGCATAGATCTGGCCCATCTCTTCCTCGGACAGCTCGAAATCGAAGATGTCGATGTTTTCCGACAGCCGTTCGATGCGCGAGGTGCGCGGGATCGCCGAGACGTTCTGCTGCACCAGCCAGCGCAGGCAAATCTGCGCCGCGCTCTTGCCGTGCGCTTGCCCGATCCGCAAAAGCGTCGGATCGTTCTTGATCTTACCTCTTGCGACCGGACTATAGGCGACCAGCGCCATACCATTGCGCGCGCAGGCTTCCTTCACCTTGGTCTGGTCGAGATAGGGATGGTATTCGACCTGATCGCACACCAGAGGTTCCGGGCAGGCTTTAACCGCCTCCTCGATCAAGGCGACGGTGAAGTTCGAAACGCCGATGTGGCGCGCAAGACCGAGCTTCCTGGCATTCGCCAGCGCGCCCAGCGTCTCCGCCAGCGGCACATGCGGATTGGGCCAGTGCAGCAGCAACAGGTCAACATCGGACATGCGCAGGCGGACCAAGCTTTCCTTGGTGGAGCGTTCGAGATCGTGCGGCGCGAAATGCGTGGTCCAGACCTTCGTGGTCACGAACATCTCGTCGCGGCGGATACCGGACGCACGCAAGCCCTCGCCAACCTCCCGCTCGTTCTCATAGACCTGGGCAGTATCGATATGGCGGTAGCCGAGTTTCATCGCCTGCCCGACCAGACGCGCGCAAGACCGGCCGCGCAGCTCCCAGGTGCCAAGCCCGATCGCCGGAATCCTCGCGCCGTTGGCCTCGACGAATTGCATGAGCTGAATACTCTGACCGATGGGAGCGCATTATGTCGCGCCGGCAGCGCGCTGCCAACGGAATTGCGCGATCACACCGGGTTTACGGGGTGGGTTTTCCGGCTCAGGACTTGACCAATCAGGATTTGGCCAGCGCGGCAAACACCGTTTCCGGGTCGTGGGCGATGACGGCGAGCAGCGCCCGTGCCGGGCCGCGCGGAGCCCGCTTGCCCTGCTCCCAGTTGCGGATGGTTTCGACGGGCACGCCGAGCTTCGCGGCGAATTCCTGTTGTGTCAGACAGGCGCGGCGGCGCAGGTCGCGCACCTCAGGGGTTCCAGTCCCGGTCGGGCTAGCGACGGCGTCGGGTGCCAGCGGGAACTCCTGGCCGTCCCGCAATTCGACGATCCGTCCGTCCGCTTTTAGTCGCAAGCGCTGCATGGTCTTTCCCCAGTGCGAGGATCATCGCCGATGCACGTTAAGCGCCGATTAACGATAAAAGCCGTTGTACTGCCTTGCTATTTCAGCCCGAACCAGAGCGTGGCGATGCCGAGGAAGGAGAAGAAGCCGACCACGTCGGTGACGGTGGTGACGAAGGTGCCGGAGGCCACGGCCGGATCGGCACGCACCCGCTCCAGCACGATCGGGATCAGGATGCCGCCGAGCGCACCGGCAACGAGGTTGCAGATGATCGCAAGCCCGATCACGAGCCCAAGCCCGGGAATCCTGAACCAGGCCACCGCGGCCACGCCGGTGATGACGGCGAACGCGATGCCGTTGACGAGCCCGACCATGCCTTCGCGGATCACGACGCGAAGCGCATTGTGCGAGCCGAGTTCGCGGGTCGCCAACGCCCGTACCGCGACCGTCATGGTTTGGGTCGCCGCATTGCCGCCCTGGCTTGCGACGATCGGCGCCAGCACCGCGAGCGCCACCATTTCCTGAAGCTGCCCCGCGAACAGGCCGAGCACCGAGGACGCCAGGAACGCGGTGGCGAGATTGACCAATAGCCAGTTGAAGCGGCCCCTGGCGGTGGTCCAGACGTTGTCGGACAGTTCTTCGTCGCTGGTGACGCCGCCGAGAGCTTTCAAATCTTCGTCGGCCTCTTCCTCGATCACGTCGACCACGTCGTCGATGGTGATGACGCCGACCAGCC
>Ga0210393_10004630_pt1 | contig 10850 bp, 10 predicted proteins | sample IncBWC27OmetaG_FD_160068 | JGI IMG/M metagenome (GOLD analysis project Ga0210393, IMG submission 160068) | Forest soil microbial communities from Barre Woods Harvard Forest LTER site, Petersham, Massachusetts, United States - Inc-BW-C-27-O ...
CACTGGGGGGCGTCAGGCCATGGCGAAGTGTATTCTAGTCGCGGATGACAACGACATCGTTCGGACGGTCATTCGTTTTTTCCTTGAGACCAAAGGCTTCGAAATTTGCGGCGAAGCGGCGGATGGCGTTGACGCCATTGAGAAAGCACAACAACTGAAGCCGGACTTGATCGTGTTGGATGTAGCGATGCCAAGGATGAACGGAGTGGAAGCAGCGTCCGTTCTGAAGCGTATGATGCCTGACGTGCCAATAATTTGGTTCACGATGTACCAGGAACAGGTGGGCCACTCGCTGACGGCGGCCGTTGGTGTTGACGCCGTGCTCTCCAAGCCGGACGGCGTGGGCGGCCTCGTAGAGTGCGTCCAGGGGCTGATCGGTTAGCCGCGTTTAGCAGCATTCGCTTTTAGCAGCAACTCATCCCCATGTCGCGGATGGCTCTTCCTCACGGCACGTTTCCTCAATCTCAATCGGAGGGAATGCACCAGACTTCGTGCCGATGCAAGTAACTCGATTGCCTCACGCAAGCTTTATCACTCTTCGGCGTTAGATGACCGTACTAGACTGCACTTGTCCAGTACCCGACTACAGAAGAGCTAGAACGTTTCAGGGTCCCAGAACGGGACTTCTGGCCCGCAGTAACTTCCGATTAGCCCGTTATCCTCCCGCAACTGCATGAGGCGATGCTCGCGGATCGGCTGCAATCCCTATCTCCGATCCTCAAATCAGGGTCATAGCACGTTGCTCCAGTTCTGCTGTTAGTTAAGAAACCAATCAACCAGTTGTTCTAGAGTCGCTTTGCCCTTCGCCAGGCTCACCTCTGATTCCTGACGATCTCGATTCCATGCGTTGTCAACAATCACGCTCCGAAGATCTCGAACACCTACAAGCTGCAACCAAAAGTTCAAATAGGTTGCTTGGTGATCGAAGCGCGAGGGCGGTATAGGAGTACCCTCCAGGAAACGTGAGCCGCGTGTATAGACGACGATAGCCTTTTCAACGTTCAAGAGAGGGCCGTACTGTTTGCCATCGTAAGTAAACAGATAGTTTCGCTGCGCTACTAGATCAATCAATTGTTTGAGCTTGTAAGGCAGGCCGAAGTTCCACATTGGAGTTCCTAAGACGATTCGATCGGCGTTCTGAAAGCGGTGGATCAACGATTGAATACGCTTCCATACGTTGGACTCCGCCTCAGTCATCGTTTCGTGCTTCACTGCTTTGTACTTCGCTCCAATTGCCTCCTCGTCGAACTCCGGTAGCCGTTCATGCCAAACGTTCAACGTGTCGACATCGATCGAGTCGTTGTCGGACTTGCAAGCCTCGATGAATGATTTGGTGAGGGTGATCGAGTCGGAGGATTCGCCTCTTGGTGACGATTGAATTTCGAGAACTTTCACTTGTTCCTCCGGGTGTGAGCCCGAGCTATTTCGAAACCAGACGTGCTGCACTCTCAATTACATGTGCGACTTCCTCAGCGAGCGAGAGAATCTTATCGGCGGCAATCATCCGAGTAATTTTGCCTGGTACAGGGGCCGATATGTTTTCGAGCAAGTCTCATGGAACTACATCAATTTGTAGTTTCATCTCACCATGGCCTTTGCCGCAGAAATGCGCGCATTGGCCTATAAAGTGACCGGTTTGTTGCGGAGTGAGCTGAATCTCGGTTTCCTTGTCTTTCTTTATGTCGCCAGACTTGACATTCAACCCGTCCACCTTAAGACCGTGAGTAACGTCGATGCTGCGCAGCACTAAGACAACTGGCTCACCTTTCTTAAGGGTGATTACATCTGGGTCGTAGGTAAATTTCTTGGCGGTAATCTCAATTCGCCGAGGTGATTCGGCACGGCTCGCCGCTAGGCTTCCGACAAGAAATATGACTGCCAAGAACACTGCTAGTTTGACTGCGTTCACTTCTTTTCTCCTGTCATTTAGAGGCAACTGCCGCGTGTGACTTTATATTGGAGCGGGTCTAGCGCCTGGTTTTCAACGGTCATGTATAAAACGTATACAGAGCATTGGATGTACTCGTCGCTGTGACAGTCACAGAACAGGTTGTAAAGGTTTCGTCACCGATAGCGCGGTATGTGAACGACAAGTGGATGGGGCTGGGAAGTTTCCCCAATTAAAACTTTTTAGTTCAGCGGATCGGAAGACCCGCCGAGGGGCCCATTTGGTTTTAAGTGGGACTCCAAGAAGGGACTCAGAAAAGAACTTTATGGCTCGATTAGAAGGGCGCAGCAGTCTAAACCGCTGGTGCGCCCTTAGTTGCTTCTAGACGAGTTTTCAGTTTGAGCGCCCGTTAAGCAGCGTAGACACGCCGCGCAATTTCCTGTTCCACTTGGTGTTTTTCCCAGCAACTCAGTTCCTCTCCGGCGAAGGCTTCAGCGTGGTAGCAGCGGTAGTCTGCACCACGGCCATCGAGTGCGGGTTCGTAAATCTTCTGGCGTACCCATCTTTGTTCTGACAGGATTGCCGATTGGCAGTAGGCGCATCGTTTCGCCATCATTTTCCTCCTATTCCTCAGCTAACTGCTGTAACACGCTCGGAAAGTTCACATTGAGCGATTATTGCGTAGAATTCTTCACGCTGTTGGAGTGCCGTCAGGAGCGCCAGCACTTTGCCGTAAGCAGCGATCGCTCCCGTCAGACGGTGGAACGCCAGGGAGTCTTTTGGTGTCTGACGCCTTGTTATTTGAGCGTCCGCTGACAATTCGAGTACTCGTTCTATGGCTTGGCCTGCATGACACGAGCTGGATCTCCTCATGGGATCGTACTTCCTTGGTAGAACTCTTACATATGATGAGACGCGATTTTCAGAAGGAAGTAGCGGAATTAAACGTAAACAGTGTGTCTTGTATTCGTCGCCGATCTGAAGATTCAAGTTAAAAGAGAGAGCGGACTCTTTGCGCAAATCGAGCTAGCACGGGCAACGTCAGACTGATGCTTGAGCCCGTAGAGCGTTCACGCAGGTGCTTCCTCAACTCTTGTGCGGGCAAACTTCAAACAAATAGAGAGACTCCACAGTTCTTCGCAGGAAATTATCGATCCTACGTTAACGGTCAGCGGATTCGGTAAGGCCAAGGAGGCGCAAGATCAAGAACAAGATCAAGCTACGCCCCCCAAGGGACTTCCACCTCTGAGCGTCTACGCCAAAACTGGTTACTACGCGCCCGGCATGTAGGTTGCTCAAGCTGTAAGTGCGTAAAAGCTAGTCGGTCCCAGGTTCTGCATCGAGCCTTTTACGAGCTCTTTCACGCGAACTTACGAGAGAATAGTATGCTCTCGCGGCGACCGGGCGATGCTCCATTGACGCTGCTATTCTTTTCTGCCCTCATCGTCAAACTCTTTGGTCCAAGGAGGCAGACCCACGCGGCGCAGGAAGTCTTCAAAGCGCGGGTCCGAACGGAGAGGATCGAAGCCAGAGCGCAGTAGAATGCTCGGGTTAAATCGTTCTTGGTACGCTCTTTCGAGCCAATTCATCGCTTGCTCGTTATCCCCCATGAATGCGTAGATCATGGCAATGTGAGGAGCATCTGTAAAACTAGCATTCGAGTTTTTCTCAAGATGACGCAACAGCTTCACCGCTTCGTTCATTTTGCCGGATGCCACGTAGGCGCGCGCAAGATCAGCGATGCATATCGGGCTACCCCCGGAAAGCTCGACCGCCTTTTGAAGTTCCGCAACCGCTTCCTTGTCCATCTGTTTTAGCAGGTAGGCGTCACCAAGCTGTTTATGTCCGATTGCAAAATCAGGATCCATTTCAACGATCTTGCGGCTCTGTTTCACCGATTCATCGTAAGAATGCGTAAGGAGAAGAAACTCCGCCAAGTCCGAGTTGATGATCAGGGATAGCGGATCCAGATTCTCCGCTTTTCTCATTTCCACGAGAGCCTCTTTGGGCCGACCCAATAACGCCAAATTCATGGCATTCCAATGGTGTGCAGTTGCGTAACTTGGATTCAGGTCAATGGCTCGCCGGAACTCCTTTCCCGCAGAATCGAAATCCCAGTCGAAGGCGCGCAAGCAGTATCCAAGTGAGGTGTGAGCTTCACTCATCGAACTGTCCAATTCGAGAGCTTTAACCGCTGCGGCCTTTGCTCTGGGGAGCGCCTCCTTGAAACTCATCACCGCGTATTGCCAATCTCCCAACAAAGCATAAGTATCGGCTAAGCCAGAATAAGCTTCGGCGTAGTTCGGGTCCTCGTCGACGGCCTGATTGAAATAAGCTAGAGCGGCCCGTAAACCAACCGCCGTTCGCTTATTCCAAAAATAGCGCCCTTTCAGATACGACTCGTAAGCTTGTGGGTTAACCACCCTTATATTTTTCAGCGCAGCCTGTTCCTGTGGATTCAAATTGATGCGAATTTGATCGGCAATGGCACTGGCCACTTGGTTCTGGAGTGCCAAGGTATCCCGCAACTCGCCCTGATAGCTCTGTGACCATAAGTGCTTGTCTGAGGAGGCTTCGATCAACTGCACTGTGATCCGCACTTGGTCGCCGGAACGAAGCACGGTGCCTTCCACTACGGCGTCCACGCCAAGTTCATCCGCGATCTGGGGCAGAGGCTTGCGCACGTGTTTGTAAATCATCACGGAGGTACGCGATATCACACGCAAGGCGCTGATCTGGCCGAGGTCCGAAATAAGCTCGTCGGTCATTCCATCCGCAAAGTAATCCTGAGACGCGTCACCCGATAGGCTTTCCAAAGGAAGGACAGCCAACGAACGAATCGCATAGGACGGGCGTCCCCGCGAATGAAGCCTCCAGTCAGCGAGAGATATCGTCAGCAGGAGCAGCACGACCACCGTTGTCTTCCACACAAATGGCGACAGAGGGCGTTTGGGATTTGCTGGTTTGCCAGCGAGAGCCGGGCGAGCAGGGACCTCGGCGGCGGTCTGAAGTTCAGTTGCCTGTTCCGCGCTGGAAACCGGGGCCGCATCAGCAAGCTTGACCTCCGCGAGGAAGCGATAGCCGCGCCGAGCGACGGTCTCCACAAAGCGGGGACTTTCGGCGGAGTCGCTGAGGGCCTCTCGGATTTTGTTGATCGCTTTGTTGAGCCCGTGGTCGAAGTCCACGAAGGTGTCTGCTGGCCAGAGCTTCTTTTGTAGCGCTTCTCGCGTTACTACCTCTCCGGTGTGTTCGACAAGGGTGGCCAATACTTTGAATGGCTGCTCCTGGATTCGGATCCTCATGCCGTGCTTTCGAAGTTCGCCCGCGTCGAGGTCAATCTCGAAGACGCTAAAGCGAAGGCGTCGAGTTTGATGATCGCTTCCGAGCATGAGGGAAAGCCAGTCGAGCGCGAGTGTATCACCCGCCCGAGACGCAACAAAGCTTCGGAGGAGGACACGTGCTAAGCCTCGTGGCTAGTTAAGTTTAGCCGGGGACCTACTGGTGTAGCCAAGAGGATTCCCCGTCCATTGCCAATTCTTCAATGCAGAAGCAGTCTTCGCGCATGAGCTGGCGGCAATAATTTCACACTGGGTCCGGCGTATCGACAGAGCGCTGGGATATCCGCAGAGCGCCAGCTGTTTCCAAAGTGGGGTGGATCTACGATGGAACTAGACATTCTCATGGCGAACATCGCCAAGGCCTGTCTGGCGAGTTTATGGCTAGTCCCACTCGCTGCGCCTATTCCGCAGGCGAAGGGACAGACAAACGCGTCTAACCGTGGGTCGGTACTAGAAGTGACGGGCCACGTGAAGGTGTCTCATTCCGACACCTCCGATGAGGCTTTGGAAGACTATGGGGGAGTGGTGGCATGGCTAGTGCCTGCTCAGAGCAGCCACGAAGATCGACCAGCTGTCGAATTCTCCCATTACAGAATAGTGCAGCGCGATAAGACGTTTAAACCCCGACTTCTGGTAATACCCGCCGGGAGCACGGTCGACTTCCCGAACAACGATAAGTGGTTCCACAACGTGTTCTCGATTTCAAGAGGAAGACAATTCGATTTAGGTCTCTACGAAGCTGGCGTACTGCGATCCGTTAGGTTTGATCGCGCAGGTGTTTCCTATCTGTTTTGCAGCATTCATCCGGAAATGATGGCCGTCGTCGTCACCGTGGATTCCACATACTTCGGAGTATCCGACAAGGTGGGCCGGATAGCCATCGAGAATGTGCCCGCCGGGCAATACTTTCTTCACGTCTGGCGCGAAAACGCCAGGCCACAAGTGCTCAGGGCAACACCCCGCCTTGTCTCCATCGGAGCCGATCACCACAGTTTACCGGCGATTGACTTGCCTCTTTCCAGTGCGAAGCCAACGAACGTTAAGAATTGGATGCAGTGATCGATGATCTCTCGAGGCGAGAGATCGGAGGCGACGATGACACAAGCGGGCGGCCCCGGCAATTTTGAACAAGAGATCCTTCCGCATCTTGACGCGGCCTACAACCTTGCGCGATGGCTAACGCGCAACGAGCAGGACGCACAAGACGCTGTCCAGGAAGCGTACCTGCGCGCTTTCCGTTTTTTTCCCAGCTTCCGCGGCGGTAATGCCCGGGCCTGGCTCCTGAAAATTGTCCGCAATGCGTGCTATACCTGGCTGCATGTAAATCGGCCATTGCAGGAGGCCACGGAATTTGACGAAATCTATTTCCCTCCGGACTCTCGTGTTCTCAATCCAGAAGAGGCAGTGCTCCGGAACGATAACGTCGTGTTTGTGCGAAAAGCGCTGGAAACGCTCCCTTCTAACTTTCGTGAGGTACTCATTCTTCGCGAGCTGGAGGGAATGTCCTACCGGGAGATTTCAGATATTACAGGAATGCCAGCCGGCACAGTGATGTCAAGCTTATCGCGTGCGCGAGGCGCTCTTCGTCAAACGCTGACAAGCCTTGGCAATTGCAACAAACTGCCTCCTTTGCCGGAAGAAACAATTTCTACGAACGCGTAGTTGACAACGAAGTTGCGAGCTCTTCGCTTTCTTTGTAACGAAACCTTCCAACCCACAATGACGATGGTGAGACACACTGTTTACGTTCGAGGCCGTTACTGCGGGCACATCGTCAGCGTCCCATCAGAGGTAACACGTGTGAGGGTGACTGTGAAGGTCGTCGCGGACACGCCGCGTCGAGCCTCTTAGTTAGCTGCTAGGCAATTCTCGCTGTTTTCGTTCCCGCTTCCTAAATACTTTCCTGGATAAGGGAATTATTCGCGAGGGCTTCCAGTCTTACACATTGAAGACAATGAAATGTCTCAAAATCTAAAAATCGGATCGAAAGAGGAGATTTAAAATGACTTGGGCTCGATTGTTTAAAGCAGTTACAAAGGTATGTATGGCGGCTCTGGTATTGGGTGCCGTGGCGACCAGCGGAAAGGCGCAGAGCAGCATATATCAAGGGAAGTTCACGTTACCCGTCGAGACGCGCTGGGGAGCCGCCACGCTTCCGGCCGGCGATTACACCTTCACCGTATCATCGGCCAGTTCTGAGTACAGACTGTTCATTAAGGGGCAGAAGACCAACGCCATAGTCCAAACCCTTACAGCTGAAACTGCCAGTTCACAGCACGCGCAGTTACACCTAGTGAATACCGCCGATGTGTATAGCGTTCAGACATTCGATGCTCCGGAGCTAGGACTAACCTTCACCTACTGGACACCCACGCAAAAGCATATGTCATCCAAAGTGGCCCATCAAAAGGCCGCACCGCAGGCCGCGCCCGCGACACAGGCCGCTGAAAACATAACATCCATCCCAGTTTACGCCGCGGGCCGCTAAGGACAACTCGTCATGCAAGCCACTGCAAACGCCACGGGGAGAAGAATTGCGAGTCGACTCCTGACAGGCCGCGCAGTAGAGAAGCGGCGCAGCTCAAACTCGGATGCGCGTCCCAGCACGTGCATCTCGAGCAAGGCTGCGCCGTCAAACTCTCCTATCGCCCGCTACAAGTTCAACGAAGCGGAAGTCATCCGGCGTGCGCAGGGGGGTGATCAACTGATGTTTGAATACCTCTACCGGTTGCATAGCCGGCGAGTGTATGCGCTATGTCTGCGCATAACCGGGAATATCACCGAAGCAGAAGATCTGACGCAAGACGTCTTCTTACTTTTGCTGCGAAAAATCCACACTTTTCGTGGCGACTCGGCCTTCTCAACCTGGCTGCACAGACTCACGGTCAATCTCGTGTTGATGCACCTGCGCAAGAAACCGCTACCCGTCGTCTCGATCGAGGCCAATCCTGATTCAGATGAGAACACTGGCTCGCTCACCATTGATGTGGGAGCGCCTGATTTGTTGCTGGAGGGATCGATCGACCGAATAAATCTCGAACGCTGCATCGAGCAGTTGCCGGCGGGCTACCGCACCATGTTTGTCCTGCACGACATCGAGGGATACGAACACAACGAGATTGCTGAAATACTAGGCCGTTCGATAGGTGCCTCGAAGTCGCAGTTACACAAGGCGCGCCTGCGGCTGCGCGAACTGCTTCACGAATTCAAGCGCCAAAAAGCCCGCGATGAGCGCATGACAGCGGTTAAGATGCGTTCCGGATCCTGCGAGGTTTTGGTCCTCTAAGACCTAATCAAACCGAAGGAAAAGAAGCACTCACAATTTAATTTTCCGCTGCGATAGTCGGTCGCAGCCAATCGCGTACGAGTCACCCGCGAGCTCCGCGTCGATGCGTTCGACGTCCTCGCACACAGAATTCAACAACCTCGATAACAATGCTCAGGACATTGGCGCCACGTTTGGCCAAGTTACTGGTGCGTATGACCCGCGTATCCTTCAATTGGGGGCTCATATCCGTTTCTAGTCCGAGCTAGTCCCGGCGTCTCGGCCGGCACCACTCATCTGTGGACTTGTTTGAATTCGACATAAGCCAGATTCATGTTGCCCTTCGTCACGATGTGCACGGTGAGAACATTCTTCCCTTTGCTGAGCTCAACCTTGAAAAGTTGCGATGCCAGATTCCAGTGGTGCCATTGACGCCACGCCAGCGGGTCTGCGGGGTCATATGTCGAAGCGACCTCCAGGGGCCCCGTCGCATCCTTTCCATCCACGTCGATTGATATTGTTCCGCCCCGATTCGACGTATAAAGGAAATCCGCCGCGTATGTTCCTGCGTGTGTCACATCTACACTAATGTTGAACCACTCGCCCGGTTCCGTCCAGCCTACATAGAGCATATCCGCGGGAGGAACAATTTTGTTGAAGGGGTTGTCGTCAATCGGATCTGGCTTCCTCTGAAACTTCGTATAGGAAGTATCCACTCCCTCATGGATACGAAATTCATTCAAATAGGTCCCGTCAGCTGGGTTCAATTCTCCGCTGCCGTGGTTCTGTGGATCGCTGTCGTGATACGCGACCCCTTCGCCGCCCAGGTCGTAGTAAGCGCACAACACCCGTCCGGGTATTTTCTGCGCACCGCCCTGATAGCGGCTGTCGTGATAAGGCAACCCTTTATATTGGCTCAAGGTTGATTGGGAAAAAGCATTTGCGGCAAGCATCGATGCGGCAATGATGCATAGCGACGACACTCTCTGGTTCATTCTCCAACTCCCTCAGCAGCGATCCTGCCATGAATAAGAATCCAATGGTCCCTAGACTTCCGGGGGTTCGCGGCAGAGCCAGGAATGTGGCCGCTCGGTGACTTAGCCGACGACCTGGAGTTCCGCAACTCCTCCACTCAGCGGCAGCTCAAGTGTGTCCCATGCTTCAACTAACGTGGAAAAGTTCGATCCCCTGCGCTTTTCCGAGGTTGCGCGAGTACTTCTTATCTGTCCCGTTGTTCCAATGTTCATGCACACCCAGACTGCGGCATCGGATGCCGTCGCGTTCAGGATCATAGAAAGTCTTCGAAGGTGGATCATTCGCCAGGGCTGATTCGCGCAGGTAGTTATCGGCATTCGCAATATCCGGAAGATCAGGCCATTCCGAAGTGAGAAAATCGAAGCCGACCGAATCGATCGCTACGCCGTCAAATGACATAAAAATGCTATTCGGCCATGCATCGTTGAACGGCGCCATCTTCCACTTGCGATGAGGCGGACCATCCACGTTGTCGTTTCCATACAGCCCATCAATAATAAAAAGGATGGTCTTCTCGCCGAGGTCTTTATGACCCAAATAATCTGTAAACGCGGAGTAACTCGCCGAACCATCTTTGTTGTGATGGAAGCCGTCGTGCGCGTTCTTGCGCCAGTCCGGGTTGATACTCGTAGCTCCGAAGAGATTCTTCGCGCTCAGTGTCACGCCGGAACTCACGTGTGCTCTCAATACGGAAGCATCAATTAAGTAGCTGGCTTCAACGACGGTGGTGTCGAGCCCCTTGGCGTTGTTGCTTTCAACCGAGAACGGAATCGCGTTGGGCTTGAATTCAGCCTTTACGCGTCCATCGCCGCCGATATGATCCACAAACACGACGCCGGGAAATTCATGATGAATCTTGTCGTACAGATTGCCCGGAATGAACCGGCTGGAATCGAAGACGGTGATTGATGCTGCCGGCACTCGACCTGCACCGGTCAACTGCCGGACGAGCGAAAGGAGCAAATGGGGCGAGGAGTTCAGCCGTTCGATCGTGCCATGGTCCGTTGTGTTGTTCAGGTTCGCCTTAATCGCAATCTTTTCCCCAGCACTGTATCCGGCTTTGCCGCGCCCATGAGTTTGATTGAAGTATTGAAAGATGGCGCTCCACGCCTGAGCATCGCTTTTTTGATTTGTAAGGCCGCAAATGGACCGAGAAACCATGCGGTCGATTACCGACTGGTTGTTGTTGGCTTCGGTCCACCACGAACCTGTGCCATCCCAGGTCACCGCCGCCGGGTCATGCGCCCAAGTAACTCGGCCGGGAACGACGCCGCGGGCAACTCCTAATGGGGAAAGCGGCTCGAATAAGGAGGGCCGCAGATAC
>Ga0210393_10004631_pt1 | contig 10850 bp, 5 predicted proteins | sample IncBWC27OmetaG_FD_160068 | JGI IMG/M metagenome (GOLD analysis project Ga0210393, IMG submission 160068) | Forest soil microbial communities from Barre Woods Harvard Forest LTER site, Petersham, Massachusetts, United States - Inc-BW-C-27-O ...
ACAGGTGGGAGTATTGAGAATGCTGCCGTCCTCGAGGCGAACGGAAAGATTTCCTTCGCAGGCGACGATATAACCGCGTTCGTACATCCAGCGGCCGGCGACACAAATGTCCTGACGGTGCTGCTCTTCGCTTTTCGAATGGCCTGGCAAGACCGAGTCCGGAATCACGGGCGGACTCCTTCCTGACACGATTACCTTCCGTGCCCCTGAAGACGAGCGGTTTTGGCGGCATCCGCAGGAGGGTTGCAGACGGCCCCGCGCGCTTCCCAAAGCGCCGTTTCTGGTGGGAGAGAAACTATACAAAATGAGGCCAGACGCTAGGCGTAAATTCCGCGAAGCTTGAGGGCGCTGGCGACGCGGTCGATGGCCAGCATGTACGCCGCGATGCGGTTGTTGACCTTATGGGCCTCCGCGTACCGCACCACCTGGTCGAAAGCGTTGTCCATGATGTCGAAGAGGCGCTCGTTGACCTCGCTTTCGCGCCAGAAGAATCCCTGGCGGTCCTGCACCCATTCGAAATAGCTGACGGTCACGCCGCCGGCGTTTCCGAGGATGTCCGGAACGGTGAAGATTCCTTTGGCGTCGATGATGGCGTCGGCTTGCCAGGTCGTGGGGCCGTTCGCGCCTTCGCAAAGAATCCTGGCCTGCACCTGGTTGGCGTTTTTCTCGGTGATTTGATTTTCGATGGCTGCGGGAATGGCGATTTCGCAAGGCTGGAAGAGGACGTCCCGAGCGGTCATCTTCGTTCCGCCGCCGGGGAAATCCTGCAGCGACTTTTTCTGCGTATACACCCAGTCGATGACCTTGGGAACGTCGAAGCCGCGCTCGTTGTAAAGGCCGCCGCCGATGTCTGCGAGCCCCACTATTTTGTACCCGGCTTGTTGCATGAGCTCGGCAGCCAGCGAACCCACGTTTCCAAAACCCTGAATGATGACCCGGCAGCCTTCTTTTTTGATGCCGAGTTTTGCCAGGGCTTTGTCGCAGCAGATCATGACTCCGCGGCCAGTGGCTTCGCGCCGCCCGCGTGATCCGCCGAGTTCGATGGGTTTGCCGGTAACTACCGCGGTGGTCGCCTCGCCCACATGCATCGCGTACGTGTCCATCACCCAGGCCATCGTCTGTTCGTTGGTGCCAACGTCGGGCGCGGGAACATCGCGCTCGGGCCCCAGCCAGTTCGCAAGTTCGGCGGTGTAGCGCCGCGTCATGCGCTCCAGTTCCCCGCGAGACATCTTGCGCGGGTCGCAGATGATGCCGCCCTTCGCTCCTCCAAAAGGGATATTAACGACCGCGCACTTCCAGGTCATCCACGTCGCCAGCGCGCGCACTTCGTCCAGCGAAACGTCGGGAGCGAAACGGATGCCGCCTTTTCCCGGCCCCCGCACCGTGGAATGCAGCACGCGGTATCCGGTAAACACTTCCAGTGTCCCGTTGTCCATCCCTACCGGAATGTAGAGCGTGATCTCTTTACTCGGATATTTCAGATAACGGTACAGGCCTTGCTCGAGCCCCAGCTTATTCGCGGCGACTTCGAAACGCGCTTCCGCGTTTTGATACACATTCATTTCTTCCGGCAATTGCGCTAGCGACATGCGACGGTCTCCTCTAAAAGGTGCGGCTTTGGTGCGCGTTGCAGCCTGGATTTTTGCGGCGTTCCTTGCGCCGATATGTTTGCCGGGGCCTAAGCCGGTCGTCCTCGCACAAATCTGCGACTGTTTATGGCAAAGACCTGTGATGTGGGCCAAAGAGAGGAAGATGCTCGGCGGGCTACCCCGTTCAACGCAATCGCATTGCTTCGGACCCGCCGGACCTGCTTTTTGGCCGGGCCCTCAGTATACGAACGTCTTGCGCCTCTCGCAAGCGCGGCGCGCCAAATCGCAATTGGCGGGCGAATTCAGCGCTTGCGGGCCACAAATGTACTGATGCCATAAGTCTTGCGTAGGATTTGCACATTTTCGATGAGCGGCCAAAAAATGCGGTCGGCGACGTACGACGGAGCGTAAGCGGCGTGCTTCAGCATCGAAGAAAGCCCCCGGCGCAGGTCGTGTTTCTGTATGTATTCGCGGTGCGTCAGAGGCACATCCTGATACGTGAATTTTTCCCCTCGGATGCGGGTTTTCCAGTGGTAGGCGAACCAATTGTACGGCGCCATTTTGTAAATTTTCCGGTTGTTGTCCTCCTTCTCCAGTTGCATCCCGGCTGTTTCCACGTAACGCCGGATGGTGCGGCGATCGAAAAAATATAAATGACGCGGAACGTCTTCACAGAAAAGATACCGCGAGGCCACGCTCTCGAAATTCTGCACCAGGAAAACAAATACGCCGCCGCTTTTTAAGACCCGGGAAGCTTTGCGAAAATACGCCATGGGATCGTGCACGTGTTCCAGCACCGCCCACGCCGTGATGGCGTCGTAAGTGGGTTCCGTAACGGGGATCTCCTGGAACTGCTGGGTGTACACCTTAAAGTCCCGGATGCGCTGCGACGATTCGGAAGTCTCCACGCCTTCCACACGCCATCCGCGGGCGGCCATAAACCGCGGAAAGTCTCCATTCGCGCAGCCCACGTCCAAAAGTGTGCGTTGCTCTCCCGCCCGCTCCAAGCCTTGGAGATATTTCGCTTGTTCCGCGAACCGGCGCTGCAAATACTGCTCATGTTCCGGCGTGGCCGGCTGATCGTAATACCCGGCGGGATAATATTTTTGTATTTCGCCGATGGCCGGGCGGGGGTTCACGAATCCCAGGCCGCAGGAATCGCAAGCCACCACGGTGAACATTTCCTCGGGAAAATAGCGGCGGCGGTCGGACATTTCATACACTGCGGTGTATCGCGTCGATCCGCATAAATTGCATGCCACCGTTTCCACGAACCCTTTTCCTCCCAGCATCGCGAAGCGAACGATTATATTAGCTTGAATGCGGAGACGAATTCGAACTGCGCCGAAGGAAATCGCAGTCATCGGTTTGCGGAAGCCGCACTGGAGAAATTCGCAGGAGCGCCGAGGTTTGCGTAAGTTGGTGAATCGTCAGGAAGGCGGCGGCTGAATCGCGTCGCTCGCATCCGGATGGACGCCGGGGTTTTACTGCTGCATGCGGAACTGCAGCGTCACCGTAAGGTGCATCGGCACCGGTTTCCCGTCGAGTGTCGCCGCTTGATACTTCCACTGGCGCAAAGCGTCCATGGCAGCCTGGTGCAGGAGCGTAGGGCCGGAAAAAACTTTCATCGTGGTGACTCTGCCGTTGGCATCGATAAGTGCGTCGATCTTCACGTCGCCCGATACGTGCTGGCTCTTGGCCAATATGGGATAGATAGGCTGGACGGCTGAGATCATTTTCGCCGGCTTCACGTCGCCGCCGACGGCGAGCGCCACTGCCGGAGCCGAGGGTTGTTTGGAATTCGCGCCGACGATTCCCGGGCTCAGCGCGTCTCCATTGGCGCCAGTTTCTGCCGAGGCCTCCAGATTCGGCGCGGCTTCTCCGGCTTCCTGGGATGCCCCGCTGCGGTTCACCGTCGGAGCCGCGAAGCGCACTTCGCCAAGCGAGGGTTTCTTCGCCTGAGGTTGCGGTTGCGCCGCCGCAGGCTGCGCTGCGCGAGGAGCATCGACTCTGGAGCTGGCGTTCAAGAGCGCTGCGGCCGGCGCGGAATTATTTTGCACAGCCGCTGACTTGCCGGATGGTGAAGACGGCATCGAGGAAGAAGCGGGCGCGGACGAGTTCAGCGCGGAATTGCCTTGGGACGCGGTGATGCTTTGCGGCTGCGACGGAACTGCGTTCGCAGGAAGCGAAGCGACCGGCGAGGCTACGGATCTCTGCGTCGAACCGGATGGCTGCCGCATGTACCACGCGCCTGCCCCGATGGTGAGTATCACGCCGGCGGCGATCGCCGTAATCAGCAGACCTTTGCTCGAACCGCGGGTTGCGCCTTCTGCACTCGTCTGGCTTTCGTCAATGGCCAGGCTGCTTCCAAAGGATGGAACGTGCAATTCGAGCGGTGTCTCGGGCTCGGCTGCAGGCACGGGGATGGCGGCTAGTTCTTCCAACTCAGGCTTGGAGTTCAAGGCTGCAAGCTGTTTCGCTTTTTCGCGCTCGATAAGTTCCTGCGTGGTGGCCGGGGCCGCGGCGTTGCGGGCCAGGGGCTCGAGCCATGCGGGAATTTTTATTTCTTCAGCTTCGAGCAGTGACCTCAAAGGCTGCTGCGCAATCGTCGCAGGATTCCCCGTCAGCGGCGTGGATTCCGGCTTTGCAAATTCCAGGACTTTCGCGGAACTCTCGACCAGAGCGGCGCTGCTCGCGGGCGAGATGGCAGGCGCGGAAGGCGCAATCTTTTCCGCCGGGGCTTCCTGAAATTGCATGCTGGAAAGTTGCTCTTGAAGGCGCGCGGTATGCTGCTTGAGCGCCTCCGTGGATTCGTCGAAATGCGCCTGCGCCGTTGGGGCAGCGGGCACCGGGGGCGCGGGCGGTTTCATTTCAGCAACGCGCGGCAAACTGGTTGTATTCATGCCCGCTGGAACGACGGGCGTGTGCGGTTTTGCCACGACGATGGCCGGGGGAGCCTCAGCAGCGCGCGGCAAGCTGAACACAGAACTGGTCGGTGAATTAGAACTGAGCGAAGTGGAACTAACCACGCCTTCCGGCTTTGCAGAAACCGGCGCGACTGGGACACTCGGAGAAACAAAAGCCGCCGGCTTGACGGGTGCCTGTGCAATCGGCGGTGCGATAGATTTTGTTTCCACAGCCTTCGGTGCGGCGGGTTGAGGCGGCGCAATCGGAGCGGGGGGAATCCCCGATGCTGCCGGCGCGGTCTGGGCGGGCTTGGGAGCCGGCGCAATGCGGTCGGTCGGAAAACGCATGCCCCAAAAACCGATTACCGGTTCCGTGAATTCGAGTTCGACGTAGCCGCTCACATTGCGATAGTTCTTCGACTTGACGACCTGGCAGACCACTTCCTTTTTTGTTTTTTCGTTGGTGAGGAAGAGCAACTGTCCGGGGGCCACCGCGGAGGACAGCCGGATCACCGCGCCGTTGCCAAACACCAGCACGGTCTGTGTGGTTTCCGAGAAGGGCTCGCGCTTGTCGCTGCCTTCCACGGTGCGCGCACCATTCACGGTCACCGGAACTTCCAGCGCGACGGGCTGTATGCGCCCCGCGGGTTCATCGGAACGTGCTGCGGCGGTGACAGGGCTCGCGGCCGGAGCTTCCGGTGTAGCGATGAGTGTTTCGTTTTCTTTAGCAATCGATGACATTGGACGCTCGCTCGGAAAGAAGAGATTTTGCGGGGCCTTCGATTGGGTGGGAAGGTCCCTGAACATTTATATCTTCTTCTTGAGGGGGCGAGGCCAACCATAGTACGCGCGTACTACGTAGGAAACACTGGCCTTAGGGACAGGGTGGTTTTCGGGGCGCGGGCCAGCTAGCGCGCGAGCGGAGGTTGGAAGCGTTCGTCGATTTCCACTTGGTACCCGGTTACTAGTTTGTTTGTCTCGTTGGCCATGCCGATCACGGCTTGCAGTTCCTGAAACATCGCGGGAGTCATGCCTTTGGCGAAGGCGGAAGCGGTGTGCGAAGCGATGCAGTAGTGGCAATTATTGGTGACGCTGACCGCGACGTACAGCAATTCCTTGGTCAGCGGATCGAGCGCGCCGGGGGCCATGATTTGCTTGATGCTTTCCCACGTGCGCTTGAGAAGAGCGGGGTCGTGCGCGATGGCTTTCCAGAAATTGTTGATCCAGTCGGTCTTGCGCGTGGCCATGATGTCGTCGTAAATCGCGCGGACTTCCGGGCTGGCATCCTGGTATTCAATAAGGCCGAAGGTGGACATGAAAATCTCCCGAGAATTTTATAATGCAGAACACTCAAAACGTTAGCAGGTAGCCGCCCGGAGGGCCAGCGCGGGTAAAGTTGGTGGCAGTGGGCGGATTTCTACGAGGTGAGAACCACGGAAAAAGACTTGGCAGAAAGACGTGGGTGGCGTAACGTACGAACGCGCATGATACGTTTTTTCCTTTATTAAATCGGTACAATAGGCCGCCGGAAAATCGCGGCTCCGTGCCGATAACGGCCGCGGTCCGAAATTTATTTTCGATGAGGTCATTGTCATGAAACTTCCCCGCAGGGCAAACCTGGTCGCTGTTGCGATGCTGGCCTTGGCAATTTTGGGAGTGCAAAGCGTTTGGGGACAAACCGTGCGCGTGGATACCACGCCGGGACGGGCGATTGCGTTTGATCCCGACAAGGCGCTGGGAACTTCGATCGATATTTTGCCGGCCAACCAGTTGGACCGCATTTATAGCGACGAAATTTTGAAGGAGTCGCTTTCGGCCGGATGGGGGCCGATCACCTACCGGCAAAATACCGAACTGACGATCGACGCCTGGCACTGGAACCCGAGCGGAACGTGGAGCGACTCCGCGCATCTGAGCGGATATTTTGTGGGCAGCGCGGAGCCGAAAGAATCGATTCGCCAATCGTTCGGGTATGCGCTGCCGCATCGCGGATCGACGCGCAGCGACGCCGACGAACACGAGTTTTCCCGAATCACGGATGGCGATCGGGCGACCTATTGGAAGAGCAATCCCTATCTGGCGAAGCGCTTCACCGGCGAGGACGACGCCTTGTTGCCGCAGTGGGTGGTGCTGGATTTTGGAACGCCGGTGGATGTGGATGCGATCCAGATCGGCTGGGCGAACCCCTACGCAAAAAAATATCTGGTGCAGTACTGGATTGGAGACGACGCCATCAACAAGCCCGCGTCGGGAATGTGGGTGCTGTTTTCCAATGGCGAAGTTCGGGATGGAACCGGTGAAACAAAACTGCAGCGGCTGGCGGATTCACCGGTACGCACGCGGTTCGTGCGCGTGTGGATGACGGAGTCGTCGAATACTTGCGACACGCATGGAAGCGATGATCCGCGGAATTGCGTGGGCTACGCGATTGCCGAGATTTATGCGGGAAATTTCACCGGCGATGGAAAATTCGTCGATCTGGTGACGCACGCGCGCGGCCAAAATCAGACGTCGGTGCAAGTGTCGTCGACGGATTCGTGGCACACGGCAGCGGATGTTTTACCGAATCGCGCGCAAACGGGTTTTGATTTGTTCTACACCAGCGGGATTACCAACCACCTTCCGGCGATGATCCCGATTTCGATGGTGTACGCGAATCCGGAAGATGCCGCGGCGGAAATTGCGTACATCGAGAAACGCGGGTATCCGATTTCGTATGTGGAAATGGGCGAAGAACCCGACGGGCAATTCATGCTGCCGGAGGATTACGCGGCGCTCTATTTGCAATTCGCGAAAGCGCTGCACCACGAGGATCCAAAGCTGAAACTTGGCGGACCGATTTTCACCGGCGTGAATGAAGACGTCAAGTCGTGGCCGGACGCCAAGGGACGCACATCGTGGCTGGGAAGATTTCTCGAATATTTGAAAGTGCGCGGACGCATGAGCGATCTATCGTTTGTTTCCTACGAGCATTATCCGTTTGCGCCGTGCGACATGAACTGGACCGATCTTTACCGCGAGGCGGATTTGGTGCGGCACATCGCGCAAGTGTGGCGGGAAGACGGCGTGCCGAACGATGTGCCGCTGATGATTACCGAGAGCAATGTTTCGTGGGCGCTGACAGAGCCGATGTCGGACCTGTTTGCCGGGCTGTGGCTGGCGGACAATGCCGGAGCGTTTCTGGCGAGCGCGGGGCCGGGCGGGGTGTTTTATCATTCGCCGATCCAGCCAGAGCATCTGCGCGGCGGCTGCCGTGGTTATGCCACGTTTGGAAATTTCGTGACCAACGAAAAACTGGAAGTGCTGCAACACACCTCGCAATATTTTGCGAGCCAGATGATCAATCTGGAGTGGGTGAAACACGGCGCGGGCATGCACCAGTTGTTCCCTGCCGAGACGGACGTGAAAGACGATGCGGGGCATGCGTTGGTCACAGCGTATGCGGCAAAACGGCCGGACGGCGAATGGTCGCTGATGCTGGTGAATAAAGACCCAACGAATGCGCATGCCGTAAAGATCGAGTTTGCCGGTGATGGAGGCAAACAGCCGAAGCATTTTAGCGGCGAGTTGACGATGGTTTCGTTTGGCGCAGAGCAATATGTGTGGCATCCCGACGGACCGAAGAGCCATGCCGATCCGGACGGCCCGCCACTGAAGGAAACTCTGCAGGTTAAGTCCGGTGAAGAGGTCACGCTGCCTAGGGCCTCGGTGACCGTCGTGCGCGGCGGGATTCTTTAGCGAAGGTGGCATAGGCGAGATTTCTCCAGAGCTCTTGGAACAGCGAACGCCCCCAGGATTCGTTCTCTCACTTCCCCGAATAAAATTTATTGCTATTGACAGTGAACGCCTTAGGGGATTAAAACCTCAGGCAACAGCCAAATTGTCTCTAAGGTGCTTTGATCCAGGGATCAAGGCATCGGCGAGGCGGGTCATGCAAACCCGGGGAAGTGCCAAGCCGCAAGTGGTCATAACCTCCTTGAGAAAGAGCGAGGGGCTCTCTCAACGGACCCGGACAAAAATTGAATGGCCAGAAGTGAGCCGCTCGAGGGGGAGCGGTGAATTCCTGATTGAATTCGACATCGCTTAGGGGGTGTTCGCTATGCGCCGTGTATTTCTTTTGGCAGTCGCTTTCTTTTCTCTCGCATTTGCAACCAACGCACAAACATTTCGCGGGGCCATCAATGGGACGGTGACCGATCCTTCGGGAGCAGTCGTGCCCAACGTGCAAGTGAGGGCGACGGAGACTGCGACGGGGATCGATCATTCGACGATAACAACCAGTGACGGGCAGTTTGGGTTTCAAGACCTTCCGTTGGGCACATACAAAGTCTCGGTGACGGCAACGGGGTTTCCATCACTCACGATCGACAACATAAACGTGACGGCGGGATCGATTTACACCCTGCCGGTCAAACTTTCGATGGCGCGACAGACTACCAGCGTGGAGGTTTCTGCCGCCGCGCTGACGCTTGATACGACGACGCAGACGCAAACGACGACAGTTACAGACACCGTGGTTCAGGAAATTCCGCTGAACGGGCGCGACTTCACGCAATTGATTTCCATCCAGCCGGGATTCGGCGGCTATAACATCGGGGGTTTCGGCCAGGTCAACGGAACACGCGCGAATCAAGTGAACTGGCAAGTCGACGGAACGGACAACAATGATTTCTGGCACAACATTCCGGCGATCAATCAAGGCGGCGTTTCGGGAATCGCCGGAGTGGTCATGCCGGTCGACGCCGTTGACGAATTCTCCGTGCAGACGGAATCGAATGCGGAAGCCGGGCGCAACGCTGGAGGCACAGCCAACCTGGTTATCAAATCTGGTGGCAACGACTTCCACGGGTCCCTCTACTACTACAACCGGAACGAATTCTATGCGGCCAAATCGCCTTTCTTCGTAGCTACGGCGGATTTTCCGAAAGCGCCGCCACTGCGAAATCAGAACTATGGATTGACGGTCGGCGGTCCGATCATCAAGGGCAAGACGTTCTTTTTCCTGGGCCTTGAGAAACAGGAATACATCTTCGGGCTGACCGGAAAGTCTACCGAACCGTCCGCGGCGTGGGTAACGCAAGCCCAGACGGCGTTGACCAAGTACGGGGTTCCAGAAAGCTCGCTTTCCTCGACACTTCTTTCCACGTTGTGGCCAAGCTCAATCACGAATCTTTCAGCAACTCTGAACAACTTTTTTGCAACAGTCCCAGCGACGGGATACAGCTACAACGGAGTGGTCAAACTGGACCACAACTTCAATGAGAAACATCACCTGTCATTCCACTATTTCAATGGAGAAGGCAGCCAGACGCAGCCGCCAGGGGCGAGTCTCGCGCTGGCGACGGCGAGCTCAAATCTTGGGTACTATTTTGAAGTGGCGCCAATCCACGTCCAGAACTATTCCCTGGTTCTGAACTCGGCCTTTTCGCCACGGCTCACGAACCAGATTCTCTTTGGCGTGAGTTATTTCAATCAGATTTTCCACGACGCCAACAATACTTTTGATCCGAAAGCCCTCGGGCTGTTCCTAAGCCCCGACGCAACGAAAAACGGCCAACCGATCCATGGAGCGCCGAATATCGCCATCTCGGGGTTCGATCAGGTGGGCATCACGCCGCCGGAAGGCCGCAACGATATCACCGGTCACTTGACGGATATCGTTTCCTATAACACGGGAAAACATCAATTCCGTTTTGGAGGCGAAGTGCGACAGGGCCGCGTGGATGAATTCTATTTCCGCAGAAGCCTTGGCGACTTCACGTTTGACGGAACGCAAGGACCGTGGGCAAAAGATGCGGCGTTCGATACGAACACCAAGGCGCTGGCGGACTTTCTCGCCGGCGACGTGTCCACATCTTCGATCGCAGTCGGAGACGCGGAACGTTTTGTCCGGGTCACGGGGTTCGATTTCTTCGCCCAGGATCAGTGGCAGATCACGCGTAAATTGAATCTAAATTTCGGCCTGCGCTACGAATACATTGGGCCGCTGCATAGTCCCAACCAAGACCTCGCAGTGTTCGTGGTGGGGCAAGGTCTTAAGATTCAAGGGAATGGCATCAACTCCATTTTCCCCCCGGACAAGAACAACTTTGCTCCGCGCATCGGCTTCGCTTACCAGCCGACAGAGAGAACCGATTTCATCGTGCGCGGAGGAATCGGAGTTTTTTACGATCAGATCAACATGAATCCGTTCCTCGATTTCCGGCCGCCGATCAGCGGAGCGGATGGTTTGCAAGACAATCCCATTGGCCCGCATCCGGTCGACAGCTACAGCCGGAACGGCTACAACTGGGGAGCTGGAGCCGGACAGGCACAAGCCGGCGGAGCTTCGCTCTTTCCAGGCGTAACAACCTGC
>Ga0210393_10004633_pt1 | contig 10850 bp, 10 predicted proteins | sample IncBWC27OmetaG_FD_160068 | JGI IMG/M metagenome (GOLD analysis project Ga0210393, IMG submission 160068) | Forest soil microbial communities from Barre Woods Harvard Forest LTER site, Petersham, Massachusetts, United States - Inc-BW-C-27-O ...
TAAGGTCCGCGCGGCCTCGAGCCGGATCTTGCTCCGATACTCGGCGATCGAGAGCCCGGTCGACATCCGAAACGCCCGCGTCAACGTCCGCGTCCCCATCCGCGCGATCGCGGCGAGCTCCGGGATCCGCGTCTTCCGATCGACGTTGGCGATCAGATAGTCCTGGACGCGGTGCACCCCGGAGTGCCCGTGCGTCCGATAGTCGAGCGAGACGCCCTCCGGCGATTCCGAGCCATCGCGGCGCAACGGGACGACCATCTCCCGCGCGACACGAGCCGCGAGCCGTGGCCCGAAGTGTTGCTCGACGAGCCAGAGCGCCACGTCGATCCCCGACGCGACGCCCGCGCTCGTCGTGACCGGGCCATCGGTCACCAGGAGCCGGTCGCGCAACACACGCGCGGTCGGACACCGGGCCTGGAGCTCGGCCAACCGCTTCCAGTGCGTCGTACAACTGCGCCGTTCGAGGAGCCCGGCCTCACCGAGCGCGAATGCCCCACTATCGATCGCGCACGTCTCGGCGCCAGCGGCGACGCTGGCCCGGAGCCAGTCGACCAATTCGACCGGTGGCCGCGACTCGTGCGTCGAGAAGCCCGGCACGATGACCACGTCCCCTGGCGCGACGGCCGGCCTGGTCGACGCAATCGTCACCGTGTAGCGCGCCCCGCAGGCGTTCGCCTCTCGAAATGTCCGCATGGTCGCGGCGACATCCATCGGCTCGCACTCGGGAAACACCGCGATGATGATATTGCGCGTCAATTCCATACAAAGCTCCGCCGGAAAGCCCAGTATTCGGTGGTTGGGATGATCAGGGGCGCCAGAAACTGCTCGATCGCCGGATCCCATTGGATCCTGCAGGCGCGAAGATTCGATTCCAGTTGCGGGACGGTCGCCGCGCCACTCAACACGATGTCGACCCACGGTCGCGCCAGCACGGCCGCAATGGCGACCGCGTCCGCGCTGACTCCCAGTCGTTCACCAGCGGCGCGCACGCGCTCCTGCTCGGCCAGCCGGCCGTTGGCCAGCGCTTCTTTGACCACGACACGCAGTCCCGCCGCGTGCGCCTCGCACAGCGCGCTCTCCGCGCCGCGCTCGAACAGATTCCACGTGGCCTGCACGACGTCGAACTGCCGCTCGCCGTCGCGGCGCACGTCGAGCGCCCGCCGAATGGCATCACGTTGTCCCTCGCCGCTCACGGTGAGCCCGACCTGGATCCCCATCGCCCGCAATCGCGCGAGCATGTCGAGGACGGCCTGGTCTTGCAGCACCGTGCCATCGGCCGTCACCGAATGGATCTGATAGATCGAGAGCCTCGCGCCGAGCTGCCCCCAGCTCTCGACGATTTGTCGCTGCAGCGTCGAGACCGAGTGGTCCTTGACCTCGGGGACCTTGGCATCGACGCGCCAGTCGCCCGTGTACGTATATCCCCACTTCGACGCGACGGTGATTGCGCCCCGATGCGTCGCCAGCCACGAGCCGAGAAAGGCCTCGCCGCGGCCATACGATCGGGCGACATCGATGTATCGCACGCCGGACGCATAGGCGGCGTCGAGCACGGCATGCGCGCGGGCCTCCATGGTGGCCGGCTCGTAGTGCCCCTCGAGGTCGCGCCCGTGATGCAACGTCATGTAGCCGGGCCGCCCCAGTGCCGCGAGCCCGAGGCCGATACGTTGCATACAATTACGATTGTATGTATCTTGTATCGCCGATTGCATGGCCACAATATATAATATGACAAACTGGAAACCGCGACTCTCGCATCGGGCTGGACCCACCTACCGCGCCATCGCCGACGCCTTGGAGGCCGATGTCCGCGAGGGACGCCTCACGCCGGGCGATGCGCTCCCGACGCAGCGCGATCTCGCCCGCGCGATCGGCGTCAACTTCACGACGGTGACCCGCGGGTACGCGGAAGCGCGCCGGCGGGGGCTCATCAACGCCACCGTTGGCCGCGGCACGTTTGTGGCCAGTCCGCAATCGCGCTCGACGCGAGACCACGACCTCAGCGTCAACACGCCGCCGATCCCCGACTGGTTGCCGGCGGCCTTCCGCGAGACGCTGACCCGTGTCGCGAGCGACCCGGCGCTCGCGCATCAGGTCCTGAGCTACGAGGTGCGCTTCGCCGATCAGCGCCCGCGCGACGCCGGCGCGATGTGGCTGCGGAGTCGCGGCCTCGAGGCATCGGCCGACCGTGTCGTGGCATCGGCCGGGGCACTGCACGGCCTCTCGTTGGTCTTGTCGACCTTTGTGCGTCCTGGGCAGCGCGTGCTGACGGAGGCGCTCGCGTATCCGGGACTGCACAACGTCGCCGCTGCCGCCGGCGTGCGTCTCGTCGGTGTCGATATGGATGACGAGGGGTTGCGGCCGGACGCGCTCGAGGCGGCGTGCCGGCAGCATCGGCCGAAGATGCTCTGCTGCGTCCCGTCGTTGCAGAATCCGACCGCGGCCGTGATGTCGCTCGCGCGCCGTCGGGACATCCTCGCGGTCGCCCGACGCTATGATCTCCGGATCGTGGAGGACGACATCTGCGGGCCGTTGTTGCCCGAGCCGGCGCCGCCACCACTCGCCGTGCTCGCGCCCGATTTGGTCACGTATGTCGGCAGTCTCTCGAAGTGCGTCGCGCCGGGTCTGCGGACGGCTTTTGTGCTCGCGCCGACTCCTGACGAGGCCGCGAAACTCGACGCCACCCTCCGCGCATCCATGCTCATGCTCTCGCCGCTGCCGCTCGTGGTCGCGTCCGCATGGATCGCCGATGGCACGGCCGAGCGGGCGACCGCTGACATTCGCCGCGAGGCGACGGCGCGCGCCCAACTGGCCCGGGCTATCCTCGGCGCCGATCGGGTGGTCGCGCCCGATGGCTCGCTCCACGGTTGGCTCGCACTACCACCCTCATGGACCGTCGCCGCGTTCGTCGCCCTCGCCCAGCAGCGCGGCGTGCGCGTGACGCCTGCGGACTGGTACGTCACATCGCCGAGCGAGAGCTTCCGTACCCCCACGGCCGTGCGCTTCACACTCGGGGCCGAGCAGGACCGGCGCCGCATCGAGCACGCGCTCCGCACGCTCGCTTCGATCCTGGCGCAGCCGGCGGGTAACCGGACATCGATATGATCGGATACACCGTTCGTCGCGCCGCGGTGTACGAAGCGGCGATCGTTGCCACGCACCGCGCCTTGATGTTCCGCGATATGGGCCAGCTTCCGGACGCCGACGTCCGATTGTCCGAAACCGCTATGACGCCCTGGCTCGCCGAGCGCATGGCCCGCGGCGAGTACATCGGCTGGTTCGTCGAGCACGATGGACGGGTCGTCGCGGGTGGGGGCGTGCTGGTGCGCGACCAGTGGTCGATGCCACCGCACCTGCTCGCGCCGGGGAGAAATGCGCACGTCGGGAATGTGTACACCGAGTCCGCCCACCGCCGTCGTGGCGTCGCCCGACTGATCATGCAGGCGATTCTCGACTGGTGTACCGCGAACGCTATCGACCTCGTGACCCTCTCCGCCTCGCCCGACGGCCGGTCGCTCTACGAGCAGCTCGGCTTCACGCCGGATACGAGAGCCATGCGCCTATTCGGAGCTCATTCACGTCGGGTATAGCACCTCAGCGAGTATACGCCGCATGCCGAACGCCACGAACGCGTAGTTGCCTCCCGTGACTCCCCCGAGGCCAACCAATATGCCAATGACGGGGTGCACGAACAGGCCGGCAAGCACCGCGAATACAACCCCCGCGATCACAACGGGGGCTATGGACGCACTCACCTCGACGACCGTCGTCGTCCCCTGCGTTGCCGCGTTGACCTCGCGGCTCATGACGGCCGAGAGCCACGATCGGCCGGTCGAAAAGGTAGGACTGAATCGCAACACGCCGCGCGCGTCATCGCGCGACACTTTGGCCTTCCAGCGCCCCAGTGCCGCGGTGGCGCGGTCGAGTGCGACGGTCGGTGTGAGCTCGGTCGTGGGGGCGGATCCGACGAAGCTCACGGTGAGCGTTTTCCATCGAAATCGCGTCCGCGGGGGCGATATCATGTAACTTGCGACCCGATGAGCCAACCGTTACTCGAGGCGCGCCGATGAGCTCTCATCTCAAAGTCCTCGCATTGGTGGTGATGTTGTGGCCTCCGGTGCTCCCAGTGCACAGGGTCTTCACGTTCATTCACCCGGGGCAGGGCGGGCGGGACACGCCCGCGCTCGTGTTTGTGCCGAGGTCGGAGGGAGGGACGGTCTACAAGCTCGAGTGTCACAATGGCAATTACAATGATGCGACCGAGATGAGCTTCTCGGGCGATTTTCAGTGCGCCCTCTATGCGTTGCAGGGTGGTCGTGTGGCGAGCGGCAATCTGCTCGCCGATAGCACGCATGACCAGCAGACGAGCGATTGGCTGTTCAATCGCGGCCGGATGCTGTCGGTCCAACTGTCGGATCGATGCGGGTCATATCCCGAATTCGGGCTCGTGCGCCATTTCCGCGTGAGAGGCATGCGCGTGACGTTGGAATTCGGGGGCCTCCAGTGGTCGACAGGGAATGAGCAGGAAGGCCTGGACCAATTTACGGTTGATGTGACGGTGGAGCCCGATCTGAGCGCGCAGACCGAGACATCCGAGAAGGCGGGGGCTCCGAGGCCGCCGACTGGTTGCGGCTGGTAGCGCCTTTTCGGAGCTCCTTCACCCCAACGTTGAGCCGGCGGCGGAGCAACGCGCGCAATGTCGCGCCGTCGGCGTAGCCGATGCGCGTCGCAACCTCGTCGACGCTCGCGTCGCTCGTTTTCAAGAGATGCACCGCGCGCTCGATGCGAAGGCTCTGGAAGTACGCGAGCGGCGATTTCCCGAGCACGGTCTGCGTTCGTCGGGCGAGCGTGCGCTTGCTCGCCCCGACGGCCTTCGCCGCCTCGTCGAGCGAGAACCCACGGGTGAGCCGCCCGCGCGCCCACGCCTCGAATCGCTCGACGATCGCGTCGGAGTGAATCAGATGGTCGGCGATCGCGTACGCGGACTGCGATGGCCGGGAATCGACGATGAGATACTTGGCCGTCAGCGCCGCCAACTGCGGACTGACCCCTCGCACGATCCACAACGCGAGATCCATGTGGCTGAGCGCCGCGCCAGCGGTCACATATCGCCCGGATCGCACGAGCATGTTCGACTCGTCCACCAACACGCTGGGGTACCGTTGGCGAAAGAGCGCCGCCAGCCACCACGTCGTCGTCGCGCGATGATGATCGAGCAGCCCTGACTCGGCCATCACAAACGTCCCAATACACGCCGCGGTCATGGTGGCCCCACGGCGCGCCCACTGCCGTAGCGCGCCGCACGCATCCGCGATGTCAGGCCGCGCCAATGCCGCTTCCAGCGGCCCGGGCATCTTGAATCCGATCGCCGGCACGACGACGCAATCGGGAGCGCCGCCGCTCGCCATCGGGACTCGCAGTCCCTGCGCCGTGCTCACGCGCTGCCGGACGCCGACGATGCGCACATCGAATCGCGGCACCGCCAATTCGGCCACGGCAATGAGCTCGTTCGCCGTCTGAAAGGCATCGAGCACGGCCGAGAGCCCGAGATCGAACACCCCATCGAGCGCCAGCACGTTGATACGCATATGAGCTCCTCGCGGTATGGCAATAATGATACGAAAATTGACGTTCTTGCCAATACCTAACGGAGCGGCGCCCGCCTACCATCCGTTCATGTCAAATCTCACCGTCAGCCTCTTCGCTCGCCTCGAGGCGAAGCCAGGCAAAGAGCAGGATGTCGCCGCGTTCTTGGAGCAAGGGCTCCAACTCGCCAACCACGAAACCACCACCCCGGTCTGGTTCGCCTTGCGACTGGGCCCAACCACGTTCGGCATCTTCGACGCCTTCAAGGACGAAGCTGGCCGCCAAGCCCATCTCACCGGCCCGATCGCCAAGGCACTCATGGCCCAAGCGCCAAACCTGTTTGCCTCACCCCCTGTCATCGACAAGCTCGACGTCCTCGGTGCCAAGCTCCCATGAACGTTTGATGCGGTCCTGACGTATCTGTATACTAGAGGTACATTGTGGCATGAGGCTCATGGTAGTGATCGGCCTCGTGGCTCGCACGATGGCCGCGCAGACCGCAGATACGAACGACGTGGCGTTTATGCAGGGGATGATCGCGCACCACGCCCAAGCACTGGCGATGGTCGCCCTCATCCCCACGCACACGTCGCGTCAGGAGATCCATCTCATCGGCGAACGCATCAAGATCTCGCAACAGGACGAGATCGCCTTGATGCAGCACTGGCTGCGAGACCACAACAAGCCAGTGACGATCGTCGATTCCAACGATGTCGCGCACATGCCTGGGATGGAAGGCATGACGATGATGATGCCCGGCATGCTGACGCCGGAGCAGATGACGCAACTGGCGCAGGCCAAGGGGCCCGCGTTCGACACGTTGTTCCTCAAAGACATGATCGGCCATCACGAGGGCGCGATCCGGATGGTCAAGGACTTGTTCGCCATACCCGGCGCAGGCCAGGCGCCAGAAGTGTTCACCTTCGCCTCTGGCGCAGATGCCGACCAACGGGCGGAGATTCTACGTATGCGTTCGGTGTTGAACGCGATCTCCAATGGAGGGAGTAAGTCGTGATCACTTGGCGTCAGACTGTGTTCGTGATGGGAATCGCCAGCGTCGCGGGAGCACAGACCGATCCGCGCGTCGGCCTCGGCGGCGGGCACTATGTCGAGGCGGCCGACGCGAGCAGCAACATGCAGCTCATCGCGCATAAAGATCGGCCGAAGCCGTTCTTCAACCCGAACGATCCCGGCGATTTCTACGTGATCAATTCGGACCTCGCGTTCCACGAGAACCTGGTCTTCCAGGGCAATTTTTACGGCATCCAGATCTGGGACGTCGCGGACATCCGGAACCCGGTCCTCAAAACGTCGCTCGTCTGTCCCGGTGGGCAGGGCGATCCGTCCGTCTACGGCAACTTGATGTTCATGTCCGTCGAGATGCCGAACGGACGCGTGGACTGCGGTACCGAGAGCCCGAAGGACACCGTCAGCCCGGACCGGTTCAGAGGCGTTCGGGTTTTCGACATCAGCGACGTCGCGCACCCGAAGCAGATCGCCGCCGTGCAAACGTGTCGCGGCTCGCACACGCACACGCTGATCCCCGACCCCAAGGACAAGAACGTCCTCTGGATCTACGTGCAGGGGACCGCGCCGTCCCGTCCGGCGGGCGAGTTGGCGGGTTGCTCGGGCGCTCAGCCGGAGCAAGATCCGAACACATCGCTGTTCCGGATCGACATCATCAAGGTGCCGCTCGACCACCCGCAGGACGCGAAAGTCGTTGCCGGCCCGCGCATCTTCGCTTTGAATGGCCAGATCAATGGTCTCTGGAAGGGTGGCAAGCATGGCGATGGTACCCAGGAGACGTCCACGACGGACCAGTGCCACGATATCACGGCCTATCCGGCGATCGGCCTCGCGGCCGGCGCGTGCTCCGGCAACGGGATTCTGCTCGACATCACGAACCCGGGCGAGCCGAAGCGCGTCGCCGAAGTCAGCGATCCAAACTTCGCCTACTTCCACTCGGCGACGTTCAGCAACGACGGGAAGAAGGTCATCTTCACCGACGAGTGGGGCGGTGGCGTCGCGCCGCGTTGCCGCGCCAGCGATCCCAAGAACTGGGGCGCGGACGCGATCTTCTCGATCGGCGCCGACCACAAGCTCACGCTCGACGGGTATTACAAGTTGCCGGCGCCGCAGACCGAGACCGAGAACTGCGTCGCGCACAATGGCTCGCTGGTCCCGGTGCCGGGCCGCGACATCCTCGCGCAGGGCTGGTATCAGGGTGGCGTCTCGATCTATGATTTCACGGATCCGGCGCACGCGCAGGAGATCGCGTACTTCGATCGCGGCCCGCTCGACACCAAGACGCTCTACATCGCGGGCGACTGGGCGGCCTATTGGTACAATGGTTACGTCTACGGATCAGAGATCGCGCGCGGACTCGACATCTTCGAGCTCCAGCCGAGCCAGTATCTGTCGAAGAACGAAATCGACGCGGCCAAGCTCGTGAAGATCGGCACGTCGAATCCGTCGGACCAGCCGAAGATCGTGTGGCCCGCGGCGTTCGTTGTCGCGCGTGCCTACCTGGATCAGCTCGAGCGCATGAACGGCTTGGGCACTGACCGCATTGCCGCGATCCGCGGTGATCTGGACAAAGCGGAGCAGATGTCCGGCGCGCAGCAAAAGTCAGCGTTGCAGAAACTCGCGAAGCAGACCGAAGGGGACGCCAAGAACGCGAAGGATGCCGAGCGGGTGCACTGGCTCACCGGCACGATCAAAGGACTGGCCGGAGAAAAGACCGGGAACGGCGGCTGATGTCATTTCGCGACTGACTCACGCTCGGGAAACGCGGGCGTGAGTCGGTCGTCCTGGTGCGATGCGTATTGCGCGCACCACTTTCATTGTGCTCGTGACGGCGTGTTCTGCCGGTACGCCGACGAGCAACACGACCGGCCCGTCGTCCACCGGAACCGTCACGGGCCTCGTCTCCAGCAGCAACGGCGGGGGACTCGCCGGCGTTCACGTCATTGTGACGCCGACTGGCAGCACCGCACTGGGTTCCGTCACGACGTCGTCCGCCGGCCGTTTCGTCGTGCCGAACGTCCCAGTCGGCAATAACGGCAGCGGCGCGATCTCGATCTCGAACCTGCCATCGGGTTGCACGACGGCAACGCACTCGTACTCCAGCTTGGCCGCCGGCGACACAGTCGCCGTGACGGTCACGGCCAATTGCGCGGCGCCGGTCGGCAGCCTGCAACTCACGATTACGCCGCCCGCGGTCGGAGCCGCCCAGGTATCGATTCACGGCCCGAATGGGTACACCAACGCCCTTTCGCAGTCGGCGACGCTGACTGGCCTCGCGCCGGGCAGTTACACGGTCACCGCACCCGCGACTGACACGATGACCGGCACGATCGTGAATACGATCTATTCGGCGACCATCACCGGAAGCCCGGTGACGGTGACCGGCGGCACTACCGCCAGCGTCACGGTGACGTATGGTACCGGTGGCACCGGTGAGCTATGGGTCAGCAACTCGGCGTACTCGAACACATTGTTTGGCTTCTCCGCCGCCCAGTTGACCTCGAGCGGGGCGCCAACGCCCGCGTCGACCGTCAACATCTCGACCGCGTCGAACGCCATCGCATTCGACGCCAACGGCAATGCCTGGGTCTCCCAGGGGTCGACCGAGATCATCGAGTTCACCGCGGCACAACTTGCCTCTGGTGGCTCACAGGCACCGGCCGTCACGATCACGGGCTCAGGCGCGTTGCATTCCCCCACGGGCTTGGCGTTCGATGCGAACGGCGACCTGTGGGTGTCGAGCGGCGCGGGCACAACGCCCTCGCTGCTCGAGTACACGCCGTCGCAGTTGACGTCCAGCGGCAGCCCGGCTCCCACGATCGTGGTGACGAGTCCCCAGATCATTCTCCCCGCCGGACTCGCATTCGACCACGCGGGCAATCTGTGGGTTGCCGATGTGAACGGGACCGTTGAATCGCTCAGCCCCACGGCGTTATCGGCCGGCGGATCACAAACCGCGAGCGTGGTGATTACCGTGCCGGTTCCCTCGCTCTCCGTCCCGACAATGCCAACGTACGTAGCCTTCGATGCCGCGGGCAATCTCTGGGTCGCCACGATGTACAACACCGTGCTCGAATATCAGACGTCGCAACTCGCCACATCGGGAGCGCCGACGCCAGCGATCACGCTTTCCTTGCCGGGGACGGGCGTGATTCCCAATGGCCTGGCGTTCGACAACAGCTACAATCTGTGGGTCGCGTCGTATGGGCTCCCGACGACGGTGATGGAATTCACGCCCGCGCAAATCCATACCGGCGGCGCGCAAGCTCCCACCGTGACGTTGACGGAGAGCGGCGTCGTCAACTACTCGATCGGCCTGGCCTTCCGTCCCCACGCGTCGTTCCTCCCACTGCACTGACCCTCACGTCGTGGCGAGCTTTCGCCTGGCCATTGGTCGGGCGAACGCCATGGCCGGGTTGTGCTGCTTACCCTCGAGAATCTTCCGATAGTAGGGCGTCGCCGCGGTCGGGTCCCCTGACCGCTCATACGACATCGCCAGCAGGCACAAAATGAACGGATCTTTCTGATCCGCCTGGCCGAGATCCGCGATCGCGGTCTTATAGTCGCCCGTGTACAAGGCGACATACCCGGTGAGATACGGGAAGAATCGCTTCTGATCCGGGTTCGTGCCCTTGTCCAAAATGGCCTTGGCCGCCGTCACGTGCGAGCGTGCGTCTGCGGCATTCCCCCGCCGGGCCGCAATGCGCGCCTGCGCGTGCTCCCAGCGGAAGTCCCAGAGATCCTTGGCCGAGTCGCTGAGATTCGCCTGCTTGAGCGCCAGCTCGTGACCCGTCCGGTACGTCGTGATCGCGTCATTGAAGTCGCCGCACTCGAGCAACAGGCGCCCGAGCTCATTGGACACATCCGCCGCCCCGTTGTAATCCTTGCTCGCCACTCTCGGGTCGATCACCTGGTGCTCGTACCGACTGACGTCCCGCGTATCACACGTGAACGCGTACGAGATCGCCAGGCTACGCCGTGCGGGCGTCTTGGCCGAGTCGGTCGGCTCCTTCTCGATCGCCTGTGACAGCTTCGCCCGTGCTTCGGCGTAATGGCCGTCCAGGTCCAGCGCCGCGCCCTGCGCGATCAGGGATGTCGAGTCGGGCGCCTGAACCAGTGCCAGTGCCAGCAAAGCGGTCGCAATCATAGAATACACCCCATGAGAATCGTTCTGGTCGTTGCACTCATTCTGGGTTGTGGCCACCCGTCTACGCAAGCCACACCCGCCCGAGCAGATG
>Ga0210393_10004634_pt1 | contig 10848 bp, 7 predicted proteins | sample IncBWC27OmetaG_FD_160068 | JGI IMG/M metagenome (GOLD analysis project Ga0210393, IMG submission 160068) | Forest soil microbial communities from Barre Woods Harvard Forest LTER site, Petersham, Massachusetts, United States - Inc-BW-C-27-O ...
TCAAGGAGTTCCGCGGACCTCCGCGGCAGCGCCCCGCCCTATTGATCGTCCCCGTCGTCTAGCCCGGCCTAGGACATCGCCCTTTCACGGCGGTAACACGGGTTCAAATCCCGTCGGGGACGCCAACCTTATCAATCACTTGCAAATCCCCTCCAGAATTTTGTAGGTCCGTTACGGTCCGATAAGCCTCGGTGCTTCGTTTTTCTTCGTTTTTGTCGAGCAGCAGGCTCACAACCCGGCTCTGCGCGTCGCGCTTCGACTGCGTGATCGCTTGCGCGTAGATGTTCAACGTGACCGAGATGTTCGCGTGTCGCATGAGCTCTTGCACAACTTTCACGTCCTCGCCGTTGCCTTTGAGGAGTGTCGCGTATGTGTGCCGGAACCCGATGCACGGAATGTCCTGCTTGGGCCACTGGTTTGAGGCCTCTATGCGGCGAAGAAGCGGGATCCCGATCCAAAGCTGTTGATGGTCGGTATTATCTCGGCAGAACCACGACGAATTCATGGAGACGAAGCGAACGCCATCGAGGACCCTTGCTCCGGTGAGGTAGCTTTCCTGATCTCCGAATGCGAGGCTTGGAATGCCCAGCGCTTTGCAGGACTCTGTGTAGTTTTGGAAGGCTTTTTCGTAATGCGCCGCCAAAGGAACCGACAGGCAACGATCCGCCTCCTCGGGTGTGCCAGGACGGGCAAAGGTTGTCGCCACCGCCCGCTCGATATCGTGATTCCCAGGACACACAACGAGACGCTCCACGCCGAGATTGAGCGCCGCCAGGAGGCGTTTGATCCAGTCCCCAAATTGCGAGTAATCCGAGGACCGCCCGGCGAATGCCAGGTCGCCAGATATACAGACCACCGAAGGTGCCCAAGTCGTGTCGAGTCCTTGCAAGGTAACGATCAATTCTTCGAGCGCCAAATGGCGCTCGTCACGCTCTGCGACAGATCGATCAGTACCGAAATGAAGATCCGTGATGTGGAGAATATTCATCGTGTACGAAAGTTTGGCATTTATGCCAGCTACTTCGGGAAGCAACTGGAACGCAATAGTTACACATAAACGCTTCTTTCCGATGATATAGGCACGTCTGGCTCTCGGTGTGGCGACTTCAGCCCATTTTGGTCCCATCGACTCCGGACGTACCAAATCAAGCATATTGTTCTATGCGGCTTGATGGCGAGAAGCCGACTCTTCGTTACAGCTCCAGAAGTCGCAGTCCGGCCAAAATCGTTCACCGAGGACGGGTCGGACGTACGGGCGCAGCATGCTCTGATAATCTTGAAAGCTTTTCGGGCCTACTCTCGGTCCTACTGTTGTCTCAAGCCAGCGGTCAAGGTATTCGTTCAGCGTTATCTAGGCCCCTTCCAGATTGCGGCCGAGTGGCTGATCGGCCGTAAGTCGTGATCCTCGCCGTCCTTAATGCCAAATACATCCTTCCGGCGCAACGCAGATGACGAGAAGAGAGAGAGAGACACCATCCCTAAGCCTTCGGCTTAGGTCGGTGCGATAAGCCCGAGCTGATTTCGGATGTTCTTCGCACAAGTTCGAACAGGGTTCGATGTGGTTCGGTCGGTGTCTCACGACCGTTCGAATAGGGAAATGACAAAGGTCCCTGCTACTGCTTAAGGGGCTCTGTTCCTTCACTCAGGATCTTCAGATAACGTGAGTATCCGAAGACGCGGGCCCGACGTTTTCCGGTGACCTCCTTGGCTATGCCGAGGCGAATCAGGTGATCCAAGGCTACCGTTGCTGTTGGGATGGATATCTTGAGATCAGCGGCGACAGCACCGATACCTACCAGTGGTTTCTTTTGCATGTACTCATGAACACGCAGCGCAGAAGATGCTGCGCGTCCGATTGTCTGAATGCGATCTCGATCCTTTGCAAAGAGAGTCAGAATCTGTTTCGCGGCCTCGGCGGCAGAGCGTGCCGTGATCTCGGTCCCTTCCAGAAAGAACGCCAACCACTCCTCCCACGCGCCGTGCGTCCGTACACGCTGAAGCAACTCGTAGTACCGAGCTCGATTCGTTTTGAAGTACAAGCTGAGGTACAAGAGAGGCTCGCGCAACGCGCCCTTGGAGCAAAGCAGGAGTGTGATCAATAGCCGCCCCAGTCTGCCGTTGCCATCAAGAAAAGGGTGGATCGTCTCAAACTGCACGTGAACCAATCCGGCTTCGATCAAAATGGGCAACTTCTGTTTCTCGTCATAGAGAAAACGCTCAAGACTATCGAGACACTCCATCAATCGCTCAGGCGGAGGCGGAACAAACGCGGCATTGCCGGGACGGGTTCCGCCAACCCAGTTTTGCGACCGCCGGAATTCGCCCGGTGTTCTATTGGCTCCTCGCCCACCGCGCAACAGGATGGCATGAATTTCGCGGATCAGCCGGAGCGAAAGAGGGAATCCCCCCGCGATTCGACGAAGACCATGTTGCATCGCGGCGACGTAGTTTGAGACCTCCTCGACATCATCAATCGGAACGCTGGGCTCCGCGTCATTTTCAAACAACAATAGATCCGAAAATGACGACTGCGTGCCCTCAATCTGGGACGACAAGAGGGCTTCTTTCCGGATATAGAGGTATAGGAAGAACTTCGTGTCCGGAAGCAAAGTCGTCAGGCCGTCGAGTCTGCCCAGCGCTTGGTTGGCACGGTCAAGACGCTGATACAGCCCTGCCAATTCCACAGGTGGATTGGGCGGCAGCCCTGGTGGGATGAAGGCCCGCACTGGTTCTCCAGTGACCGTCGTTGTCACGTAGGTCCCCAGCCTCGACTTGTCTTCAGTGACCACTCGGGTTATGAAGGGTTCCTTTAATAAGCATTCTCGCTATTAAAGGATATGGCATTATGTCTTAATAGGCAAGTGGGGCCTGTTCGACGGCTGGACCTTCGCCACCATTCGCAGGCGCCTGTCTAGCGGTCTAGCCATGAGGAGTACACAGATCGGCGGAGGTTGGTCTATCCGAGACTTGTCGAAGGCCCGGATTTATCACTGAACAACTGGCACCATTGAGAAATCTAAACTGACACTTTAGATTTCTCAACACTAACAGACTTCGAGAACTGAGCACCTGAATGAGCTACTGAATGTTGAACCTCAACGGCAAGACAGCTGCATTGGCTTCCGGGTTGTAATAGTCATAAAGGACCGACGGACCGCTCATTGCGTTTATCCCGAAACGAGGGCGGAAAACAAACTGAAATTTGGTTCCTCCCGCACTTGGCCAGAGGTAAAACACGACTCTGTCTGGTTGCACTTCGTAGCCGTCAACGCCATTCTGTTTGGCTTCTTCCAGCGATTCGCGATCGACTTCCGCGCCAGGTGGCAATCCGATCTCCGCTATCATCATGCCGTATCCAGCGAATCCGATCCGCTCTGCCTCCACTCGACAAGGTATGGCATCGCCAACTTTTGCCTCGTGGCGATCAAAATCCACTTTAAGTTTCAGCGCTCTTGTGTCCCCAGACTTGAAGTTCTCCGTCTGGGTTGCTTCTGCTTGGGGCCAGGGAACGTAGTAACTCATGATCACGTTCGTCTGCATGACGCTATTGTCGCCCCCTCGCTGGATGGCAACTTTATTACTTCCCGTGATCAATTCCTTACCGAAATCAATCACTCTGGGGCCGACAACCTCGGTCGCCTTAGGCAGTTTGATGTCCGTCAGTTTCGTGCCATTCACTAGGACAGATGCAGTCTCGTCGCCAGTTCCGTTCTTCCCAAAAGGCATGGCGGCAATCATGGCTTCGATTACATTCTGGGTAGCTTGCGTGGAATACCAGCAAGCGTAGCGGTCTTTGTGAGTCAGCAGATATTGAAGACCGCGGTTTATCTGTTCTGCGAGCGCCGGATCAGATGCGAGCGTTTCCAGTTTGGCGAGCGCTTCAACAGCAAGAGCAGTGGTCTCCAGCCGTCCGGCAGTGCCCCATCCGTAGAAAGGTGTGGTGTTGGCTTCCAGGTTCCAGTACGTCGTAGATCCTTCACTGTGGGCCAGCCGAGTCAGCAATTCGCGAGCGTTCGCGATGTGCTCTTGCCGCTTCGCGCCAATCGCAGCGATAGCGTAGTTTCCAACCAGATACGGATCTTGCCATTCGCTAATCCGACCATCGAGATAAGAAAGAGCGTTTGCGACAGATGTATCGACCATATCTTGTTCTTTTGCATCGGGCGATTTGCCGGAAGTCGCCAGGGCACGTGTCACATACGCCGTCTTCATTGGATCGTCTATCTGGCCTTTCGTGAACCAGTCATATCGAGTCCAGGCTCCTGACGGAGTTTGCTGCGAGACCAGGTAAGATCGCGCTTTCGACATGATTTGAGGATCGACTTCAACGAATTCGCGCGCCCCATCCAGGAATCTCAGCACATATGCGGTCAACGCCACGTCTTGCGAAGTGTTCCCCCAGTAGGAAAAGCCCCCGTTGGCTTGCTGCAAGGAGGTCAACAACGCGTAGGCGTCCTGGACGGACTTGAGCGCTCCCGCATACATTTGGGCGCGAGAATCTTTGGCGGCAGCATCGACACCTGCCTTGTTCAGCAATTGCAAAGCCTGGAGACTTACATATCCTATCGATGTAATCTGCTCGGCGCAGCCTGCGGGCCTCTTGGCGATGCCATTCATGGCATCGAGAACGTGCGCAATGAGATTCGGGTAAATACGCAATTCTGCGTCCATAGAACCAGGAATTGCTGTGGGCGGAACTTGGATCTCAAGCTTCTGATTCTCGCCGGCGAGGAGTCGGCCTGTAGTTAACGAGATTTCTTGGCCGTCAGGATGGACTTGAACCTCGCGCTCCACAGCATCTCCGGTCTCGTTATTCCGCGCGGTTACTCGTTGTCTGCCAGGATTCGCTCGTGCTATCGCCTTGAATGTGAATACTCCATTTGCATCGCCTCCAGCCGCGACGGTGACGGTCTGCTGCGGAGGAGAGAGCATGGAAAACCATTCCTCAGATTTGAGTTCCGTCAGTAGCATCTGCTGTTTGTCGGAGTAGTTGCGCAGGACCACCGGGAGGCTGATTTGATCACCTTCGGTCAGTACTTTGGGTGGATCGTGCTCGATGAAGAAAGGCTGGAAGGTCCGCAATTCCTTTTCTGCCACTCCAACCTGTCCAGCTTCTGTCGAAGCGACAACCGACATGGACCATGCGGTGATGTTGTCCGCCATCGGAAAGTCCAGGTGTGCCCGTCCGTGGTCGTCGGTGATAACCTCTGGTTTCCAGACTAGCGTCTCAGGGAAATACTTCCGGAGGCGCGGCGTGAACAGCGGTTTTTCGGCAGATGCAGTTCCTTGTATGGTTTTAGCGACGGTAGTGGCTACTTCTGCGGACTCCGTATTCAAGGTGACCGCTTGGGCGCTCACCTCAACAGCTTCGGATACGGTGCCGACGTGTAAGGTGGCATCCAGGTTCACCATTGAGCCCGGTTGTATCGGCACGCGGGTCACGGTGGTTTGCTGGAAACCGGCGGCATGGAACTCGACCTGGTACGTTCCGGCAGAAAGACTGGAAATCAAATAGCGTCCATTGCTATCTGTGGTTGTGGTTTCGCTCTGTCCATTCTGGAAAAGTACTATCACTGTGGCATTCGCAACCACGGCACCGCTCTGATCTGTGACCACCCCGGTGATTGCCCCCGAACCTGACGGAAGCGGCCCCTGTGTTGTGGAGGCAGCCTTCTTATTCAGGTCTTTGCTGGACTGTTCGGCTAGGACGCGACTGAACTCGGCAACGTTGAACGCCTGTTCCGCCTGGTTCTCGGGACCGTAGCTGGAAACCGCCAGGAAAGCCATTTCCTGGGTCACTGGCGTCACCTCAGTGACACGCTTTTCTTTGGCTGCTGTGTAATCGTAGTACGTGGAAACGTTCACGCGGTCCCAGTAGCGGCTCCGTTTTGAGAATGTGAAGTGGTATGGCCTCCCCCAAGGATCGAGTAAACGATCGCCCGACATGTGTGCAGTTGCGAGAATCGGTTTTAGTTCGTGTTCTGTCTGCGGAAACTGTTTGGTCGCGGCAAAGTGTTCACCTAACGCTCGCTCAATGTCCTCGGTCTCCCTGACGAAATAATGAACAGAGGATGTCCACTCCTGTACGTCGTCCCAAGACGGCTTCTGCTGAGAATCGAACACGCCGTCCGGTCCAGCACTGGTTACGAATACCTTGAAGTATGGTCCAACTGTTTCGAAGGAAAACCGGTAGTGATGCCCCCACGGGTCGAGCATCGTATCCGGATCAAGGTCCTTCGTTTTTATCACCTGACGTAGAGTCGGATAATCGCGAAGGTAGTTGCCCGTCTTGTACGGGTATTCTCGCGCCATCTGGTCGATAATTTGGCCCGTCTTCCGGAAATACTGCCATTGCATGGAAGTCGCGTCGGCATCGTCGGGAGTTCCGGCCTTCTTATCGGGTCCATTGCTCTTGAACGTCAGCACGTCGAAAGTGCCGCTCACAGAGTATTCGGCTCGGTACGTAAGACCCCACGGGTCGGTTATTTTGGCGAGATCAATACCCTTGGTTGCCAAGATGGCATTCAACTCAGCATCATTCTTGGGGTATCGGGCTTCTTTGTCATAGCTCTCCTGCAGAGCTTCGCGCACCGGCTTCAGGGAATTGGTCATGAGTTCAGCAAAGACACTCCCGGCGCCCCGAGAGTAGTTCTCGCCGCCCGTTAACCTCACATTCCCGTACCACCAGTTGTATTGCGCCGAAGCCATCAACGCTTCAGCAAGCAGCTGCAGATCCGCACCGAATGGCTCATTGGGGTTGAGGCCCAATAAATCGCGATACCCAATGCCTGCTATCTTTCCGATATAGTTCTCATCGAGATAATCGTAAATAGAAAACCCAGAAGGACGGCCAAACTCTTCGTCACTGCGCACGCGCTCAGCGACTGCACGATCGAAGACCAAGAGTCCCAAGTCGCTTTCGACGGGTTTTCCTTCTGGCGATCTGACGCTAAATTCAGCAGAAGCGGTTTCGCCCGGACGATAGGTGGTATGTGCCATTTTCACGCCGACTCTCAGGTCCTGCAGCGCTGGATAAATGACATGGGCGGTCCCGCTAAGTGCATAATCATTTTGTTGTGGAGACTCCGTCAGTGCGAAGGCAGTAATTTCAACCTCTCCACTCAGCCGGGAATCGTACTCAACGCTCAGTTCCGCTTGTCCATTTATTGGACGCACGACCCGTGAGGCAATGAGTCCCGCTGGCGTTGAGACGTCGACAATCACATCGCGGACAGGACTGTTGGCCTCAATTGTGATCGGCAGTGCGTCTCCAGGTCGATACAGCACCTGTGTTGTGTTGACCCGTAAGTACGGGCGCTCGGGAGCCAGTCCTCCAGGCGCTGAGAAGGCAACGCTGGGTCGAGCTGGTGGACATCGACATCCTTGGCGAAGGCGACCTCCGCCGTATCGGCGGCTGATCGGAGAACGTTGACGGCGCTCCAATCCACAATTGGAGGAGGAGCATGAGACTCAACGAGCTTCTTCTCGACGTGTTCTCCGGTCCAGCGGGGACCGTCACAGCCTGCGAATGTTTCAGAGAGCAAATGTGATGGACCGTCGGTAGTGTCTTCCTCGAAGATGCGAATGTCATCGACTACGAACCGCTGGTTTTCAAGGACAACGGTGGCGATGATCGGCCAGTCCTTCTTGACTCTGTAGGCCCGAACCCCACCTGCGATGATGGAGCTATTCTTTCCTGTGACATCGCGCTCGACCACGTCGAGTTCGACCGCAAAGACTCCGTCTTTCAGCGCCTCTTTATGAACGATATTTACAAAGTAGGGCGCCGTTCTCTCGTCCTCGCCGGAGAAGAGATCGCTCGTCATCCATGCCGGTTTTGAAGTAGTGCCTGCCGCCGACTGTCGGCGAAAGTAGTCGTCCTGACAGGCTTGCGCAGACTCCAGTTGCTGGGTCAATCGCCGGCTGAGGAGTGGCCAGAGCGATGTCTTGTCCGCGCCCTGGGGGATGCCGATCGGGTGCTGTGCCACGATCTTCTGGTAGAGGTCGCTTACCCCACCGGTAACAGCGGGGAGGTCGAGAAGATGGGGAAGGCCGGAGAGTCGGTCGGTGCTTCCGGTTTGTATGAAGCCGGGCTCCACGACATAAGGCCCGTAATAGAGTTGCGGGGAACCGATGATTCCTCTTTTGAGGCTCCCAATTAGGACAAGGAAGTGTCCCTCTTGGCCACCCCGTGCAAATGCTACTCGCACACAACGCGGGTAGTCTCTATCTGACGCGTCGCCGTGCAGATCGCAGGTACCATCACTTTGCCACCGCAGAGTCTCTATGTGTGGCGGGCCATTTTGGAGCCAGTCCTCTAGACCCTGCGATGGAAGTGAAGGATCGAGCATCTTGACGTCCAGTGCTTTGGTGTAAGCCACCGCTTCCTTCTCGGTAACGGGCATCTGCGCAATGGAGGATGAAGCGACCAGAAGCAAAAAAACGGGCAGAAAACTTGCTTTCATCGTTTTCACCTAAGCACACGACAACAACCATTTTAGACACCGCCAGCCGGATTCGTGCTCCCTTGCGAGGGTGACAAATCGCGTTGCGCTCAAGACCCGATCATGTCAGACAGGGAACCCGTTTCCTCCGCGATAGACGATAGCGTCCGCACATCAGAAAAAAATTATTGCAGACCAGAGTGGCCTTCTGCATCTCCCGCAGTGGAAAATTGGATGGCCGACCGTCGAGCACACGTGTGACCACGATAGGCCCGAGCTTGAAGAGCTATTCTTTCCGAGTTGCTCGTAATTCGCTCAAAAAGAGGACCGGTCTCCACGTAGAGTGTAATCGCTGGTTACGTCAACGCGAATGCTCGCTAGGAAATTGCAGGATTCAAGAAATGCGCGGAGTTGGCGGGAGCAAACAGCTCCTCCGCAGCCACCTTGTAATTTACAGGGCCGTTACCTTCGACGTAGAGCCGTATTACCAAGCTAAATCTCCACGGCTAGGCTTGGAGATGTGAGGCATCTCGCAAATTATCTCATGTGAGGTCCGATAAACTGACTTACGTGCACATTGTCTGTAAGCGCTCGTTAGAAATGTCAGGTCCCCGCCCATTAGAAATGTCAGTTTCTAAGGATGGATCTGGTACGAATGAGCGAACGCGATCTGAAACGGATTGAGGTTCTGAGTGAAGTTCTCGTTGGCCGATGGACTGTAACCGAGGCCGCCAGGATGTTGAGGGTAACCGAACGGCATATCAGATCGCATGTTTTCTCCATTATTGATTCCTCCTGCACAAAATGCACCTGTTGCCTTCCAATGAAAGTGTGCCATTCTCCTGTTGGTAGCCAAAATGTCGGGTGGTGGTACCCATATGAAGCCTAAAAAGGATGTACAACCAGGGACACTGGCGCTGATGGTACTCAAGACGCTCGATGTACTTGGACCTTTGCATGGTTATGGGATTGCACGGCGAATTGAGCAGATCAGTAACGACCAGCTTTTCGTAAATCAGGGAACTCTCTACCCTGTCCTTCTCAGGCTCGAACAGGAAGGCGCGGTCGCATCGGATTGGAGACCTTCCGAGAACAATCGGCGAGCGCGGTTTTATCGGCTGACCCGCGCTGGCCACAAGCTTCTCAAAACCGAGACGCTCAATTGGGAGCAGACGGCTGCGATTATTGCCCGCTTCTTCGAGGTGAAAGCGGAGGAGCTGGCATGAAGACTCTCAGTCGATGCCTGATCCGTCTGCGCAATTTTGTTACTGGCCGGCACGGTGATCAAAGGCTGCGTGAAGAGTTCGAAGACTACGTAGCGCGCGAGGCGGAAGCCAATATACAGGCCGGAATGAGCGAGGAAGAGGCGAGGAGGCAGGCGCGGTTAAAACTTGGCTCCGCGGAGGCGATCCGAGAGCAATACCATGCAGAGGAAGGATTGCCCTTGCTGGAATGTCTGGCGCAGGACATACGATTTTCGCTACGACAGATGAGGCGTTCGCTGGGGTTCACGTTCGTCGTGGTGTTGACGATGGCACTGGGGATTGCGGCGACGACAACGATGTTCACGGTGGTGTATTCGACGCTGCTCAGAAGCTTGCCCTATCCACAGTCGGAGAGAATTGTCGCGATTCACGACACACGGATTACCGGGCGGTCGGCTGGGGGGCTAATGACGGGTCCGCGATTCTATGACATTGAGGCGAGAAACCGGAGCCTCTCCAGTCTGGCGTTATTTTACTTCGACGAGAGCACCCTGATTGCGGGAAAGAAATTGCCCATCTATGTGAAGGGAGCGGGAGCGAATGTAGAGTTCTGGGATGTCTTCGCCACAGCGCCGATGCTAGGGCGGGTATTCAATGCGAAAGACGACGTGCCGCATGCACCGCAGACCTTGGTGCTGAGTTATCCGGGATGGCAGCGGCTCTTTGGAGGCGATCCGAACATAATCGGAGAACAAGTGAAGCTGGATCAGCAGACGGCGACGATTGTGGGCGTGATGCCGCGAGGTTTTTCTGCGCCGGGAGACGTTGACCTCTGGCACGCGGCGCAGTTTACTCCGAATAACTGGGGCAATGATCGGGGCGACGGACTACGCGACATCATTGTATTTGGTAGGTTGCGGTCGGGCGTAACTCGGGCGCAAGCTCAGGGCGATCTGGATCGGATCGGGGAGCAGCTCAGGAGGGAGTATCCGTCTAGCGACGGCGCGTGGAGGTTCACTAGCGAGACGCTGCGCGAGGACCGGTACGGTAACGTGCGACCGGCACTGGTTGTCTTGCTGATCGCGTCTGCGCTGCTGCTGATGATCGCTTGCATCAATGTGGCCAACCTGCTCTTGTCTCGGGCGACGACTCGGCAGCGAGAGGTCGCTCTAAGGCGGGCGCTGGGTGCCTCGGGACGG
>Ga0210393_10004638_pt1 | contig 10843 bp, 6 predicted proteins | sample IncBWC27OmetaG_FD_160068 | JGI IMG/M metagenome (GOLD analysis project Ga0210393, IMG submission 160068) | Forest soil microbial communities from Barre Woods Harvard Forest LTER site, Petersham, Massachusetts, United States - Inc-BW-C-27-O ...
ACGGCCGCTGAAATAAGGCCGCACATCGGTGCGCAAGTCTTCGGCATAGTCCAACGCGTTCTTCACCAGGCCGGAGATGCTGCCGTGGTACCCGGGCGAACCCAGAACGATGCCGTCGGCGAGGGCGAGTTCCGCCACGAGGTCGCGGGCCGCGTCGCTGCGCTCCGCATTGTCGGGTTGATACAGCGGCAATTGCAGAGACGCACCGCTGATGAGCTTGGTCCTCGCTCCCGCGCGCTGCGCGGCGTCGAGCACATAGCGCATGGCTCGCTCGGTGGTCGAATTGGCGCGCAGAGTCCCGCCGACGGCAACGATATAAGGTGCACCCATGGGCTTAGATCCTACACGGTATGACGACAATTGATCAGTGGGCCCTGTCCGCCGCTCGCGCCGCGAACGGCGGTTTGGCGAGCCACAGAAAGGGTATCAATAGCAGGTAAATCCAGGCCAATACGTGGAAAACGTCATTGACCCCCAGGGTCATGGCCTGCGTCGTGATGGCGCGCTCCACGTATTCGAACGCGCCGGTGCCGGAGATTCCGAGGTTGCCGAGCTGCGCCTGAAAACTGGTCCAACCGCCGGCCGCGTCGCGGATGTGTTCCGTCAGCACGGCATGATGATAATCCGTGCGACGGTTCCACATGAACACGGTCATGGCGGTCGCGATGCTGCCTGACATGGTGCGTACGAAGTTGCTCAAGCCCGAGGCCGAAGCCAGCTCGCTGGGCGGAATCCCGGACAGCATGATTTGGTTCAGCGGCAGGAAGAAAAACGCGATTCCCAAACCCTGCAGGAAACGCGGCGTGGCAAATTGCGCGAAGCTCGCCGTGTCGTTGAGCGTGGCGGCCCAAAAAATGGCGAAGGCGAACACGCAGAACGCGAAGCTCGCGGCGAGACGCAGATTCAATCGATTCATGTTGCGCCCGACGATGGGCGCCGCCACCAAGGCCAGCAATCCCACCGGCGCCACTGCCAGCCCCGCCCAGGTCGCGGTGTAGCCGACCGTGGTCTGCAGCCACAGGGGAAAGATGATGTTCACGCCGGACAAGGCGAAATACGCAAAGCCGATGACGACGGTGCCCACCCGAAAATTGCGCCGGCCGAACAAGTGCAGATCGATCACCGGGTGCTTGTCGGTGAGTTCCCACGGGATGAGGAACGTGACGCTGATCAGCGATACCAGCCCGGCCGTGATGATCACGGGCGAACTGAACCAATCCTGTTCATTGCCGTTGTCGAGCATGAACTGCAGGCTGCCGACCCCGATGACCAGCAGCGCGAGTCCGATGACATCGATGGGTAGTTTCAGCTTCTTGGACTCCCGATGCCGCAGAATCGACCAGCTGGCCGCCGCCGCAAATGCCCCGACCGGCAGATTGATATAGAACAGCCACGGCCAGGACAAATTGTCCGTGATCCAGCCGCCGATGATCGGTCCGAAAATCGGCGCAATGATGATCACCATGGACCAGAGAGCAATCGCCATGCCCCGCCGTTCGATCGGGTAATTGCGCAGCAAGATGGCCTGCGCCACCGACATCATGGGTCCTGACACCAGCCCCTGGATGAGGCGCGCTGCCACCAGCATCGGCAGGCTGGTGGCCAGCCCGCAGACGGCCGAGAAGCACATGAACAACAAAATGGAAGTGACAAAGGTTCTGACTTCTCCGAAGCGCCGGCCTATCCATCCGGTGAGCGGCTGCATGATTGCCGCCGCGAGCATGTACGAACTGACGGCCCAGGTGCCCTCCGAGGTGCTCACCCCCAAACTGCCGGAGATGGCCGGCACGGAAACATTGACGATGGTCATGTCAAGAATCTCCATGAACGAGGCGGTGGCAATCGCCGCCGTCAGGAACAGGAGCTTGCCGCCGCGCAAGGGCGGGTACTCGTACGCTGCAGCGGGCTCGGCCGCGGACTCAGCCATGGAGGGTTGGTCTTAAGGAGTTTGCAGGTTGCGGCGCACGACGGCGTCGGCTTCGGCGCCGGCCTTGTCGAGGTCCAGGACGTAAACCTGCGTGTCGCCGACGGGCGCGTCGGCCGCGCTCGTCGCCAGGACGGGTCCGTCGCGATTCGTCGTATCCACCGTCACGGTGGCGGATAGACCGACGCGCAGCGGCGAGTTCTCAAGATCGCGATCGTCGATTTGAATTCGCACCGGCACGCGCTGCACCACCTTGATCCAATTGCCGGAGGCATTTTGCGCGGGCAGCAAGGCGAAGGCGGCACCGGTACCGGCCGCCATGCCCTTGACGTGGCCGTGGAATATGAACGATCCGCCGTAAAGATCGCTGCGCACCTGGGCCGGTTGTCCGATCCGCAGGTGCCGCAACTGGACTTCCTTGAAATTCGCGTCCACCCATAATGCGTTGAGCGGTATCACGGTCATGAGCGCCTGCCCCGCCTGGATGTGCTGACCCAATTGCACGCTGCGCTCGGCCACGAAGCCGGTGACCGGCGCCACGACGGCGTTGCGATGCACGGCGATCCATGCATCGCGATACGCCGCCTTCGCCTGCAGCACCGTTGGATTGTCTTCGACCTGCGCGCCGTCGATCAGCGCGTGCGCGGCGGCCGACTGCCGCAACGCCTGGGCCAGGGCGGCCCGCGCCATGTCGACGCTTTCGCGGGCGTGGCGCACTTCCTCCGGTGCGATCGCCTTGTCGATCAGCAGGGGTTCGCGCTTCGCAAGGTCGGCCTGCGCCCGCACCAATTCGAGCTTTCTCGTCTCGATGACCGAGTCATATTGTTCCGCGGTGGATTTCTCCTGGCGCACTTGACGAACGGCCTGCGCCAGCGCGCTCGCCGCGCGGTTCAAACTGGTATCTGCGTCGACCGGATCGAGACGCACCAGCACCTGGCCGGCCTTCGCCAGCTGCGTGTCATCGGCGAGCACCGCAACCACCGTGCCGGAAATCTGCGCCGAAATCACCACTTTATTGCCGTTCACATAGGCATCGTCGGTCTGCTCTCGCTTCGCCAGAACCAACACCCAGTACGCCGTCCACAGCACGCCCAACACGATGAATATCACGGCGATGAGAAGCAGGATTTTGGTCCGCTTGCCGTTGGCAGGCGCGGGAGCGGCGGGTGCTACGTTTGCATTCATGGTGTCGTCGTCGTTACCGCGGGTTGGGAGTTGACCAGTTTTTGCGGGTTTTCGTAGCCGCCGCCGAGGGCGCGCTGCAGAGCGATGTCGGCCGAAAGCGCCGCCGCGTCGAGCAGCAGCAGGGCGTCGCGCTGCTCGATCCAGGATTCCGTCGCCGTGAGTTCGGCCCTCGCGTCGGTGAGCCCCTGTCGCACGCGGGCCGCCGCGCTGCTCTCGAGCTTGAGCGCCGCCTCGACCTCGAGGCTGCGTTGGGTTCGCTGTGCGACGATGTGCGCGCGGGTCGATGCCTGAGTCGCCACCTCCTGCGCGGCGCCGACCAGGGTTTCTCGATAGCTGGCGACGGCTGAATCGATGGCGGCCTGCGAGGCGCCATAGCGCGCCCTGAGCCGGCCGGCATCGAATATCGGCAGATGGATCGCCGCCGTCGCCTGAGGGACGCGGCTGCCGTACTCGAGCAATTTGCCGACGTCGATGCTCGACAGTCCCAGCAGCGCGTTGATGGTGATGTCCGGAAAGAATTCCGCGCGCGCGGAATCGAGATTCCGCTCCGCCGCCTCGACGCGCCAGCGGCTGGCGGTGATGTCCGCGCGCCGTGCGATCAGGTCTATCTTGACGTCGTCGGGTAAATTGCCCGACAGCGCGGGCAGCGGTTTCGCCTGCAGCGCGGGCAGTTCCGCGATCGAGCGGCCGGCCAGTCCCGCCAGCGCCACCACGCGCAGCTGCGCCGATCCTTCCAAGGCGGCAATCTGCTCGCGCGTCCCCGCCAGGGCAAGATCGGTACGCTGGGTATCATCCGCGGGATCCAAGTCCGCGTTGACGCGCTCGGCGGCGATCGCGCCTTCACGTTCCACGACGCCGGCGCGTTCCCGCGCGAGCGCCAGGCGGGCTTGATCCGCCTGCCAGCCAAAATAGGTATCGGCAATCGAACTCGCGAGCATCAGTGCGGCGGCGCTGCGGTCCGCCTGCGCCGCATGCGCCTGATCGACGGCCGCTTCCACCAAGGCGCGCTGTTTTCCCCACCAATCGAAGGTGTAGCTCGCCTGCAGCCCGAGATCAGCCTGGTTGTACCAAGTGAATCCCAGCAATTGCGGCGGGATCAGGCCGTTGTCGCTCAGACGCTGCCGCTCCATGTCGGCGCTGGCTTCGACGTGCGCACCGGACGCCGCGCCTGCAATGCGCACCGACTGGCGCGCCGAATCGTAGCGGGCATGGGCCGTTGCGAGACTTGGAGAGGTTCCCACGGCGAGTTCGATCAGCTGATCGAGCGTCGGATCTTGGTAGCGCTTCCACCACTCCGCCGCCGGCCAGTCGCCGCCGGAGGCAACGTCGAACCCGTCGAGCGGCGCCGTGCTCGTGAGCCGCACGGGCTTGGGCTTCGGCGGCAGGCCGGCGCAGCCGACGCCGGCCAACGCAACGGCGATGACCAGCGATTGCAACCGCCTCATTCGGCCGTCTCGGACGCATCGGGCTTTGGCGCTGCGGGGTCCGGCGCGCGCTGCAGGCTCTTGTACAGGCGCTTCAATTGCGCGATCAACTGCCGCTGCTCCGCTTCCGAGAAACCCACCAGCATGCCGCGCAGCGGTGCGAACATTTTCGGCAGCAGCTGACGCACCAATTCCTCGCCCTGCGGCGTCATGCGCAGCACCATGCGTCGCCGGTCTTGATCGCTCAAGACGCGCGTAATGAGATCCCGGCTCACCAGCGCATCACAGATGCGCGACATGTTCGCGGGACTCTGCGCCGCACGAGAACAAAGATCACCGGGGTGCGCGACGCCGTCGGGCTGCGAGAACAAGGTCGTGAGGACACGAAACTCGGCTTCCGCCAGGCCGAACGGTCGGATCTTTTGATCGAATGTCGCCGCGACGTCTCGCCCCATGTGGAGCAGCAATCGGCACAACAGGATCTCGTTGAGCGGCACGTCGGGCATGCGGCCGCTCAGGGCTCGCAGATTCGCTTCCAGCAGGTCGAATTGGGAATCACCAATATTCATTTGCATACTAACCATTTATTATAATATATTTTAGCAATGAATAACCAATTCGTAAATAGTTCTTGCGTTGGGAAAGCACGCATGTCATTTTTTATCTCTAGGATGCATGAGGATGCATGTCGTTTTGGGCCTGCCTCACTCGTCTAACCCCTGAACGGTCGATTAGCACGGTTGCAGCACTGCAAGGGACTGCGTCGGCCCGATAAGGCATTTGACATATGAAGAAACTCCTGTCGAAGAGCGTCCTGGCGGGCGCGTGCAGTGCCGCGGTGGCGGGGTTGCTCGCAGCCTGTGCCGTCGGACCCAACTTCAAGGCGCCGCCGGCGCCGCACAACGCAGGCTTTGCCCCGCCCGGTCGGATGCCCGCCGCAACCGCGGCGACCGACACAGCGGGCGGCCAAGCACAGCGCTTCGTCGACGGCATGGACATTCCCGGCCAATGGTGGACCTTGTTTCAGTCCGCCGAACTCAATGCGCTCATCGACCGCGCGCTCGCCAACAGCCCGACCCTGCAGGCGGCGCAAGCCGCGCTGCGGCAGGCGAACGAGCTCGCCGCCGCGCAGCGCGGCAGCTACTATCCGAGCGTCTCCGGAACGGTGGAAAGCCAGCGCCAGAAGGGCTCCGGTGCCGCGTTGGGCATTCCGGGATTCCCCAGCTCCTATTACTACAATCTGCAGACCGCCTCGGTGAACGTGTCGTACACACTCGATGTGTTCGGCGGCACCCGGCGCCAAGTGGAGGCCCTGCAGGCGCAGGCCGAGTACCAGCGGTTTGCGCTCGAGGCAAGCTACCTGACGCTCACCGCGAATATCGTCACCGGGGCCATCAACGAGGCCTCGCTGCGCGCGCAGATCGCCGCGACGGAGGAAATCGCGGGCTCGCAAACGCGGCAGCTCGAGATCTCGCAGCGCCGCTTCGCGGCCGGCGCCACCTCACGCGCCGACGTGCTGCAGCAGCAAGCGACACTGCAGAGCACGCTCGCCACTTTGCCCGGCCTGCGCATCCAACTCGCACAGCAACGCAACCAGTTGGCGGCCTACCTCGGGTCTCTGCCGTCCGAGGACGCGGGCGCGCAATTCACGCTGGACTCGATCAAGCTGCCGCAGGACGTGCCCGTGAGCCTGCCGTCGAAATTCGTCGAGCAGCGTCCCGACGTGCGCGAATACTCCGCGCTGCTGCATCAGGCCACGGCGCAGATCGGGGTGGCCACGGCGAATATGCTGCCGCAGATCACCTTGACCGGAAGCTACGGGCAGGACGCCGCGACCTGGTCGAATTTATTTTCGGCCGGTTCGAATGTGTACAGCCTCATCGGTTCTCTGACGCAGCCGATCTTCAAGGGCGGACAGCTCTTGCATCAGCGCCGCGCCGCGGTTGCGGCCGCGCAGGAAGCGGCCGCCAACTATCAGGCCACCGTCATCACCGCCTTTGAAAACGTATCGGACACCCTGTATGCGCTGCAAGGCGACGCGGACGCGTTGGCGGCGCAAACCATCGCCGAAGACACCGCCAGCCATAGTCTGTTATTGGTTCAAGCACAGTACAAGAGCGGCGGCGCGAGCATCGTACAAGTGCTGAGCGCGGAACAAGCCCAGCAGAACGCGGCCGTGGCTCTGGTGAAGGCGCGCGCGCAGCGCTTTGCCGACACGGCGGCGCTTTTTCAGGCGCTCGGCGGCGGCTGGTGGAACCGCAGCGATGTGCTTGCGGACAATTCAACTTCGGCGGGTCAACAGTCGGCGCATTGATGATTGCTTGCTGACCCGGCGACCCACATCTTCAAAAGAATGAGAGAGAGAATTCCGTGACGAAACGTATGATCATCATGATTTTGGGGGTACTCCTCTTGGTTGCCCTCATCGGCTTCGTGGTGTTTCGCAACATCATGAAACAGATTGCTCAGGGATCGATGCCCCAGCCCGCCGTGGTGGTGACGGCCATGAAAGCCGCCGAGCAGGAGTGGCAGCCGCAACTGAATGCAGTGGGCAGCTTGCGCGCCATACGCGGCGTCGACGTCACCACTGAAATCGCGGGCTTGGTGCGCGAGATCCGCTTCAAATCGGGCGATGAAACCAAGGCGGGCGCGGTCCTGATCCAGCTGAACGCGGATTCGGATCTCGCGCAGCTGGCCTCGCTCAAGGCGGCCGCCGATCTGGCGCAGGTCACCCTGACACGCGACCAGGCACAGCTCGCGGCCGAAGCGATCTCCCAGGCGCAGGTCGACAGCGACGCAGCCGATTTGAAGAGCAAGCGCGCCCAGGTTGACAGCCAGCAGGCGACCATCGACAAGAAGACGATTCGCGCGCCGTTCGCGGGTCGGCTCGGCATCACGCTGGTTAATCCGGGTCAGTACCTGAATCCGGGCGACAAGGTGGTGACGCTGCAGACCATCGATCCAATCTACATCGACTTCAATCTGCCCCAACAGCAAATCAGCGGCGTATCGCTCGGGCAACCCGTGACGGTCCTGAGCGATGCCTATCTCGGACAGCCGTTCAGCGGCCAGGTGACCGCGATCGATGCCAAGGTTGATACGGCCACGCGCAACGTGCAGATCGAGGCCACGGTTGCGAATCCGAAGCGGCTGCTGTTGCCCGGCATGTTCGGACGCGCCGCGGTCGACTCCGGCGAGAAGAAGGCCTACCTGACTCTGCCGCAGACGGCGATCACCTACAACCCGTACGGCGCAACCGTGTTCATCAGTGCCGATAAGAAGGATGCGAAAGGCAATCCTCAACTTCAGGCGCAGCAGGTGTTCATCACGCCGGGGCCGACGCGGGGCGATCAGGTCGCCATACTGAAGGGCGTGCCGGAGGGGGCGATGGTGGTCACCAGCGGACAGCTCAAATTGAAGAATGGCACGCCGATACGCATCGACAACAGCGTGCAGCCGGCCAACGACCAAAGCCCAACCCCTCAAGAACGATGAGTCTCGAGCCATGAATCTTACCGATCTTTTCATCCGGCGCCCGGTTCTGGCGGTGGTCATCAGCTTGATGATCCTGGTACTCGGTTTACGCTCGCTCGGCAGCTTGCCGATCAACCAGTATCCGCACACCGAAAACGCCGTCGTCACCGTCACCACCGCTTACTACGGCGCGGACGCCGCGACCGTGGCGGGCTTCATCACCCAGCCGCTCGAGTCGGCGATCGCACAGGCGCAGGGCATCGATTACCTGTCTTCGTCGAGCACCACCGGGACCTCGACGATCACGGCGACTCTGCGCCTGAACTATGACTCGAATCGTGCGCTGACCGAAATCAACACGCAGGTCAATTCGGTCAAGAACCAATTGCCGCCCCAGGCCCAGCAGCCGGTGTTGACGGTGCAGGTCGGCCAGACGATCGACGCGATGTACTTGGGGTTCTACAGCGACACCATCCCCAGCAACAATGTCACCGACTATCTGGTCCGGGTGGTCAAGCCCAAACTCGACTCGCTGGACGGCGTGCAGACCGCTGAGATCCTGGGCGCCCGTCAATTCGCGCTGCGCGCCTGGCTGGACGCCTCGAAGCTCGCGGCGCACAACGTCACGGCGCAGGACGTGTTCGCGGCGTTGGGCAACAACAACTACCTGGCGGCGGTGGGCAGCAGCAAAGGCCAGATGGTCACCGTCGACATGACCGCGGGCACTGATCTGCATTCGGTCGACGAGTTTCGGCAGTTGGTGATCAAGCAGGTGGGCGACTCGATCGTGCGTCTCGAGGATGTCGCCGAGGTCACGCTCGGCGCCGAGAACTACGATCTGAACGTCGCCTTCAGCGGTCAGCGTTCGGTGTTCATCGGCATCAAGGTGGCGCCGCGGGCGAACATTCTCTCCGTCGCGCAGCGCGTCCGTACGGTCTTTCCGGAACTGCAGTCGCAGCTGCCGACCGGGGTCACCGGTAAAATCGCCTACGACTCGACCACGTTCATCACCACCTCCATCTCCGAGGTCGTGAAAACGCTGGCGGAATCGCTGGTCATCGTGACCATCGTCATCTTCCTGTTCCTCGGCAGTCTGAGCGCGTTCCTCATACCCGTGATCGCCATGCCGCTGTCGCTGGTCGGCACCTTCTTCGTGATGCTGGTGTTGGGGTACTCGATCAATCTCTTGACCTTGCTGGCGCTGGTGCTGGCCATCGGACTCGTGGTCGATGACGCCATCATCGTCGTCGAAAACGTGGATCGGCACATGCGGGAGGAGCATCGGTCGCCGCTCGACGCCGCCCTCATCGCCGCGCGCGAACTCGGCGGCCCGATCATCGCCATGACAATCGTGCTGGTTGCCGTGTATGTGCCGATCGGCTTTCAGGGCGGTCTCACCGGCGCCTTGTTCACCGAGTTCGCGTTCTCGCTTGCCGGGGCGGTGGCCGTGTCCGGACTCGTCGCGCTGACGCTCTCGCCGATGATGTGCGCAACATTTTTTCGCTCCAGTCAGGATACCGGCCGCCTGGTTCAGCTCATCGATCGAAATTTCGAACGGTTTCGCGATCGCTATCACCGCATGCTGCATGCCTTGCTCGATACCGTGCCGGTCGTGATCGTGATGGGCGTGCTGCTGGTGCTGGTGCTGCTGGCGTGCTTCAAATTCACCAAGTCGGAACTGGCACCGGAGGAGGACCAGGGCGTCGTACTCGCGCATATCCAAGGCCCGCCCAACGCGACTGCGCAGCAGATGCAGACCTACGCGGATCAGGTGTTCCAAATTGCCAAGGGGGAGCCCGAGTACGCGCAAATGTTCCAGATCACGGGCGTACCGACCATCAACCAGGGCATCGGCGGCGAGCTGTTCAAGCCGTGGGATCAGCGCAAGCGCAGCGCCCACGAGCTGCAGCTCGACCTGCAGCAAAAATGGGCGCAGATCGCCGGCGCGCAGGTGTTCGCGTTCCAGTTCCCGCCGCTGCCAGGCTCGAGCGGCTACCCGGTGCAGTTCGTGATCACGACCACGGAACCTTTCCAGAATCTGAACGACGTCGCCCAGGCGGTGGTGGCCAAGGCCCTCGCTGCGCATGCGTTCTATTTCGCGGACGTCGACTTGAAACTCGACAAGCCGCAGGCGACCATCGAGGTGGATCGCGACAAGGTGGCCGCATTGGGCCTCAGTGACTCCGACGTGGGCAGTGCGTTGGGCGCCGCCTTGGGCGGCGGCTATGTCAACTACTTCTCGATCTCGGGGCGCTCGTACAAGGTGATTCCGCAGGTCCTGCAGACAGACCGGCTGAATCCCGAGCAGGTGCTGGACTACTACATCCGCACCCCCTCGGGCGCGATCTTGCCGGCGAGCACCGTGGCGCACATCAAGTATTCGGTGGTACCCGAGTCGATCAACCGGTTCCAGCAGCTGAATTCGGTGACCATCGCCGGCGTCAGCGGCATGGCCCAGGGAGATATTCTCAAGCTGCTCAAGGACACGACCCTGCAAGTCGCGCCCAGCGGATACACGGTCGATTATGCGGGCCAGTCGCGCCAGTTCGTGCAGGAGTCCGGGGGCTTTTTCGTCACCCTCGGCTTCGCCATCATCATCGTGTTTCTGGCGCTCGCCGCGCAGTTTGAAAGCTTCCGCGATCCGATCGTGATTCTCGTGTCGGTGCCGTTGGCGCTTCTCGGGGCGGTGATGTTCATGACCATGGGGTTCGCGTCCCTCAACATCTACACTCAGGTGGGTCTCGTGACCCTCCTCGGCCTGATCAGTAAGCACGGCATTCTGATCGTCCAGTTCGCCAACGAGCTGCAGCGGACACTGGGCCGCTCGAAGCGCCAG
>Ga0210393_10004639_pt1 | contig 10843 bp, 18 predicted proteins | sample IncBWC27OmetaG_FD_160068 | JGI IMG/M metagenome (GOLD analysis project Ga0210393, IMG submission 160068) | Forest soil microbial communities from Barre Woods Harvard Forest LTER site, Petersham, Massachusetts, United States - Inc-BW-C-27-O ...
GACCCGTTGCCATCCGTGGCTATCGCATTGAACTTGCTTACCGTGTGAATGGAGCATGGCGACTACCGGCCAGGGGATTGTGCAACCGCAGACAAGCGGCACGGCTTCATAATCCCTGGGGTTTTGCCGAATCGGGGTGATCGGCGCGGGGTTGTCGTCATGCCATGGTGGGAGAGATGCCGGGCGCGCGGAAGAACCGCCACGTTGGTACGTGGCGGTTCTTCCGGCGTTCAACTTGAACTTCACGCGGCCTTCGGCGTCCCGTCCTTGTTGAGCGTGTCGTCGGCGACGAACTTGCCATCCTTGTCCACGCGCCGCGCAACGTGGAACTTCACGACGATGTGACCCGCCTCCGTCTTCGCGTCTTTGTAGAACACGGGCGCGACCTTGTGAAGCGTCGCAGCGCGGCGAATGACCGCCTTGAGCGCGGCCCGGTCGTCGCTGCCGACGACGTAGCGGTGGTACAGCTTGCCGGGGTTGTGGTCCGGCCACTTCGCCGTCGCCGTCGCCGTCTTGAGCGCCGACACGTCCTTGTCGACGGCCTGCTGGAAGTCATCCCGCACGTGTCCTTCGGACAGTTCGGTCTGCTCGGGCAGGTCCGTCTCAGTGGTGTCGGTGTGAAGGGTGATGGCCATGGGGTCCATCCTTTCTAGTAGGGTGTCTCCACCCTATCAGAAAGAGTCGTCGTCGTCACGTGAATTGCGGGCTGACCTGCGAGAACTTCCGCCGCCGCCGCCCCTCCCGAAGCCCCAGCGGTTGCCCGAGTCGCCATCGTCGGATTCCTGCTGTTGAATCTTCGTGTAGGAATCACGGGTCTGCACCTGCTGATAACCGCCCTGAGTCATGTGATCGTGAATGTAGACGGCACGCTTGTCGCCTTTCAACCCCATGCGGTCGGCCATCTGTGAAACGGAATCGAACAGGTCGTCTTCCTCGTCATTGTCGTTTGCGAATGGCATTACTACTCTCGCCTTCCCTGTGTTGGTGGACCTTGTTTCGTGGTGAGGTGGTATCGATTACAGCCTGGAATTCGGCAACGATAAGCATCGTTGAACAGACGCCCCGCTGCATCGGGTCGCGCATATTTCAGCATTCGCCGCGCTTCCGCTAGCGTCGGGAATGCGAAAACCTTATGGCATTGAGTCTGGCTAACCAATGCGCTTAACGTTCACAGTAACGTGCGAACCGGCAGGCGCGATATGCCCGCCCTGCGGAACGGACCCGACGGACTCATAAATCAAGTCAGGATCACGAAGCGGGTTTGTGGTCACCGAAAATCCAGCGGAGCGGAGGCGTGTAACCGCGATTTCGGCGCGCAAACCGTAGGTCACGGGAATTGGGACGCCGACATATGGCCACGTAGGATCGAGTACGCGCGACGTGTCGTAATCACCGGCGTAAATGTTCTGGATAGCGACGTAACGACAACCACTAGGCAGGGGCGGAAGTGACGACATAAGCCCATCCCACTTCGGGAACGCTAGCCAAACGTCGCCATGCCAGCGCGCCGACTTCTGCGCACTAGCGATTGTCGCCGCCATATTCGAACGGTTGACATAAATCGTCGGACGTGGCGACGTGTTCTGATTGATAAGCTCTTCGGCTTGATCCGACGCGAATGCGCCATTCTCGAAGTCGAAGACAAGAACGTGCGCGTCAACTGCGCGCGTGTCGCCGTATGCCTGATCTATATGCACGTGCAACTTGCCGGGAAACTGATTCCAATCCCGGTCAAGCCAAACAATGTCAGGCGTACCTGTGTCGTATCCTGCGACCATATCAACGGTCTTCGGAATCTGATCGCTAGCGGGTCCGGTACTGTCTCCCATAATGCGGGTCGTCATGTTCGCCTCCTCGTTGGTGGTACGATTGGAGCAGGTCGATTTTCTTTTTCAAGTATGTGCTTAATCGCTGCGGTATTCTCGCTTACGGTCTTGATTAGCCATTCATGTTCTTTCATAAAGCGTCGTACTGATCGAGCGATTCCGCTTAGTATTATTACTGTCATTCCAGACGCGACAGAAATAATAATTTGCGCAAGCGCGGCATTACCTGGATTACCTACTGCCGCTTGCGCTAGAAGCATCTGTAATTGTCCCCAGGTTCTTTGTGAAGTAAATGGATATAGCGCCGTAAACGGCGACGGCACCAACGAACCACTTGTCAGCACCAAACGTCGGCTGTAGCGCAGTAATCGCCAAACCGCCCGCGCCAACAATCGCTTTAGCGATATTGTCGATAGTTGAGAGAACTTTCATCGATCACCTTTCCATGAGTCGGGGTCTGAGGCGTAAATCTCGTCACAGACCGACACGATAACCGGCCCGCCGTTCGTGACGGGATACGCGGCCCACAATTCTTGCTGAACTTCCCAGCGGAGGTTATCCCCGATGTTGAGGAATCCGCCGATGTTGCCGGGCGTCATTGGCTGACCCGTGTTAATAACTTCACGGCTGCCGATGATGACACCATCCTGCGAAGACTGCGGCCCGCTAACGCCGGTCCACGTGGTTGTGCCCAACACAGTGAACGTCGCAGATATCGAACCGTACGCGGGCACGACATACGGGCCGTTAGTCGCGCCTACGAGAATTCCGTTGACGAATACCTGCGTGAGCGTGAACCCCGCCAGCGTCGCCACAACAGGGTTACCCGTGGTGTTCTGTACCGCCTGCCCCGACACGGTGATAGATGGCAACGTCGGCGCGGCCTGTGTAACTGCGCCTGCACTGTTCACAAGAATGTGCGCCCGGTGACGGCGTAGTGAACGGTTCAGAATTCGCTGCGCGCCCGGCGTCGCTGAATCGTTCCCGGCCTTGTTCTGAATCAGGAACGACCGCCATTGCCCAAACTCGGGCGCGATAGACTTGCCCGGCTTCGCGTCCGTTGAGACAACGTGAACGGGTACCGACTGTCCCATTACTTGCTCAACGTCGGGCTCTTCCGTCGCGCCCCATGGCATCGTCATTTTGTAACTCTCCTCGGAGGCTTCGGCGTTGTGTGGTGGTAAACGTGTGACACGCGGGTTGTTGGCGGTCGTGGCTTCGGAGGCGTGTAGGGCGTCTTCGCTCCGTACTGCTTGACCTGCGCGCGATGTGCGGCGACGCGCCCCGTTGTTTTCGGTGCTACACGTTTCGCGGCAACGCGCGTAGCCAACCGCGCTTCGGGCGCGGCAACCGTCACAGCGGCCTTCGTAATTTTGCGCGCTGGTTTTGTAATCGTACTTCCTGCGTTACGAACGCCACGATTAACAGTTGAACCGGAAGCGACGGCCCGTATTCCGGCATACAGGATGATGACTCCAACGACCGTTTCGCCGACACGGACCCACGTAGACCCTTCGGTAAGACGATGGAAGAAATCTCCGATATCTGTGAGGCCGGGTATCGCGTTTTGCGGTTGCCCGCTACCGAATGCGCTTGATTCGCTAGAAATCTCAGCTTGCGCTGCGGCCCGCGTCGTGAACCATACGAGATAGCCGTTTTGCGCGAACTGCATTTTCTCTGTTGCGTTGTTGGCAACAACGATATTCCACCCGGTAGGATTACCGGGCGTGCCTCCACCAACCCCGTACTCTGGATATCCAGACGATGGGCCGACGATACCGGGCGCGACAACGCCGCCCGGTGAAATAGCGGGCATTAATCAGCCCGTGCCTTCAGACGCCTCGTAATCGGGCACACTGTATAGCGACTGCTCTTCGCCCATCTGTCCCTGCATCGTGCCAGAAACGGGGTGAACCGCATTCGCGTGCTTGTAGGCGTAGTCGATGGCAACAAGTGCACCACCGACGATTGCGAACGTTTCGACCTTCTGCGTAAACGCAGTCAGGAGTACGAGAAAAGCCGTACCGACAATAAGCCCGGTACGCTCCGACTTTTCAATTTCCTTGTTGTACGGTTGCTGCGCGCGCACGTCGATAACCGGCGGCATGAAGTGGTTGAAGATGAGGAACTCACCAACCGCGCCGATAACGCCGACTTCAACGGCTGCCTTCGATACAGGCACTTATCTCTCCCTAATATGTGTGTTGTGCGACGTTCAGGGTCACGGAATTACCTGACTGAGATTGCCCGGTAACTATGTAGGTCATCAATGGGTTACGGAACGGCGACGTCTTGACACTGAATCCTGCGGCCTTCACTGTATTGATGGCCTGATTGGCGCGCTGGCCAACGACGTTCGGCGCTTGGTTCTGCGTAGAACCGCCGCCGCTAGTGGTGGTGCCTCCGCCGCCCGTGGTGACGCTTCCGCCTGTGTCCTGCCCGCCGCCTGTGCCGCCGCCTGTCGTGCCTTGAACGTTGATGCTAGGCGGAAAACCGTTCGTACCGGATTGTGGCGGATAGCCTTCGATTCCTAGCGCGGATTGAATAATCGTCTGTTGCGCTGGCGTAACGGTCGCGCCCGCGAGATATGCACCTAGCGCTGCCGATACATCTTGCGCGCTGTAGCCTTCACCGGATAGCTGCGTGATTGCGGCTTGCGACCATTGGGCATTCGTCGTATTCGCGACGGGCAGCGTGGACCCACCGCCCGCATACGGAGTGCCATAGCCATAGTAACCGGCATTGAATCCTCCCGAAGCACCGTAACCGTAATATCCCGTCGGATAGCCGGTATCAAGTCCATACCCATACGCGGCTGTAGTTCCGTAACCGTAACCACTAGCGGCTTGCGCGGATGCTTGCGCAGCAGCGGCTGTCGCTGCGGCTTGCTGTTTCTTCTGCTTGGTCACGTAGTGATAGATCAGATAGAAAGAAACGCCGCCGCCGCCAATCACAACCCCGGCGGCTTTGCCTTTACTCATTGTCCCAAGAATGGGAACTTTCACGGTGTCAGGCAAAGTACATCGAGTCTTCCTGTGTGTACCCGAACTCAGTGACCTCGTTTGATCCCTGCGACGGGTCAGCGGGTGGCGTCCGAATCACGGGCGAGACTGCGTTATATTCATTGGCCGTCATCCAATCCGACGGACCAACGCCAGCAGTACGGTACCGGAACGGACGGTCGATTTGGTCCTGCTGATAGGGGAACATGTCGTACGCGCGTTCGCCCGTTGAGTAAACCTTTTCGACCATGGCTTCGACGCGGGAGGCGATCTTCGACCGCGCTTCATCCGTGCCGCGCGCTTGGGCGCGATGGTTGTCGCGTGTTCCGAAACGCTGGCGCATCGAAGTCTGCACTTCGTACTGTGACGGGTCGCTTGGTTCAGCGTACGCCGTGAAGGATGTAACTTTATTTAGCCATCCTTCGCTAACAGTTTCAGTAGGAATACCATCTACCTGTTCGGCCGAAATCGGCGCGTAGAACCCTTGAGTGCTCTCAGGATACAGACGGTACCGATGCGATCCGTTCCGAATAGCGCGCATGACGCGGCCCGACGTCCCCCACGATGGCATCGTGGAGGCATCTTGCCGTATCTTCTGACTCTCTACAGGTTCGTTCCACGCGGGGCGGTCATCCATGTACTGGAAAACCGGAGGCGCAACATCGCCGTGAGATATCGGCGCGTCTGCGCCCATCCCAAAACTGTCAGGTGCGTAATCCAGCGCCGGATAACCCCACGTAACCTCCTGCGGCGGATCAATGCCGCTGGAATGGCCGGGAGTCTGATAGTCCCTGCCACGCGCGCTAGCGCTGTTATCGACGGGCGAACCGCCAATTGAGCCTTCACGACCAAGCATCCGCAGCGGCGGCCCTTCGCCGTAATAGCTGTGAATCGGGTCTACGCCGGTTCCCCATACCGACGCTGTTGCGTACGGTACCGGGTATGTTGACGGGCGCGCATACGGCCCGCGATACGCCCTAGCCATAAACGAACCCGCCTTCCGGCTTCTTGTCCCAATTCTCTGTAGACTCGCCTTTCTTGGCAAGTCCAGACGACTTCGCGTGTATATACTCGGCTTCCGTGACAACCATCCCGAGCAGACCACCCGCGAGAATGGGCATTCGATACTTCTTGTCAATGACAACCGCGACGCCAACGACAAGCGCGGATTCTGCCATTCCCAGATGAACCCACTTCATCAAGGTAGGGGCGCGCTTTTCGGCGTTCAATTCAGTCGTCTGAGGCGACGAATTCACCTTCGCGATAATCTCGCAGACAATACCGTACGAGACTAGGAAGGCAACGCCGCTACTCGCGGATAGTTGAAGCGCCATCCGGCTTCAATTCCTCCACAATCGCCGTATCCCATTTCGAATCGGTGATCTCTCGCTTGACCGAACGGTCGCCCATAATCGTACAGGCGACACCCATTGCCGTACAGGCAAGCCCAACGAGATACCACCGCATGGACTTGCTCATGCGGCGTTCGGCGTTCCCGTTTCAGCCGTCGCGAGAACGCCGCTAGCGGCCGCGCCCGTTGGCTTCGGAAGCTGGGCAAGTTGCGCGGAATGCAAACCGAACGCGGTGACAAGGCCAATGCCAATGACGCCTGCGATGGCTAGCTTGATGCCGTCTTTCATCACGTTACTTTCTGCGTACTGTTCGCCGTAGATTTGGCATTAACAACAGACGCGATTTGCTGGATCGGAGACTTTCCCTTAAGTGGTGTGGTGGCGGCCACGATCAACGCCATTAGACCAAGGCCAGTACCTGCGCCCGGTGTAATCGCGCCCACTCCTGCGACCGCGACCGCCGCCAGCACCGTTGCAACGGGAACACGCCAATTCAGTTCGTGAGACTGTAGCCATTCATTGCTGAACGTCAACGTGCCCGCGACTAGAACTAGCTTCATTCCCGTGTCAGCCATCACTACGCCTTCGGCAACCTAACGCCGACGCCCGTGATGTTTCGGACTTGAGCGAGTGCCCATCCGCCGCCAATGGTACCGGCGACCGCTCCAATCCAGAACTTGCGCGACTTGAGATATCCACGCATGCTTACTGCGCACCTTCCCAGGCATCCGCCCATGGGTCATTCGTGTTCACGGGGGAAAGTTCCGGCGCTTGATATGCGGCACGGTCGAACGGCTGCCACATTTCCACGTCTTCACCCTGCGGCCCGCCTGATTGCCGTTCGTATTCGAATGACTGCATCGAACCGTCGGGCGACAGTAGGAAGAAATGCTGCCCACGCGGGCAGTGCATTTCAATCCACGTTTTCACGCGGTTTTCGTTGACGGATGAGAAGAGAACCCGGTCGCCCGCCGTCTGCAAACTGACAACCGCCTTGTAGCGCGGGGGCGCGGAAGTCCCGTTCCCGTTGCTGTTCGCGGCCCTCGCGTCCGCCTGCATCTTGTCAAACGCGGCGGCCTTTTCCGCGTCCGTCATTGTTGCAACATCAGCCGAAGCGGCCATATCAGCTACCGCCCGTCAACATCGCCGTGTCCTGGTGGCGTGCCATGGCGTTGCCCGCGCCACCGCCGCCGCCCGGAGCAACGTAGTTGACAATGGAATACAGCGTATGCGTACCCGCACCACCGAACGTTCCATTGATGATGAAGTTCGAACCGGGCGACGTAACCAGGTAGGTACGGCGCGTTTCCGAACCGGGACGACGCATGAAAAAGTCCTTGTTGAAGAACAACGGGTACAGCCCGTTTTCCTTCCCAGGGACGGTTCCCGCGCCGCGCGTGTCGAAGGCAGCAGACGGCATACCCAAACTCTGGGAAATGTCGTTCTGCCACTGACCCTTGTTGTACTGCGTGAGCAGGAAGTTGGCTTCGAACTTCAGACCCGTAAGCGGGTCCGGCCAATCCGTCTCACCCGTGGCGCGCGTGCCGCCCGAGTCGTACAGGAGGAAGAGGTACTCACGGAACGGGTAACCAAGACCCGTAATCAACTGAGAGTTGATCGTGCCAGCAGGAACCGGGATGCTTCCCTGAGTCCAGTACTGCGTCGTGCCGTTCGCGGGTGGCTGACCACTGATCTGGCGCCCCTGCTTGTCCTGCTTGCGGGGCTCCCAGTAGAACTCCTGCAAGCCACGGACGCGCAGCGAAGAGGCAGTCAACGCTGACGCGATGGCCGTTGACGCCGTGTTCGTGACAAGCAGCACCGTGAGCGATGCTGTGTTGTTCACGGACGCGACGGGGCCAATCGGGTCACGTGACACGATCTCAAGGGGAATCGTCAGTACGAACTGTCCCGACGTGCCCGACGTGATCGCGTACGCGCTTGTCGTGCTCGGGTCATCATCGAAGTAGTACCCACCGTACTTGTTGATGACGAACCAAACGTACCCGTTGAACGGGCCGAAAATCGCTTCGTTGTTGACATCGTTGAGCTGAACGGTGCCAATGAAGTTGAACGGGCCGTCTGCTGTCGCTGCCGTTCCACCCGTGGTTGTCCACGTAAAGTAGAAACGGAGGCGCGCAAGCCAACCCGTGCTCTGTAGCTGCCATGGTGGCAGCGGGGTTGCGGCGAACGATCCAGAACCCGAAGAAATAGTCTGATCGTAATCGCCTCCCTCGTATACGTTCTGCGTTCCTACGAGGAAGGAACGCGCACGCCCGGCAGGCTTCGCGGGCTGTTGCCCGCCTGCCCGGCGCTGCATAGTCCCTGCTGGCAATTCGCTCTCCCATGAGGTATGGCCTTGTGAGCCGTGACACGCTGGGGTTAGGTGTCAACGATGCACATGTAGCGGTCTGACCGCCTCATGTAAAGGCACTGGGAGATTGTCCCGCCCGTCTTAACTTTCTTCGGCTTCAACGCTTGTAGCGCGGATTCGATAACAGCGGGATCACCGAAGCCTAGTTCTGAATATCGCTCCGTGTTCGAAGAGTCGTCCGATAGATAGATAAACACATGCTCGGGAGCGTCGAACGTGTGATAGCTAACCCACTTGCCGCGCTGGATACTGTTCCACTCCGGGTTGTGTGGTAGGCCGCGCTGTAGCGGAGCGTCAAGGTCTGTCGTTAGCTTCAAATCCTTGTCCGCTTGCGCGCGTTCGTCAACAACCGTAATTTTAACTTGCTTTCCCGTGTAGTGATAATTACTACGAATGCCCTTCGCAAACTCTGTTTGCAGTAGTTTCTCTTCCTCTCGCGCGCTTATGTCATCCTTCTTGAGCGGACGCAGAATGTATCCCTTAACATTCCGCTTCCAATGCTTCGGGCGGACCGCCAGGCCGGGCGGGTACCGGCGCACGATCCGGTAGTTCGATTTCTTTGCCCACTCATCAATCGTGTGATCGCGACCTTTGATCTTGCCGTGGAGAAAGACAACTTTCCACTTCGGGTTGTTTCGCATAACCTCATGCAACAACTGGAAACACAGCGTCGTCTTGCCACGTTGTGTTGGACCGATGAACGTAACATGCGCAGGCGTATACCGTTTCCCGAAGTCTTCAACAAACGCTTCACGCGGGATAACGGGGATATTCTCGGCTTCCTGCCGGGATTCATCCCGTGAACTACCGCCCGCAAGCCGCAGACTCGGCTGGGAGCGTGACGATAGGCTTGAGCTATCGTCACGCACCGAACCGAATCTAGAGCTTGGCACGCGACCGCCCCATAATCCGGTCGTACACGCCCGTAGGCATAATGATTTGCGGTGCTTCCGGTTCGTGAAGGCGCATGCCTTCGTCGTACGCTTGCCGGTGAACTTCGAGAAATATCTCGCAGTCGATCGGCTTAGCTCCCTGCATCATCGTTCGCATGCAAACGTAGACACAGAAACGCTCGTCAATCTGGTGGCGTATCGCCTCTTCGCGCGAGTCGTAGACAACGCCATCATACCCACCATCCTGTAGTCGGATGGCAAGCCACTTGTTCCGCAACTCCCACAACGGCGTAAACGTCACGATACCGTTGATGATATCCGCCATCCGCTTGGCAGCGTCGGACACGACAAGACACTGCGTACAAATCGCATGGCCGTGTCGGCAAAGTTCTCTACGCGGCATCGTCGTAATCTGTCTGCTGGGTCTGTCGCGGGTAGAGTCCCATCTTGTGAAGCGCCTTGACGACGCTGGGGTCATTGAACACTTCCGCCGCTATGGCTTCAGGTCGCTGCGTCGGCGCTAGGAACGCCTTGAAGGCGTTGCGGAACTTGGGCAGCTTCACGCGGAATCTAACTGGAATCTTAAATTCACGCTTGAAAAGATGAACAGTAATTGGTGGCGTCGTCGCCGTCGGCCGTGTCCCTGAGAGTTTCGCCTGCTTACGCTCCGCACGCTTCTGCCGCCACGTCGTCGCCGAAGTCTCAATCTCGGGAGCGTGGTTCCGTGCTAGCTGCGCGATGAACGGGATAGCTACCATCGCCGCCATTACGTACGGACTGTCAGGTGCGGTCAGCATGTCGATGATCTGGGCGGCCCGCGCGTCTTCCGCTGCCAGGTTCCCCATGGCCTTAGCGAAGCCGGGACCATGCTTAAGAAACGTCGCCGCGTCTGGCCACTGCTCATTATTGAGCGACATCACCATACCGGCCTTCACCATGCTCTGTACGCGGCGCTCATACCCGCGCGCACGTGAGTTAGGTGGGGTCTTGATGAACTCGCTATAACTCGGAGCGTCGAACAGCGTCGAGTAATCATACTCGGGCTCTTCCGGCTGTTCGTCATCATCGATAGGAGGCGCGGAGCCATTCGCGCTAGCGTCGGACCCGTAAATCTTCACGACGACCTTTCTAAGAACGGGAGCGGCGGCCCGTTACCGGGCGTCGCTGGGGAGTCACAGCCCGTAGGCGTCGCATGATGTGGCGCATCGAGGCCGCGCGCTCCCGCGCACGTCCAGCTTATCAGAACACACCCCCGAATGTATAGCCATGACCTGGGAAAACGCGATATGATCGCAGTACGTCGCTGGGGAGCGACCCTAGGACGATACGCCCATAGGAGGGCATAGCATGACAGATGGCACCGACGTCGCCACCATCCTTCACAGTTCACCACTCACAG
>Ga0210393_10004642_pt1 | contig 10840 bp, 6 predicted proteins | sample IncBWC27OmetaG_FD_160068 | JGI IMG/M metagenome (GOLD analysis project Ga0210393, IMG submission 160068) | Forest soil microbial communities from Barre Woods Harvard Forest LTER site, Petersham, Massachusetts, United States - Inc-BW-C-27-O ...
CTGGAGTCAGAACGACGACCATAAGACCACGGTAAGCGTGTATTCGCTGCGAGCACGCGAGCATCCCACGGTCTCGACTCCCGTGAAATGGGACGAAGTCGAGCAGGCGTTGAAGAAGAAAAATGCGGACCTGCTGGTGTTCGAAGCGGGTCAGGTGCTTGATCGTGTTCAAAAGATGGGAGACTTGTTCGAACCCGTCCACGATCTCAAGCAGAAACTTCCAAAGTTGACTGGGATTGCGGAGGCCGCGGCTGTGCCGGAGGAGGGGTTAGAACTGGCGGCGCAGGCGGAGGACAACGGTCCTAAGAGATCAAAAAAGGGCAGGAAACCTGCACGCCGTTCCGCAGCAAAGAAGAAGAGTCGAAAGGTATAATCCGGCTGGTTTCTAAGTCTTTAGAAATTTCAAGTCTTTAGAACTTCAGGAGCAAATTTGTGGCGCAACTTTACGCCGGCACATCAGGATGGGCTTATCCGAGTTGGAAGCCTGATTTCTATCCGGCCAAACTTGCTCAAGCGAAATTCCTGCAATACTACGCAACAAAACTGAACGCTGTTGAAGTCAACTTCACTTTCCGCCAACTGCTGAAAGAGACGACTGCACAGAAATGGATCGAAGCTACTCCCGCCGGGTTTCGCCTCAGTATCAAAGCGCACCAGGTGATCACGCATATCAAACGGTTGAAGGGTGCGGAGGATTTCGTTGCGCGCTTCATGAGCACGATTGAGCCAATCGCGCGTGCGGAAAAGCTCGGGCCGCTATTGTTTCAATTGCCTCCGAACATGAAGGCAGATGCGACGCTTTTGCGGGAATTTCTCACCGTTCTCCCGCGAGCGGTTCCTTCGGCGTTTGAGTTCCGCCATGCCTCATGGTTCACAGATGAGATTTTCGCCATTCTCAAAGGAGGCAACCGCGCGCTTTGCGTGGCGGAAAGTGAAGAACGGACTACGCCTGACGTTGTCACTGCCGACTTTTCTTATTACCGCTTCCGCAAGCCGAGCTACACGCCTGATGAGCGGCGCACCATGGTAGATCGCATCCGAGAGCACCTGGCACAAGGCCGAAACGTGTTTGCATATTTCAAGCACGAAGAAACGCCCGAAGGAGCGATTTATGCAGGCGAAGTGCTGAAAGAAGTAAATCTGTAGAAACGTTGCTCGGCTTTTTGCCGTCGCAGACCGCTCGGACGTGCTCACGATTTTATTTTCGACTCCGAATTCAATTTTATCGTGACCCGGGGACGTAGCGAGCTACATGTCTGCAGCATCTTTCTAGCTACTTTTTACAAGGTCCGATAACACGCATACTCATATTTGTGCCTTCCGAAGCGAATTCGCGCGTGGTCGTGCGCTTCCTTGACTACCTGAAAGTCGAGAAGGGATTGGCAGCACTCACCGTCGCTGCCTATACCACTGACGTTGGTCAGTTCACAGGGTTCCTGGAGAAACGCAAGCGCACGCTGTTGAACGCGCGCCGTAACGAGGTGCGCGCGTTCATTCAGGAATTATTCGCCAACTCGGTCGATGGACGATCCGTGGGAAGAAAACTTTCCGTGTTGCGCCATTTGTACCGTTACCTGTTGCTCGACAAGCTGATCGAGCACGATCCGACGCTGAATATTGACTCGCCAAAACAGTGGAAGGTGTTGCCTAAGTCACTGGCCCGCGACGAAATGGAAATCATGCTGTGCGCGCCGCGATCGGCTTCGAAAGGGAAGTTGGGCGAAGCAATTATCTTGCGTGATCGCGCCATGCTGGAGGTCTTTTACGCGGGCGCCCTCCGGGTCTCGGAGATGGTTGCAGTGAAGCTTGAAGACTTGAAACTCGATCTCGGATATCTACTGGTGCGAGGCAAGGGCGATAAAGAAAGAATCGTGCCCTTAGGAAAGTCGGCGCAAGAAATGCTTGCACAGTATCTGAAGCATTCTCGGCCTGTGCTGACGGGAGAACGCACTTCACCTCTTTTATTTCCCGGGCGTGGAGGACGCAAACTGACTCGTCAGCGCGTCTGGCAGATGGTTCGAGCTGCATCCTCGACTATGGGTCGAAATGCGAGTCCGCACATGCTGCGTCACAGTTGCGCCACGCACATGGTCGAGAACGGCGCAGACCTGCGGACAGTTCAGACCATCCTGGGCCATGCCGATATTTCGACCACGCAGGTTTATACGCACCTCGCGCTCGATCGACTAAAGAGTGTGTATCAAAAACATCATCCGAGAGCGAAGGCGAGATAGCAGGCGATTGTCTACAACAGAGTCACAGAGAAAACAGAATTCTTCTCTGTGTTTCCGTGACTCTGCGGTGAAAGGGTTTCAGCAGACATGGATAAGAAATCGAGCCGCACACCAATCGAGAAGGCCATCGAAAGGTTTCTGCATTCGCTCCGCCAGCGCAACGCGTCCGCTCATACCATCAAGGCCTACACTGGCGATCTGGGCAACTTTTCTTCTTACCTTGGCTCAAGAAATTGGCGAGGCATCGATCACCTGATGATCCGCGGGTTTCTGTCGCATCTTTATGAAAAGGGACTCAGCAAAACCTCGGTTGCCCGCGCGCTGGCTGCGGTTCGTTCTTTCTATAAGTGGCTGGCCCAAGAGGGAGTTGTGGAACAAAATCCTGCCGCACTCGTCTCTACACCGAAGCTGCCAAAGAAATTGCCGCGCGTGCCCACCATCGAAGAAATGAACACCGTACTCGATGGACAGATGCCCGAGATCGCCTCATTTCCTGAGCGCGACCGCATGATGTTCGAACTGCTTTACGGATGCGGCATCCGTAACTCCGAGTTGATAGGCATCAATCTCGATGACATCCGATTGAGCTCCGAAGCCATTCTCATCCGTGGCAAAGGCAAGAAGGAACGCTATGTGCCATTTGGAGATTCCGTGAAAGCTGCGCTGGCAAGCTATCTGCCAGTGCGCTTGCAGATGTTGGCGGAATGCAAGAAGAATACGTCAGCGTTGCTGATTAATCAGCGCGGCGGCCGCCTTACGACGCGCAGCGTGGGTCGCATCATCAAGAAGGTCGCAATCGCCAAGGGCTTATCGCCGGACGTGCATCCGCACACGTTGCGCCACGCGTTTGGCACACACATGCTCGAGGAAGGTGCTGACCTGCGCTCCATTCAAGAAATGCTCGGCCATGAGCGTCTTTCAACGACTCAGCGCTACACGCAACTCTCCATGAAGCACGTGCTCGAGGTCTATGACCAGACGCATCCCCGCGCCAAGTGACCTGTAAAGACGTTGCTTGCACCGTCTCCCTCGCGCGAATCTAACCCCGAGACTTAGCGGAGCTACTCTGCAGGGAGCGCGTTCGCAGTTGCTCCCACATCTCCACCACACGCTCCTTCAACTCCGCCGTTAGCTTGTCATACGCTTCTTCCGAAGCCTCGGCCGCGGGCGGTGGGCAAATCGGATTGCCAATCCTGATTCGCAGTGGGGCAAATTTCTGAAATTTCTTGCCGCGCGGCCAGGCTTCATAAAAACCTTCAATTGCCACAGGAACAATTGGCGCCTGAACGTGAATAGAAAGGATTGCCGCACCTTTCTTGAACGTCTTCGGCGTGCCGTCAATCGAACGTTCACCTTCGGGGTAAAGCAAGAGCACATCACCCTTCCGCAGTCCGAACGCCCCGGCGCGCATGGCTGGAATCAGGTTCGCATCGGGATCCACCACGACGACGCGCAACCATCGCGCCAGAGTCCGCATGAAGCCTTTGCCGAAAATCTCGCTGGTCCCTACCGCGAAGGTGTTACGGAACACCCGCCAAGGCAGAACACCCGCAAGAATGATTGGATCGATGAAGCTTTGGTGATTCGAACAAATGATGAATGGTCCTCGTGCAGGTAGCTTGTCCAGTCCGTCGACGCGCAGGTGAAAACGGTCGAAAGCGATGATCTGAATCAATCGGCTCAGGAGATACCAGAGCTTTTTCTTAAATGGTTGTCGCTCGAGAAGAAGTCGGAGTTCGGGATCCGCCGGATCTTCTTCCAATACGACATTCCACCCGGCAAACTGCGCACGAGGCATACCAACCGCGCCACTGGTTCCGCTCTGACGCACCGCGTCTACCAGTTCGCGTACCGAGTAAATTTCCGACAGGCGCGATTCCTCCAGGCCCCCGCCAAGCTCTTGTTCAAGGGCGACGAGAAGCTCCACTCGTTGCATCGAGTCCAACCCAAGATCGAGTTCCAGATTGTCGCCAGGGCAGATCGATTGCGACCTGTTTCGTGCCGCCTCTCCGATGATCTTGAGTGCGCGCCGCACCTCGGGCTGTTCCACCCACGCGGCGTCTTCCTCGCTTAATGGTTTTTGTGAGCTAACCTCCGCGTCCCCCGACCGGCCTTCCGTCCGATTTGCTTGCACCCGCTTCTCGATCTCAAATCGCTTTAACTTCCGTGTGGTCGTCCGTGGTAACGCTTCCTGCCAGATTTCATAGCTTCCAATGCGCTTGGTCGAGGGCAGTTGCGCCGAAAGGTTCTCAATGTCGTAGCGGATGACCTCTTTCGCGTTGACGATCTTGCGTTGTTTGAGCACATCGAAATTGGGAACCACCACGGCATGCAAGTGGCCTTCTCCCGGACCGCTCTCCAATCCCATGACTGCAATTTCCCCCACGTAGGTCGACTTCAAATAGTGCGCCTCGACTTCCTCCGGATAAATATTCTTTCCATTGCTGAGGATGATGACTTCCTTTTTTCGGCCAGTGATAAACAGATTTCCAGCGCCATCGAAGTAACCGAGATCCCCGGTATAGAGCCAACCATCCCGAAGGGCCGCTGCCGTGGCGTCGGGCCGATTCCAGTAACCTTTCATAACGATGGCTCCGCGAATCGCGATTTCCCCCGTCGGCGGGCCGCCGTCCTCTTGAATCTGAGGGTCGACAATCTTTCCTTCTACGCCTGTAAGCGCCTTACCGACCGATCCAATCACGTTGTCATCCGGTGAAGTAGCAAAAGCGGCGGCGCTGGTTTCGGTAAGGCCGTACGCCTGCAGGATGTCAATTCCCAAAGCGTGGAAATCGCGTCCAATTTTCGGATCAAACCGTGACCCACCCGTCACCAGATAGCGCATCTTGCGGCCGAAGGTATTGTGAATTTTAGGAAAGAGAAGCGGGCCAGGATTCCATCCGAATCTTCGGCTGAAGCGTGTCAATGCCATCATCCTTCGCACCGCCCAATTTGCCAGTGCCCCCCGTTTCGCCACCTCTTTGAATATGCGCTCGTGGATTAAATAAAAAAACTGGGGCACCACCGCGAACGCTGTAATTTCCCGCTCTGCCAATGCACGAAGCAGCTCCGTCGTATTCACCGTCTCGAGATAAACAACCCGCGAGCCCTTCACCAGCGGCAACAGCAAGTTCGCCATCTGCGATAGCACATGAAAAAGCGGAAGCACACCGAGCAACGCGTCCTCAGGGCCGATATGCGCCCAGCCGAATACGGCCCGCACTTCGCCCATGAGGTTCGCGTGCGTCAGCATCACACCTTTGGGATCAGCGGTAGTGCCAGAGGTGTAGAGGAGCGACGCAAGGTCGTCGTCCTTGGAAGCCACGGGAACAAAGTCCCCCGGCCCCGCTGCAAAGATGTTGTCGAGATTGGCCTGCGTGGGACCAGTCACCCCCGGATGTCCGGCCGAGCGAAGGTCGGCGGAATCTGCTAACAAAATTTGCACCGCCAGGACTTCCACAGCTTTCCCGGCGACCGTCAGATGCTTCCCATCGCAAAACAGCAGCGAACTTCCGCTGTCTTTGAGAAGTTTCGCAACCTGCTCGGCATGAAAAGCCGTGTCCAAAGGGACAGCCGCACATCCGGCTGCGATAATGCCAAGGTAGGTAGCAATCCAACGCGGATGATTATCGGCCAGGATCGCGATTCGAGCCCCCGGCTGAAATCGATTCTCCGTAAGCCAGCGGCCAATACTTTCCGCCATGCGCCGTGCTTCGGCGTAGGTGAAGCTCTCAACCCGATCCCGCAGCTGAATTTCCAACGCGACATTGTCGGGCCAGCGCTGAGCGCACTCGCGAAACAGTTCGTAGAAGGTTGGCATGGGCTGAAGGGGGAATATACCTGAAAACGCGCTTCAGCGCCGTGATTGGAGAGCTGGCCCTCAGAAGGCTTTCGCCGCGACTTACGCTCTACGCACGCATCTAATATACTAACCTTCTGGGTAGTGGGTGTAGTGCCCCTCCAAGGACTCTCATTTGATTAATGCTCTAATAGCCAAGGTCTTCGGAACCAGTAACGAGCGCGAGGTCAAGCGCCTGATGCCTCGTGTCGCGGTCATCAACGCGCTTGAGCCCGATGTGCGGAAGCTCACGGATGAGCAACTGCGCGCCAAAACGGACGAATTCCGCCAGCGGATAAAAGAACGCCTGACCAGTATTCCTGACGAGCCCGATGCGGACATTGATCGGCGGAAAGAACTCGACGACGAGCGCACAAAGCTGGTGAATGAGGTCCTCGATGACCTTCTAGAGGAAGCATTCGCTGTGGTTCGCGAGGGCGGCCGTCGCGTTCTGAACATGCGCCACTTCGACGTGCAGTTGATCGGCGGCATGGTTTTGCACCAGGGCAAGATTGCGGAAATGAAGACCGGCGAAGGAAAAACCCTGGTCGCGACTTTGCCCGTTTATCTGAACGCCCTGAGCGGACGCGGCGTGCATGTGGTCACGGTGAACGACTATCTGGCTAAGCGCGACTCCGAGTGGATGGGCAAACTGTATAGCTTTCTCGGTCTCACCGTTGGCGTCATCGTTCACGACCTCGACGACCAGCAGCGCCGCGAAGCCTACGCCGCTGACGTGACCTACGGCACCAACAATGAGTTCGGTTTCGACTACCTCCGCGACAACATGAAATTCGATCTGCACGATTGCGTGCAGCGCGGCCACAATTTCTCCATCGTCGATGAAGTCGATTCCATCCTGATCGACGAAGCCCGCACCCCGCTGATCATTTCCGGCGCCAGCGAGGAATCCACCGATAAGTACGCCAGAGTCAACCGCATCATTCCCAAGCTAGAAAAAGGGGAGGAAATCGACGTCGCTCCCGGTGAGCCCAAACAATACACCGGCGATTACGTTGTCGATGAGAAGCACCGGAACATCACGGTTACCGATGAAGGCTGGGTAAAAGTCGAGGAGATGCTGGGCATTGGCAATATTGCCGACCCCGAGAACTGGGATCTCAAACACCACGTCGAGACCGCGGTCAAAGCTCACGCTCTCTATCACCGCGATGTTGAATACGTGGTGAAAGATGGCGAAGTAATCATCGTCGACGAATTCACCGGCCGTCTGATGCCCGGCCGCCGCTGGTCGGATGGCCTGCACCAATCGGTCGAAGCCAAGGAAAACGTCAAGATCGAACGCGAGAATCAGACTCTCGCCACCATCACCTTCCAGAATTATTTCCGCATGTACAAAAAACTGGCGGGCATGACCGGAACAGCGGAAACCGAGGCGTCTGAATTCGACAATATTTACAAGTTGGAAGTGATGGTTATTCCCACCAACAAGCCGATGCGGCGGCTGGAGAATCCTGACGTAGTTTACCGCACTGAAAAAGAGAAGTACTTCGCTGCATCCGATGAAATCCAAAGACTGCACGCCACCGGCCAACCCGTGCTGGTCGGAACTACATCGATTGAAAAGTCGGAACGCCTTTCAGACCTGCTGAAGAAGAAAGGCGTCAAGCACTGGGTTTTGAACGCCAAGCAACACGAGAAGGAAGCTGAAATCGTCGCTCAGGCCGGCAGCAAAGGCATGGTCACGATTGCCACGAATATGGCAGGTCGAGGTACCGACATTCTGCTCGGCGGTAATCCTGAGTTCATGGCCAAGCAGGAATGCGTCAAAAAAGGAATCGCGCAGCCCATGCGAGCCGCACAAGGCAAAGTTCAGGCCGTCGTCGACGACACCAAGAGCACCGTCTGGTACTATGCGGGCAACGAGTACGTGGTTCCCACCGATCAGTGGACGGAGATTCTCAACCGCCACAAAGCAGAGACTGACAAGGAACACGACGAAGTGATCGCCGCTGGAGGCTTGCATATCTTCGGTACCGAGCGTCACGAAGCTCGCCGTATCGACAATCAGCTTCGCGGTCGCGCCGGACGACAGGGCGATCCCGGCTCCTCTCGTTTCTATCTTTCGCTCGAAGACGACTTGATGCGCATTTTCGCCAAGGAGTGGATTTCCAATCTGCTCCAGCGCCTCGGCATGGAAGAGGGCGTTCCGATCGAATCGAAAATGATCTCCCGCCGTATCGAAGGCTCGCAGAAGGCCGTCGAGGCGCAAAACTTCGAAGCCCGCAAGCATTTGCTCGAATACGACGACGTCATGAACAAGCAGCGGGTGGCTGTCTATGGCCTGCGCCATCAATTGCTGGAAGGCGTGGATCAGAAAGAATTGATCCTCGAGGATTACGTCTCCGGAATACTCAGCGACTTGATGGATCAGTTCTGCGCCGTCAAAGTTCACGCTGCGGATTGGGACCTCAAGGGGCTGAAAGACGCGATTTTCACCCGCTTCGGCGTGGATATTCTTGCGGAAGGTATCCAGCCCGAGACTCTGAATCGCGCGGAACTGGGCGACGCAATTTTCGACAAGCTCAAGGCCCGCTACGACGCCAAGGAAAAATTGATCGGCCCCGATGCCATGCGCTATCACGAGCGCATGATCATGTTAAGCGTGCTCGACGCGCAGTGGAAAGATCATCTCCGCGACATGGACCACCTGAAAGAAGGCATCGGTCTGCGTGGCTACGGGCAGCACGATCCGCTGGTCGAGTACAAACGCGAGTCCTTCGATATGTTCGAAGCCATGATGCAGCGCTCTCAGGAGGAGGCTGTTCGCTATCTCTACCTGATGCAGATTCTGGAGCGGCCGAGCGAGGGCGGCCCGCCGAGACCCGTCGGTAGCGCGGGTCCAGAAGCGGCTACGCCGCAGATGGGAGGCGATGGCAATGGGCGCAAGCCGCGTCAAGTGGCCACATCCGTGGACGAAATCGAAGAAGCTTTCCAGCGCAGGAAACGCCGCGAACTCGAACAGGCACGCATGGCCGGGTCCGGCGATCTGCAGAAAGTGCAGCAAGTGGTACGCGGCGCGGCCAAGATTGGACGCAACGACCCCTGTCCATGCGGCTCCGGGAACAAATACAAGAAGTGCTGCGGCGCCAAAGCGTAACCGGCCAATCCCCGGTCATCGCGAGTGCAGCATCCCTTTAGCAGCGAACGAAGCCCATCCTCCTCTGTCATCCTGAGCGCAGCATCTGCGTCGCGAAAGCGAGGCAGATGCGGAGTCGAAGGATCCCTGCAACGCCAATCGTGACTGACATGCACCAGGGGATTCTCACCAACTCAAGACCACGCGCGCCGTCCGAGGCCTCGAATCAGTAACGGACAGAGACGCCGCGAAGGGCTCTTTCGACTCCATTTGTCCTGCGCGCCGCACAAAACAAATTCCGCTCAGGGCGACCACTCATTTGTAGGTTGCTGCGCCCAACACGAACGATTTCACCACGATGTTGTTAGGCTGAACCCCAACCGGAATCATGGTCAACAACGAATACTCGCCCGGCTCGAATTTCTTCTTGGGCGTGCGCTTCTGAATCACCGTGACATCTCCCGACCCAGAATTCAGAACCAGCAAATAATTCTGGCTCTGCGAAAGCGCCAGTCCATCCGGATGGCTTCCGACGGGCAACGTCGCAATCATTTTCCCAATATCAATGTCATAAACCGCGACCGTGTTCGATCCGAAATTGCTCACGTAGAGACGCGAATTATCCGCCGTAACAATCCCCCGCGCCGGATGCGTGCCGATCAAATAGCTCCCGCCAACCTCGTTGGTCGTGGTCTCGATAATTGAAATATCATCGGAATCGAAGTTGCTGACCATCAGTTCGCCGCCATCGGGCTTGAGCGCCAGCTGAACAGGAGTTTTCCCCACATCGAGCAGGGCCAGCAGCTTGTCGTTTTTTAGATCGATCGACGCGACCTGACCCGACGCCGCGCAAGCGACAAATGTTTTACTACTATCCGGCAAGATGGCAATGTCTTCCGGTTGCTGGCACACCGGAATCGTGTCGCGAACCGTAAGCCGTTGAGCATCGATCAGCGAGACCGTATTGTCGCCACGATTACTGACCACCACAGTTTCGCCATCCGGAGAAACCCTGGCCAGCCCCGGCGAAGCTCCCACGCGGATGTTGGAAACGACAACGCGCTTCTCAAGATCAATCACCGAAACATTCGCCGACCCCGAATTGGCGACGTACCCCCGTTTCCCGTCCGCGGAAACATCTATGAAGTAAGGTTTCCCGTGAACGCCAATGGTCGCGACCACCGCGTTGCGTTCGGCATCAATCACACTGACATTGTTCGATCCCGCGTTGACGGCGTAGATTTCATTCTTCTTAGTATTTGCCGCGACGCCAGTAGGCTCGTTGCCAACCTTGATCGTCTTCGCGTACTGAAAAGTCCGCAAGTCGATCACACTCACCGTATTGCTCTTGCCGTTCGTAATGTAGGCGTATTCATGGTAAGCCGGCCCGTAATCGGTAAGCTGCCGCTCGTGGAAATACAACCAGCCCATGGCCGCAGCAATGGGCGAGAGCACAACGATGAAAAGAACTTTTCTCAAGTTAGTGGAGCGATCGAGGGTCCACGTACGGTCTCGGAGGATATTGATGTAAGCGCGTTGGGACGAGCTAGACCGCCCGGCACAACCCTTCCCACCACCGGCGCGATCTGCCGTACCTGCGCCATCAACTCGTCGAACTGATCCGGATACAGTGACTGCATGCCATCCGACATTGCCTTGTCCGGTTCGTGA
>Ga0210393_10004649_pt1 | contig 10835 bp, 10 predicted proteins | sample IncBWC27OmetaG_FD_160068 | JGI IMG/M metagenome (GOLD analysis project Ga0210393, IMG submission 160068) | Forest soil microbial communities from Barre Woods Harvard Forest LTER site, Petersham, Massachusetts, United States - Inc-BW-C-27-O ...
GAGGTTGGAGAACTTCCGGCCGAGACTCAGATAAGTCTTTTACGGGTGCTCCAAGAGCGAGAATTCGAGCGCGTGGGAGGAAGCCAGCCGATAACCGTCGACGTTCGCGTAATTGCGGCGACGAATCGAAACCTTGTGGCGACAGTCGACGCCGGGTCCTTCCGGCAAGACCTCTTCTACAGATTGAACGTTTTTCCAATTACGGTGCCACCGCTCCGGGAGCGCTCGGATGATATTCGGCTTCTGGTTGAGTATCTGATTGAGAGGTATGCCAAGAAGGCGGGAAAGAGGATCACTAGCATTACAAAGAGAACCTTGGAACTTCTCCAGGCCTACGATTGGCCGGGCAACGTTCGAGAGCTACAGAATGTCGTCGAGCGAGCCATTGTCCTCTGCGAAGGCGACACATTTTCCGTGGATGAATCATGGCTGAAATACGAATTGCCTCACGAACAGAGACCCGCGACGGAACTTCAGAGGGGACTTGTTCGCCTGGACGCTAGCCGAGAGCAGGAACTCATTGAGACAGCGCTGGCGGAATGTAAAGGCAGAATCGCAGGTCCTGGCGGCGCAGCGGAAAAGCTGGGGATCCCTCGTTCGACCCTCGAATCGAAGATCAGAACCCTCGGAATCAACAAGCACCTATTCAAAGCCCAAAGTGCCTGAGCCGCTTTTCGACACATACATCTCCATCCCACGAGCTAAAGTATGTGGCGAACTTCGCCATATGACGATAACCGCCACTCTGCCCCGCTTGTAACCATCCTGCATTCAACTATCTAGGTGTGGCCTCGGTCGTGCACTCAGAGCCGTGGAACCCAAACACCTGCGTCACAGGAGGACGGCATCAATGTTCAAACATTTAGCTTCGTTCGCGGCGATGGCAATTCTCCTACTGTTTACTGCACTCTGCGCAGTTCCGATCCAAGCACAGAAAGCGCCCGTAAGAAATATCGTACTGGTCCACGGTGCGTGGGCGGATGGTTCCGGCTGGAAAGGCGTTTACGACATTCTTGTCAAGGACGGTTTCAAGGTAAGCATTGTTCAAGAACCCGAGACGTCCTTTAAAGACGATGTCGCTGCCACCAAACGCATCCTCGCTCTGCAAGATGGTCCGTGCATTCTTGTGGCCCACAGCTACGGCGGAGCCGTAGTCACCGAAGCTGGCACTGATCCATCGGTTGTTGGGCTGGTGTACATCGCAGCCCACATGCCCGATGTAGGAGAGAAGGAGTCGGAAGATGGAAAGCGCTTCCCAAGTGACCTCACTAAGTCGGGTGCCATAAAAAATACGTCAGACGGATTCACGTACATCGATCCCGAGCAGTTTCACGAATTCTTCGCGGCCGACGTTCCCACGGACCAAGCCGCATTCATGGCGCGGTCGCAAGTGCTCAACTTCGCCGATAACTTCTCGGCGACCATCACCAATGCCGCGTGGCGCACGAAGCCAAGTTGGATGTTGGTGCCGGGAGCAGACCGAACCATCAACCCCGATCTCGAACGGTGGTATGCCACACGAGCCAACAGCCATAAGGTGGAAGTCGCAGGCGCCAGTCACTGTGTCTACATATCCCACCCGAAGGCGGTTGCAGCTCTGATCGAAGAAGCTACGACCCACTCTCGCTAGAAACTGCGCCACTGAGACAATCCAAAAAGGAAGAGGCAAGGAGTGAGCCGATGGCACAACAAACGTTAGATCAGGTGACGCGTTCATGGACAACGCGGCGGGACGAAAAGCGACGGCGCATGCAACAAATGCAGACCTGGATGAAAGGCCCGGTGCTACCGAATGCGAAGATTGTCGAGGCTCTCGAAATCCTGATCGTTAGTGGCGACAGGGTCGTGCTCGAGGGAGACAACCAGAAACAGGCAGATTTCCTTTCGCGCTCCCTGATAAAGGTCGATCCGGGAAAGGTTCATGACCTACACCTGATCATCTCGAGCATCAGCCGGCCAGAACATCTCACGCTGTTTGAATTGGGCATTGCGAAGAGAGTGGATTTCTCATACGCCGGCCCACAGAGCCTCCGGGTATCCCAACTATTGGAGGACGGCAAGCTCGACATCGGCGCCATTCACACCTACGTCGAATTGTATGCACGTCTGTTGGTGGATTTGATACCGAATGTGGTCCTGGTTTGCGCCGAACAAGCTGATGCGGAGGGCAATCTTTATACTGGACCGAACACGGAAGACACGCCCGTTATTGTGGAAGCGGCAGCATTCCACGACGCAATTGTCATCGTGCAGGTAAACCAGCTGGTTAACAAATTGCCGCGGGTCGACATTCCCTCTTCCTGGGTCGACGTCGTCGTCGAGGCCGATCGCCCATTCGCAATAGAACCGTTATTCACTCGCGACCCGCGCCACATCGATGAGTTGCAAATTCTGATCGCGATGATGGTGATTCGCGGCATTTATGAGCGCCATCAAGTTCACTCATTGAATCACGGGATTGGCTTCGATACTGCCGCCATCGAACTTTTACTGCCCACCTACGGCGAGTCACTGGGACTGCGGGGAAAGATCTGCGAACACTGGACGCTCAACCCGCACCCCACAATGATTCCTGCGATAGAAAGCGGATGGGTTAAAAGCATTCACTGTTTTGGTAGCGAAGTTGGAATGGATGAATACGTTGCGGCGCGCCCAGATATCTTTTTTCTGGGACGGGACGGCAGCCTCCGTTCGAACCGCGTCCTGTGCCAGCTTGCCGGGCAGTATGCCGTCGATGGATTTATTGGTTCGACGCTGCAGATGGACGCCGACGCAAACTCTTCGACCGTAACAACTGGGCGGCTCGCCGGCTTTGGCGGTGCGCCGAACATGGGACACGATCCGCATGGCCGTAGACACAGTTCACGCGCGTGGTTAGATCTGATTACAGAGAAGAAGCCGATTGTTCGCGGTCGAAAGATCGTTGTACAGACCGTAGAGACATTTCAAAAGGGTGACGTTCCCGCATTCGTTGAGACTCTCGACGCAGTGCAGGTTGCTAAGCAGGCGGGAATGCCAATCGCCCCGGTCATGATCTACGGCGACGATGTAAGCCATGTCGTAACCGAAGAGGGCATCGCTTATCTCTATAAGGCCGAAGGTCAGGAGGAACGCCGCCGCGCTCTCGCGGCAGTGGCAGGAGTCAGCCCCGTGGGTCGGAAGGCTGTCGCTTCTGAGACTGAAGCGCTGCGGAAGAAGGGAGTGGTCGCATACCCGGAAGATATCGGAGTTCGCCGCCTCGACGCGAAGCGTTCTCTTTTAGCCGCACGAAGTATGGAAGATCTCGTCGCTTGGTCCGGCGGACTGTATAACCCGCCAGCCCGATTCCGGAGCTGGTAATGAGGACAGACTTACCATCCGCCACAGTTCTAAAGACTTCCTGCACTGTTTCCACTGATCAGGCGCGGGCGATCCAGTTGGCGCGCCTTGCCCGCCAGGCGTTGATCGCAGAAGCGGAGCTAACCCCAAAACCCGGCCTGGTCGACCGTCGCGGTGCCGGCGCTCATAGCGATCTGTCGCTCGCAATCATGACGCGGTCTGCCCTGGCGATTGAACCATACCTCCGCGAGATGGCGCTCATCTCTGGCAGAAATTGCCCCAGCCAGCCGTTGCGGGAACGACTTGCGGTCATCGGACGCGAGGCGGAACACGCCATGCTCCAGACAACGAGCGGGAGCAACGCGCATAAGGGCGCAATTTGGATCTTGGGTCTGCTGACGTCCGCTGCAGCCATGCAAGATCAGGACGAAACGCCGGCCTCGACAATCGCGGAGGTCGCAAAGAAGATCGCGTCCTTTGGAGATCGCGCAACACCTCGGCTGGTCTCGCATGGTGACCTGGTCGCGAAGAGATATGGTGTCGCCGGTGCGCGCGGCGAAGCTCTCGCTGGCTTTCCCCATATCGTTGCGATCGGCTTGCCAATGCTTCATTCGAGGCGCGCCGGTGGCGCGACCGAGACGGTAGCTCGCCTCGACACTTTGCTCGGCATCATGTCCTGCCTGGACGATACATGCCTGCTCTACCGCGGAGGAGAAGAAGCGCTCGTCACCGCGAAGACCGGTGCTGCTGCTGTCGAGAGCGCCGGTGGCAGTGGAACTGCGCTCGGAAAGCAGCGATTGCAGCGCCTCGACCATCGGTTGCTGAAGCTGGGAGTTTCCCCGGGCGGGAGCGGAGATCTTATGGCGGCGACGCTGTTTCTTGATGCAGTTGAGCAAGGACACGACAAAGTGCAAGCGGACCGAAGCGGATTGGAGGAGATATATGGAGCAGATTGAGCTCAATTATCCGGCGAAACGAAAGATCCCCAAAAGAGCCCATGTGGGTGTGGTGGGTTCTGGGGACATGGAAGTCCTATTGGAACCTGGCGAGGACATGGTTGCTCATGTATTCATTCGCACGAGCGTCGACGGTTTTGGCGCCAGTTGGAAAGCAGTCTTGGACCGGTTTTTCGCGAAGTACGATGGGGCTGCCCGTATTCAGATCAACGACGCCGGGGAACGCCCGGCATCGCCCAATTGCGCCTGGAGCAAGCGGTGGAGGTAAGTGAACAATGACCAATAAAAGATATGGCGCAAACTTCATCTACCGACAGAGCTTTATTGAGCTCGACGCGCGGGAGCGGGCCACGGCACTGTTCGATGCGGGAACAGCACGCGAATTGCTTGGACCCTTCGACCGCGTGGAATCCCCTTGGCTTGCGATGCAAGGCGTGACACCCCAGGAAGACGACGGCTGTGTGGTGATGAAAGGAAAGATCGCGGGCCAAGCATCGGTGGTTGTTGCGCTCGAAGGTGCCTTTCAAGGCGGCAGCATGGGAGAGGTGTCCGGAGAGAAGATGACTGCCGCTCTCGATCTGGCCTATGCCGACAGCAAGAAAGGGACACCGACTAGCGCGGTGATTCTGCTCGAGACCGGTGGGGTGCGTCTTCAGGAAGCCAACCTCGGTCTGGCTGCAATCGCTGAGCTCATGGGCTCCGTTCTCCTACTGAGAAAACACGCACCGGTCATTTGTCTCACGGCCGGCACGGTCGGGTGTTTTGGGGGTATGTCGCTCGTGGCAGGCCTCGCAAGCTATGTTGTTATGACACGCGAAGCTCGACTGGGATTAAACGGCCCCGAGGTGATTGAACAGGAGAACGGTATCGATGAGTTTGACTCGAGCGACCACGCGCTGGTCTGGGCAATCGATGGCGGCGAGCAACGATACGCGACGGGCCTAGTTGATGCGCTCGTGGAAGACGACACGCCCCAAGTTGTAGAAGCGATCCGAAAATTCGTCGAAAAAGGTGCCCCGGCCGTGCACCGGAGCTCGCAGGTAGACCTCTATCGCAGTCGAATTGGAGCCCTTGATACGTCGCGACAGTGGGACCCCAAAGAGCTTCGCACACTGTGGACAGCGAAAAGCGCTACGGAGGGTAAACAATGAGCGAATTTACTGGCGTTCGAGGGACCGTGTGGTTCCGCGCGCTCACAGGGCAATCTTCACCTATGCCTGGTGATCCAAAGTCGGTCCTTACATCGGATGCACTGATCGGCAAGGAGCAAGGCCTATTCCTGTGCGTTGTTCCGGATCCCCATGGGCGATTCCCTTGTGCCCGGCATGGGGAAGTAGGACTGGAAGAGGCTTACACTCTCGCAACACGGATTCGCCAATTGATCGACGAGAGCAAAGACACGATCAAGCGGCCAATCGTCGCTATTGTGGACGCGAAAAGCCAGGCGTACGGCCGGCGCGAGGAGACCGCCGCCATCTTTCTTGCCGCTGCCGCCGCTGCAGACGCTTACGGCTCGGCGCGGCTCGCAGGTCATCCTGTAATTACATTGGTCGTTGGGCAAGCACTCTCCGGAGGCTTCCTCATACACGGTTACCAGGCCAATCGCATTCTGGCTTTCGATGACGGCGGCGTCATGATCCATGCGATGCACAAGGAAGCGGCGGCCCGGGTCACGCAACGCTCAGTGGCGGAACTCGAGAAGCTCGGGAAGAAGATCGTCCCCATGTCGTACGACATTCGGGATTACGCAAAGCTAGGTCTCCTCTACAAACTCCTTCACGTGGAGAACCCGGAGAAACCGTCCGTAGAGGATGTTCAGAAAGTAAAAGATGAATTGGTCGAAGCCATTGCAGATGCGCGCAGCGGGCCGCACGATCTTCGCAATCGACTCGAATCGAAGGGAGCACTCGAGATGAGGAAGGGTTCGCTGCTGGTTCGCAGCAAGCTCGAAGCACAGTGGGCGGAGAAGTAGTCTACGAGGATGATCGAGCTTCTGGCCAATTCGCTCGTGCCGATCTTTGTGGGATTGTCGTTTGGTTATGGGGCAGGCCTGCGCAAGGTAGTTGACAACAAGAACGTAAAGACCCTCATCAGTTTTCTCATGACCTTTGCCCTACCTTGTTATTTGTTCGTCACCATGGCAAGCACGCCGCGTCAGCTCTTGTGGGGCCAAGTCAAACCGGCCCTCGTCTTTGCGATAATGTATGTTGCTCTCTTTGTCGCGACGTACTATGTATCCCGGCATCTGGCGAAGGATACTAGCGCAAACAGTGCTGTGTTAGGGCTGACGCTTGGATTTCCAAATGCTGCTGCGGTGGGCATTCCTCTTCTCCTGGCCGTTTATGGCCCTCGGGCCTCCGTCACTGTTGCCGTTGCTCTCGCGGTTGGTGCAATTACGATCACCCCGATTACCCTTGCGATGCTGGAAAGCGGTGCGAGTGCCGACGGGACACTCTCTCACGCAGCTCGGATCCGTGCATCCCTGTGGAGCGCTCTCAAAAATCCAGTATTCTGGGCTCCTCTGCTTGGCGTTGTTATAGCGGGCGTCAACTTCCACGTGCCAGTTTATGTTGAGAAGGGCCTGATCATTCTCGGTGCGGCGACCGAAGGCACCGCATTGTTCGTGACCGGCCTAATTGTATCGGCGCAGCGTTTCACTCTGAACTGGAGCGTGGGATGGGCTGTCTTAGGCAAGAATGTGATCCAGCCCGCTCTCTGTCTTGCGGTGATGTTTCCACTGGCGATTCCTCTGGAACAGATCAGATTCGTGGTCTTGCTGACTGCCATTCCCTGCGGTTTCTTCGGCATTCTCTTCGGCGAAGTTTTTAACGCAACTCCGGAAGTGGCAAGCTCGAGTCTGATCGCGAGTACCGTCCTCGGTATCTTCACACTCGCGGGATGGATTGTTTTCCTCGACCACCTGCATTAGGACGCGTCATGTTTCACTGCGAGTCTCATTCTGTTCAAACACCTGATTTGTTGGAGATAGACGCGGACCAACTCATCGCTGCCCAGGCGGCTGCGCCCCAGTGGGTCAAGGAGAGTTTGCGAAAAAGTCCGTTTGTCGTCGTTCGTCGTGATCGAGCCACTGGAGAGCAGATTCCAGTCGGAGTTCGTGGCGCGGAAAGAAATCAGCGGTGGGCCACTTTCTGTCATTCGAAGTTCGTAAAAAGCATCCTCGCGCCGCCGCAACTCCTAAGGCGCACCGTTCCCATATCACGTGCAAATGTCATATCTGCTTTTCGCGCATTTACCATTCTGAAAGACCGGTGGAGGGACTTCAATCGTCCTTGGGGGCCGGGAGGCAGTGTTGGCTTCGAGCTTGCGACCAACACGCATGTGGTAAAACCGGAAAGCGATCTGGATGTTGTTCTCTATGCGGAAAGACGAATGACGGCAGAAGAGGCGAAGTCTCTTTGCGATCGCGCAATGGATCTTCCTGCAGTCGTTGATATTCGCGGGGAGACACCTGCATGCGGCTTCTCCCTCATCGAGTACGCACAAGCAGAGTTATCCAGCATTTTGCTGCGCACGCCCAGCGGACATTTGCTTGGCGACGATCCTTGGAGCGATGAACTCAAACTGTCCGATACGGCGCAATCCGTGGGCGAACGGTTCAACGCGTCATGAGCGTAGCTTTCCAATTTCCAGGACAAGGCTCACAAGTGCCGGGCATGCTACATAACCTCCCGGATCATCCCGCTGTCGCGCGAACACTCGATGAGGTCAGCGAAAGCTTGCACGCCGACGTTAGAGAACTTGACTCCGCAGAAGCCTTGCAGTCGACCGTCTCCGTCCAACTTGCGTTGTTAGCCTCCGGTGTCGCGGTGGCTCGTACTCTCTTTGAAGAAGGCGTCAATCCAGAGGCAGTCGCAGGCCTGTCTGTAGGAGCGTTTGCCGCCGCGGTAGCGGCCAACGTTCTGAATCTTGCCGATGGAGTTCGGCTCGTGAAGGAGCGTGGGGAGGGCATGGTGAAACTCTATCCCCAAGGGTACGGTCTCGCCGCCATCATCGGGTTGACGGAATCACAGGTATGCACGCTGGTCAGAAACGCATACACGGAACAAAATCCGGTATATGTGGGCAACATCAACGCTCCTCGGCAGATTGTCATCGCTGGTTCCAATGAAGGTATGAACAAGGTCTTGGACACAGCCCGAAAGAGCGGCGCCCGCAAGGCAGTGCGGCTCCATGTGTCCGAACCCTCCCATTGTCCTTTGCTCCAACCCGTGGCAGAAGCCCTAGAAAAGAGCTTACAGGCGATACATTTGCAAGAGCCGAAGATGGTCTACGCTGGCAACGTAACCGGAAGAGCGTTGCGGAGTGCGCAGACTATCTCGGAGGACTTAGCCTCCAACATTGCGCACGGTGTCCGCTGGTACGATGCAACAACTGTCCTGGAGGAATTGGGCTGCCGCTTGTTTCTTGAGATGCCACCGGGACATGTTTTAAGTGAACTTGCTGAAGAGAACCTCTCCGGTGTCAATTCGGTTCCAGTTGCCCCGGCGGTGCTGCCCAGGATCTTGCGTCTGGCCCAGCAGGAGGAAGCCAAAACGTGAGAAAGCGTTTATTGGCCGTGGGAAATACGAAGGTTCGTTCGGACGTGCCAGTGGCTAGCCCGCGGGTGAATAAAGCCTCGCTTTATTTTCGCGAGAGCGGCCACCATCACCAGCACCTCGTCCGGCGCACGATGACCCTGGAGCCTATCCGGACCGCCGTGGTTCATCCGATTGATACGGATTCCTTGCTTGGTGCAATCGAGGCTGCCAAAGCAAATCTCATCATTCCCGTGCTGGTCGGACCCGCCTCCAAGATCCGAGCCGCAGCGAATCAGGCCAAGATAGAAATCTCCGCTTATGAACTCGTGCCAACGGAGCACAGCTACGCTGCGGCCGCTCAAGCGGTTGAACTCGCTTGCGACCACAGGGTTGAGGCGCTGATGAAGGGCAGCCTCCATACCGACGAATTCATGGGTGCGATCGTTCACGAGGAAAAGCTCCGTACGGCTCGACGCATTAGCCATGTCTTCGTGATCGACGCGCCGTGCTATCCAAGGCTGCTCTTCGTCACCGACGCGGCAATAAACATCTACCCGACTGTCGAAGAAAAGGTCGACATCGTCCAGAACGCGATCGGGCTTGCGCACATTCTAAGCCTGGACTGCCCGAAGGTTGCGATCCTGTCCGCGGTGGAAACGGTGTCGCCAAAGATCAAGTCCACGGTCGACGCAGCGGTGCTCTGCAAGATGGCCGACCGAGGTCAAATCACCGGCGGCATTCTCGATGGCCCGCTCGCCTTCGACAATGCGGTGTCCGCGAATGCCGCAAAGGTCAAAGGCATCGTTTCTCCCGTTGCAGGCCGAGCGGACATCTTCGTCGTGCCCGATCTCGAGGCGGGGAATATGCTGGCGAAGCAACTTGAATACTTGGCGGGCGCGCAGATGGCGGGCATCGCGCTCGGGGCGCGGGTGCCAATCGTCCTAACCAGCCGCGCTGACAGCACGCCAGCAAGACTGGCGTCCTGCGCGATCGCTCTTCTGCTCGCGCGCAACGCGAACGGGTAAATCCAAGGAGGAACCTTTCCTCGGTGTGTTTCTCCTCGACGCCACTGACGATTACAACGTTCGATTTGATTTTTCCGTTCGGATGGAACGCCGCTTTGCAGTAGCGCCAGCCAGAATTGGTCTTGCAATATTTGTAGATCGAGAAGGTGCCGGCCATAAGAATTCCTCTGTTTCTAAATACTGTCCTTGAGGAAGTCTTAGGAAGTGTCTTAGGAAGGATCCCAACCTACTGAAAACAAAGAACTGGCGGAGAGGGGGGATTCGAACCCTCGAATCCTGAAGGGCACCTTTCGATTGGGTCGGGAGAATTCCGAGCGCTTTTCCGCGATCTCAGGTCTGACCGCCGAATTAGGCCCCGACGGAAGGTCTCCCAACGCCGCAATTGGGCCGGAAAGTCGGGGTTTCTCCGACAATCTCCGGAACAGAGACGGAAGCTGAGACTGACTGGCGGAGGAGGAGGGATTCGAACCCCCGAGACCCTTTCGGGTCTAACGGTTTTCAAGACCGCCGGTTTCAACCGCTCACCCACTCCTCCGTTTCCAATTATAGCTGGCAACAGCGCTTAAATGATGCCCCTTGGCCGCAATTTTGAGCTGGCTTATCCAGCCTCGTAACAGATAGAAATATCATCCGATCCTCACAAATCGCCGTAAACTTATAAGGGTAACGTTCTTCGCCAGACGATATATGCTGATTCGCCGATCACCAGATCTCACCTACGCCGACATCACTCCCAAGTCTGTGTACCTGAATCGCCGCAAGTTTCTCCAGGGGATTGGAATCGCAGGCGTTGCCGGTCTCGCGGGGACGCGTTTGATGGATTTGATTTCGCCTTCGCGCGACGTCTATGCGGGAACCAAACTGGCCACCGTCAAGGGTCCTTTCAGTACGGATGAAAAGATCACTCCATTCAATGACGTAACGCACTACAACAATTTCTACGAATTCGGCACCGACAAGTCCGACCCCGCGAAAAATGCACAAAATTTCAAAACCTC
>Ga0210393_10004653_pt1 | contig 10833 bp, 8 predicted proteins | sample IncBWC27OmetaG_FD_160068 | JGI IMG/M metagenome (GOLD analysis project Ga0210393, IMG submission 160068) | Forest soil microbial communities from Barre Woods Harvard Forest LTER site, Petersham, Massachusetts, United States - Inc-BW-C-27-O ...
GGGAAGCGATGGTGTCGGCGAGCTTGCCGTAGTCGTCGATCTGATTGACCGCGGTCACGACCTCGGGCGAGATCTTCTTGTTGAGCTTCACGTAGCTCTCAAACTCGGACACAACCGAGCGCGACAGCGCCTCCGCCTCGATCTTCTCGATCGGCTCATCGGCGATCGCCAGGGCCTCAGCTTGGAAAAACCCGTCGCCAGACACGAATCGGGTCACCTGGGCGCGCGTCGAGCCTTCGACGAGCACTTTAACCGTGCCATCGGGCAGTTTGAGCAACTGCAGAACGCTGGCTAGCGTACCGGCGGAGAAAATGGCGTCGGGCGCCGGATCGTCGTCGGCGGCGTTCTTCTGGGTCGCAAGCAGGATCGGCTTGTCGGACTTCATCACCTCTTCAAGCGCACGAATCGACTTCTCGCGCCCGACGAACAGTGGAACGATCATATGCGGGAACACGACGATGTCGCGCAATGGGAGGACGGGATAGACGTCGAGCGTCCCGGGGACGATGGACTTATGTTGGTTGGTCATGGCCATCCTGAACTTCGCGAGCCGACGTGTCCGTCCGCTCCGCATTTTCTTCGTTTACAGATCTTCGACGAAACCCCGGCCCGAAAGAACGAACACGAACCAAATTCCGCGGAAAGTCGCCAATTTCACGCACTGAACTTCCGTGCCTGAACAGCATGGGGAATCAATGATCCATGCCAAAACATGGGCTCGCGCCGCACGACTTTCAAGCGGCGCGCAAATCCGGAGGCGTTATCAGCTCGCGCGCTCGGCGCGCTCAGCATAGATATAGAGCGGGCGAGCCTTGCCTTCGACGACCTCAGGACCGATGACGACTTGTTCAACGCCATCGAGGCCCGGCAATTCAAACATTGTGTCAAGCAAGATGCCTTCCATGATCGAACGGAGGCCGCGGGCGCCTGTGCGCCGCTCGATCGCCTTCTTGGCGACGACTCCTAGCGCCTCTTCCTGAATCGTTAGGTCGGTGTTCTCCATCTCGAACAGACGCTGATATTGTTTGACGAGCGCGTTCTTTGGTTCCGTCAAGATCTTCTTCAGGGCGTCCTCGTCGAGATCCTCAAGGGTCGCGATGACGGGCAGACGGCCGACGAATTCGGGAATGAGGCCGAATTTCAGCAGATCTTCCGGCTCGACCTCGCGGAACACCTCGCCTGTGCGTCGGTCGTCAGGCGACTGAACTTTGGCAGAAAAGCCGATCGAGGTGCCCTTGCCGCGCGCCGAAATGATTCGTTCGAGGCCGGAAAAAGCCCCACCGCAAATGAACAGGATATTGGTCGTGTCAACCTGCAAAAATTCCTGCTGGGGATGTTTGCGTCCGCCCTGCGGGGGGACGCTCGCAATCGTACCTTCCATGATCTTGAGTAGCGCCTGCTGCACGCCCTCGCCCGATACATCGCGGGTAATCGACGGATTGTCAGACTTGCGGCTGATCTTGTCGATCTCGTCGATGTAAACGATGCCGCGCTGCGCCCGCTCGACGTTATAGTCGGAAGCCTGCAACAATTTCAGAATGATGTTCTCGACGTCCTCGCCGACATAACCGGCTTCGGTCAGAGTCGTAGCGTCGGCCATCGTGAACGGCACATCGAGGATGCGCGCAAGCGTCTGAGCGAGCAGCGTCTTGCCGGAACCTGTTGGGCCTATCAGCAGAATATTTGATTTCGCCAGCTCGACGTCGCCATGCTTGGTGGCGTGATTAAGGCGCTTATAGTGATTATGGACCGCAACCGATAGCACCCGCTTGGCTTGGGGCTGGCCGATCACATAATCGTCGAGAACCTTGCATATTTCTCGAGGGGTCGGGATGCCGTCCTTGCTTTTGACAAGCGCGGTCTTGCTCTCCTCGCGAATAATGTCCATGCACAATTCGACACATTCATCGCAGATGAACACGGTGGGCCCGGCGATGAGCTTGCGCACTTCATGCTGGCTTTTGCCGCAGAAAGAGCAATAGAGCGTATTTTTGGCGTCGCCTTCGGCCTTGGCCATCGCTTTTTCTCCATTTAGGCCGCTTCCGCCGAAGCGAGTCGTCAAACGCCTGACCGAGCAACCTAACCAAACCACCCTAACGAAACGTAGCCTTCGGCCCTGCCTCGCGCTTCCCTTCCGTCCGGCACCATTGGCTCAGATCGGGATTTGACAAGCAACCACCAAATTGTACGCAAAATCAAGACCACGCCGCAAAATTCGTGGCGGCCGACCGTCGAAGCCAGAAAAAAACGGCGGTTCGACTGCCCCGTGGCTATGCCTTCGCGTCTTCCAACTCGACCGTGCGTTTGACCGTCACCTCATCCACGATTCCAAAGGCCTTCGCCTCGTCCGCCGACATGAAATGATCCCGATCCAGCGTTCTTTCAATGGCTTCGTAGGACTGACCGGTGTGATGTACGTAGATCTCATTGAGTCTTCGCTTGACCTTGAGAATATCCTCGGCGTGCCGCTGGATATCAGAAGCCTGCCCCTGGAAGCCGCCAGACGGCTGGTGGACCATGATGCGGGAATTGGGCAAAGCAAACCGTGAGCCCTTCTCGCCCGCGGCGAGCAGAAGCGAACCCATCGACGCCGCCTGTCCAATGCACATCGTCGTCACTTTGGGACGAATAAACTGCATCGTGTCGTAGATCGAGAGGCCCGCGGTGACAACCCCCCCTGGGGAATTGACGTAAAGAGCAATTTCCTTCTTCGGATTATCAGCCTCGAGAAAAAGGAGTTGAGCGACTATCAGCGAAGCTGATAGGTCGTCGACTGGACCGACCATGAAAATGATGCGTTCGCGCAACAGCCGCGAGAAAATATCGAACGAACGCTCGCCCCGCGCCGACTGCTCGATAACAATCGGCACAAGATTATTGGTATAATAGTCGACGAGATCGCGCATTAGAGTCCTTCTTTAACCGGAAACAACCGTCGGCCGGCAGTCGGCGCGAACTCAACATAGGCGCCCAAGGCCGTCCGGAAAAGAGGAGGCCGGTCCTAGCTGGGCACGAGCCGCGCTCATTCAATCCTGCGGCACGCTCGACAGCTCATCATCCACCGGCTTGAGGAGCTCTTCCCTGGTTACCTTCAGCTCTTCGACCTTGGCGAGGCCTAAGATATGGTCGACAACCTTCTCTTCGTAAATCGGAGCCCGTAACTCCGCCAACGCTTGGCTGTTGTTGCGGTAGAAATCCCAGACTTGCTTTTCCTGGCCTGGGAACGACCGGGCTCGGGCAACCAGGGCCTGGGTCATCTCCTCGTCCGCAACTTTTACCTCCGCCCTCGTCCCGACTTCGGCCAGCAGAAGCCCTAGGCGCACCCGCCTTTCGGCGATCTTACGATAGTCGGCCTGCGCCGCCTCTTCCGTCGTGTTCTCATCGGCGAAAGTACGCCCCGAGGCCTGCTGCTCGCGAGCGACTTGCTCCCAAATAGAATTGAACTCTTGATTGACCAGCCCTTCCGGCAACTCGAACGAATAAAGTTTGTCGAGCTTATCGAGGAGCTGGCGCTTAACCCTATCGCGCGAAACGCGCGCGTACTCGGCAGCGATCCGATCGCGAATCGTCTCCTTGAGTTTGTCGAAATTCTCCGACCCCATGCTCTTGGCGAATTCATCATCGAGGGGGAACGGATCGCGCGTGGCGACGGCCTTCACCGTCGCGTCGAAGTCGGCGGTCTTCCCCGCTAGCGGGCGCACGGCGTACGCCTCAGGGAAAGTCGCCCGAACCGTGCGTTTGTCGCCCACGGCGACACCTATGAGCTGGTCCTCAAACCCAGGCAGAAACGTGTTCGAGCCGAGCGCTACCTGGATATCCCGCCCTTCGCCACCTTCGAAGGGCACACCCTCAATCGTCCCGTCGAAATCGATTGTGACGCGGTCGTGGATTTCGGCCCTCGCGCCGGCAGGCTTCTCGCTGTAGGAACGGCGCTCTTCAGCCAGACGATCGAGCGCGGTCTCGACGTCTGACGGCTCGACATCGGCAGTCAAACGCTCGAGTGAGATTTGCGAGAAATCGCCAATCTCGAACACCGGCAGCACCTCGAGCGCGACCTTGAAGTTAAGGTCGCCGCGGGCCTCCAGCGCGGCGTCGATGGCCGCCTGATCGTTCGGAAGCTCGACCTTTGGCTCGCGGGCGAGACGCAGGTGGTTGTCGTCGATGATCTTCTTGTTCGCGCTTGCGATCGCTTCCTGCATCACGTCGGCCATCACCGACTTGCCGTAAACCTTACGCAAATGCTCCATCGGCACCTTGCCGGGTCGGAATCCATTGATGCGCACCTTCGCCTTCAGGTCCGCCAACTGCCCATTGAGCTTGGCGGCCAGGTCGCTCGCCGGCAACGAAATGTCGTACTCCCGCTTAAGTCCCTGGCTAAGCGTCTCGGTCACCTGCATCTGCATTCCGCCTTGTGGTCATCGCGGCAGACAACCGCGACTGGCCGATACTTGCCGATCGACCGATCGTCAATTGTCACGGGCGCATTCGCGGTCGCGAAGGAAATGGTGCGGGCGGAGGGACTCGAACCCCCACGACTTTCGCCACCGGAACCTAAATCCGGCGCGTCTACCAGTTCCGCCACGCCCGCCGCGAGCGCCGGCTTGACGAGGCCGATTTGCTTTCGGCGCTCTATATCAGCTTGTCCGCCCTGCGCCATAAAAAAATACGGACCTGACGCGCCCGTCGGCTCATTTGCGCACAACAGCGGCGATCGCGATGGTGAAGAGGCCCGCCGCGAGCAGAATGCGGGTTGCGCGGTCGGCGCGCTCCGCTAAGAAGGCTGGCGCGAACAGAAAACGCCCCTAACGCGACGAAAATCGCGGCGAAACCTAGGGATATGGCAACCTTACGCATGGATAGGCCCTTTTCGCCGCAAGCCACTCGTCAGCATTTTCGGCGCCGCGCGCAATGCGCCAAAATGGGACAAATGGCGTGACTCCAACCCGGCGCATCGTTCTGAGCGGCTGCCTTTCAGCCGCCGTATGGCGCCTCGGCGCTCACGCGCGAGCTGACGCGCCTGCTCCGGCGGCGCAGGGCATTCTCGACTTCGAAGCGGCGCCGGCGAGGCTTCAAGTCGCCCCGGCTCCGGCCGAACCGGCGCCGACCTGCGCCTATGCCGGCGCGATTCCGGGCCCGATCATCAGGCTCAGGCAAGGCGAGGAGTTGAGGCTGAAGTTCGCCAACAAGCTGGCTGAGCCGACGACGCTGAGCTTTCCGGGCTTACGCGCGGCGAACGCGGCGGCCGGAATAGGAGGCCTCACCCAAGAAAGGCTCGAGCCTGGCGCGCGCGCCGAAATCCGCTTTTTCCCCCCGGATTCCGGCTTCAATCTCTATCTGCCCCGCGCCGGCTCGACTGACGCCTCCCAGCAAGGGCGTGGGCTATTCGGCCCGATTATCATTGACGAGCCGAAGATGCCCGATGTCGAACTCGATGCCGCGGTGGTGCTGTCCGAGTGGAACCTCGACGCAAGCGGCCGGATCAAGAACGATTTCGCCGATCCTGCCATCGGCCGGGGAAGCGGGCGAAAAGGCGACGTCGTTTTCGCGAACAACGGGGCCGCGCCGTTGAAGCTGAAGGCTCGATCGGGCGCCCGTGTCAGGCTGCGTCTCGGCAGCGCCGCGACCGCGCGTCTGGCGACCGTCGCGATAAGCGGCGCAAAGATCCACATCGTGGCCGTCGACGGCCAGCCGGGCGAGCCATTCGAACCCCTCAATAATCAGTTTCCTATGGGTCCTGGCGCCCGGTTCGAACTGATGTTCGATATGCCGCTCAACCCCGGCGCCAATGTCCGTCTCGACCTGCGCGGCGACGTTGGCGCGGCCGACCAACCATTCATTGCGATCGTGTCCGAGGGCGAGCCGATGGACGTGCGCGCCGAACCGCCGCGGCTCGCCGCCAATCCTCGGCTGCCGGCGGAAATCGCCCTTGAATCCGCGAGGCGTTGCGATTTTGCCATCAGCGGTGGCGGCCCAGCGCCGTTTGCGATCAACCGCGCAACATTCGTCGAGTGGGCGCCGAAGCCCGCATATGTGATCCCGCGGGGTCAGCCCGCGGTGTTTGCGCTCGCCAACAAAACGGCGGTCGTTCAGGCAATGCGGCTCTGGGGCCACGTCGCGCGGCTCCTTCACTCGATGGACGACGGCTGGGAGCCCTATTGGCGCGACACCATCCTCATCCAGCCCGGCCGCAGCGCCCATGTCGCGTTCGTCGCCGACAACCCGGGCAAATGGCCGCTCGAATCGGCTATCCCCGAACACCGCGCGGCTGGAGTGGGAACCTGGTTTCAGGTGGTGTGAGGCGCCCGACCCTGCGCGAGACGCTGAGAGCAAAACTCGCGGGGCTAAGCCGCTTCAAGAGACCGCCCGGTAACGACGGATTAGCAGATAGACGACGCCCGCCGCGAGCAGGCAAAGAATGGTCGCGTAGACCGTTCCGTAATCCGAGTCGGCGAACGGCAGCGCTTTCGTATTCATGCCGAAGTAACCCGTCACGAAGGCGGGAGGCAACAGCACGGTCGTGACGACCGTGAGCGCGAAGAGGTTGCGATTGGTCGCGGTCGCGAGTTGGGCCGCCATCTCCTCTTGCAGCAGCCGCGCGCGCTCAGCCTGCAGATGAAGGTCCGCATGGAAAGCATCGACCCCCTGCCGCGCCCTGGAGGCCCAGGTCGCGATACGCCTGAAGGACGCTCTCGGCGCGGTTGAGTTCGAGTTGCCTCAGGACGCTGTGAGCGGCCTGAACCAGTCGCTCCTGGCGAGAAATGCCTCTTCGCAACTGCAGAAGCGCCGCGCTTTCGTCCTTGAAGGCGTCCGACAAAACGCGGTCTTCGATCTGATCCAGCTGTCCGGCGATCTCTTGCGTGGCCTCGCCGATCGAATCTGCGGCGGCCACGAGAAGGCTCTCAAACAGCGCCGCGCTATCCTCAAAGGTAGCGCCCTTCTCCGCCTGGTCTTTAACCGCCATCGCGGAGCGCGCCGCGTGGTGGCGCGCCGTCAGGAGAAACTGCGGCCATAACGCGAAACGCAGATCGGTTGCCTCCATCCCCGCCGTTTGGTCTTCGTGGCGGACGTCGTGGAGCGTTCCCCACAAGGCTTCCCCACCCCAGTGCAGGCTCGGATGGCGATCCTTGGATAAAAACACCTCACGGGCCTCAGGGGGAAGCACGTCCTGCGCGCCAATCCAATCGCGCGTGCGGACGTTCCCGAGGATCAGATGCACCCATACGAACCGGCGCCCTCGGGTGAGATCAAAAGAGGAATTGCCTTCGAGCAGACGCCCCCGCCCGTTCTCGTCGAACTCGAACGCCCACGCGACGCCCGGTCCGAGGTCCGCCAAATCGATTCTTGCCGGTTGTGCGGTCATTTTCCCTCCAACTGGGAGCCTTATCCCGCGCGAATGAAGGCAGCGTGTCAGACGATTTTTGGAAAACCCCCGCGGCCAGCCGGCCGGTGGGCAACGCGCCTCACAGCCACTTCTTCCACCGGAAGAACAGATAGGGGCCGACCGCGACCAGCACCATCAGAACGAGCGCCGCCGGGTAACCCCACGACCAGTCGAGCTCCGGCATAATCTTGAAATTCATCCCGTAGATGGAGGCGATCATCGTCGGCGGCATAAAGATGACCGCCAGCACAGAGAACAGCTTGATAATGTCGTTCTGCGCGAGGTTGATGAAGCCGAGGGTCGCGTCGAGCAGGAATTGCACCTTCTGCGCCTTGAAGGTTGCGTCCTGCTCGAGCGACTGGAGGTCGCGCAAAGCGGACTTCGTCGCCTCGCGCACTGGCTTTGGCGCGTCCGCGGAGCGCCCTTCAGACATCAGGAACAGCACGAGCCGCTCGAGCTCGACCAGGCTTTCGCGCAGGTTCGAGATCTTCTCGTCCTCGCGGCCGAGCGCGCCGAGGGTCGCGGAATAGATCTTGCTGCGTGCGCTTTGGTCGCCCTTGGCTCGAAATACCTGGCTCGCGATTGAATCGAGCTCGACGCCGACCTTGTTCAGCGCCCGGGCGGAGCGATCGACAATGGCGTTGATAAGACCGACCGCCACCGCGTCGGGGTGCAGCACCTGCGTCGGGATTTTGCCCAACCTCTGACCGAAGAGCTCAAAGGCTTCGCCGGGATCGTAGCGTACAGTGACAAGCGCTTTCGGGCCGAGGAGGAAGGTGACGTCAGCGACGTCTGGCGTACCTTCGGCTTCGCTGACAACGCAGGCGTGCAGGTAGCGCACGCCATTTTCGGCATAGTAGGATTCGGAGGGCTGAGCGAAGTCGGGATCGGAGCGCGACGGCACTTTGGCGCCAAGATAGCGCTCCACCTTCTGGTCCTCATCGACGGTCGGCTCGACCATATCGATCCAGATCGCGCCAGGCGGAATCGGCTCCGCGGGATCGAGAATCTTCCGCTCGAGCCTGACGCTCGACGCCGCCTCCGCGCCGGGGTCGGTTTTGACGGCATAGTGGACAATCAGCACAGTTCGCCCTCTGCTTCAGCCAAAGCGCTCAGGAGGAATTATATGAATTCTCATCGGTTTGCCTGTGGCAAGCCGAAGCAATGAGTGGGCCGGTGGGGACTTGAGACGGCGGGCGCGCATTTCTGCGCGCGCTTGAGTGCTTTCAAGGTGTTAAGTCTCTTTTTCTGCAACTCGGTCGAACCTAGCCTGGGCCCGTCGGGCGCCCGAGATTTCCAGGTCTGCTGAGATTTTCGGCAAGGAGTGCGAAATTCAGGTGACGCTGCAAAGATTCCGGAAAAACTACGTTGTTTCAGATATTTATATCTCTGTCTCGCCAAGCTGCATTATTAATTTTATGCAAGGTGCTGTTATCACTTTTGCTGTTAAAAAATCATGGACCGCCTCGATCAATCCGAGCGGCGTTGGCAATCCCTGACGTCGCCATTCGTCCACACAACATACTGATAATATTTAGATTCTTGGAATGTCAGGCCAGTTCTAGAACAAAATAGGAACAAAAACTTGCGCTTTGACGCCGGTGGCGGCATAGTAGGGCAAGTTCGAGAGGCGCGCCTGGAACGGACCGCTCTCCTTCTCCCCCAATTTATCCGCCAGCAGGCACGTCGTTCATGGCGCTCGCCGGAACCGTCGCGTCATTCGCCTGCGCGGGCTTTCTCCATCCGTCTCTGAAGGCGCCCATGACCCATACGAGCCCGCCGACCCGATCGAAACGCGCGAGGGTGACCCGCGCCCAGCGGGTTCTCGCCTCGCTCATCGCCGGCGCCGGGGTCGACGAAATCGGCGCGGCCGAACGGCTGACCCGGAAGCGAACCGAGAGCATCCTCCGTCAAGAGTTGCGCAACCGCTGGATTGCGCCGGCCGACGACTTCGCCAAGCTGCAGATCGCGAGGCTCGAGCAGATGATCCTCAAGCTCCTCGACCGGCTTCAGGACGGCGACCTCAAGGCGATCGACCGCGCGCTGAAAATCGTCGACCGGCTTGACCGCTATCACGGATTCACGAAGGCGAAGCGCATCCCTGAGCCGTACGGCGAAGAGGACCGCGCTCGACTTCTGAAGAAAGTCAATGAGATCGCAGACCGGCTCCAGCCGGAACTACCAGCTGAATGACCAGCGAACCGGCGCAACCTGCCCGAGATCGGCGCACTGGGCGTGCGCGCCCTGGTCTCGTTCCGGGCGACCGGATCAAGCGCGCCTCCGATTTTCTGAACCTCGAACTCGACACGCGCGTGCGCATGTTCGAGGAGATGACGCCGCGCGAATGCGCGCAATTGTTTCATGACTGGGCGTTCTGGGCTCGCCCCGACCAGGCTCCGCCGGACGGCGACTGGATCATCTGGCTCATCCTCGCCGGGCGCGGCGCCGGCAAGACGAGGGCTGGCGCGGAGGCGGTGCGCACTTGGGTGCAGACCTACCCGATCGTAAACCTGATCGGCGCCACCATCGCCGACGCCCGCGACATCATGGTGAGAGGCGAATCCGGCATTCTCGCCTGCTGCCGGCGCGACGAGCGCCCCCGCTTTCTCGCCGCCGACCTTCGGCTGGAATGGCCAAACGGCGCGGTGAGCGCGCTGTTCTCAGCCGAAGAGCCAGACCGGCTCCGGGGCAAGCAGCACATGAAATTGTGGTGCGACGAACTCGCCGCCTGGCGCCAGCCTGACGCCTTCGATCAGGCGATGCTGGGCTTGAGGCTCGGAGACAAGCCACAGGCTGTCATCACGACAACACCGCGCCCAACCAAGATCATCAAAACTCTGTCCGCGGGCAAGGACACAATCGTAACCCGCGGCTCGACCTTCGACAATAAGGCCCATCTGGCGCGAGCGTTCTTCGAACGCATCACCGCGCGTTACAAGGGCCGCGCCATCGGGCGCCAGGAGCTTTTCGCCGAAATCGTCGAGGAGACGCCGGGGGCTCTGTGGTCGCGGGCGCTACTCGAGCGTCAACGCGTTGCGCCGGAAGCCGCGCCGAAGGAATTCGCCGAGATTGTGGTCGCGGTCGACCCGCCGGCGCGCTCGGGATCCAAATCCGACGAATGCGGGCTCATCGTCGCGGCGAAAGCGCAGAGCGGGCTCTTTTATGTGCTCGCCGATCTCACCAGCCAGGGCGAGACGCCGGGCGCGTGGGGCGCGCGGGTCGGCGCCGCCTTTCGCGGCTTCAAAGCCAATCGTGTGGTCGCCGAGATCAACAACGGCGGCGACATGGTCACCGAGGTGCTGCGCCAGAGCGAGCCCAACCTGCCGGTGCGCGCGGTTCACGCAACGCGGGGCAAATTCCTGCGCGCCGAGCCCATCGCGGCGGCCTACGAGCGCGGGCTTGTCTTCCACGCCGGGACGTTCATGAAGCTCGAGGACCAGCTCTGCGCGCTG
>Ga0210393_10004654_pt1 | contig 10833 bp, 12 predicted proteins | sample IncBWC27OmetaG_FD_160068 | JGI IMG/M metagenome (GOLD analysis project Ga0210393, IMG submission 160068) | Forest soil microbial communities from Barre Woods Harvard Forest LTER site, Petersham, Massachusetts, United States - Inc-BW-C-27-O ...
AGAAAAGGACTCAACGTGCGTCAAGCTGCTTACGCAAACAGGAAATATGCATCTCACAGGAGGGTGGGCCTCCCAACCGATATTCTTGCTTCCCTTGCTATAGAAGACACCCTGAAATCTTCATAAATACTTATATTTCGCATTAAAGTACTTGTACAGTGATTTAGAGCGTGGGAAACCAAGTATTTCATATTTTGTTTCAAATTTGGGTTCAAAACACGGGCGCCAAATAAAAAATAAAAAAAGTAACGAATAAGTTTTATTCTACTTCTCGATGCGATTAGAATGCGCCCTTTTTCATGGCAAACGGGCATGTTTTGAGGGAGGAGTAGCCGGAACAAATTCTGGTGGCTGAGAGGTTGGAAAAGTCCGCCTTACACTATAGTACAAGGGAATAAGTTGCAAAGGACTCGAATTAGAGTAGGCTTTACAAGCCTACTGGGGAGACGGACAAGAGGATCAAGCTGAGGTCCTATAAGGCGACCTCAGCCCCTACTTATATACTCGTAGGTAAGGGCAGTACTGAGTAACTAGAGACGAGTTAAGACAAGTCATAATACTACTAACAATAAGGCCATAGTCTGCAGTAAAGCAGAACTGGAGTCAGTAGGTATGAGTCAGAGGGGCCAAAGCGTATGGAGGAGTCATAAGGAGTCAGTCCAACCAGGGACTATGAGTCATAACCGTTGGTCCTAAGGACCCAGTGCGTGAGACTATTACGAGGTGTTAGCAGAAGGATACTCAAGGTTGAGCCTGTCCAAGGCCCTGCACAGGTACATCTCTCTCCCCAGCACGTTTGACCAGTTGGCCCAGTTAGTGCCCGGGGCAGGCAGTGACACAGACCCTGGCAGCCACGCAGGCCACCCAATCTGCTAAATCGACAGCAGCTCAATCTACAGCAGTGATTGAGGCCACTCGCTCAGCTAAGTACAGCTTGACAGCTGCGATCGCGGCAACGCAGGGTAATAACCCTTTACCAAATCCGGATATCATTGCCCAGAATCACAAGTTATAGATGGAGACCGCTAAACAAATGGGCATCACCAAGAAGTCATCTAAATGCCCACATCCTGCCGAGGACAGTGGGCCCACAGCATGGAGCATTGGCATTGTCAAGGGCAAGCGCCGTTGTATTCACAATGACCCATACGCCGGAGGAGAGCGATCGAGGAAGTGCACGAGACCCAATGCCCCCTCCCCTGCAAATGTGCCCCCCCCAACTGTCAAGTCCACCCCCAGGATCACACTTCTGGGTCCCGTGGTCCCTGTGCAAGCACGCATGACTGTTCCTCCTTCTGCCTCTGCTCCTGGGATCGCACCTCCGGGCGATGCAATCCCTATGCCAGTGGATGCGTTTGCGCATCCCCCCACCCATGCTCCTGGGATCGTGCCTCCAGGCCCTGAATTTGCCATGCTTTTGCAAGCACTTGCCTTCTACAGGGCGGCGCCCCCAGTCTAGTTTACCTCGTCCACATAATTCTCAATTACATAACTGTTGATAGATCTGCATTGTTCTTTCTTATTGACATAATAAATGACTTCTCTACTTATCAACATGAATTTGTCATGAAGTTAAATTGCTGAGTACGAAAAACATATAGAGTTCACAGTATGTGCCATTTGCAGCCAAACTGGTGGGTTTTCCTAGCACGTGAGGCTTACACATCCGCATGTGGAAAGTATGCAACTCATGCTGGCGCATGTGTTGATAGGCGATCAAGATAGTAAGTGAAGTGAGAAACCCAGGGTTGATAATTAAATATGTTTTGATTAAAAAAGATGTCATGGGCCAACCAAACCTCTCCAGTTGTGAGTCACAATCGCATCGTGTCCTTGGTCATGTCACTCATGTCTCGTGCCGCATCGCTCTCTCCAAGAGTTGCGTACTTTCCACGTACCGATGATGTAAGCCTCACGTGCTATGAAACCCACCTGTTTGGCTGCACAACGGCACATACTGTGAACTCTAAGTTCTTTTCATACTCAGCATACTCAGCATTTTAACTTCATGACAAATTCATGTTGATAAGTCATTTATTAAGAACAATACAGATCTGTAAAGTTATGTAATTGGTTGGGAAATTATGTGGATGTGGTAAACTTGAACAGGGACACCACAGCATAGAAAGTGAGTGCTTGCAAAAGTGGGGGGATTGCGGGGCCCGGAGGCATAATCCCAGGAGCACAGGTAGGGGGTGGCACAAACGCAAGGGCTTGCACAGGGATTGCAACACCTGGAGGCACAATTTTATATTAAGGCTAAAGTAATTGCTACAATAATCCCTACAGGATCCCAAGGATGCAGTTGCGGTCATGGTCACAGTGCCACGTTTGGTGTTGCAGTTGCCATCACACTGAGCGTGGTGTAACAGGTGCTATCGTCGTGCCACATTGGTGTTGTGGTTGCTGTCGTCGTGCCATGCATGGTGTCACGGGTGCTGTTGTCATGCCACGGTGGTGTTACGGTCGTGGTCATTGTGCTGCATGTGGTATCACAGTCATGGTCATCATTTTTGCACCGCATGTGGTGTTGCGGTCGCGGTCGTTGGGCTACATGGGTGCCGCGGTCACTGTTTTCACACTGCGTGTGGTGTCGCCACCGCAGTCATGGCATTGTGTGTGGGTCGCGGTCACCATCTTCATGCTGTGTGTTGGTCGCGGTCGCCATCTTCGCGCCGTGTGTTGGTTGCCGTCACCATCTTTGCACTGTGTGTGGGTCACCGTCGCCGTCTTTGCACCATGTGTAGTGTCGTGGCTGCAGTTGTTGTGCTGCGTGTGGGTCATGGTCACTGTCTTTGCGCCATGTGGGTGTCACAGTCACTGTCTTTGTGCCACATGTGGTGTCATGGCCGTGGTCGTTGCACCGCATGTGGTGTCGGGGCCGGGGTCGTTGTGCCACGTGTGGTGTCACCACCATGGTCATTGCATCGTGTGTGGGTCCCGGTCACCATCTTTGCACTGCATATGGGTCACGGTCACGGTCTTTGCACTGCGTGTGGGTTGCTGTTACCACCAGTCCTGGGTGCTACCAACTGGGCCGCTTGGTCAGACGCGATGAGAAGGGAGATGTACTTGTGGAGGGCTTTGGCAAAGATCAACCTAGAGCTACTATGTGAGTTGGACAACTGATTGGTTTGTGCACTGGGCCCCTAGGGCCAATGGGTATGGTCTCTTAAGTCCCTGGAGGACTGCCTCATCTTATTATACTATACATGACTCACTTTGACTTGTACTACTGCTGACCCTTGTAACCAAGGGCTGCAGATCCAATTGTCTGTAGTACTGCCTCATATGACTTGTCTCGTTCTATTGTCTCACCTAGAGTACTGCCCATACCTACAAGTAGTACTTAGTAGGGGCTGAGGTCACCTTAGGACCTTAGCTTGATTCTCTTGTCTCATTCCCGGTGTTAGGAGCTCTGCGAGCTCTTACTCTAATACTAGTCCTTTGCGACTTCATTATCCTTGTGTGCTAGTATCCCTTGCAAAGGGATCCTCCTGAGTCTAACTATAGAGGCCTTAGTGATGCCTCTCCTCTACCACCTCCGACTTAGTCATTATTATCGCCTCTGCCACCTCAGCCGCAAGACTGGACGACCTAGTAACCAGAGCATTAGCGGTTGCCCTCATATACATAGCATTTGCCTTTGCAGCACGCATAGTTGCACTCCTCACGCTTGCCTATTGGGACCACTTCGCACAGGTCCTCCTCTTTGACTCTAAGTTCTAGAGTCACACGTTAGCAGCGGTGACACTAGAATCAAACTTTTTATGTGACGGCTGGCCCATTAAAGAAAGTATCGTGCCAGTGGCTAGATAAAGTGGCGCTTCAGAAGCTACCAAGCCTATAACCAGACACAAGAATCCGAGAAGTCGACACAGACTACCACAAAAACAAGTACAGCTACTTATACCACGTCTACTACCCAGAGGACCCAGCAAGAGAACCCATAGGGGTCATCTTCTACAGAGAAAAGTTCCACCAGTTTTTCCACTCAACCACCACAGGAAATCCCTACTTGGGAGTGACAGTCAAAGAAGCCAACCAGTACTAATTTCAAGACGACGCATCAACAGAAGAAGAAGAATCAAGGACGGAGGAAAGACTCACTCTACAAATCCGTAATTCAGTGGTCAAGATTGATCAAGGACAACCAGGAAGCCCTGAAAGAACCCGAGAACTGTGGGCCCCAGACAGAACACCTACCATCGACTCCACCACAACTGCCATCCCTCCTACCACATATCCTGCTCAGCAGACACAATCGTGACTACAGATGGCCACAGAAACTATCTCAAGGATGCTTACAGAAAGCACCCTGCAACACGAGGTTACTCAAGAATTGGCCCAACCACCTGAAGGATCCAGACAAGGAACTGGATTTGTTCCTTTTGGAGCTGACTGACTTGGATCCAGCCGATACAGCAACAAGCAAATCCACGCTGCTATCACCAACGCCTTTAGGAGGCGCCTTCACCCTTGAGGAACAAGAGGCAGAGGAGGTGGAGGAGACCCTCCTAGCAACGACGAATCTGGAGGAGGATCTTCTGACGAAGAGCCCGATGGTGATCACCTCCAGAACCTGGTCCCCATCCCCCAAGCCCATGACATTAAAGCAACAGGATCACTCCCCAGAATCTTCGACAGAGATTGAGCCAAAGCAGAAGCTTTCCTCACCGAATTCCTCGGATACCTCATGCTCAACAATGGAGTCCCAGGATTCGAATCTCCTATTCGACAAGTCGCATTAGCCCTCATGCTCATCAAGGGAGAAAAAGTCGACTTATGGGTTCAAAACATGATCAACAGTCTAAGGAGACTTCACCCAGTCCATCACAATGTCCCAAGAGTATGGGAACAGTTCGAGAAGGCCTTCAAAGACAAGTTCATGGATTTGACAAGGGAACTGCGTGCCAGATCCCAACTCGAACAACTGAAGTTCAAGTACCCAGAAATTGACAAATACATAGCCAGCTTTGAGGACCTAATAGTCAGCACAGGGTACAACCTAGCATCCCAAGAAACGATCAATCTCTTCCTAAAAGGATTCAACCAAAATCGAAACCTACTAGACAAAGTGTTTCACCCACCGGTGCCCGTCATGTATAAAAGCATGAAGAAACAACTCATAGCCATCGTCAAATCGATGCAACTAGTGAACTCGATAGCGTAAAATGCACTGGACTTCCAGCATTTTAACAACAACCCACCACATTTCCAACAAAGGGGGTCACAGCAGACCTTCCGAAATTTCATGCCACGACAAGTTAACTCATCCAATGCCCCTTGATGGATGAATGACATGGCCATGCCAATGGATACGAGCAACTGAGCATGCACCCCAAGGCAACAAGGGCAACGTGCATATGGGAATGCAACGCAGACCGACCAAACACCACCCAAACACTGGCCCCCGTGCAGGTGCTTCAGATGCAATAAGGAGGGACACCTGGCAGCTCAGTGCTGGGCCCCTAGACAAATGCAAATCAACTCAATAATGGACAAACCAGAAGAAATAAAGAACATACAAACACCCATCACCCCAGAAGGGATACTCGACAACGCATTGGCTATGTTCAACCGCCTCCCAGACCGCCAGAAAGACAAATTCATCCAGAGATACAAAGGAGAGTCGCAGGATTTTCCAGGTGTCTAATTAGGTTGGCACTAATTAGATGATACTGAGACCAAGATGTATTTATTTCAAACCGAAAATCAATGACGCAATGCGTCTTTATGCAATCAAGGTCAAAAAGAGCCAAAACCGTCGCCCTGTTAGACTCAGGAGCCACAGAAAACTTCATCAACATCAGATATGCACAAAGACTGAACCTCCCCATACGAAAACTCACCCAAGAAAGGAGGCTCTTTAATGTTGATGGGACCCTCAACAAAGCAGGATCCCTCAAATACTACACGGATATTGAAACAAGAACTGGAACCAAACAAACATGCCTCCGATACTTCCTCACCGACCTGGGAGATAATCAAGTAATCTTGGGATACCCCTGGTTTGCCAGTGCTCAACCAAGGATCGACTGGGCCAAAGGATGGATCGACTACCAACAACTACCCATTGTCTTACCCACAGACGATGTGAGTAGAGCCATGTTCACTGCCCAAACCAAGGGGAGAAAAGCCGTCATTAGGCAAACCCAAACAGATGAAAGAATCCCTCACCAATACCAGATGTTTGCCAATGTCTTCAGGGACCAAGAGTCAAAGAAATACCCACCCAAGAGACCCTGGGATCACAAAATCGAGCTAAAACCAGGAGCACCCATGATGCTCATTAGCAAAACCATCAAGCTATCAGCAACAGAACAAGAGGAACTACAGAAATTCATTGACGAACATTTAGCAAGGGGAACCATCAGAAGATCGAAGAGCCCTTATGCAGCATCATTCTTCTTCATAAAGAAAAAGAATGGCAAACTCAGACCTGTACAAGACTATCGACCCATCAATAAATGGACCATCAAAAACAGGTACCCCCTACCATTAATCCCCCAACTAATTGACAGGTTGGGAAGCGCGGAACTAATCACCACCGTCGATATCTACTGGGGATACAACACCATACAGATCGTCAAAGAAGACCAACACAAAGCAGCCTTTATAACCAATCAAGGACTTTTCGAACCAACAGTGATGTTCTTCAGACTTACCAATTTGCCAGCCACCTTTCAGACCATGATGGACACCATCTTTCACGAACAAATCACAAAGGGGACCCTCACAGTCTACATGGATGATATAGCAATCCACACTAAGTGAGAACCGCACAAGTCAGAAGAACAACACCTCGAATGACATCGGGGACTGGTCCAAGAAATGCTCACCATACTGCGAAAGCACGACCTGTACCTCAATATTGAAATGTGCCAGTTTGAACAAAGGGAAGTTGACTACCTAGGGGTATGCATCAGAGGAAAACGAATCAAGATGGAAGAAGGAAAAGTTGAGAAGGTCAAAGACTGGAAACCTCCAAGAAACACAACAGAAGTGCGACGCTTCCTAGGGTTCACAGGGTACTACCACTACTTTATCAAAGGATATTCGCAGATAGCACGACCACTGCTAGACTTGACCAAGAAAAGTACCACCTGGCATTGGGGCGAAGGTCAACAGAAAGCCTTCGAAGAGCTCAAAACGAGGATGTGTAACTGACCAGTACTAATGAACCCAGACCCCTCCAAGACGTTCTACCTTTAGACAGACACCTCGACGACAGGGGTGGGGGCCATACTAACCAAAGAAGTGGAAGGGACACAGAAGCAAAAACCCATTGCCTACTTCTCATGCACCTTCTCACCTGCTGAAGCCAACTACAACATCTATGAAAAAGAGTTTCTAGCAGTCATCAAAGCTATCAAAAACTGGAGAGCTCACCTGATATGGACAAAGGAACCTTTCATCATCGAAACGGACCACAAGAACCTAATGTACTGGAAGGAACCCAAGAAGCTCACAGGGAGAACAGCAAGGTGGCACAAAAAACTCCAAGACTATAACTTCAAAATCATACACATTGCAGGAAAAAGCAATGGACCAGCAGATGCCCTGTCAAGAATGCATCAGAAGGACGAAAAAGAAGAACCCAAATTAACTCTGCTCCTACCAGCAGACGCATTCCTGAATGTCTTCGAAGTTGGGGATCCAGGAACACTAGAACATGAGGTAAGGGAAGCCCAACAACGACATCAATCAACAATGAAGCAATGGGAGAAAACCCTCTCCATCAAAAGGGACGAAGGACCAGGAAGAACGGCGTAGAGGGACGAGAAACGATGCCTAGTTGTTCCCCCAGACAATGACCTTAAAAGGAGAATCCTCAGAGAGCTCCATAACCACTGGGGCACAGGACATCTGGGTGCGATGAGACAACAAGAAGAGTACAACAGGTGTATTTCTGGCCGTCAGGAAGGGCCTGGATCGAACAATATGTCAAGCGCAACCTGCCAACAAAACAAAAATCTCACACACATAACAAAGGCTCCACTTTACAAAATCCCAGTACCAGAAAATGCACCCCCATTCACACAGATCATGATGGATCTGATCACAGGGCTCCCCCCATCATGGGGATACAATGCAATATTAACAATTGTAGACCATGGGTGTTCACGAGGGGTGATTTTCCTACACTGTAGCACTACCATCACAGGACCCCAAATTGCGCAATTATACTATAAACACGTATACCCCTGGTTCGGACTACCCACGAAGGTCATATCCGACAGAGACCCTCGATTTACAAGTCACTTCGGGCGGGCCTTGGCCAAAGAACTGGGAATTATGTGGAACACATCAATAGCATACCATCCACAAACAGATGGGCTAACCGAGCACAAGAACTAGTGGCTAGAACAATACCTCCAATTGGTGGCAGACAAAAACAAAAGATGGAGTGACATTCTACCTCTAGTGACCTTAGCATACAATAACTTGGCAAACGCCACCACCAGACTTGCTCCCAATCAACTGTTGATCGGTCGGGAACCCCCTGCTACACCAGCACAAGGTGAAAGAACAGATAACCCCCTTGCAGGGCAGCGCGTTAAACAATTACACAATTGGAGGGTAATGGCGACCCAAGCACTCAACGAAGCAGCCTAAAGACAATCACCAAAGCACCCACAGTGGTCTGTAGGACAAAAAGTCTGGCTCAGCATGAAAAATCTGGCGCTGCCACATGGAACAATAAAGTTGGCACCAAGGTGACATGGCCCTTTTGCCATAGATGAGGTGTGGTCACCGGTTGTCTACAAATTACACCTACCCCCCCAGTGGAACATACACCCCATTTTCCATGCTTCGCTCCTCATGCCTTACATTGAAACCAAAGAACATGGAGAAAACTACTCGAGGCCACCACCTGACATGATCGGGGGCAAAGAACAATATGAAGTCGAGGCCATTTGCACCCATCGATACCATTGGCGCAAGTTGCAATACTTGATTAAGTGGAAAGGCTACCCAGAAAGTGATAACACCTGGGAACCTGTCAACAATGTGCAAGCCCCACGACTGGTGAAGGAGTACCACAAGGTACACCCACTGGAGGATAAAAGGCCAGCGGAGCGAACAAGGATGACATCAATCCCCACTTCCATCCAGCCAACCTGGCACATTGAAAGCAACCCCCAAAACACCTTCGCCAACGTCGAGACAGCAGCAGCAACACTAGCAGCGACAGCACAAGCGACAACAGCACAACTGTCACAGCCGACACTCATGCTACAACCCCAGAACCTATATGAGTACCTCGCTTCCCTCTTAGAGCGCTCTTCTGCAACCCTGCCATCTATCCCACACATAAATTTGTCGAGTTCCACTCTAGCCCGATACCCAGTCAGCATCCCTACCTTTCAGACAACCTCCTGCTGCATCTCATCCTCCCATGCACCACTCTCCGTCACATCACTCACGCCCACAGTCTCGAACACAAGACTTTTTGCAAAGACCCTTACTGCGTGTCTCACCACTAGATGTTGAATGCATCCCACACTTCAAATGAAAGCTGCCACTCGCTGACGCACATGCCAGACATCCCCTTGTCCCCTGAACCCTCCGAGCACACCACCGTGGAGGTCTCTCCACCACCAACAACTGCCTCCCTCACACGCACCCTTGTCACTGACAATGAACAGGAAGGGATGCTGTTCAACCCAGGACCCATCGCAGGGTTCATCAACCTCACTGGAGATGAGTACCCACCGGTCTCCCCTGGATTGGCTGAGACAATCCTCGCCCTTGACCCTACAATCAATGCCACCATCTGGGCCACTGCCTATGGGCTTATCACCACTGTACACGAGTGAACCACCCATCAAGCTCAGGAGCTTGCCGAAGCCCACCAGAACATCGAGCGACTGGAGTGCCTCAACCAACAGCAAGCAGTCAACAACCGCCAGTTGTGAGCTCGACTGGGAATCCTCAGCATTCCCAATGGCTTTGAACACAATGGAGGCCGAGTCACCGCCCGAGTCCCGACAGGAGGAGGCAAAATGGTGGTCCCAGAATGGATCAGGTCTGTCAGGGATGGGTGTGTGGAATTACTGGCCAGGAGGGAGCCTGGGGAACCCACCTACATCACAAAACTCTTCCTCCGCCCTGACTATACTGACACCCCAATGGAAATGGTGGCTCCATGGTTCCTCGCCCTCCTTACCAGTCGGGATGGAAGTTTCCACACCCTTGTCCAAGCCCAACGCCTCAACAACCTGGCAGCAGTTGCGGAAATATATTGCTACCACCATCTCAAGGACGAGCAGGTCCGACTCAACTCAGAACTTAACAGACTATCAGACGCCCTCTCCTCCATCCGAGACCAACTCGATGGATGCCGACACCACCTGGAATGGGCCCGCATACCCTTCTTTCTACAGCACCTCGAGGATCGGAGTGCCTTCACCCCCTCCATCCCCAATGAGTGAAGATGCCATCGAAACCCTCATCAAGTCCGTGTCGTCGATGGCGGAGCATCTCCCTAGTGGAGGGGAAGTGTTACTGCCAGTCCCAGGTGCTACCAACTGGGCTGCTTGGTTGGATGCGATGGGAAGGGAGATGTACTTGCAGAGGGCTTTGGCAAAGCTCAACCTAGAGCTACCACATGAGTCGGACAACTGATTGGTTTGTGCACCGGGCCCCTAGGGCCAACAGGTATGGTCTCTTAAGTCTCTGGAGGACTGCCTCATCTTATTATACTATACATGACTCACTTTGACTCGTACTACTGCTGACCCTTGTAACCAAGGGCTGCAGATCCAATTGTCTGTAGTACTGCCTCGTATGACTTGTCTCGTTCTATTGTCTCACCTAGAGTACTGC
>Ga0210393_10004655_pt1 | contig 10830 bp, 11 predicted proteins | sample IncBWC27OmetaG_FD_160068 | JGI IMG/M metagenome (GOLD analysis project Ga0210393, IMG submission 160068) | Forest soil microbial communities from Barre Woods Harvard Forest LTER site, Petersham, Massachusetts, United States - Inc-BW-C-27-O ...
GCAAAAAGAGGGTAAGGCGGGACGCCTTACTTACTTCTGCGGGCAAATCGGGACGCTTAGCTTGCAAAAAGAGGGTAAGGCGGGACGCCTTACTTACTTCTGCGGGCAAATCGAAACGGTTAGCTTGCAAAAAGAGGGTAAGGCGAGACGCCTTACTTACTTCTGCGGACGTAGCCCTTCGGGCCGTAAAACCGACGCTAAACAGATACCGCCCTTTCAGGGCGTACCCATTTATTGGATGTCCCCGGCGTTGAAACGCCGGGCTAAATCCTAAAGCCCCTCCGGGGCAAAGATCATCCCAAACTACCGTTATCTTAGGTGCCATTCGATCTACGGCATTTACCGCGCGGGTTTCTCCAGCGGCTGACCCAGAGGTACCGGCCGACCGAAGTTCGGCGTGCCGTCAGGATTGAAGGTGAAGCGCTGGATACGCGGTGAGCGAAAATTGTTGCAGCCGTCTCCCGGCTCCGGATTAGCGTGATAGATAATCCAGTCTTCCTGGCCGTTGGGAGACTTGAAGAAGCCGTTGTGTCCTGGGCCAAAGGCATCGGAACTTGGATCGGTACTCAGGAATGGGTGGCTGATCTTGGTCCAGCTCTTCGCATCGAGAGGATCGGCGTCAAGGTTGGCCTCAAGCAGGCCAAGAGTGTAGAAGTCTGTCCAGCAGCCGGACGCTGAGAAAACGATAAACATCTTCTTTCCATGCGAAATGAACTCGGGTCCTTCGTTCACATCGACATGCCTGCCGGGCAGGTCGCCGTGTTCTTCCCACGGATAAGTGGGTTGCGAGATCAAGGTGCGTGACGAGTCAATTGTCCACGGATCGCTCATGTGAGCGATAAACAGATCCTGCTCGCCGTCGCTGTCCCCTTTCCATCCGGACCATAAGAGGTAGTGCTCACCATTGAGTTCGAACATGGACGGGTCGATCGCCCATTTGTCGCTTGAGTCGCTGATTTTTCCCTTGAAGGTCCAAGTACCTTCGATGGGATCATCGTTGTCGTTCTCGACTACGTAGATGCGATGAGAAGCATTGTCACCGGCATCGGCAGCGAAGTAGATGTACCATTTATTGTCCCAGCGATGCAGCTCGGGCGCCCATAAGTCGTTTGACCAAGGTTGTCCCGGCTCCGGCACCCACACTGCCTTCTTTTCCGCGTTGCGAAGGTCGGTAATGTCAGCCGTCTTACGAAGAGTCAGATTCTGACCCGAGGTATCCGAGTAGTAGTAAAAGCCTTTCCACCAAATCACCCAGGGATCTGGTCCATTTTCCAGGAGCGGGTTGGTAAAGGTGTCGCCAGAAATCCTGGCGACCGGTGGGACCGACTGAGCAACCTGAGCCGACCCGTCTGATACTGCCCATAGCAACGCACAGGCTGACAGCATCATGACCCGTAGCGACTTCATCGAGGTTGAGATATTGATAAGCATTCTTTCTAAGAATGGTCGACCATCGCCGTTGTACTTACTTCTCTTACCGCGCCGCAACGAAATTCAATCTGGCATACGATGACCGCTTGCATTCGCTCACGTTATAATCATGCTCGACCCAGAAAGGGGCTCGGGGCATGAAGAAGTGGCAGTTCTGGATCGATCGTGGAGGTACCTTTACGGACATCGTGGCACGCCATCCGGACGGCACGCTCTCCGCACGTAAAATGCTCAGCGAAAATCCGGAGCGTTACCGCGATGCGGCGATCGCCGGGATAAAGACGTTTCTTGGGTTGCCGCTGGACGCGAAGATCCCTTCTGACCTCATCGAGGCAGTGAAGATGGGTACCACCGTGGCCACGAACGCCCTCCTGGAGCGCAAGGGCGAATCGACCATATTGCTGGTGAATCGGGGCTTCGGAGACATCCTGCGAATCGGCAATCAGGCCCGGCCGCGGCTGTTCGATCTCCGGATCAGCCTTCCACCCCTGCTCTATGAGCGGGTCGAGGAGATCACTGGGCGCGTCGCGGCCGATGGGACCACACTCGATCCGTTGGACGAGGAGGGTGCCCGGTCGGTGCTCCAACGGGCCCATGCCGACGGGTTTCAGGCCTGTGCCGTCGCCCTTATCCATGCGTGGAAGTACCCGCAGCAGGAGAAGCGGTTAGCGGAGATCGCGTGCGAGGCCGGCTTCAGCCAGGTCTCCATAAGCCATGCCGTCAGTCCGCTCCTTCGGATCGTGCCGCGCGGCGATACCACAGTTGTCGATGCCTATCTTTCCCCGATCCTCCGCCGGTACGTCAACCAAGTCGCCTCCGAACTGGAAGGGTGCCGGCTATATTTTATGCAGTCCAACGGTGGTCTTGCCGAAGCGTCGCACTTCCAGGGCAAAGACGCCATTCTTTCCGGGCCCGCGGCAGGGATCGTCGGCGCGGCCTGCACGGCTCGCATGGCCGGGTTGAACCGTATCATCGGCTTCGACATGGGGGGCACCTCGACCGACGTCGCGCTGTATGACGGTCAGTTCGAGCGGACGTTCGAGACCGAGATTGCGGGCGTCCACATCCGCGCACCCATGATGGCCATCCACACGGTTGCCGCGGGCGGCGGCTCCGTCCTGCACTTCGACGGGGCCCGCTTTCGAGTGGGGCCGGACTCGGCCGGCGCGAATCCCGGGCCGGCGAGTTACCGACGAGGCGGGCCGCTCACCGTTACCGATGCAAATGTTTGCGTCGGAAAGGTGCAGCCCGCTCATTTCCCGGCAATCTTTGGCCCGGACGGCGACCAACCGCTCGACGCCGGTATAGTGCGGAAGAGCTTTTTGGCGATGGCGGACGAGGTCACCAAAGCAACCGGCCGGCGTTCTGACATCCGCGACGTGGCAGAGGGTTTTTTGCGTATCGCGGTCGCGAACATGGCCAACGCTGTCAAGCGGGTTTCAGTGGAAAAGGGCCACGACGCCTCCGGTTTCGCGCTGCAGTGCTTTGGCGGTGCGGGCGCGCAGCACGCGTGCCTGGTCGCCGACGAACTCGGCATCCGGACCGTCTTCATCCACCCTTTCGCCGGGGTCCTTTCCGCCTACGGGATGGGGCTCGCCGACCAGACTGCGATGCGGGAGCAGGCGATGGAGGTCGAGCTTGCGGAGGAGATGCTGCCCGAGCTGAACCAGCGCGCAGACCGGTTAGCGGCGGAGGGGCGCCAAGCTCTGATAGACCAGGGCGCTGAGGCGGAACTGCTGACTGCGCGCCGGACGCTGCACCTGCGTTATACGGGCACAGAGGGGGCGCTGGTGGTCGATCTAAGCTCCCTCGACCGAATGGCACCGGAGTTCACGGAAGCCCATCGAAAGCGTTTCGGCTTTGCAACCCCCGAGCGCCCGATCACCGTCGAGGCTGTAGCGGTCGAGGTTATCGCGCCTGGCGACGTGGTGCAAGAGGAACGCAGACCCGCCGTTGCAACCGAGCGGCCGGAGCCGATCGACCGAGTGGAAATTTGGAGCGGGGGCGCCGCGCACGACACCCCGGTTTTCGATCGCGAGGCGCTGTGGGCCAACCAGCGCATCACCGGCCCAGCTCTGGTTCGCGAAGCTATCTCCACCATTGTCATCGAGCCCGGATGGACCGCGGAGGTCACGGAGCGGAACCATCTGATCCTCCGTCGGACGGAGGCACGCAGGATGGGCGCCGAGGCGGGCACCCAGAGGGCTGACCCCGTGCTGCTCGAGCTCTTCAACAACCTGTTCACGAACGTCGCGGAGCAGATGGGCGTAGTGCTCCAGAACACCTCACTCTCCGTCAACATCAAGGAGAGGCTGGACTTCTCATGCGCTATCTTCGACGCGAAAGGTAACCTCGTCGCTAACGCGCCCCATGTGCCGGTCCATCTTGGCGCGATGGGGGAAAGCGTGCGCACCATCATCCGTGAACGCGGCCACGTGCTTAAGCCGGGCGACGTGGTTGCGCTTAACAATCCCTACAATGGCGGGACGCATTTGCCCGATATCACGGTGGTGACGCCGGTGTTCGGAGAAGACAGACAAATCCAGTTTTTTGTCGGGAACCGTGGACACCACGCTGATGTGGGCGGCATGACGCCCGGCTCGACGCCCTCCGACTCGAGCTGCCTCGAGGACGAAGGAGTAGTAATCGACAATTTCCTGCTCGTTGACGGCGGCACGTTCCGTGAGTCGGAGTTCCGCAGGCTGCTGGCTTGCGCGCGTTACCCCGCACGCAGTCCGGACGTGAACGTCGCCGACATCAAGGCTCAGGTGGCCGCGAATGAGAAAGGTGTTCAGGAGCTGCGGCAAGTGATCTCGCAGCGCAGTTGGCCGGTCGTCCGGACCTACATGCAGCATGTGATGGACAATGCAGAGGAGAGCGTGCGCCGCGTCATTGATCGGATAGGCGACGGCTCGTTCTCATACGTTATGGACGATGGGACACCGCTCGAGGTGCGGATATCGGTGAACCACGCCGTGCGCACCGCGACGGTCGACTTCACCGGCACCGGACCGCAGCGTGCCAGCAACTTCAACGCGCCCCCGGCGGTCACGACTGCGGCGGTCCTCTACACTTTCCGCTGTCTTGTCGGTGACGACATCCCGCTCAACGAAGGGTGCCTGAAGCCAATTGAGATCAAATTACCCAAAGGTAGCTTCCTGTCGCCGAACCCTGGTGCCGCTGTGGTGGCCGGAAATACCGAAGTATCACAGGCCGTGTGCAATGCGTTGTTTGGCGCTCTTGGGGCTCTGGCTTGCAGCCAGGCGACCATGAACAACTTTCTGTTCGGCGATGCCAAGCGCCAGTACTACGAGACCATCTGCGGCGGCACCGGTGCAGGGTCCGGCTTCGACGGCTGCTCGGCCGTTCACAGTCACATGACGAACACCCGGATGACGGATCCAGAGGTTCTCGAGCTGCGATACCCCGTCCGTCTGGAGAGATTTTCCATTCGGCATGGCTCTGGCGGGCAAGGACGTTGGCGTGGTGGCGACGGCGTGGTGCGCCGAATCCGGTTCCTGGAACCCATGACGGCTAATATCGTCAGCTCCCGGCGCACCAAATCGCCATTCGGCCTCGACGGAGGCGGTGATGGCATCACAGGACGTCAATGGATAGAGCATAGTGACGGCACACAGGAAATTTTGCCTGGTACCGGCAATGCCGAGTTGGGTGTCGGTGACGTCTTCGTCATCGAGACGCCCGGCGGAGGCGGCTACGGCTCTGCGAGCGACCATGCGAGGATGGCTGTTCAGGAGCGGGCTGTGTGCCGCTCGAGTTAACCGGTAATTGAACCATCCAGACGCGATGCTGATTACCGGATCTGCTGAATTCGCAACTTTCAGTTTTCTAAATCTACGCTTACACGATTGAAGAGAGAAAATCAGTCTCGGCTGTGCGTGCGTGCTCGGATGGTCTTAAGTGTTTGTTAACAACCGTGAGCGATGTTCGTCGCCTGGTCTTCACGACGGATTCCGAGCATCGGGTGGAAAGCGAATGTGTCGCAAAGGCACTGCGGTTTGACGGCAAGCACTTTGATAGGAAGAGGGAGGAGACTCAATGGTTTCATTATTCTTCGACCGCTCGCGGAAGATAGTAAGCACTTCGCTTTGTGCTCGGACAAAGTGAACAAGCTTAGCATCCAAGGTCCCGGAACGCGATCAACGGTATCCGGCTGTGACATTCAAATCTTAGGCAATTTCGTGGCGAACGCCGCGGCCTATATATAATCGGATTGAATGCCGGTTTATACTTGATAAAAATTAGCTAAATTGGTTCGAATAGTGGGCTCGTTTCTCCTATTGGCAGACACGCAAAACAAGAATCGGAATTGGGGAAATCAGGGATGATCGCGGATTGCGGATTTCGAAACGCGGAATTGGGGGAAATGCGGTTTGATTCTCGTTCAAGGACCGAAATCGCCTCGAGAAATCAAATAATACCGAGAAACCGATGACGCCGCTCCCGATGAAACGGATTTAGTCGGTGACTGTACTCGGCTCCCCTCTCGGCGCCTTGTTCAGCAGCCGAACGGGCGTACTCCAGGCCCTGCTTCACCGAGCTTGCGGTTTCCCTGCCGCGGTCAGTCACCCAGTGCTTGGCTTGGCGGAAAAGAATCTCAGCCCATTGATCACGCTTCCGTGCCTCCTGTTGCTGGGCGATGAAATAGCCCGCGAGGAAACTGACTGCTACAGAGCCCAGAAGGACTATGAACAAATTATCTTTCAGATTCTCTTTCCAACTACTGATTGCGCTCGCCACATTATTTTGATTTCGCTCGGCCGGATGATTTCCGGGCAAGAACTTCTCATCAGCTGAATCAAACATCTCGTTCATAAAGCACTGTACCTCGTCTGGACGCTTTTTCGTTTTACCTACGTCGCGAATACCAATAACCGCCTCCGCCACCAAATTGAGACTATAAGAACTACGATACGCAAAAGCAACTGTAACCCGTTCACTACAATATGCTGGGAAACAATCGATTCGAGCGATGTTCGTTGAGCGAAGCCGGACTAGAAAGTTGAAAAAATCCTGATGCTCACTCAACAAATGAAAGACGACCTCCGAAAGGTGACCTGGACGTGGAAAAAACCGGCGCTTCCTTTCACCGGATTACTCGACAGAACAATGGCAACACGTCTCCATTACCAGCCACGTCTGAAAATTCTGAATGGCTTTTCGCTCCTTCACTCGATGAGGGCGATTCGGTAGCATTCGGAGCGCATTTGGCCAACGGGAACTCTCGTCCCTTCAGGCGAATCGGCTTACTTGATGGTTTTAGTTCATCCAACCACGGCCGGTTAGGTATCCATCCCTCCCACTAATCTCGACATCACCCCCGATATTCGGGTGCCCCTTCAGGCCCGACGCGATAAAACTGCGTTTCCCAGGGTAAACCCCATAAGCGCTAAGATAATTGTGAGGCGCCTCGATGGGCGAATGGCTTTTGTCCCGGAGGGACAGCACGATAGTAGCCAGGCACGAAGTGCCTGGAATCATGAGGAAAATAGCCCCGTCTAGCGGGACGATTGAACCGATCTCAGCTTAGATCAGACGCAAGTAATAAACACTTAGTAAAACAATGTTTTAGTATTCGAAATGCCAGAATATAATCGGCCATGGCCAACACCTCTTGCTCTCTCAATATTCATTGTATTTTCAGCACCAAAGAGCGTGCCCCGATGTTGAACCCTGAGCTGAGGGAACGGCTCTGATGCTCAACCCCGGCCGATGAAAGGCATCTTTGTCGCCATGACGGTCATGAACTGTACGTTGGCATCTAACGGCAGACTTGCCATGTAAAGAACAGCGTCCGCCACGATGGAGGGATCAATCAGAGGTTCCGGACGGATCGAGCCGTCCGCCTGAGGTACGCCTTCCGCCATTCTCATAGCCATTTCCGTCGCCGCATTTCCAATGTCAATCTGGCCACAGGCAATGTTGTACTTCCGGCCATCGAGTGATGTCGATCGGGTAAGGCCGGTTACGCCATGTTTCGTCGACGTATAGGGGGCGGAGTTCGGGCGGGGGACGTGCGCAGAAATTGACCCGTTGTTGATGATCCGCCCGCCCTGCGGTGTCTGTCGTTTCATCAACCGAAATGCTTCCTGGGTACAAAAAAATGGCCCGCTAAGATTCGTCTGGACGACCCGTTGCCATTGCTCCGCAGTCACGTCTTCCAACTCAGCAGATGGGATTCCGACTCCAGCATTATTGAATAACAGATCCAAGCGACCAAACTCTTGCACAGATTGCGAGAAAAGATCGCGGACCGCCGCCGGATCGGTGATGTCAGTCGGGACGACGAGCGCACTCTCTCTGGTAGTTCCGGCCATGGCCGCAGTTTCTTCGAGAGCCTCTCTCCTTCTCCCCGCCAAAACCACTTGAAAACCAGCTCCAAGCAGCGCGAGTGCGACCGTGCGACCGATACCGCTCCCGGCGCCGGTGACCAAGGCGACTTTGGTAAAATTAGGCATGAAGAAATTGATTCCGAACCAGACTGCATAACCAGGGATTTCTGCGCAAGGATTGAAAGCTCTGATTCGCGGGCAGGGCAGCCCGGCTCATTCGACGCGCCCTGAGTGGGGACAGGTCAAAAGAGGCTGCGGCAGCGACTGGAGGCCCTCAATCAAAGGAAACCAGCAGTTGGAAAAGAAACACTCGTCGTCATGAACCAGAAACCATCCTTTCTCTGCGTCACATTCATTTCCACCACGCCGGAAAAGCTTTGGGAGGCGCTCACCGACCCGATTTCATCGCCCGCTATTGGTTTGGGCGTAGAAACGTCTTGAACCGCTTCGATCAATGCTCAACAGAAGGCAGCGAAGAGAATTTGAACAGAAGGCAGCAAAGGAAACAAAGGCGAATGAGGGGTTGGGTTTCCGTCACGGTCCTCCCGGCAGGGACTTCGGCGCCTTTCCAATCGTCGTCGTCGTCCTCGAGGTCTAAATGGTGGAGCCAAATGCAGCGGCCCATGTCGGTATGCCGGCTAATCGGCGATGCTCAATTTATGCCGTGGCTGGCGCAACATTCTCCCGCAGCCAAGCGACGAGATTTTCAAAGGCGAAGCCATTGGACTCGTAAAGCCCTGTGATGAAACCGTACGCCGGATCGGCGTCGGCGGTGATGCGCGCGCCGTTGATGGCAAGAAAAGTGTAGGCCGCGGCGAAAGCCGTGCGCTTGTTGCCGTCGATGAAAGGATGGTTTTGGGCAAGGCTTTCCCACAAGGCGGCCGCCTCCTCGATCAAATCGGCGTAGTAACCTGTCTGCGGTCTATAAAGGGCGGCTTCGAGAATGCCGTGATCGCGCACGCCAGATGACCCGCCATAACGCTCTATCTGGTCGTCGTGGATGGCGAGCACTTCGGCGAGCGTGAGATAGTCGCTCATTGAGCGAGCTTCTTGTAGAGGCTGCCGAATTTTTCATGGCTGGTGTGGTACGCGCCCATCACATGGGGACGCGGCCGGGCCTGGCGGTGCTTCTCGACTAGGTCGGAAAGCGCTTCATCGACAAGGGCCTGAAGCTGGCGGCCCTCTTCGTGCGCGAGCGTGCGGACGGCCGAGAGAATGTCGGTATCGACCTGCGTCGCGAATTTTCTCCGGGACATGATTAGTACTCCTTTCTATATCTCCAAGGTATCATGACAAATCATGAAACGTCAAGAAACAGGGAATTTCAGGGAGCGGTTCGGTGCGCTTCGGCGGCTTGTGGAGGCAGTCAGCGACACGATGCTCATTCAGGAGCTCAAGGAGATGGTTGCCGACGGCATCGCGGTCCGGCGGGACTACCACGAGATTCCGCCCAGACCGGAGTACCGCTTCGGGATGTCGCTCGCGGAAGCCTCTGCGACTGGGCAGCCAGCACATGGAGCGAATCGAAGCCGTAACTGAAGAATCTCGATGATTCGTTGATGCTCTAAAATGGCAACAGATGCTGAATGATGAAGAATCGTTGCAGCGGAATAAAGACCGCTGGAGTCGCTTGGGGACTTAACCTCGAGGGCTTATCAATAGCCCGGTACCGGAACTGGAAGAAACGGAAAGGGAAGTGGGGCAACCGGGACCGGGACGAAGCCGACAAAAAACGGACTGTCATCGGGGTAATAACCTGACCTGTAATAGTGGCCGTGGTAATAACCGCCTGCGTAAAAACGGCCACCATGAAAATAAGTGCTGTGATATCCACCCTGATAAGCGCCGTGAGAGCCTCCCTGATAAGCGCCGTGAGAGCCTCCCTGGTAAGCGCCGTGAGAACCACCCTGGTAGGCACCGTGATATCCATTCTGGTAGGTGCCGTGGTTCGCATTATGATAAGCCCCGGAATTACTTCCAGCGGAGCGGGTGACGTGATTGTTATTGTTATTGTTATTGTTTCCAGCTTGGGCAGAAGCAACTAACGCTATTGTTAACAGGAAAAGACTAAATTTCATGGCATTCGATCTCAAGGCTCTATCATCCATGATCATTTCGGTCCAAAAGCGTGCCCTTGCGCCAGCCCGTTGCCGCCTAAAAGGCATGCTCCCAAAGATACTACCTATTTGCCGGCAAAACGGCAAGCGCAACTTGGCAGAGAGGGCGAAAAAGTCTACCGATGCGTTATCTGTCGAGGTGTCGCGGTCTGGTAGATCCCGAAAACGAGATTTTGGCGTGCACGTGGGTAGGCAGCCTTTTCGCAGTTAAATACGTTTGTCGACCAGCCGTCTCGTCCATGGCAATCGAAATCTCTTTGGAACAAAGGATTTTAATGGATAAAACTTACTGGTTTGGATCTAATCAAGCGGAGATGAGATGCTTGTGTCTTTTGGCTGTCATGCTAGTAAGCGGATGCGCTGGCTTTGAACTCAATAGTACCGACCCAAACGCAGTCGCCTCTGGCGTAACGCGAACGAATGATCCCTACATGGGAGTGACAAAGACAAGCGCGAAACCTATCCCGATGGTTCTTGATTTCCCGAACACAGCAACCGCTTACCTGGTGGCCTTTCAGGGCAGAAGAAGAGAGGTTGATCTGGTGGTTCAATGTGTCTTTTCTAACCAGGCAGGTGGAGGGCGATCCCTTCATCAAGCCTTTGATAACCAAGGAACGGAACTGGAAACCAAGGTGGTCTCTCAGGACCAAAACGACTATGCCGTTACTGAGTCAATTGCCATTACTCTGTCAAGAGGTTACCTCGTTTCTCACGCGCAAAGCGGCCTCGATATGAAGCTCGTCGGCGATAACGGCGCTGTGATAATCAAGATCCCGGCCGCCTACGTACAGGGCTTTCTACTCGCGTTAAAATCCTAATAGCGACTTTCGGCCGGGTCGCCGTCGCCCAGATAGGAGCGGACCAGCTCTAACGCTCGAGGAGAGGTGAAATACGGGTCAGCCGCGGCCCGGATCTCCCAACCGGCCACG
>Ga0210393_10004656_pt1 | contig 10828 bp, 13 predicted proteins | sample IncBWC27OmetaG_FD_160068 | JGI IMG/M metagenome (GOLD analysis project Ga0210393, IMG submission 160068) | Forest soil microbial communities from Barre Woods Harvard Forest LTER site, Petersham, Massachusetts, United States - Inc-BW-C-27-O ...
ACCTGCTGACCGAGCGCGATGACGTCGACGCGCTGGTTCGGGCGATGCAGTTCAGCCGCGAGATCATCGCGACCGAACCGATCGCATCCACCATCGCGCATGAGGTTTCTCCGGGTTCCGGCTCGGATCTCGAGGCGCATATCAGGGAGACCGCCATCACCACGGCCCACCCGGCCTGCAGCGTCGCGATGGGCAACCAGTCCGACAGTCCGCTGGACGAGAAGCTGCGCGTCCGGGGTGTGGAGAACCTCCGCGTCGCCGACGCCTCCGCGCTACCCCAGATTCCCCGCGCCAACACCAATGCGCCCTCGATCATGATCGGCGAACGCTGCGCGGATTTCCTGCTCGCGGGCCGCTAGCCACCTAGCCCGATGGTGACGACCCGCTTCGCCCGGCTCCGCCGCCCTCGCGATCGCCACGGCCCGATGGTGACGACCCGCTTCGCCCGGCTCCGCCGCACTCGCGATCGCCACTAAACAGTGACGGACAGCGCGGACATTCCGCGCAGCGTGACGTTCGTCTTGTACTGTGGCTCGCTGTCCAGCCGGGCGCCGGGGAAGCGTGCGGTGACGGCCGACAGCGCCACGCTGGCTTCCAGCCTCGCCAGCGGGGCGCCCAGGCAGTAATGCGCGCCGCGTCCAAAGCCCAAGTGCCGTAACGTTCCCCGATCGGGGTCGAACGTGTCGGGCCGGTCGTATTCGGCGGGGTCCCGTTGCGTCGCGGCCAGTAGCACCATCATGGTGTCGCCCTTGATCATTGTTGTATCTCCAATGACCATGTCCTCGAGGGCATTTCGGCCCGCCAACTGCACCGGCGGGTCGTAGCGCAGGGTCTCCTCGACGACCGCCGACGCGCGGCCTGCGTCCGCACCCAGCGCGGCCCACTGCTCCGGGTGGCGCAACATCGCCAGGATGGCGTTGGCGATTAGGTTCACCGTGGTCTCGTGTCCGGCAATCAGCAGCAGGTTGCACGTCGAGACGATCTCCTCCTCCGTCAGCTGATCGCCGGACTCCTCCACGGCGATCAGCCCCGACAGCAAGTCATCACCGGGATCCGATCGGCGGCGCTCGATCAGTTCGTGAAAATATCCGCGCAGCCACCGGACGGCCTGCATGCGCTCCTCGAACTTGCCCGACGGTGCCCCGGTGATCGCGACGAACGGATCCAGCGCCTCCGCGAGCAAGGCGGATGCCTGGCTGAACATCGGCTCGTCCTCCAGCGGCACGCCCAGCAGCCGGCAGATGACAGCCACCGGCAGCGGATACGCGAGGTCACCGATCACATCGAAGTGACCGCGCTCGGCGATCTGGTCCAGTAATCCGTCGACCATTGCCGTGATGTCAGGTTGCAGCGCGTTGACCACTTTGGGCGCGAAAGCCTTGCTGACCAGCTTGCGCAGCCGTGTGTGATCCGGCGGATCGAGAAACAGAAACCCCGGCGGCACCGCCGGTTTCGACCATGCCCCCGAGGCGAGCTGTCGCTGCACGATTGTCGAGTTCCACCGGTTACTTGAAGACAAGGGATGCCGCAGCACCTCATCGCAGTCGCGAAAGGTGGAAAAGACGGTGATGTTGACCGCCGGCAGCTGAATGGGTCCGCGTTCCCGGAATTTGGCGTAGAGCGGGTATGGGTCAGCCCGGTTGACAGGGTCCAGCAGCTGCAGCAACAACGCTTGCAGTTCGGCCTGCTCGGTGCCGGTGCTCGTCGTCATGCTCACATTGTGCCCGCGCCCGCCGGATCCAGCGGCGGCCCTTACGTTCCTTCGGTTAGTCCCGCCAGTGTGGGGTCGGCCATCAACAGGTCGAGGAACGCCCGCTGTCCCTTGAGCAGCTTGGTGCGTGCCTGTGCGACCGGAAACCAGCCGACGCGATCGACCTCGGGGAACTCGCGCATCCTGCCCGATCCCTTCGGCCACTCCAGCTCGAAGGTGTTGCTCCGCGCCTCGGTGATGTCGAGGTCACCTCGCACAGCGAAGGCGGTGACCACCTTGCCGCTGGGTTGTTTCAGTGCACCGAAGTCGATGCGCGGTCCGCTCGGCACCGGCAGCCCGATCTCCTCAGCGAACTCGCGTTGCGCGGCTACCCAGGCGTCTTCGTCATCGGTGTACTCGCCTTTGGGGATCGACCAGGCCCCGTCGTCCTTGCGGGCCCAAAACGGGCCACCGGGATGTGCGATAAGGACTTCCACCATCCCGCCTATGCCTCTGTGGGCCCGATACAAAAGCAGCCCCGCGCTGAGCTTGGGCACCGGCCCTACACCCCAACCGCGGCTTCCAGATCCGTGAGCGACGACTCCAGATGCGCGAGCAGGCGCTGCAGGTGCGGCACGCTGCGACGGCATCCGACCAGACCGAAATCGAGATTGCCCGCGTTGTTCACCAGGGTGATGTTCAGCGCTTGTCCTTCCGGGAGCGCCGACATCGGATAGCTGCCGTCCACGCGCGCGCCACCGTAGTACATCGGCTCGGCGAGTCCCGGCACATTCGAGATGACGAGGTTGAACGGCGGCGGGGTCGACGAGATGAAACCCGGGACACCCGCCAGCGTCAGCGGTGCCATGTTCAGTGCCGATAACGCAAGCACCTGCGTTCGCGGCAACTGTTTGAAGACGTTCTTGTTGCCGCGCATCGATTCGCTGATGGCTTCTATCCTCTTCGCCGGGTCCTCGACATCGGTGGCGAGGCTGCACAAAATGCTGCCAACCAAGTTGCCGCCGGCATCCGCTTCCTCCTCCGAGCGAAGGCTGATCGGAATCATCGCGATCAGCGGTGCGTCCGGCAGCGCGTTCTGCTCGATGAGGTAGTAGCGCAGCGCACCCGAACACATGGCCAAGACGGCGTCGTTGTAGGTCACTCCGGCGGCCTTCTTGACCTTCAGCACTCGATCCGCCGACCAGGACTGAGCGGCACACCGACGCGCGCCCCCGATCTTGACGTTGAACATGGTGTGCGGAGCCGCCATCGGCAGGGTCAACTGATGGTCAAGCAGGGCCGCGCGGGCCAGCTTCACCGTCGATGGGGCAAGTCCCGCAACGGATTTCGCCGAATTCACCAGCGAGCCCAACGGAGACGAGCCTTCCGACTTGGGGCGCGGTCGCCGAGGCAGGCTCCACATCGCCCGCACCTCGGGGTCGCCCGGATCGACCGACAGCGTGCGCTGCATCAGCTTCATCGCCGAAATACCGTCGATCAGTGCATGATGCATCTTGCTGTACATGGCGAACCGGCCGTCGCTCAGCCCCTCCACCACGTACAGCTCCCACAGCGGGCGGTGCCGATCCAGCAGGCTGGTATGCAGCCTCGAGGTTAGCTCGAGCAGCTCGCGGACCCGCCCGGGCGACGCCAGCGCCGAGCGCCGAATGTGGTATTCGACGTCAATGTCGTCGTTGTCGTCGTAGGCCCATGCCAAAGGCGCGACCCCACCCATGATCGTCGCGGGGCGCTTACGGAACGTCGGCTGGAATTCGTCGTTGGCAACCATGGCGTCGGTGAACTCCCGGACGAACCCCGGACCCGCGCCCTCGGGCGGCTCGAACAGCGTCAGGCCACCCACGTGCATCGGATGCTCACGAGATTCCGCGAGCAGAAATACCGAGTCGGTGGGCGCCATGAGTTCCATGCGTCCATTAGACCCATTGCGGCGCGATCCCGAAAGCCTGGTGTCTGGGGACCATAAGGCGAATGCAACCGCCCGTGAAGCTACAGCAGATCGGTGATGGTCTTGAGGCCCGCGTCGTAGAGCACGCCGGGTAGCATGCCGCCGTCGTGTTCGATGGTGGTGCCGTTGACGAAGTCCGCCTCGCCGCTCGCCAGGAAGACGCAGACGCGGCCCACCTCCGCGGGCTCTCCCGCGCGGCGCAACGGGACTGCGGCGAAGTACTTCTCGCCGGTGGGATCGTCCTTGGGGAGCACGAACGACCGGAAGTTCTCGGTCATCGTCGGGCCCAGCGCGATGCAGTTGACTCGAACCTTCGGGCCCCACTCCTCGGCCAACGAGCGCGTGAGATGGTTGAGCCCGCTTTTGGCGGCGCCGTAGGAAACCAACGTCGGCGAGCCCGCCGGATGCCCGGCGCCGCTGGAGATGTTGATGATGCAGCCCGTGCCGTCCTGGGTGCGCATCTGCCGGTACGCGCGGATGGCGAACCACAGTGGGCTAATGAGATTCATCTGCACGGCGAACGCGTGAAACAGGGCGGTGCGCTCGTACTCGTCGTCGGCGCGGGGTGCGCCCTGGATGCGTTGCACGAGTTCGGGAATGCTCTCCGCGTGCGGCGCCGGCACGGTTCCACCGGCGTTGTTCACCAAGATGTCGAGCCGGCCGTGGGCGGCAACGACTTCGGTGACGAAGGAGTTGATCGAGTGGAGATCGCCTTGGTCGCAGACCTTTTGCGAGGCCCTGCCGGCCCAGTCTGCGTCGATACCCGGGATGGCGTCCAGCGGCGAACGCGAGCAGCCGATCACCGTGGCCCCGGCTCGCAGCAGTTCATGGGCGATCCCGACGCCCACACCACGGCTGGTCCCGGTGACGATCGCGATCTTGCCATTTAGGACGCTCATCGCCAGCCCTCCTGCGGAAAGCACTTATTGACAGTTACTGCCATATGGTCATACTGTGCCATCTTGTCGTCTCCGTGCCAAGAGAGGTCGCCCGATGAACAGCCCAGCCAAGTTGCGTGTCATCCAATGGGCGACCGGCGGCGTCGGCAAGGCCGCCATCGAGTGCGTATTGAATCACCGACAGCTCGAGTTAGTCGGATGCTGGGTGCACAGCGCTGACAAGAACGGGCTCGACGTCGGTCAGATCCTCGGGACCGGCGACCTCGGTGTCGCCGCGACCACCAGCATCGACGAGGTGCTGGCCCTCGACGCCGACTGCGTCATGTACAGCCCTTTGGTCCCCAACGACGAAGAGGTCGTGGCGATTGTGCGGTCGGGCAAGAACGTGGTCACCCCGGTCGGCTGGGTGTACCCCGACCTGAGCAATCCGCGCCACAAAGCCATCGCCGAAGCCGCACGCGAAGCCGGGGTGACCCTGCACGGGTCGGGAATTCATCCCGGCGGCATCACCGAGCGATTCCCGCTCATGGTGTCTTCACTGTCGTCAGCGGTCACCCACGTGCGCGCCGAGGAATTCTCCGACATCCGCACCTACAACGCCCCGGACGTCGTGCGCCACATCATGGGGTTCGGCGGTACCCCCGACGAGGCCATGCAAGGGCCCATGGCCAGCCTGCTCGAGGCGGGGTTCAAGCAGTCGGTGCGAATGATCGCCGACCACATGGGATTTCGCATCGACCAAAACATCAGGACGATCCAGGATGTCGCCGTGGCGACTTCCGACATCGACTACGCCCCGTTCCCGATCACGACGGGAACCGTTGCCGCGCGCCGGTTCCGGTGGCAGGCCCTCGTTGACGGCGAGCCGGTCATCACGGCGGCGGTCAACTGGCTGATGGGCGAGGAAAACCTGGAACCGGCCTGGAATTTCGGTGGGCGCGGCGAACGCTTCGAGGTCGAGATCACCGGGGACCCCAGCGTGAGCCTCACCTTCAAGGGGCTGCAACCGGAGACGATCGCCGAAGGGCTGGTGCGCAATCCCGGCGTGGTGGCTACCGCCAACCACTGCATCAACGCTATCCCCGACGTGTGCGCCGCCGAGCCCGGCATCAAGACCTATCTTGACCTGCCGCTGTTCGCCGGTCGCCCCGCTCCGAATCTCGCCCGGACCGCACGGTGAGCAGACGCAAAAACCCCCGATTTCAGTGCGAAATAGGGAGTTTTGCGTCTGCTCGCGCTAATGGGGAGGCCCCATGACCGTCCTGACCGACGTGTCGTTCTGCCACCTCGTCGTTGGGGTCACCGACATGGACCGTGCGTTGGCGTTCTACCGCGATGTGCTGGGCATGGAGGTGGTCTTCGAAACCCTCATCTCCGGAGAGCCTTTCGACTCGGTGCTGAACGCCAAACGTAAGCAGGAGGGCCGGGTGGTCGGCGGCTTGCTGGGCGGACTGATGGTCGAGTTGCTGTCGCTGGGCGCCAGCGTGCCGGACCAGAAACCGCCGCGTCGCGGCATCACCGGCATCCACAACGTGGCTTTGTCGGTGCCCGATCTCGACGACGCACACCACCGCATCACCGCCGCAGGCTACGCGCCTGACCAGGACCCGTTCGAAATCGGCGGGGTGCGAATGTTTTTCGTCAAGGATCCGGACGGGACCGCGGTGGAGTTCATCGAGCTGCCTGGCGCGGTGCGCAGCACCTACGAGATGCACCGGGGCGTGCGGCTCCAGATGGGACCAGTCAAATGAGCTACTCGCACCCAGATTCGATGCGCGGCCATGTCGCGATCGTCACCGGTGCCGCTCAAGGGGTCGGGAAGGGCGTTGCCGCCGCCCTGCTGGAACGTGGTGCGTCGGTGCTGCTGGTCGACATCCTCGATGAAAAGCTCAGCGCGACAACCGCTGAGCTTGCGGCACTGGGTCACGTCGAACAGCTCGTCGCCGACTTGCGCGACCCGGACAACGCCCCGCTTATCGCCGCTGCTGCCGTCGACACGTTCGGCACCGTGCACGGCTTGGTCAACAACGCCATCGCCACCAACGAGCCCAAGGCATTCGTTGACATCACCACCGATGACCTGGCGCTCGGTCACGACGTCGGCCCCCGAGCGACCTTCCTGCTCATGCAGGCCGTCCACCCGCTGATGGTCGCGGCGGGCGGCGGGTCGATCGTCAACCTCGGCTCCGGCACCGGCACCGGCGGCGAACCCAAGTGGGGCGGTTACGCCGCCGCCAAGGAAGCCATCCGCGGGCTGTCCAAGGTCGCAGCCCTGGAATGGGGGCGCGACAACATCCGCGTCAACGTCATCTGCCCGTTCGCCGAGTCCGACGGCGTCAAGCTGTGGAAACAGTTCGCACCCGACGATTACGCGAAATCGGTCCGGCGCGTTCCGATGAAGCGGATCGGCGATGTCCGTACCGACGTGGGCGCACTGGTGGCGTTCCTGCTCAGCACCGACGCGACGTTCATCACCGGGCAGACCATTCACGTCGACGGTGGGATCGGCTGCTTCCGCTGATGAGCATCAGCGAAGGGTCGCTGCGAGATCGCCAGCGCGCACAGATCCGGGCCGACATCAGGCGGGCGGCGTTCCGGCTGTTCATCGAACGCGGATACGACGCCGTGACGACGGAGGAAATCGCCACTGCCGCAGGGGTTTCGCCGCGCACCTTCTTTCGCCACGTGCCTACCAAAGAAGAACTGCTGCTGGCGCCCGTTCGCCACGGCGGCGCAGCGATCGTCCACCTGCTCGAGCAGCGACCCGCCAGCGAGTCACCGGACGTTGCACTGGTCAACGCCATCATCACGCGAACCCGCTCGTTCGACGAATCCGACACCGAAGAGTGGCGGGAAGCCCTGATGATGGCGCCTGATCTGATCGACAAACTCAGGTTTCACACACCCGCGGACAAGGAGCGGGCGACGCAGATCATCGCTGAACGCATGGGCACAAATCCCGACACTGACATCCGTCCGGGCCTGCTGGCCCAACTCGCCTTCGCGGCAGCCGATTTCGCCTTTCAGCACTGGGTCCGTCAATCCAGCAACCGCTGTCCCCTGGATCGCTATGTCACCGAAGCGCTGGAAGCGGTCAAAAGTCCCCACTGGAAAAGGAAGAAGACGCCGTGAAAGCCGGCTACAGCGCTTCGAGTATCTTCTCCGCGAGGGGCGCGGCGGAGGCAGGGTTCTGACCGGTGTAGAGATTGCGGTCCACGACCGTGAAGGGCTTCCAAACTTCTCCCCTGACGAAGTCGACACCCAACTTGACCAGTTCGTCCTCGACGGTGAACGGCGCTTTCACCCGGAGCCCGACGGCGTCCTCTTCGTCGTTGGTGTAAGCGGTGACCCGATAGCCGGTGAAGGGCGATACGCCGCTGCGGCGGGTGGCAAGGATGGCGACCGGTGCGTGGCAGACAATGGCCAACGGCTTGCCCGACGCGAGCGCGGCGATAAGCAGCCGGCCCGAGTCAGCATCCTGCCATAGATCTTCCATCGGGCCGTGGCCCCCGGGGTAATACACGGCGTCGTAATCGTCCAACCGGGCGTTAGCGAGTTCGATTGGCCTGCGCAACTCTTCGGCAGAGCGAAGGACTCCTTCCAGTTGCTCGGCGATTTCGACACTGCCGGCCATAGAGGGACGCAAGCTCATCACGTCCACGTACGGCACGGTGCCGCCGGGAGTCGCCACCACGATTTCATGACCGGCCCCGCTGAGGGCGCTGTACGGCGCCGCGAATTCCTCCGCCCAATACCCGGTCGGGTGCCGGGTGCCGTCCTTCAGTGTCCAGAAACCTGTTGCGGTGATGACGAAGAGAATTTTGGCCATTAGACGATCATGCCCCTTAACCGGTGTGGGTTAGGCACTCACCTGCGGGCCAGCCTAGCTGCCGTCATATCGATCACGACGTGATTGCCGGCGGGTAGGGCAGATCCGTGCTGGAGTGAGGGTCCACGTACACCGGGTGACCGAGGAAGGGGAACGCACGTTGCGGACAGGCGGGTCGATCGCAGATCTTGCAGCCGGCACCGATCGGGACGATCGCCTCCGAGCCGGTCAGGTCGATACCCACGGAGTAAATCAGTTTCTCCAACGAAGCCGTCATGCGCGACACGATCGAAATCGGCACTGGCGACAAGGCGGCGCGGTGGTTGCAAGGCAAGTTGTCTCGCCGGAACACGATCATGGGCTTCGGTCATCGCATGTATAAGAACGGCGATTCACGAGTGCCGACCATGAAGCATGCCTTGGAGCGTGTCGCGGCCGCCCGGGATGGGCAGCGCTGGCTCGAAATCTACGCAGTACTGGAAAAGGGGATGGCGGTTGCTACCGGAATCAAGCCGAACCTGGACTTTCCTATCGGCCCGGCGTACCGCCTGATGGGATTCGATATCGCGTGCTTCACGCCGATTTTCGTGATGAGCCGGATCACCGGGTGGACTGCCCACATCATGGAGCAGACCGCATCCAACGCGCCGATTCGCCCGCGGAGCGAGTACGTCGGCTCACCGCAACGCGAGCTCGCAGTGGCCCGCTGATGCACTCACTCGTTTCGCGGAGTCGGAAGCGCACGCCGCACCCTAGTACCGGCAGGCCGAGGGCCTGCCGGTACGCAGGACGAAGGTGCTAAAACCAAACCTTGCGGCCACCCACGGGACGCCCGACAGCGCCGAGGATCCACAGAATCACACCGACGACCACCAGGATGCCCCCAATGGTGTACAGGATCGGAATGGCGGCAAAATATCCGATCAGCAGCAGAATAATGCCCAGAACAATCACACCAAGCTCCCTCTGTTGAGCGCTCGTCTAATTACCTGACCAGCCTGGTGTACCCCAATGCACAGACGCCAATCCCGATTCCGGATCTCTAATGGCTCCCGTTGATCAGCGCGGCACGGGCAAGCGTTTGCTCAGCCATCTTGACGTGCGCGGCATCGACCAGGACGCCGTTGACCCCGACGGCGCCGCGGCCCTTGGCCTCGGCTTCCCGATAAGCGGCGACATTGCGCTCGGCACGGGCGATCTCGTCGGCGGTCGGCGCGTAGACGGTGTTGGCGACGGGAACCTGGTCGGGATGAATTGCCCACTTGCCCGTGTAACCCAGCAGCGAGGCACGGCGCGCATCGCGCTCGTATCCGGGCAGGTCCTTGTAGTCGGGATAGGGCGCATCGATGGCGTCGATGCCCGCGATCCGCGCCGCGACGATGACCTTATTGCGGGCGTACTGCCAGAAATCACCGGGGTATTCGCCCAGCGGGACGAAGTTGGTATCCACCCGCGCACCTTGGGATAGCGAGAAATCGCCTACGCCGAAAATCAAGGCATCCAGGCGCGGGCTGGCCATGGCGATCTCCTCGGCGTTGGCCAGTCCTTCCACTTCCTCGATGAGAACTTCGAGTCGAATGCGCTTGGTGAGGCCAAGTTTCGCCTCGAGCTGGGTGAGCAGCACGTCCACCCACCAAACGTCGCGAGCCTTGCGGGGCTTGGGGATGATGATGGTGTCGAGGTTCTCACCGGCTTTGGTCACGACGTCGATGAGGTCGTCGTGGCACCACCGGGTGTTCAGGCCGTTGATCCGGATGGCACGCACGGTGCGGCCCCAGTCGATGTCGTTGAGCGCGTTAATCGCCTTGGCGCGCGACTCCTCTTTGAAGGCCGCGGGCACGGCGTCCTCGAGATCGAGGAACACCAAGTCCGCGCCACACCCGGCGGCCTTTTCGAACATGTTGTCGTTGCTCGCCGGCACCGCAAGTTCGGAGCGACGTAGTAACTGGCTCATCGGTGAATGTCCTTCTGTCACAACACGCCGCGGGCGCGCAGGTCATCGATTTCGTTTGAGGTCAAACCGAGCAACTCGCCGTACACCTCGGCGTTGTGTTCGCCGAGCTGAGGACCCAGATGGTCGATGGTCCCCGACGCCGACGAGAACCGCGGTACCGGGGCCTGCACCGTCATCGGCCCGAGCTCTTGGTCCTCGACCGAGACGAACACCCCGCGATGGGCCAACTGCTCGTCGGCGACCAAATCACGGATGTCATACACCGGGGCTGCGGCTACCTCATGCTTCTCGAAGACCATCATGGCCTCCGAAAGCGTCTTGGTCGCAACCCAATCCGCGACCACCGCGTCGACCTCGCGCGCCCGGGCCAGCCGTCGCTGCGGGTTCAAGAAGTCGGGGTCTTCCAGCAGGTCGTCGCGGCCGATCGCCCGAAACACCCGCAACGCCAACGCCGGTGAGCTGCCGGACATGGCCAGCCACCGTCCGTCTG
>Ga0210393_10004662_pt1 | contig 10819 bp, 10 predicted proteins | sample IncBWC27OmetaG_FD_160068 | JGI IMG/M metagenome (GOLD analysis project Ga0210393, IMG submission 160068) | Forest soil microbial communities from Barre Woods Harvard Forest LTER site, Petersham, Massachusetts, United States - Inc-BW-C-27-O ...
CAACGCAGTCCACCTGGAGGCCGATCCTCTGCGGGTGCCACTTTCTGCCGCCCAGCGATCCCGTTTGCAGGAGGCGGTTGCACAATTAGGGGAAGGGCTGGATTGGCGAAGTGCGGCGATGCGGGATTTGGAAGCCCTTCGCACGCAATACGCAGGAGACTCACAGGCGTCAGCGGCTTTGAAGCGGATTATTTCATCGTATACGGCGGTTCTTGACGACCAGTCGAAACTTCCAGTTTTGGATGAAGCGATTCACAGCGCGCCACAGCAACTTGCGAGCGTCATCCCGAATGCAAAACGCGTTCTGGAGCAAAAACAAGACTTGAACAACAAGCTTCTACAAACACGTTCACTACTGCAGTGATGCCCACACTGCGGCCCGCTCGGACAGAGATCCGCATTTGGATTCAGCTTTAATGGGGGCAAGGACCGAACGAGACGAACTGGGACTGACGACCCATCCAAGAAGCCGACAATTCGTGACTCTACTTGCTAAAAAAGGAGGCCGATTTCGGGGTATTCGATCCTCCCTAGAATCTGGCGATTGCAGAAAATCAAAAACGCGCGTTGAAAACAGGAGACATACCAACTCTCACAACCCCTCACCTCCCAGTCACCAATTGGGGCTACAATCCCCCCTCTCCGCCATACCCTGATGCTTTGATCACCTGGAGATTCTTCTTTTGCCAACAATTCGTTTTTGCATTGTTCTGCGTCCGCCGCATACTCAAAAGCGGGCGAAAACTGGGTGACTTTTCCGTCTTTAGAAATCTTCGCAGCGCACCGATAGGGACTTCGCGAGGGCATTCACCGCTGCTCCGGATGGCAACGATTGCATGAAAATCATATCCTCAGAATCGAGGTACCCAGACGCCGGTACGCTTTTGTTGTTTACTTCCCGGTATAAGCAGGTACTATTTTTTTTCTAGGCGTTCCACGGCGTCCAAAGACAGTTTAGGGCTAACGCTTATTCGGAACAAAGGAGAAACCAGCTGATTCACAGGGGAATACTCCCCGCCTTCGAATCCCACCCATCTCTGCCATTCGCAGGCGAGCCACTCGAATACACTGTTTGCCCTATTTTTAATTGGGGCCTCTGCCCATATTCTTAGGCAAGGCCCGAGTGGACTCTGAACGGCAATGTCCTTTCGCCGAAGACTTTCTAGGTGACGAACATTATGAGCAAAAACTGCAAAATATTTTCTTTTATAGTTATAGCATTCGCGTCTGCCGCATTGACGCTTGGTGTTGTGGGATGTAAGAGCGACACGCAGGACAGCAGCGCCCAGCCAGCGCAGACCGACCAGTCGCAAGATCAGGCGGCTGATGCCAACCTGGCTCCCGCTAGCGACACACAGGCGACTGGTAACGGTCAGGACCAGCACGATTCCGATGGCGGCGGCGATTACGACGCTGACTCCGAGGATTCGAGCTACGGCCAGCCGGTCCTCCAGGCTTCAGAAGCCCCGCCACCTCTGCCGGAGTATTCCCAGCCCGATTGTCCCGACGACGGCTATCTCTGGACGCCCGGATATTGGAGCTATGCTCCGCAGGGCTACTACTGGGTGCCCGGCGCATGGGCTCGGCCGCCTGAAGTGGGCGTCCTGTGGACGCCGGGATATTGGGGATTTTCGGGCGGAAGGTATCGCTACCACTATGGGTTCTGGGGCCACCATATCGGTTACTACGGCGGCATCAACTATGGTTTTGGGTACATCGGCGTGGGTTATCAGGGGGGATATTGGAGCGGAAATCGTTTCGACTATAACCGCGCTGTCAACAAGATCACAATCACAAACGTCCAGGTGTACAACCGCACGGTGACGAACACCGTCGTCATCAACAATAGGACTGTCAACATAACGACGGTTAACCGCGTCAGTTACAACGGCCCGGGAGGTGTCACTCGCAAGCCTTTGCCATCGGAAATCGCCGCTACGCGAGAGCAACGTATCCCTCCGCTGACCACACAGATCGAACAGCAGCATGTGGCGGCACAGAACCACGAGCAATTTGCATCCGTGAATCACGGGCGTCCTGCCCTTGTTGTGGCGGCGAAGCCGCTTGCGGAAGGCAAACCGATCGCTCCGGTAATTGCAGCGCATCCTGCTGCAGCAAGACGAACGGAGCCACCCAATGCTCAACCGAATCGAGCGGAGCCAACTCCGGCGCGTCCGACACCGGCAAAGCCTGGCGAAAAGTCCGCAGAAAGGCCAGCCGAAAAGTCTGCTGAACCCTCTAGGAAGCCTGTAGAGCCGGCGCATCCAGCGGCTAAGCCCCCGGAACCTGCCGAGCGCCGCGCTCCAGCGGAATCACCCGCGCATGCGCAACCATCGAAACCCGCTCCCGCGAAGCCCGCCCCGAAGCCGGAGGCCAAGCGGACCACTCCGCCTCCCGACAAAAAACAGCCGGAACATCCGGCTCCAAACGCTAAACCTAAAACGACTCCTCCACCGAAGAAGGAACCGCCGAAGAAGGAGCCGCCCAAGAAGGAACCGCCAGACGATAAGTCGAGCTTTTGAACGGATCAAAAATTGTCGGGGCGGATGAAGCACCTTTAGCTTTAAGGATCGGGAAGAACCTCGAAAAGCCGAATATCCGGTTGTGCGGCTTTCATGACAAGTCCGTCTCAGCAGCGCAAGAGGCCAATTTGCCCGACTCGATTGTGCGCGGTTACCGGCAGTGCTCAAGGAAATACAGCGCTCCAAACGCGAGAACCAAAGCGGCGAACGGAAATGGCAATCGCCGCATGCTAAACGCGGGCTGCGTCCAATCCGCGGTTGTAAGGAAACGTAAGACCGTCGGTAATAGTGCGACGATCGAAAGCTGAAAGATATGTGCCGTCGTACCTTCATCGGCTTGGGGCGGCTGCGTGAACCCGCTCAGCACCGCGAACAACGCCGTCAGAGAGAAGAAGATTAGAGCTTGGCTAGTAAAGCGGCACTCGGCGCCGGGTGAATTGCTTTGTTGCCGGAGGGCCAAACCTCCAGATTGCTGACCACCCAAATCAGTCAACACAGGGCGTTTCTTGTTATTTATCTTACAAAACTTCTTACAAGCATGTTTCTGCCCGGGACAATTTTCCCGGTTTGCCCGTTCACCCGAGCGCCATCGTGTTGCACTAAAGAACCGGAGCTTGTCCTTACACGAGTGCTGTAGTAGGATCACCGAGACAAGTAGGAGATATGAAGAAAACCCGTCTTTCAAAAGCTGAAACGCGAGTGCTCGAGCAGTTCTGGAAAATGGGGACCTGCTGCGTCCGGGAAATACTCGAGAGCTTGCCCGAGGATGAGCGTGTTGCTTACACAACGGTGCAGACGCTCGTCTATAGACTCGAGGAAAAAGGCGCGGTGCGTAAAGTCAAGAAGATTGGCAACGCCCAATTATTCGAGGCAGCCATCAACCAGAGCGAGTTCCGAAGCGGGCTGGCGCGCGACCTTCTGGAGTTGTTCGGTGGCTCCCCCCGGATGCTGCTCTCCAATCTGCTGGAAACGGGCACGCTCACACTGAAAGACTTGAAAGCTCTTCAAAACGCGGCGCCAGTCAGCAAGAAGAGCCGCAGGCTCGGAGGCAAAGGCCATGCTTGAGGTCATCGCGCACCTTATTTATTACGTCGGAGTCCACCTTCTCTATGCGTCGCTGGTCTGGCTCGCGGCTTGGACTCTGACTTCGATCATCCGCGGCACGGCCACCACAAAATATTGGGTGTGGGTCGCGACCTCGCTCAATTTCATCCTGCCGCTGGGCGCAGTTCTCGACAAATCCCTGGCGGCTCATCTCTCGTGGGCCAAGCCTCTGGGCGTAATCGGGGACGCCGGACTTCGCGTCGCTGAGAACGCAACGATTGTAGGCGCTGTGTGGTTGCTGGGCGCGATGTTAATGGCAGGCCGACTGCTTTGGCGGATTCGAGCTGGCCGTCGCGATGCGCAGGCCGCTCAAGGCGTGCCTGACTCAAAGCGCAATTTTCTTGTTCAGGGTACGCCCGTCAGGTTCTCCCCCGCTGGGAACGGCCCAGTAGTGGATGGTGTTTTGCGTCCGCAGATCTGGCTCCCCGACGGGATCAGCCGATTGCTGACAAAACCAGAGCTCAATGCCGTCCTCCTCCACGAACTGACACACGCAAGAAGGCACGACAATCTGATCTGGCTGATCCATGAAATCGGTCTTTGCTTGCTGTGGTTTCATCCACTCGTCTGGCTCACCGGCTCTCGCTTGGCGCTGTATCGGGAGCTTTCTTGCGACGAGTCCGTGATTCAAAGGGACCATGGTAGAGACCTGATTTCCGCGCTGGCAAAACTCGCCAACCCTGAAGGAAAGTTCCTGTTACGGGCCTCAGCTTCATCTCTTATAGGCCACCGTCTCGAACGCTTGGCTGCAGTTCGTCCCCGACGGGCGTACGTAGCGACAAACGTGCTGCTGATCGTGATTTTCTCCTCTTTAGTGCTTGGAGGCGTTTTTGAAACGGTGGCACATACCGCTTGTTGTTGGGTGGTGCGGACCTAGTCTCCTGGAGCCCGTATGAAAGCAAAGACTGACCTGGCGGAAGACATAACTCTGGTGCAGTGTCTCGCCACGTGTCCTTTTCCCTCTACGATAAAGCGAGGTTCGAAGCTGTCCTGCCTTGCGCTATTTGCGCTCACTCTGCTTGTGGTCCCGGGAACGAGCCTTTCCAGTCAGGGCCAGACACAGGATCAAGCTCCGCGTGCGGCGCGCTCTCGATCCGAGGAGATGCTGGACCGGTGGAACGAAATCGGGAAAAAGCTCGTTGCCATGGCACAGGATTTTCCAGAAGACAAATACGATTTTAAGCTGCAGAAAGACGAGCGCACCTTCGCCCTGAATCTTCTGCACGCCGCGGCACTGGATTTCGTCCTGATACGGAGAATTTCCGGATCAAACATCGGACCCGACTTCGGCCCGGGCGACAATCCTACGCGTGACGTTTTCAAAACCAAGGCCGACGTGGTGAAGTTTGTGCAGGAGGCCGTCGCGGACGGAGCGCAAGTGATTCAACAGCAGGGCGACGCGGGGCTGGACAAAACATCGAAATTTTTTGGGAACCGGCTGGCCCACAACTCTACCATTTGGACGTTCGCCATCGAGCACAGCGGCGAGCACTACGGTCAGCTGGTGGTCTACTATCGCGCGAACAACCTGGTGCCACCTGACTCGCGACGGGATCAGGCGCAACAATCGCAGCAGCCTCCAGCTCCACGTGTCGTTGACCTGAAGGCGGTTGACGGAACGATCCTGAAGGCGAGCTACTTTGCCGCCGCAAAGCCAGGCCCCGGCGTGCTGCTTGTGACCAGTGCAACCGGACACGTGACTCTTGGGAGCCGTAGCCCGACAACTCGCGGCGGCGGGTATCAACGCGCTTGCGCTCGACATGCGCGGATTTGGCGAAAGCGGCGGTACGCCTAGCCCCGTACTGACGGTCGCGGAGAAGGCTAAGGTACGCACGATGCGGCCGCTTTGGTTTCCTGACGGCACTTGCTGGGATCGCCGGAATGGCGAAGGCGACGTGGATACCATGGTTACAGAGAAATCGCAGACCGCGCCCGCATTGGCCAGCGCGGTGTCAGGAAGTTCCTTTTTGATGCTGGGCGCGAGGGCTGAGTTCGGCCGGGTACTAGCTCTGGCAGACGAATAGGTGGCGACGCTCGGCCTGAAACTCCCCCCGCCCGCCTACGTGGTATTTTTAGCGCCCGGAGGTCCACATGCTTTGGTTATACGAATCTTTCTTTCCCGTGGTCTGGATCGCCTTCCTTCTCTACTGGCAAATCAAAGCCGCCGATACCAAAACCACTCAGCGTCTCGAGCCCGCAGCCTCGCGCATCCTCCGCGTGCTCACCTTCCTGATCGCGATCGTCCTTCTCTCGACAACTCGCATCCCGCTGCGCTGGCTTTACTTTCCGCTCTGGCCGTCTGGTTTTTGGCCCTTCTGGCTGGGAGCCGCCCTCACCGTCGCCGGCATTCTTTTCGCCGTCTGGGCGCGCGAGCACCTCGGCAGAAACTGGAGCCGCTCCGTCACCATTAAGCAGGGCCACGAGCTGATCACCACCGGTCCCTATGCCGTGGTTCGTCACCCAATCTACACCGGCATTCTGACCGGGTTTCTTGGCATCGCGATTGCAATCTCCCAGGTGCGCGGGTGCATCGTTTGCGTCCTCATCTTCCTCGTGTTCTGGGTCAAGCTCCGCATGGAGGAGGAGTGGATGCGCTCCCAGTTTGGGGAGACGTATGCTACCTATGCCCGACAGACCGCCGCCCTGGTGCCCTACCTCCTCTGATCGCCCGCACCCGCAGAATGCAATAGAGGTGACTAAGTAAGAACGGGCACAGCAATGTTGTTTCAGCCTCCCCCTGGCGGACTTGTAGGAGCATTCCGTTAACAGCGAGCGCCCTACCGTTGAGCCACCGGGGAGCCGCAGAACGATTGTGTTGTCATTGTGGTACAGGCATTCGCGTCACGCGATGACTCTTCAGATCGCACCGAACCGTCGTGAGCTCAAATCAGCCGGCGTGGATGAGCTCATAGAGGCCGATGTCATTTCCGCACTTCTGGTCCGGTTGTGGGAAGTTTCGCCAGATAGGTAACGAGAAACACGCTTCAAGAATGGCCTGAAGCGATTGCCCGACACGTTTTGCCGTCCGTACACAAATTTCTCGCGGTCAGATTTGACCGGCTGCGAGAAGATCAAGGGCGAAGCGGAGAGGGGTATCTTCGTCGGCTTGGTATTTGTTGAAGGTGGCGAAGGTGGTTTCGAAGTCGGGATGAAGCGCGTTGACGCGAGGATCGTTGGGAACGAAGAGCTGCATGCCGTTGGAGATGTAGCCTTTGATGCCAGAGGCGGGAAGGACGAATTCGGTAGCTTCCATGAAGGCATTAGGAGATTGCGCAGGCGGAACGCCGACGAGTTTGGCGCCCATCTCGTGAAGAACGAAGGTGGCTTGAAAGGCGGCGCTGAAAGTCCCGGGATCGCAAAGGACAATCACGTTTTTCGGAGTGTAGAGCGAATTGCCATCTAGCGCTTCGAGCGCTGGAACGAAGGACATCCCCTTTTCTTTCCACTCTGCGAGCTTTTTGTTGCGCTTCTCCTGAGGCGTACCGGCTTCGTTGCCTGTGAATTCGTACTCACCCAGCTCGAAGTTCGGGTCTTTCTTTTTCTCCTGCTCGACGGAGGTGTTGTACTTGGCCATATAGAGGGGAGACTTCACTTGGAGAAATTCGGCCTCAGAGTGGCGCCCAAAATATGCGTCGCCGTACATTTCATAGAAGAACGGAGCGATGGTTGGCGTGGAACCGCCGCCATTGCCTCGGAAATCGATGATCAGGTTGGTGGTTTTTTTCTCTTTCATTTCGTGAAGCAGATTGGTTGCAATTTCGAAAAGTGAAGGAATCCCGCGCAGGGCTTCTTCGGGATCGGAAGGCTGCTGCTTCTTTCTTGATGAATAGTATTGATCGAGAAATTCCTTCAGATTGCCGACATGATATTTCTGAATGATCTCATAGCCTTCGCGAGGCATCATATTGGCGATGCGGAAGTATGCGCTCTCGCCACTGGGCAAGAAGCGGTAGTAGAAATCCTCGTCGGAGTGCTCGAACGGGGAGTGGCGCTCGGGCTTGACGGCCCATTTGTCTGGTTCGGCTGGATGTTCGCCGTCCCAGCTCAACGTGCGAGTGATGGCCGAGCCGTCCGGGGCCTGGAGTCGATAGGTCACACCTTCCGCGCGATCCAGGTCGGGTAGCAGGTTTTTCAGAAGCTTTGAACTGCGCAGCGCGATGGTCAAGCCAACGTAGGTCCCGTAGTCATTTTCGGTGGCGACTTCCGCAGTCATTCGACTCATCAAGTCAGAAACAGAATGGCTGTTGACGGCGAGCAGTTTGTAGCCCCGTGTGCCGTTCAACTCGGGTAAGTCAAACGAAGAAACCAGCAGCCCATCGGAAGCGATTTGAAATTGAACTGCAAGTTTCGGCGTCGGATCCTGCCAGCGTTCGCGAGCGCCACGCATACGCGTGTGCCCGTCTTTGAGGGGCGCGAGGAAGGCGCTGAGGCGATCGGTGAATTCGGGGCTACTGAGTCCGCCTTCCGGCAAATCGCGAATCAGTTGCTCAGCCTTCTTCTTGAATGCGACTTTTCCGCCGAGATTCGTGTACGGATCGGGATGAGTCGCTTCGAGGTCGTCGAAGAAGACTTTGGCGTCGCTGGCCAACTGGCCGCGCGTGAGCTTCGCAGGTTTTTCCTGGGCGGCGACAGAGCCCGCGCCAATCAAAAACAGCGTTGCGCAGGCCGCGACCATCATACGCTGAAACGATCTGCCGAGAAGCTTGAAACGCTCTGAATGAAGCAAACGTATCACTGGAGTTGAAATTGTTAGCACAAATGTTGCATATTGACAACTGTCCTTACGGGTGCGCACACGTGGCGCGGCCGTTGAGAAGCCATCCATGTCCCGCGGATCATGCTGACATGATGGAAAAATCGGAGGGTTATGAATCGCGTTCTACTGCGGGTTGGACTGGCGGTCTTGTCGCTCTGCTTCGCGGCTTTCGCCGCTTCGGCACAAATCCCGGCACGCTTTGAGATTACCTATTCCTCGAACGCTCTGGCCGGACCGCTCACAGGACGACTATTCGTGATTGTGGCGAAGAAGGCAGAGCCCGAGCCGCGGCTGGCTGTATCTCCGCAAGGGCCGGCGATTTTTGGAATGGACGTCGAGCATTGGCGAGCGGGCGAGCCGGTCGTACTCGACGCGAAGAGCTCGCTGGGGTATCCGAAGGGCCTGGAGGAGATGCCGGCAGGCGACTACTTTGTCGAAGCCATTGTGAATGTCTACACGGAAGCGCATCGCTCGGATGGTCACACCGTGATGGTGCATTTCGACGACAGCGACCAGGTGGAGATTTTCAATACTTCGCCGGGCAATGTGCACAGCGATGTGCAAGCAGCGAAGATCGGCGGGACTGAATCGGTAAAGCTCACTCTCAGCCACGTCATTGCGCCGCATCCTCCGGAAAGCGATACGGTATGGGTGAAACATGTACGAATCCAAAGCCAGAAGGTGAGCGCTTTCTGGGGCCGGCCGATGTACATCTATGCGACGGTCCTGTTGCCGAACGGCTATGCGCAACATCCGAATTCGCATTACCCCGTGGTTTTCACGATGGGCCACAACGTTCCCTTTAGTTTCAACACGGAGAAAGCGTCGGAACGTCAGGCGGCAGCGGCGAAAGCGACTGGCCTCGAAACGGGCTACGATTTCTACCAGTCGTGGATATCGGATTCGTTTCCGAGATTTATTGCCGTCAGCTTTCAGCAGCAGACGCCGTATTTCCCGGACTCCTATTCGATCAATTCGGTGAACCAAGGACCGTACGGCGACGCGATGATCGAAGAAGTGATTCCCGCGCTCGAAAAACAGTTCCGCATTATTCCGAAGGCGTATGCACGACAGCTGGAAGGTGCGTCCACAGGCGGCTGGCAGACGCTAGGGCTGCAATTGCATCATCCAGACTTCTTTGGAGGCGCATGGGTCTTGCAGCCAGACCCGATCGACTTCCGCCACTACCAGCTGGCGAATGTCTATGAAGATGAGAACGCGTTCAATGTGCCGACCGGGCCGTTCACAAGTACGGAACGTCCGTTTAAGCGAGCGGTGAATGGTCAAGTAGTGTGGACGGCGCGTGAGCTCAGCCGATTTGAAGAAGTGTTGGGAAGCAAGGGCCGCTCCGGTTTTCAACTGGAGGGCTGGGAAGCGATATACGGACCGGTTGGAGCGGATGGCTATCCCATTCCGCTATGGGACAAGTTGACGGGGAAGATCAACCATGACGCCGCCAACTACATGAAAGAGCATGGGTACGACCTGCTCGCCTACACGGAAGGGAACTGGGCGACGCTGGGGCCGAAAGTGGTCGGCAAGTTGCACTTTTTCGCCGGCGACATGGACGATTTTTACCTGAACGTGGCGGTTTATTCCTTTCAGGACTTCTTGAAGACGACGAAAGACCCGCACTACGAGGCGGACTTCACTTATGGGCGCCCGATGAAGGGACATTCGTGGCACTCGTATTCGTGGACGGAGTACATCGCAAAAATGGCGGAACAAGTGAAACGGAACGCGCCAAGCGGCGAAGATACGATGCAGTGGAACTACTAACGCGCTGCGTTAGCAATGGCTGAGACACCAAAGGAGAAAATATGGAGAGCAAGCTGGACCGGGAAGTTCGCCATCTAAAGGTTTATGCGGTCGTTTCTACCCTGCTGTTCTCGCTTCTTTTTGTGCTGGGATTCAGCGTGGCGTCTGAGGATAAGACAAAGTTCGGCGAGATTGATGTGGAACGAATCAACGTGGTGGAAAAAACCGGCAAGCTGGACCTGGTGATCTCCAATGCGGAGCGCATGCCGCCGGCGATCGTGAATGGCAAAGCGATGAAAAGCGAAGGATCGCGGAGCTCGGGAATGCTTTTCTACAACGGAAAGGGAGATGAGAGCGGAGGCATGGGCTTCGGCAGCGAGACGCAGAAAGACGGGACGTTCCGGGCATCCTCGCAATTCATGTTCGATCAATACAACCAGGATCAGGCGGTGGGAATTCTGTACTCGGACAACAACGGCAAGCGCACGGCGGGACTGCGCGTTTGGGACCGCGCGGATGTGCCTTTGGACGAACTGTATGCGAAGTTTGGAGAGCTGAAAGGGGCGGAGCGCGAAGCGGCCATTAAGAAGTTGGTGGATCAAGGCATGGTGGGAGCGGGCCGCGTGTTCGTGGGTAAATTGCCGGACAAAAGTGCGTCGCTGGTGCTGTCGGACACGAA
>Ga0210393_10004664_pt1 | contig 10817 bp, 8 predicted proteins | sample IncBWC27OmetaG_FD_160068 | JGI IMG/M metagenome (GOLD analysis project Ga0210393, IMG submission 160068) | Forest soil microbial communities from Barre Woods Harvard Forest LTER site, Petersham, Massachusetts, United States - Inc-BW-C-27-O ...
CGTCCGTCCGCAGCACAGCTGCGCTCCGCTCCGGGTCGTTCAGATATCCAGCCATGAGCTGCCGTCCGCCGACGTACAGCTCGCCGACCACGCCAGGCCGATCCACCAGCCCTCCGTGCTCATCAACGAGGTGGAACGAGCTCCCGGCATGTGGTTGACCGATCGGTACCAGCCCCGCGTCGAGCAACTCGGGCGTCAGTTCCAGATGCGCGACGGCGATGGTCGTCTCGGTCGGGCCGTACCGGTTCACTACCCGCAATCCCGGACTGGCGGCCCACGCCGCCTTGATATCGGCGGTGGACGGCGCTTCACCGCCCAACGCCATCACGCGTAGCGAGGTGTCAGCCAACCGCGCCAGACGGCCGCTGGCCCGGAGCAACCGGAGGTAGCTGGGAGAGAAGCTGGTCGCCGTGATCCCCTCGCTGGCGACAATCGAGAAGAACCTGCGTGGGAACAGGAGGGCTTCCCGGTCGGGGATGACGAGAGGAAGGCCGCGCACGAGCGGAGGAAAGATGGCGGAGAAGGACCCGTCAAAGTGCACGGGCGAAACGCAGAGGCACCGGTCATCCGCGGTGAGTCCCACGGCGTCGGCGCATGCTTGGGCTGCGGTGAAAAAGGCCTCGGGGGGAATCTGCACCCCCTTAGGGATACCGGTCGTCCCCGAGGTGTAAATGATGTAGGAGATGGGGCCCGGTACGGGTGGTGGCGTGGGGCCGTCTGCGACGTCCAACGCAGAAAGGGAGGTCCATGCGGTGCCGACGGGAAGCCCCGACGGCGCCGTTTGGTCCGAGCCCGCGGTGATCACCAGTGCGGGCCGGCAGTCGGCCACGATCTGCGCACGGCGGAGATCTGGATCGGTGATCGCCAGCGGAACGAACGTGACCCCCGCCCACAGACAGCCCAGTGCGGCCACCACGAAGTCCACAGAATTGCCGATCAGCAGGGCAACCCGATCCCCGGGCTCGACGCCTTTCTGGAGCAAGCCAGCGGCCACTCTCCCAGCTGCGGCGCGCAACTCACCGCGGGTCAGCGCGCAATCCAGGTCCTTGACGGCGGGCCGATCCGGGTGTCGATCAGCGTGGTCGAGCACCGCACCGAGCACGCCGCGGACCGTCACGGACGCTTCGACAGCCACGGTCATCGCTATGAGAGGCTCGAACTAGGCGTCAAGATGGTCAGAAACGTACCGGGTCGAGCAACCGAGACCGTCGGCCATACGGGCCTGGTCCCGCCACGCCGACTGGTTGGCGCGACCGCGGCCTGCACGCCGAATCGGAACGGGAGCATCTGTCGTGGCACCTCCACTGCTCAGTCATGAAAGCCGGTACCAAACCGACCGATAGTCATTGAACTATCTTTATATCATCCCGTACAGTACTCCGTATGCCAATAGCTGTACGAACAGTCGGTTCGGATGCATACTCTGAGTCGACTATGATGCGCCAGTCATTTCCTCGACCGGGGATTCTGAAAGGAGCATTGCGGATGCCGACCAGGGCTTCCTCCGCGTTCCCCGGGGCTCAGCCGCAGCGCTTTCGGGTCAAGCTGCACGCGTGCGCGGCGCGCTTGTTCCGGGCCTTTCCGACGCTTCGTAGGAAGACCATGCAGGCCGGGGACATAGCAGATTTCATCGATTGGCAGCAGCGTGTGTTCGGTGTTCGGCCAATGATTTTCGGACGGCGCGACAAGCTATGGGAACGGCTCGCACAACGCCTGGATCCAAACCGTCCTCTCGTCGTGATGGAGTTCGGCGTCGCTTGGGGCTATGCCACCAACTGGTGGCTACGTCGATTGGGCCGACGCGACGTAGTCTGGCACGGGTTCGATCGTTTCACGGGGTTGCCGCGCGCCTGGCGCGAACACGCGCAGGGCACCTTCGACGTCGGTGGTACACCGCCGGCGATCGATGACAACCGGGTGCGCTGGCACGTCGGCGACGTCGAGGACACCCTTGGCGCAATCGATTTGGTCGCTGCGCGTAACGCACAGTGGCTAATCCTGTTCGACCTAGACATCTACGAACCAACCGCTTTCGCCTGGGAAGTGATCGCTCCCTACCTCCAGCCTGGGGACCTTATGTACTTCGATGAAGCGATGGACGTCGACGAACGACGCGTCCTCAACGAGATGATCCTGCCGTCGATCGGTTGCGAGCCCGTCGGCACCACGGCGCTCGGACTGGGTTTGGCCGTAACGCGCCCAGCTGCCCAAATTTAAAGGAGGTTCGGCACTGTATGTCTCAACTCTGCCCAATCTGCGGGGGTCCAGGGAACCCGAGCGCACGGCCGAATCGCGCCGTTTATTCTTCAGCTGCGAGGTGACCCGAAGGACGTTCGACGCGATACCACGCTGTGCGGTTGCGACAGATGCGACCTGGTCTACTTCTCCCATCGCTTTGATGACGACACACTCGCCGCAATATATTCGGACTATCACAACGACCGGTACCTATCGATCCGACGACGCTGGGAACCTTGGTACTCGCGCGACGTTCATAACGCGATGGAGCCGGGGTCGGAGGCCGTCGCCGAGCGCATCGACTTCGTAACCAACAACATCGAGCCCTATGTCCAAATCGAAACCCTGCGGAATATCGTCGACTATGGGGGCGACGAAGGTCAGTTCTTTCCCCCGAGCTACTCGGGTCCCAAGTACGTGATTGACGTTTCGGGAAAGGAAATGGTTGAGGACGCGACAGCCGATGACACCTGACGATCGCGGCCGGCGCTCCAGCGTGCGATACGGCTCCAGCAATCACCACCGCAGCGCAACCACCGAAACCCGGTTGCCCCAATGACCGGCGGCTGGGGCGAACCCGATCAGGAAGGAACTCCCGAAAACGGGGAGGGAATCTCTTCAACCAGAAACATCGCCGAAGGAGTCACGTTGGAGATCAACGGCGACGTCGTCACCGCGGTGATGAGATCCCCCGAACTCCGCGAACACCTGTGGCGCATCGCCGATCAACTCGCCGCCGAAGCCAACCAGCTCGCCGTCCACGTCGGAGAAGCCAACCGACCAGACCCGTTCGCGTGGACAAAGACCGCCAAGAGATCCTCGCGACTCCCTGCACGAATATGTCTCACGCATTTCCGGCGCGGGGCACTAGGCGGATTCGGCGACTCTCAATCGACGTGATGTCCGATACGGGGATGTGCTCCGATGGGGAAACGGCAGCTACCGGCAACACCGCGTTGCGGATCGCCGCCAATACCGCCGGGTGATTGGCGGGATGATCGCCGGTGGGTGTGGCGATCAGGCGGGGCGGCTGCGACGTCCATTGCAGCCGGTCAAGGGCTGCCCGACCGCCTCTGGCAGTAAAGTTCTCCGCATCCTCGGGCGCAGCAATCAGCGTCACGTCGGTTCCACGGCGGGCAAGCGTTGTCAGAACATTCTCCGGCAGGTACACGAGTCCGGCCCAGCTCAACACCCGCAGGACGGATCGCGGGAGGTGGTTGTGCATGAAGCTCTTCGTCGACTCCCGAGCCGCGTTGAGAAGTGCGTTGAGGCGCTTTGTCCTGGATTCGCCAGCGCCGCCGCCGGTGTCACCAGGCGCGTTGGTGTTTAGCGTTTTCTTCCGAAAGCCCCACTGCTGCAGCAAGGTGGGGGTGACGCGCCAATTCCACACCTGCACGTTGACCAGGATCGCCGACCGCGCACCGATATTGCGGGCGGCCTGAGCAGCGTTCCACGCGCCGGAGCAGATACCGACAAGCTCGAGTTCGCCGGCGTCTTGGCACGCATGTCTGGCCACCGCTATCGAGTCGGTGATGTGAGCCTTGGAATACACCCTGCGCCAACGGTCCCGGCTGATCTGGCCCGACAAGCCCTGTCCTGCCGGGTCCCAGCGCACCGCCTGTGACCCGGCCGCTGCAATGCGACGTGACAATTCGACCCACTCCCGGGCGGGTCCTACGTGCAAGTCGTTGGCCATCACGAAGAACAACACGGTCTTTGCGGGTGCGGGACTACGGCGTCGGGGCCGCGTGCGGATGGCGAACAGGCCGTTCGGCTCGATTCGTTCGATGCTCTCGGAAACGTCGACCCCGTCGGGCCCTTCGGCCGGCATCGTTACGGTTGTCAGGTATTGAGGTACGGCGCGATGGGTGCGAGTGGGAACGTTTCCGTCGATCCAGTCGATGATCGAATCGACTGCGGTGAAAGGGATCGGTAACGGCATCGGCGTCGGCGCGGCGCATTCCGGCAGACCGCCGGTAATGATCGAATCAACTCCCTCGGCCGACGCCAGGGCGGTGACGCGCTTATCGGTCTCGGCTGGTCGTCCCACCAGAAGTACGTTGTCGACGCCATGGGCGCTGACTGGATTGGCACACATTCGCAGCGCGGCGAATTCTGCGGCGGCGTGGTCGCTCAACCGCCCGCCGATGATCGACACTTCGCCGGGCGTAGCAGAGTCCTCGCCCACCGACAATCGGAACAGCGTGGTGTGTTCTCGAAGGTAACGCCTGCCCGTTCCATACGGATCGAGGTAGACCACGCGGTTGACCGTGTGGGATTGGGCCAGGTACTCGTTGAGGATCAGGCACCCGGCACGTATGCCGATGGCGGTCGCCGACTCCGCGCCGATCAGCGTGAGGTAGTCGAGCGCGTGACCGACGCTTGCCACCCAGTTGGCCACCGCGTCATCACGGACCTGAGCATATGCAGAATCACCCAAGCCCAGATAGTCAAAACGCAGCACGCCGAAACCGCGGCTCGCCAGGCTGCCGGCGAGGACCCGGTGTAGTCGGACACTGTCCATCCCCTCCTTTCCGAGCGAACCACAGATCAGTACGCCGCCCCTGATCTGGTTGTCGACCGGCAGATGAACCACGCCGAACAATGGCGAATCAGACGGTCCGAAAAATGTCGGCACCTCTGTCGTCGTCAACGGCATGTTGCGCTGGCTCCACAATCGGCTTCCGCCGCTAGCGGATAGTCGTGCTCCTGACATCATTTTGCTGATTTAATCAACCTCCGGCCGATACCAGGCGCCGGCGAGAGAGCACCAGCACGTCGTGTGACATTGCCCAGCACCTTCGTCTTCCTTGTTGTGGGCGATCGAACAGCAAAACCACCCGAAACCGTTGATGCAGATACCGGCAATATTACATACTCTTCGGATAGATGTGAACGAGATCGGATGTGCCGAGTATCATAAGTGTTCGCAACCAGACATGCGGTTGGGAACCGTTGGCGGCGTCACGGAGTGGGCGTGGATCGCCATGCTGACGTCTACACCGTCCAGTCCTGAGCGCGATCATCACCAGAGAGGAGGTGGGGCGTGACCGAAGACGCGATCAGCATCGGCGGTGTCGACCTCGCCGATCCGGACACATACCTGTCGGGAATGCCCTTCGATGCGTTCCGGAAGCTCCGCGAGTGCGCGCCCGCGGCATGGCACCCGTACAAGGATGGGCCTGGGTTCCTCGCGCTCACCGGCTACGACGAGGTCTACGCCGTGTCCCGCGACAGCGCGACGTGGTCGTCGGAGGCGACCGGGGTGTACTTCGACGTGCCCGCTCCCGGCGACATCGCCGACCAGCGGGGCGTGCTGATGTTGACGATGGACCCGCCGCGGCACACTGCGCTGCGCGCTCTGGTCAGCAAGGGCTTCAGGCCGCGCCAGGTAGCGAAGCTCAACGAGCGCATCACGGACATGGCGCGCGACGTGGTCGACACCGTCATCGAGCAGGGCGAGTGCGACTTCGTCACCGACGTCGCCGGTGCGCTGCCCTCATACGTCATCGCCGAACTGCTCGGCATTCCGCTGGAAGACGGCTACCGGCTATACGAGCTGACCGAGATCATGAACACCGGTCGGATAGGCGACAAGCGCGCCATGAGGGCGGGCGCCGAGATGTTTGGGTACTCAACGGAACTTGTGGCCCGCAAACGTGCGGATCCTCGCGATGACATCGCGACATCGCTGCTGCATGCCGAGGTCGACGGACAGCGCCTCACCGAAAGCGAGTTCAACTTCTTGTTCACGCTGCTGATCAATGCGGGCGGCGACACGACCCGAAACCTCGTCGCCGGAGGCACGTGCGTGCTGATCGACCATCCGGAGGAGCGGGCCAAGCTGGAGGCCGACCCGTCGCTGCTGCCGACGGCCGTTGAAGAAATGCTCCGTTACGTCAGCCCGGTCAACGCGTTCTTCCGCACGGCCACCAAGGACACCGAACTACGCGGGGTGCCCGTGCAGGAGGGCGACCGGGTGGCGATGTTCTACCCGTCGGCCAACCGGGACGAGGCCCACTTCGCGGATCCCGACCGCTTCGATGTGACTCGTAAGCCCAACCTGCACTTGGCATTTGGCGGTGGCGGCGCCCATTTCTGCCTCGGCGCGAACCTGGCCCGGGTGGAGGCGGCCGCCCTCGTATCGGAGGTGCTGAGCCGGATGAAGAACATGGAGTTGGCGGGGCCGGTCGAGCGCATGCCGTCGACGCTGATCAACGGTATCCACTCCATGCCTGTCCGGTTCACACCTGCTCGACGTGTGGGCGCTGGGTGATCGCGCAGGATCGCAAGACGGCCCGATGCTGCGCAGGATAGATCTGCACCAGGTTGTTCGGCGACCACCGCCTGGACCGGCTCGCGGGCCAACCGGATCGACCCGCGCTGATCCACCCAGCGCTGCACACCGGCGCGGCGCAACGCGAACCGCTCGGCGCGCGGGCGCATGCCCAGCGACTGATGAGGGCGCTCGGTGTTGTACTGCACCACCCACTCGAGTCCCGCCTGCAGCCATCGGTGAAAAACTGCGCCCGCATCGTGTTGTGAAGGCGCTCAACCTTTCTCGTCGTGGTGGGCGAGCGCGGCGCGGTAAACAAATGCCGGATCCCGTTGTCGACCGCCCGCAGCCGGCAGCTCGGACTGCGCCGCTTTAGCGCATGCATGGCTGACGAGCTGGGCGACGTCACGCTGGGGTCCTTGTGTGCCCCAGCATCCTGGCGAGCGCCAACACGTTGACCCCAGCGGACACCGCCAGCGACGCCCCCTAGTTCCGTCATCGCAATCAAGAGCGTCCGGTCATCGAAAAGACTTGCGTCCGTACCCCTATCTGGCGGCTGTCTGGTTTTACCAGACCGAAAATTATCGATCCAGGCAAATTTACGTTGACTCACAGGGTTTTCGCAGGCGCAAATGTAACGATATGCCGGTCATGATAACGACCCTGTTACCGACGAAAGGTACGGAAACCACTGTCGCCGTCGTTGCAGCGTGAATTCGTGGAGAAATTCCAGTTGCCGCTGATTCAGGCGATGGGGTCGACGGAAGCGGGCAACGTCTTTTCCAATCCGGTGCCTCCGGGCCAGATTCCGAGCCCAGAGGTTTGCTACGAGGAGGTAGCGGAGCATGTTGGCCCCAACTCGATGGAGATTCCGTCGCCGGGTAGCCGCAGTTGTCGCCGTGGTGGCGCTCGTCCTGGCCGTGACCGTAGTGGTGGGTGACCGTTGGAGCAAGGAGAAGTCGATATCGACCCAGAGCAACGTGGCGTCCGCGATCACGACGGCGAACTTGACCGCCGTGGCCCGTACACGGATGTTCTTCGGTTACCAGTCCGTGGGGATGAACGTGCTGGACGCTGTCCCGGCCGTCTATGCGGATCACGGTGTCTCGGCCCCCCCGGTAGAGCAGGGGCGTGCCGAGCCCGGCCCCGACGGCGGGTTCATCGCCTACAAATCCATCGATGAAGGCGTTGTAGACGCCGGGAAGACGGCACTCAGGGACTTCGACCGCGCCATGCGCGCTGGGATGGGCCGGCAGGTCGACGTCGCTCTGATGAACCTCTGCTGGGGTGACGTCTTCAGCGACACGGATGTCGACGCTCTCTTCGCGAGGTATCGCGACACCATGGCCGCGTTGGAGCGGGACTTCCCCAACGTCACCTTCATCCACGTGACGGTGCCCCTGACCACAGAGCCGGGCCTCTTCACGGAGTTGAAGACATGGGTGAAGACACATATCGGCCGGCGCGACGTGTTCGGCCAGCGAGCGAACGTCTTGCGGGAGCGGCTCAACGCGCTGATCCGCGGCGAGTACGCCGGCCGTCACCTCTTCGATCTGGCAGCGATCGAGTCCACGAAGCCCGACGGCACGAGGGTCTCCGGGCACTACGACAATCAGGGGTATTTCGCGCTGTACGACGGGTACGCCTCCGACGTGGCCTCCCTCAACGCGGTTGGTGCCAAGATCGCGGCGACAGCCTTTCTCGAGGCGATCGCGCAGGCCTCGCGGAAGTAGACACCGCTGGCGATGATTCGGCCCACATGCCTCGTCGACTAAGTGTCGAGCCCGCGTCCCGGCAGCATGGTGATTACCACGACCAAGGATGAATACGAAGTGGCGCGACTTAGCCTTGTCCCCGAACTGCGCCAGCAGATCAACGAGCAGTTCGGGTCGGGGCGCTTGGTGATCGCGCAGGATCACAAGACGGCCCGATGCTGCGCAGTATCGCGGGCATCGTCGCTCCTCCGAGTGGCCCGGCGCTACCGTGCCGGTGGCAGCAAACGAATTCCGGCTGGCAGCTTCCCCTCTGGCAGACTCCGGAGCTAGGTGCCCGCGAGCCGGGCGACCACAGGTGCGAAGGTTTCCATCGCCTCGCCCGGCACCACGATGTTGGTGAAGCCCCACTTCTCGCGGCGCTCCAGAAGCCGCTCACACAATTCGTCCTCGGTGCCGATCAGGACGATCGGAAGCTCGAGCGCGTCCTCACCCGGAAAGCCGAGCATGGTTGCGGTGCGCGCAGCAGCGCGGCGGCTGCCGACGACGTTGACGGCAACGACGGCAATCTGCAGCTCGAGCGAACTGAAGCGGTCACCGGCCGCCTCGCGCACCCATGCCAAGCAGCGATCGTAATGATCGAAGGTGGCTTGGCTCGCCAGGTCGCCACCTTTCTCGCCCGAAGCCAGGCTGGTGTTCACGCCCACGGTGTCCGCGTGTTCGGCAGCAACCGTGAGTATCCGCCTACTTCCGCCCCCGACGATGACGCGAGGGAGCGACGCCGGGCGAGGATCACAGCGGGCGCCGCGCACCGTGTGATACCTCCCTGCGAATGTCGCCTCCCCCTCACTCCACAGCGTCTTCATCACAACGAGGCTCTCGGCCAGCCGGTCCACGCGGACAGCCGGTTTGTCGAGCTCGATCCCCGCTTGCTCGTAATCGCTCCGCAGCCAGCCCGCTCCAAGACCCACCTCGACCCGCCCTTCGGCCGCCAAGCCGAGCGTGGCGATCTCCTTGGCCAAGACCACAGGGTTGCGGAGGTCGTTGTTCAACACGACGGACCCCACGTGGAGGGTGGAGGTCGCTTCGGCGGCCACGGTCGTGGCTACGAGAGGCCCGAACTGGGCGTCAAGGTGGTCAGAAACGTACAGGGTCGAGTAACCGAGACCCTCGGCCATCCGGGCCCGGTCCCGCCAAGCCGGCATGGTTGGCGCGACCGCGGCGAGCACGCCGAATCGAAACGGGAGCATCTGTCGTGCCACCTCCACTTTTCGGTCATGAGCCAGGTGTCAATCGGCCGGCGATCAGCGGATCTCCCTCGTATCTGGCTCTAAATCCTGTACAGTATGCACCATGACAGCTGCAGTACAGACGGTCGGTTCGGATTTCTTGCCAGCAGCAGTACGAACAGTCGGTTCGGGTTCCTCGCCGGCGGACATTGCGAAGGTGCTCAAGGAAGACGGGTGTGTGGTCATTCCCGACCTCGCACTTCCCCAAACGATGGATCAGATACTTACCGAGCTCGAGCCGTACCTCGCCGCCACCGGCGGCGGCAACACTGACTTCCTGGGCGACACCACCCGCCGTACCGGCGCCCTGATCGCCCGTTCGCCGACCGCTCGCTCACTCATGACCCACCCGACGGTCATCGACACCCTCGACCTCGTGTTGGGCGACCACGCCAGCACCTTCCAGATCGACCTGACCCAGCTGGTTACCATCGGACCCGGTTCGCCGGCGCAGATGATTCATCGGGATCAGTGGTCGTTCGATCGCTACCAGTTCCCGAGGGGCTTCGAAGCCGAAGTCGGCACCATGTGGGCCGTGACCGACTTCACTGAGGAGATGGGTGCGACACGGATGGTGGTGGGCAGCCACCGGTGGGAGGACGATCCCGACGAGGTGGACCCCGCCCTGTCCTCCCCAGCGGTCATGACCAAGGGTTCGGTCCTCTTGTACACGGGCTCGGTATACCACGGCGGGGGCGCCAACACCACCAAGACCAGCCGGATCGGGATGAACGTGGGCTACTCGCTCGGATGGCTGCGCCAGGAGGAAAATCAATATCTCGCCTGCCCGCCCGAGATCGCCCGCACCCTCCCCGAGGGGCTGCTCAGGCTGATGGGCTACCAGCGCGGCTCCTATGCCATCGGCTACGCGGACGACATGCGAGAACCCCTGGACTGGCTGTACGACAGCCCGGCGTTTATGTCGGACTTCTACGAATACCGCCGCGCCGCTCGCAAGCGGCTCAGGGCGACCGGGAGCTACGTTCCGCCCATAAAGTCTTAGCCCGGAAACACCGGCTAATTAAGTTGAGCTACGGCAGAAAGGTGAGGGAAACATCATGCAGGATCGGATTCGTGACGTCTTAGCTGCTCATGGCCGTATGGCGGTCGATCCACGCGAGGTGGACGATCAGGCCGACCTCTACGACCTCGGCCTGACGTCGCATGCGTCGGTCGACGTGATGCTTGCACTCGAAGATGCATTCGACATCGAGTTCCCCGATGAGGTGCTCAAGAAGTCCACCTTCGCTTCGGTACGCAATATCGAGCAGGTAGTCGAAGGCCTGGTCAAGTTATCTGCGT
>Ga0210393_10004665_pt1 | contig 10817 bp, 8 predicted proteins | sample IncBWC27OmetaG_FD_160068 | JGI IMG/M metagenome (GOLD analysis project Ga0210393, IMG submission 160068) | Forest soil microbial communities from Barre Woods Harvard Forest LTER site, Petersham, Massachusetts, United States - Inc-BW-C-27-O ...
GAGTCCTTGATCAGCGTTTCCTCGGCCGACGCCGGCGCGATCTTCATGCTGAGCGAGCTGCGGCCGGCCGGCGTGTTGAGGTCGGGCAGAATCGGTTCGGTGCTTTCAGCAACCAGACGGAAGCCGCCGTTGCCCGAATTCTTGTCGGGCGTTTCGACGGCCGGATTGCGCCGACCTGCGCCCACGGCGACGATGACGAACGTGGCAGCCGCGATGAGTGCGACGGAGGTCGTACTGCGCTGCCGCTGTCGAGCCGTGTTGCGCACTCCCAGTCGCGCCAGTCCCGTGATTCCGCGACCTCGTACCGCTGCCGAGTGTTCACCATCGAGCAAACCGGCGATGAGCATCACCCCGCCGACCAAGATGATCATGCCGTCCAGAAAGAAGAGGACGACACCCCAACTCAGCCCCTCAAACGCTTCGCCCTGCACGCGGCCCGTCAGCACACCGATCAACAGCACCCCCGCCAAAATGAGAAGTCCTGTGCCGATGGTCAGCGAACGGCGGCTGCGGCCACGTTGCTTGGCCGCTGAAATTGCCGGTTCCGTCGCGCCGGCCAACAACTCGCGGGGACTGAGCGCCTTCAGTTGCCGCAATCCCCAGAGCACGGCCAGCGCGGTCACAATTACCGAAACGACGAACCCCGTGAGCACCGTGGTGGGGAGAATGAATACCTCGAGCGATGTCGTTCCAACCGCTTGGGTCCACCAATGGGTCAGCCCATACACCATCAACTTCGCGAAGCCGACGGCGACAATCGTTCCGAGCACTCCGCCGATGGCGACCAGGACGAGACCCTCTTCCAGAAACAACCATCGCAGTCGACGCGGCGTAAACCCGACTGCGGCCAGCAGCCCGATCGTCGTCGCGCGTCGCTCGATTCCCAGGCGAAAAATCAGCCCGATCAAGAACGTCGCCGCCAGGATCAAGAAGAAGCTGAAGCCGAGAAACAGTTCACTGAAGTCGTTGGAGCCGGCGGCTGCCTGCACGCCGGTATATTTCACCGGCTGAAACTGCAGGTGCGTTTGGGCCGGCGTCAGCGATTTCAGAATGGCGCGCTGCATTTCGGTAGCGGTCTGCTCGAGCGTTTGGCCGGCTTTCGGCGCGACGCGGACAGAAGTCAACGAGCCGAACCGGCTCCCCCAGAGCTTTTGAGCCGTCTCCAGCGAGACGAACGATTTGGGCGTGGCACGATGGTCGTCCCAATATTTGTCGTCGCGATGCGTCACGCGATCGAGCTTCATCGGGAAGGGCTGCTTCCAATCGTTGATCGTCTTGGCGTCGGTGATCCCTTTGACGACGGGGACCAGGCCGGGATCGGCGGCGGGACCTTCGAGTTTCAATATGCCGGCGACTCGGAAGGTCTTTTCGACCTCTGGCAGTTCACCGTGCGAACTGACGAGGTGGTAGCGCAGGCGGACTTCGTCGTTCGCTTTGGTATTCAAGTCCTGCGCGATCCAATCGTTGAGCACGATCTCGTCAGGTCCGAGCGGATGCGTGGGCACGGGCGACGCCCACACAAACGGACCGAACGGCGGAGTGACCGTGCTGACCGGATCGAGACCGGCCACGACCGAATACATCGAGAATTTCTTCGGGTCTTTAGCGTTGACCAGCTCGTTGGCCAGGTAGTCTAAGACGGGCGATGTCGACAGGCCGAGCTTTTTTGCGCTCTCGGTGGCCGCGGCCGACACGTCCTGATCGAGAATCTGCTGTTCCGATTCGATCGAGACGTACCCGCGCGGCGCGTCGACGGCGACTCGCAGGCCGAGGTCGGCCGGAACGAGTAACGCCGCCAACTCGTCACTCAGCGACGTGGCGGCCTCGGACGCGGTCGCTCCCATTTGATCGCCGGGCGATTTTGCGGAGACAAAGATCGCATTGATCTTTGCGATGCTGCCTTCGCGATTGCGGCGTGATCGCTCGACGCGAGCCAGCTCAACGCTCTCTTGCAAATAGCCCAGCGACACAAATGCGTTGAGAGGCAACTGCTGCGTCGGGTTGAGCGTGAGCCGTGCGGCTCCTGAACCATCCGGAACGACGGCCTTGATCTTAAGCGGAATCTCGCGGAAGTCCCCTTCGCGTTTGCCCAACAACGACTCGCGCGGGATCGCGGAGGGTAGCTCGATGATGAGGTGCACATCGTCCCCTGCGTGCACTCGGAGGCGCTCGGCGAGCCGTTCGTTGATGACCGTCTCGTTGCCAGTGAGATCGGCCGGTTTGATATCGATCAGCTGCCAGAGGTGTTGGTCGCCGCCGAAAATCTGGACCCCGCCGGCCCGTCGCGAAAGTCCTCCTTTGTCGGCGACAAACGGCGCATTCAACATCAAGGCGGGAGCAGCCGTCTCAAAACGCTCTTTGAATGTGGGGCGGGCGGCAAGTTCTTGAGCCACTTCCTCGTGAACGAAGCGAGGCGCGATCAGCACGTCGTCGATCTTCTGCAACCGTTCGAGGCTCATCTGGCGGAGGCTGCCCCGAACGGAATCGCCGACGATCAGAGCCCCCGTGATGACGGCCGTCGCCGCGGTCACGCCCAGGATCACCGCCACATTGGTGCTGGCGTGATGGGTCAGATTGCGAAGCAGGAGTCGAAATTGGGTCATCGGGTTGTCACCGGTCGACCAGATGCCCGTCGACAAGCTCCGCGCGGCGGGGGAACCGTGCGGCCAATTCGGCGCTATGCGTGACACAAATCAGGAGCGTCTGATGGACGCGATTGAGTTCCAAGAGCAAGTCGCCGACCGCTTCCGCATTCGCGCGGTCGAGGTTGCCGGTCGGTTCGTCTGCCAGCAGCAGCACGGGCTGATTGATCAAGGCGCGACAGACGGCGACCCGCTGCCGCTCGCCCCCGGACAGCTGCGCGGGCCGATGCGTGATCCGGTTCTTCAATCCGACTCGTTCGAGCAGCTGCGTGGCTCGCTGAGTTTCGGCCGGTCCTGCCCCAGAGCCGGCTAGCGCCGGGATCAACACGTTTTCCAATACGTCGCACTGCGGCAGCAGGTGGTGATCTTGAAAGATGAACCCGATCTTTGCGTTGCGAAAGCCGGCCAATTGGGCGTCGCTGCGGGAGAAGGGATCCTCACCCAGCAGACGAACAGTCCCCGCGGTCGGACGATCGAGCATTCCCAAGATATGCAGCAGCGTGCTCTTGCCGGAGCCGGACGGGCCCGTCACCGCCAGGGCCTCCCCGCGGCGCATCGAAAGGCTGACGCCATTCAGGATCGTGAGACGACCGGCGTCTGAGACGAAATCTTTGGTCAGATCTGCGACGGCGAGATCACCGTCCGACTGCGGCATAGTGGAAACTCTCGATCGTTATTTCTCGCGGTCGCTCACGGCGACTTGCTCTTCCTGTGCCGCGTCGTAGGGACCCAGCATCTCGTCGAATTTTGCGGGAATCTCCAGCGACTGGATCGGCTGGCCCACGGTGAACCGGCAATAGGCCGTCTTGATTTGCCCGGTGGCGATCAGCGTCGAGCCTCGGTGGAATTCGTATCCCAGCGTCAAAGATTTGAAACCCCGGCGGCGGACGAAGACCCGGACTTCGAGCACTTCGTTGTGATAAGCGGGGGACTTGAACGAGCACGAACAAGCGACCCGTGGCCACCCCTCGGCCGTTCCCGCCGCATTCGGCCGTTCGGCCAGCGTGAAGCCGTACGTGCGAAAGAACTCGGCCTCTGCCTGCTCCATGTAACGAAAGAAGTTCGTGAAGTGCACAATCCCTGCCATGTCAGTGTCGACGAATTCGACGCGGCGGCTCGTCACGAAGCGAGGCTGTTTGTCAGGTTCCATGCGGCGTCGGCACTTCGTTGGCGGACATTTTGCGGGCGTTTGGCTCAGGTCAGCGTTTTGGCTCAGGTCAATGGTGCGGTGATCTCGAGCAGATCCACGGCGGGGTGACGGTTGCAAAAGATTGTAGCGAGGCGCCCGTAGGTCGTGCCTCCCTCGGGCATTTGCAGGTAACGGGCTAGTGCCGGTCCCGCCTGCAAGCGCAGGACGGCGCCCAGGTCGATGTGACGCAGGACATTGTGATCGATGAGCACGCGCCCCAGCGGCTTTTGCGCTTCGAGAATCTCGTTTGTCACGGTCGGCGTCACGTAACTGAGATCGAAGCGAACGATGCCGAACTGCACAGACGTGTCAGTCCCCGCTTTGAGGAGCACGATCTTGCGGCTGTAGACGTCGCCGTCCACTTTGCGATCGAGAATCCGCACATCGACGCGGCAGTTGTGGTACGACTCCATCGTGACGGTCATGTGATGATTGTGCGCCAGCATCCGCCGATAGGGTTCCGGCAGCATTTCCGACGCGACATGCTCGGCATCCGCGAGCATTGGCTCGCGTTCCGGGAACAGATCCAACAGCGAATGAAGCTCGTCGTGCGGGTTCACGTTTTCCTGCGGAGAATTGAGGGCGAGCGGAACGTTGTCGGCTGGCTGCTTAGGTTGGTCACCCGCGCACAGGCGGCAGGCCCGCACTAAGAGTCACCGCCTCAGGTGTAACGAATCGCGCGGTGTTCCTCTTCAAAGTATTCGGGCAGCAGGGTGTCGACTTGCAGCAGGCCGCGGCGGGTCAGCCGGATTTCGTCCCCTTCGATAGAGAGATAGCCGGCGGCCGTCTGATTCCGCAGCGGAGTCGCAAACTCTTCGAAGATGTCGACGCCGAACTTTGCTTGGAACGGTCGAGCCGAGATTCGCCCCTCCTTGAGCTGCAACACCACCTCTCGAATCAGCTCCTGATGTTTCGTCGGGACGAGGGCCCGATGAATCGGCAACTCACCCGAAGCCACTCCTTGCACATACTGTTCGAGCTGATCGAAGTTCTGATAGTGAACGCCCTGGAAATGTCCGAACGAAGAGACGCCCGTTGCCAGGATGTCGCTGCCGCGAAACAGATGGTCCCGATAGACGAAATGATCGGTGTCGAGGCTGCGTACGAGTTCGTTGCCGCTGGAAATGTTGTAGCCGGCCGCCAGCAGCGAATCCATTGCCTCGCTCACCCAACGGCGCTTGATGGCCCAGCCGGCAATGGGCGAGATGACACCCAGCTCTTTGATCTCGCGCGAGATCAGCGTGTTGTGCGGCAGCTCCATCTGGTAGATCGTGATGTTGTCCGGCTCGAGCCGCTTCACCTGCTCGATGCAGTTGGCCCAATTGTCGTCCGATTCACCGATCATCCCGGCGATCAAATCGACGTTGATTTGCGGGAAGCCGACTTGTTGGAGCCAGTCGTAAGCGCGGAAGATTTCGGGCGAGAGATGGGCGCGGCCGTTGTTTTCCAAAATCTCGTCGTTGAAATTCTCGACGCCCAGCGAAACGCGCGTCACGCCGATGTCTTTGAGCGTTTTCACCTTCTCGAGGCTGAGTGTGCCCGGCTCGCACTCGAAGGTGACCTCTTCGGCCGTCTCCCACGAGAGATATTCGCTCAACCGATCGTGCAGGGAGCGAAGCTGTTTCGAGCTGAGATAGGAGGGAGTGCCGCCGCCGAAATAAGCGAACCGCAACGTACGTCCCTGAACACCGGTCTGTTGACTAAGCAACTCGAACTCGTGCTCGAGCGCCTGCACGTAATTTTCAATCGCCTGCGCGTTTTGATTCGTGTAGACGCGAAAGTAGCAAAAGCGGCAGCGCTTGCGACAAAAGGGGATGTGAATGTACAGCCCCATCGTCACCGAGCGGTCGGGTTCGCTTGCCAGGGCCCGGCGGATTTCCGGAACGTGCTCCGGTTCCCAGAGCGAAAAAGGCGGATAATTCGCGATGAAATAGCTGCCGACGTCGGTCGGAGTTTCGGTAGTCATAACCCGTTTTACTCGGTGAGTTGCCCGCATTCTTTGCGCGGGCTTCCGCATGCGACAACTTTGCCATTCTAGGCGATCACCGCCTGTCCGGCCAATCGACGGCTGTTCAAGGGGCCCAGGTGAGCGGTCGGTGTCAGCCGGCCGGTTCTTTTCCGCGTCGCACCGTCTCATTTAGCTCGCGGCGAGCTGCGAGAACGGTTGGTCGGTTTGACCAATCGCGTTGAGGACGTGGCTCAGAACTAAGGCCGCGTCGCAGTTAGCGTAGCCATCGAGAAACCAATGGCGGCCCGAATCGCCCCCCGCGTAAACGGCCCGAAAGTCGCGAACGGCCGTCGCGATCGAGCTGATATCCCCGGCACCGCCTTGGCAGCGTGCGCCCATCGCCTCGATCAAAGGCCGCAACTCGACCAGCGTCCCCGGCTCCAGCACGACCGTCGCGCCGGGTCGCTTTGCGAGTAGCTGGGGCACGATGAGACGGGCGATTGCGGCCGACGACACGTGCCGCCCCCGTTCGTCGACGAAGCCGCAGCGCTGGCCGTCGTCGTCGATCAGGATTCCCAGTTGAGCCTCGTGCTCGCGCACAATGCTCGACAGTTTGAGAATCCCCTCGTCGCGCCGTTGTGCGGGATTGCGAATCTTCAGCGGCAAATCGGCGTACACCAATTCGCACGACAACCCTTTGAAGAGTCGTCGGATTATTTGGCCGACCAGCGGCGACGAGGATGCGCAGACCACTTTGCGAAGTCGAATGTCCGAGAAATGCGGTGCGAGCGACGCTTCATACGGCGCGTTTGCCTGAAACGTCCGTTGAGTGCCGGCAGTGCGCGTTGGACGCGTGGATCTGATCGATTCGCGGCTTCGATTACCGTCGACGTCCGATCGCAGCGCCTCGATGTCAGTGCTCGATGTGGGGACAGCGCCTTCCCACAGGAGGTCTAGACCGGTCCAGGCGGGCTCCGCGCCTGAGCCGGTGACAAACAGTCCGCCCGAGGCATGGAGGTGGTTGACCGCGAACCAGAAACAGGGTTTGGTGACGAGCCCGACATCGAGTACGTGACATCCCATCCGCCGCAAACCGGCAACGGCCGCCGCGAAGATTGTCGGCGACGACGGTCGCTCGTCGTAGCCGACCACGAGTGTCGGTCGGGACACGCGCGCCCCGCGGTCGATGCCGTCGTTGGGTGTGCGAACGGGGGCCCGTTCCCACAAGGCTTCCGCAAACTTCGTTGCCACCGCGTCGGCGAACTGGCGCGTGATCGTGTTGAGAAAGATCCCGCGCAGGCCGTCGCCGCCGACGAGTTCACGCTTCGGAGTCATGGGTCGTTCGACGTCCACCACCGGCAGATCTCGGACGGCGATCCGCGGACTTTCGTCGCGCAAAGGGCACTCGCGACAAGGAGGAAAGGCCGCGGCCAACCGCGCCAGGTGAACGGATCGCGAGATCGGGTGCGTATCGCCGGGGCAGATGTAGGCTTTGGTCTCGACGTCGATTGCCATCACCGGCATCCGTTGCTGTAATCGGGCGGCGGGCGGCGACTGTAGGCGTCGTCCGAAACCAGGTCAATCCCCAATGCACGTCACCGCGTTCCTCAAGTCTCCGCCCGAGAAAATCGGCGCGATTGTGGTGCTGTTTGGTGAAGAGCAGTTTCTAAAGCGGGTCGCGTTCGAGAGCTTGAGCCGTTTGGTCTTGGGCGACGACGAAGAGCATCTCGGCCTGACGCGGTTCGCCGGCGACCAGGCCGATTTGAAGACCGTCTGCGACGAGCTGCGGACGATTTCGATGTGGGGCAGCCGCCGCCTCGTCGTCATCGACGACGCGGATCGCTTCGTTTCGCAGAACCGCGAGGGGCTCGAAAAATATCTGCAGAAGCCGGCGAAGAATTCCGTGCTTGTGCTGGATGTGAAGACGTGGCCCAAAACGACGCGGTTGGCCAAGGCGATTCCGAAAATCGGGTTGGAGCTCGAGTGCGCGCCCCTTTCGGGAAATGACCTCGTCCGCTGGATCGCCGAGACGGCGAAGAACTCGCACGGCAAGTCGATCAGCCGAGATGCGGCCGCACTGATCCGCGAGCTAGCCGGGGACGACTTGGGCCTGCTCGAGCAAGAGATCGCCAAGCTGTCCGCTTATGTAGGCGATCGCGCGACGATTGAAATTGCCGACGTGCAGATGCTCGTTGGGGGTTGGGCGACCGAGACCACGTGGTCGATCGCGGCCGCGGTGCGGCGTGGCGAGACGGGTGAGGCGCTCGACTTGCTGAATCAAATCCTCGACGCGGGCGAGTCGCCGCACAAAATCTTGGGCGGCCTGACGTTCGTGTTTCGACGGTTGGCGGCGGCGGTCGAATTGTCGGGGCAGGGGACGCCGCTGGATCGCGCGCTGGGCGAGGCCGGCGTGTTCTTCCGCGAGGTCAGCGAGTCGGCCGCGTATTTGCGCCGGCTTGGTCGCGCGGAGGCGCAGCGCATCTCGGCGCGACTACTCGAGGCCGATAGCGCGCTCAAGGGAGCAGTAATCGTCCCTGAACGACACGTGCTCGAGACGCTGATCGTGAAGCTCAGCGGGACATCTGCCTTGTCGCATCGAAAATGACTGGCTATAGTCCCGAACGACACTCCACACCGTTACTCGAGAGCCCGTCTGGACGTAGGGAACTCGAGTTCAAGCGCTTTAGAAATCAATTGCCGGTCACCGCAGACGACGGCGACGGCCGGAGGTGGGTGATGTGCTCTCAAGCAGTCTTGGCGGGACGTACCGCCAGCATTCATGAAGAAGCGCGCCGCGAAGCGCAACGCCACAAGTGGATCGAAAGCCAAAAGCAGGGCCGCGATCTGGGCGATCAGGCGATTCGCGATTGGTACCGCAAATACTGGCGAGCCTACTGCCGCCACCGTCGAATCGAGCACCTTCGCGGCCGCAAGCGTTGGGCGGAATTCGACGATGAGCCCTTCGGCAAGGTCGACGCGCTGATCGCCAGCGGCGATTGTCTCGTTGATCGTGTGCTCGATCGCGTGTACGCCGGATGCGAGAATCTCGAGATCATCAATTGGGCCATCGACTGGGGCCTGCCGACGGATCGGGTCGTCGATATCCTTGCTCAACTTGATGTCAACCGCGCCCGCTTCGAGCCAGTCGTTCGATAAAAAATCCGAAACGGGCAACGTCTCGGCCGGGTTGCGCACCGTCAGCCTATCGACCGTCGCGAGCCGAGTGCTCGGATTGGTGCGCGACGTCGCAATGGCCGCCGCGTTCGGCAACGGTCCGCTGATGGACGCGTTCTCCGTCGCGTTCCGCGTTCCCGGACTGGCTCGCGGCATGTTCGGCGAAGGCGCGCTCACCGCGGCTTTTCTCCCGGCCTTCCTGCAGGAACGAACCCACAAGGGGCCCGAGGCCGGTTGGCGCCTGGCGAGTGGAGTGCTGGCGGTCCTGGCCGTTGGACTCACGATTCTCGTCCTCGCTGGCGAATTGGTGCTGTTTCTCCTTTGGCTCAAGAGCGAACCGGGATCGGACCTGCGCTTGCTCTTGGGACTGTCGGCGACGTTGCTGCCGTATTTGATTCTGGTGTGCATCGTCGCGCAGTTGAACGCCGTGATGTACGGCCTCAATCATTTTTTGTGGCCGTCGATCGAACCCGTGCTGCTGAATGTCGTCTGGATCGCCAGCCTCTGGCTGTGGGTGCCGTTTGTTGAGTCTCCGACGGCGAAGATTTATGCCGTCGCAGTAGCGATCGTCGCCTCGGGTTTCTTCCAACTGGCCGCACCATTGCCGACTTTGCGACGCCTCGGCTTTCGCTACTACTCAGATTGGCGCACGGCCGGCGGGCGCTTAGGCGAAATCGGCCGAGCCATGTTGGCTGTGACGATTGGGCTTTCCGTCACCCAGCTCAATTCGCTGCTCGACGGATTGGCGGCCTGGGGGTTCACGCGGCCCGAGTCGGCTGGAACGATCTCGTGGCTTCCGGGCGGACTGGCGTATCCGCTCGATCCGGGCACGCCGTCGGCTCTCTATTTCGGAGCCCGTGTCTATCAGTTTCCTTTAGGCGTGTTCGGCGTGGCGCTGGGGACGGTCTTGTTTCCGATCCTGTCGCAGCACGCCGCCGAGTACCGTATGGACAAGCTGCGCGAGGATCTCGTGCGAGGCTTGAAGTTGGTGCTCTTTATCAGCGTGCCAGCGAGCGCAGGCCTCGTCGTGTTGGCCCGTCCGGTGACGATCCTGCTGTTTCAGCACGGCAGCTTCGATGACGAAGCGGTTCGACAGACGACCGAAATGGTGCGGATGTTCGGCTGCGCGGTCTGGGCCTATTGCAGCCTGCTGATTGTTCATCGCGGTTTTTACGCCGTCGGAGATCGGCGTTCGCCGCTCACGATGAGCCTCGTGGGAATGGCGATCAATCTGAGCCTGGATGTGACGCTGATTTGGTTCATGGGAGGCGGCGGGCTGGCGCTAGCGACGGCCGTTTCGTCAATCGTGCAGTGCTGCCTGGTGTTGTGGCTTTTCGAACAGCGCGTCGGTCGACTCGATCGCCGCGGGCTGATTCGCTCGGGCGCGCAGATTACGGTCGCGACGCTTGCGATGACGATCGCCTGTCTACTCGTCGCGTTCGTGTTCCCTTCGGGACACACGTGGTCGCAACGATTGCTCAGCGTGGCAGCGCCAATGGTCGCGTCGCTGGCCGTTTACTTCGGCCTCGCTCGAGCCTTCGGCATGAATGAGATTTCGCTGTTGTTCCGCTGGCAACGCTCCGCGCCCTAAACGGCCACAGCACGGCATGGAATTGGGTGCCACGACTGAGCAAGCTCAGCCGTGGCACCCGATCAAATTCCACCTCGCATCCAAAGCCGCGGATAGGGCACTCGCGAAATCGAACCAAGAATTCTTAATCGTTGTCCAAGCTGATCGTTTCGCCGCCCGCCCGCGTGCCCATCGCCTGCACGATCGCCGGCCAACCGGTCGGATCGTCGGTCACGGTGCTTTGCAGATAGCGAACGGAGCCGTCGGCAAACAGGCAGTGCGCGCCGGCCGGAT
>Ga0210393_10004666_pt1 | contig 10813 bp, 11 predicted proteins | sample IncBWC27OmetaG_FD_160068 | JGI IMG/M metagenome (GOLD analysis project Ga0210393, IMG submission 160068) | Forest soil microbial communities from Barre Woods Harvard Forest LTER site, Petersham, Massachusetts, United States - Inc-BW-C-27-O ...
TCTTATTTGCAAGTGTCGTAAGTAGGTAGCGTAAGTAGACAAGAAACTACAAAAAGAGATCAAAGCAATCACCTTAGGTAAGCTGTTCTCGGTGGCATTGCTGCACTGCACTCCAGGACTTGAGGCCCTACTGGCCACCTAAAACCAACAAGATGGACAGATAACATCTTCGAAACCAAAGATAGTGTAGACATAAACTAAGGATAGCATGCGGAGAAACTGGGCTACACAGAAGGAAAATAACAAGACTAAGTTAGACAACGCCGAGGATAACAGTAACTCGCACACTGTTGATATCTCCCAACAATGAAGATGTGGAGGAGCCGACGGTCTTGTCGCGGTCGAGACATACTTCGGCTCGTAGCGAGCTACTCCTCCACCCCCAGCTCTGACTGATAGAAAAGTCGTCTGGGTTACTCGTAAATCGCGTCACAGAGGAACCGGTTGCATTAGCACAAGAGATCGTGAAGTATGCAGAAACCCGGGCCCTCGGATCGCGGTACGGCTGTGATGGAATAATTGGTGGACCAGTAGCTGGAAGGCCGCTTCCGGAAACAGAGGAATTCGAAGGTGAGCCCTGAACCGGGGTGCTTGAACGCGAGCTGGGTATCATGGGAATTCCGGAGAAAGAGTACTGGGTGGGGGATGCGGGCAAAATGGTCGGAGTGGTAGGTGTTGGGAGGATACGTGACCTGTTATCTGCCAGTTTCTCGGCAGGAATTGATCCGTACGGTATAGACAATGGAGGGATGGGATCGACGCTACTCTGCCTGTGAAGGTATATACCGAGCTGGGGACCTTGGGACTTCTTCCGGAACATCAAGAGGAACACGTTAAACAGACTACCTGCGTACCAGATTGTCTGCGAATAGAGATGGGACTTTTCACGTAGTGAGTCGACATCCCAGAATTCTGCACCGAATCGGTATGGAGGATAGGAAACCCAGCGTGTGGCGTCAGAGGAGCTGCCCGAAGCGCATTCGATTGCGGCACATCGGTCATTCTTTAACCCAAAGAAGCTGGAAACCGACATCGAGGCGCGACCGGGAGCACGACGATTCGAGGCTGATGAAAGCCCGAAAAGTTCATCCATGGACGCATTCTCAATGCCGCCACACTCCCCTATGCGAGTCGAGGAAGGGTCAGGAATGATCCAATATGCGCGGTTTTTTTCATTATTCTCCGGATAAGATAATGCCTCCTTGATATCCTTCTGGGTGACAGAAATCCCAAGTTCCTTGTGGAGACCGGCGCCAGTTGGCGAAGCAGGAGGAGACAGGGATGATGGTCCAACAATTTTCTGTCGAAGCGTCGACTGGGTCCAATACGCTGCTTGTATTATGCGCTCGGGAACATAGAGGCGGCCTGTCGTTGGGGAGCGGTCGTTGGAGATGTAAATAAGATCATCGAAGGTCTGAGATGCCGACGTCAGACTTAGAGAAGCTAAGTGGCAAGGAGACGAACCATATTTGCGTAGTAAATGCCGTCCAAGAACATTTTCGCCCATTCTCCTTCCTCTTCCTTTAGAATGCCCTCGCTTCTGCGCAACTCAACGACGGCCTTGGCCAAATCATATCGCTCCCTTTCCCCCTTGACAAAGAGCAAATCGGAAGATACCAAGGCACGGACCCACGGGGCAGTCAAACCCCCACGGCGCCAAATAAGCGGAAATTGGGAGGGTAGAGAGCAAATTACATCGGATGTGGGCGTCCGCCACCCAGACACCGTTGAACGCCTGCCAATTGCGCGCGGCGGAGTCGTGACTGGCGTAAACTGTACGGGTTGCTTCCCGAGGCCGGCCGTTTGCTGCTCATATACCAGTACATTAGCACCCCATTTGGCCAACCAACAGACACACGCTTCCCCGATCTTGTCTGAGACAGCGCCATACGAAAATAATAGACCCGGCCCAGTCTCGCCAGGGGGGGATGAAGAACCTGACTCAGAGGACAGCTCGGCCGGATCCTCTTTCTCGACGGACAAGCCTACGCTCTGAATAGTGTCTTCATGGGAGTCGTGGATCTGATCCCCTACAGAGAGCGTTTCAAGGTTCCGGGAGAAGGATTCTACGCCCTCGTCTTGAGCCAGCGTACCGGAGCCGATCGACTGTGAGGTACACTCTGTTGGTTTGGTCTTGACCAATTGTGCAACATGTTCTAATCCAACTAGAGGATCCAGGTCTTCTTCTTGGGGCGGCCCAATACCTTCGCCATACGCGAAACGGAGATAGTCCATGACCGTGAAAGGCCCGATAGTACTAATGACGGAGCTCAGGGCCTCAGCTGTCAGCGAAGGAATGGAGAGGTAAGTGGAGACGGCCAGAAGAGACAAAAGGAATCGCGGAGTTGCCGGTTGGTGGCCTGGGGGAACATGGGTGGGAAGGGGAGGACTTGGAAAGGATGGCGTCAGGGGATAGGATGGGGTCGGAACTATTGCTGGATCAACAAACAGCGGAGGGCCGCCGCCATACAACCGGGCAATACATAATCTGCATGGTCCAAGCAAATGATAAGGTATGTTTGATTTACGGTCGATAAGAACCGATGAGAACGTACTCGAAAGCTGGGATACATGACAGAATAGGAAAGGTGGGTCTATTTTGTGCGCAAGGTATGAAAGGGGAATCACGTACTAGCTCGGGTGATATTGGTATCGAATTCAACTTCGATTGGGCCTGAGGTGACGCGAGAGCCCGGAGAGGATTTATCCTCCGATTCGACAAACCCTCCTGTGAAAAGATCGCGGAAGAATTCCTCGGATGGATGTAAGTGAAGAGAGCATTGAGGCGAAAGGGGACGAAGGGTACACACTGCCTGGATGAGGACGACCCGATGAAACTTGTAGATGGCATGCCAAGAGCCGCGAATTCTGAGAGTTACATCGGAGGTCCTGCCTTGGAGGAAGGAGTCGTAGATGTGAGCCTGGAACTCTGCCGGACGTGGAACGGGAGAGACAACTGGGGAATTCATTGGGGAGGAGGATGAGGTGAGCAGGTCGTTGACTGACCTCTTGACTTGTAATGTTGAGGCCAAGCGAAGCGTGAAGGAGGCGCGCAGCGACCTCCGATCCGAGTCGGGCCTGACACACCCACAATCTCATCTCCGTCATGTCAGCACATCCTCATCCTCCATCTCGCTTTTCTGTTCTCTCGTCCTCTTCGGCAGAGTTGCTGTCTCCCACAAACAGCTCAGCGCGTTTCTCTCTGCCAACGGGCTCATCAGCCACAACAGGAACCCCAAAACCCTTGTCTCGTCCAAATATTTATGACAGGCCCCTCAACAAGACACGCACAGCCGAAGTATCCGCTTCTGCTTTCGCCTTCCTTTTCTCAGAGGTAGTACAATACATGCAAAACCGGGTAAGCGGCATTAACGATCTCGAACGTCGGTACGCGTAAACACTTGCTCTAGCACGTATCGGTTTCGGACTAACCATCTCCTACAAGTTTGAACACACTAGGCTATCGAATCGGCACACGTGTTTTGGAGTTAATGGTATGGCGTGCCGAGTCTACGTCCAAGGCACCCAAACGCGAGATCCGGTTTCTCCCCGTCCTCATGTCAATCCACACCAACGTCTGGAAAGCCGTTTTTGGCAAGCCTGCCGACGCAATTGAGAAAAGCGTACAGAATGAGGATGAATGTACGCTCAATCGTTCGATTTCAAAACCGATGTTCGGCTAACGTAATCACCCATCACAGATATGATTATCGACAACGATCCGGTGGTCACTCGGAACATCTCTGTTCCCCGCGATATGAGTCAGCTGAGCTGCTCTTCCTTTACTGCTGGCATAGTAGAGGCTGTGCTTGATGGTCTTGGCTTCGTCAGTCTTATGTGTTATGTGGTCCCGCGTCCCCCTGACTGACGTATGTCTAGCCTGCTCGCGTAACTGCCCATAACACCCCCGTTGACGATTTCCCTCTCCGGAATACGATATTGATAAAGCTAGAGAAAAGCGTTCTTGAGCGAGAAGAGCTATTCAAATAACTTTTGGGAGTTGAGACGAGTAGGGAATAGGGCTAAACACCGAGTTCAGTCTAGAACTGTCGATATTTTTGGCTCTGCCCCTCACACCCACCCAGCAAACCTACCTTTTACTACTTCACGTTCTGTTCTTTTTTCTCCTGCCTTCCTCTTATGGCTGTCATACGCAGACTAGTCGTTTCCCCACCCCTGATGAATAGCTCCTCGCCTTGGGCGTCGGAACAAAATCAGCTGCAGGAGCTATTTGATTCCCCTCACACAGGCGCCGTTACTACCAGAACGGCGACGCTCACAGGCTTCGGAGAGACATCGGAACACACCGTGTGCCTTTTGTGTCTGTCTCCCTTGCGTAGTAGTCTGACTCGTCTCGGAGGTTGCCTTTACAAATGAGACCATCTCCTCCGTCAACTCGTATGGCTACTCGCCACATCCGCTCTCAGCCTACATAGATTACGTAGACGCCATCTTATCCAGCGCCCATGAAGGTTCAGCCAAGCCATTTATCATAAGCATCACGTCTTCGTCACCAATCTCGCTCGCATCCATGCTTGATTCCATCCAAAGACTTCGAGCTAAGTTTCGCGACAGCGAAGGGACAATATCGCGGGTCGGAATCGAGCTCAACACGAGCTGTCCAAACATCAAGGGTTCCCCCCCTCCAGCTTATCACATGCCTGGTCTCAGACCCATCCTCGACGTTCTCGCGCGGTACTTTCGGGACGATCCGACGCTCGTCATCGGTCTCAAGCTTCCCCCCTACGTGTACTCGACGCAGTTCGATGAGCTCCTCCAGGTCATCGCAACCTACTCGCGACCTTATCCGAGTGATGAATCGCGGCGTATCAACCCATTTGCATTCCTAACATCGACCAACACACTGGGGCAGACGCTCTTCTTCGCAGAGCAAGCCGTGCCACTCCCCGGAAGTGGCGCCGCCGCAGCCACCTCGGACAATGTAGTAGCACCCACCGGGTTTGCCCTGCCGGCGGTTTTAGGGGGGATGGCGGGGGAGGCATTACACCCACTGGCGCTGGGGAACGTTTACACCTTGCGCCAGCTACTTGATGCGCATGAGGAGACGTCCTTGCGCGAGATCTCGATTATCGGCGTCGGCGGTGTGACCACCCGGGCGGCACACGTCCGCATGCGCAGGGCGGGCGCGTCTGCCGTTGCCTGTGCAACCATTCTCGTACGCGAGGGCGTGAGTGTCTTCGAGAAGCTGTCCATCGAGGACAATAAAGGATCAGGGCACAGTGGAACCGATGTGGAGGCACGATGTCCGGCCGGTGGTGCCTGATGATTCCATGTGAACACAAACCTAAAAGAAATCTTGTTGGGCGTTGAAAGATCCCTTCAATCATGTGACTTTCCTAGGCACCGGCGGTGTTTTTATATACATAATAATTACATGCTGGCAATGATGTGCTACAGTAAATCTGCAATACAATTGCTCAGGACAACAACAAAAAAGTCAAAAATAGTATAAACGGACCCAAGGAGAGGACAAAGGAAGTAGTAGTCCACACCGCCTTCCTTGGCAGGGTAGGCCGATGCGACCGTTTGACGGAGGGGACTCACAACGAGCTCGGAGATAAATATACGACACGTAAGCAGGGAAGGACGATGATAGCACAGAAAATCAGAATACTACACCACGCTACCCGCAAACGCCAAAGGATGGATGTAAAATTAGAAGGACACTGGGGAAGATGTCGATGGCCCCCGGAGCGGGAGGGGCGGAGAGGAAAAGTTTACAGGGAATAAACTTGGGGTGGCTTACACGAGCGGTTTCTGGAGTTGTTTTCTGGGGTTGTCAATCGGTGGCGCTGTGTGTGGGGGCGTGTGAAAACGGAGACCGATGTTACCTAGTTTGAGAAGAGGATCGCTCGGGCTCGGGATTACCGGCCAGTTTTGGGGGAGGCCATGACGGGAAGGGGCCCTGCGAGACCCCGGTAATCCCCAAGCATTGCCGAACGCGGTCAGAGGGGTGAGAGATAGGCCATTGGAGAGCTCGCGTGGAAAAAATTATTTGCCTGGAAAAGAGGCACATTTTGGTAAGTAGAACTCTCTAAGGCATCCGATGTGCGCTGGATGAAACCGGGATTTGGATCGAAGGGCTGAAATGCCGGTAGGTCCGTTCCTCGGGTACCGCTGACTGGAGGCTCTAGGTGCTGACCCCAGTCGTCGATTCGGCGCTGGATTTGTTGGTCAATTTGAAAATTTTGAGTTGAATGACCGTGGGACGGGGAAACGAGGCCAGCATAACCGTCAAGTAAATGATCAAAGTGGAAGGAATGCGAGTCTTGTGCAGGCTCTGCAGGAACGGCCTGAAATTGGTCATCGATAGATGAGTACTTCGAGAGGGCAACTTCCCCCGCCCAAGGGACAGAATGGGAGCTTCCTGCGAAGGTGTCCCACAGGGTGTCAAGGTCGAGAAATGTTGTCGGCTGCGAAACCCAGTTGCGCGATTGATTTGTGTCAAAGGAGGGTGAAGAAGGGTTGATAGAGGACGGGTCGGGAGGGATGAACGGCAAGCCTTCAGAAAAGGAAGGAGGGGGGGACGCATTGGCAGTCGAGTGAGGTTTTTCGTCGGCGGAGCGTCTGTCATATTGTGCTAGTGCCTCACGTAAAGCGTCGCCAGTCACGCCTTGCGAGACAAGCCTAGCAGCCTCCTCATTTCGTAGCAATATTTCGGGTTCATTACGTTTAGTTTTTCGTTTCCGCCTGTCTCCGCGAGGCTTCGGCGTGAAGCGATAGCCCGGATACTTTATGGAATGCTCTACCTTCGCTTGGTAGGCCGCATCCTTGAATCGTTGCTTGGCCTCTGGAGGCAGCTTTCTCCACTCGCTCGAGGCCATGCGGTTGAGTTGCCTGTGGTCCTGTTCGATGCCAGCAAGGAGGGATTTCCTCTTGGCCAACCAGTCGGTCTTAAACAGGAAAAAACAATTGAGAGGGCGTGGGACATGGTTAGGGCTGCGTCTTTGGCTGCCAGTTCTCAGAGGAACAGGTGCATCACCCTCATCCGGGGTAGATGACGTCCGTGAGTAGGAAGTAGCATCAGCGGGTGGTAAATACGGAATCGCGGTGTCTTTAGGGAAGGAGTAGGGAGATTCTGCTCCACGTGGTTGGGAAGAGACTTGGGTCTCTGGCCGAGATTCAAGAATGGCTCTGTGTCAAACGTCAATTAGAGCAGGTATAGAAGACACTCAGTTGGTCGCGCACTTGTCGGAAGCAAAGGCATCCAGGTAGGATCGCCAATAGACACCGTTGGGAAACGGGGCAGGCTGATGAAAAGCAGACATGGCAAGGACCTAAGACCAGCGCAAGTGATCCGGAGGGGCGAAGAAGACGGGTCCACCCCCCGCCATTTGTAGTCAGAGGGCGCGACACTCAGGTGCCTTTCCAGCGAGCGATTATCGATAGAGTAATCGTTGGAGAGCGAGTTTGAGCGCGGACTTGAATTTCGGTGACCAATGCGGGCGGCAAGTGGCGTAGATCCTCTCGCCAATTTGTCGGCACTCGGCGACCCAACAAAACGGACCGCGAAAGTTGGCTAACGATACATCCAAGTAAAGAAGTCGGTTCACATCACGTGCCCACTACGACACCCCCTCAATTCCCTTTCGCGTCCTGAGAAGCGAGCACGAGCACGTTTCACATCAACAACAATGGCTACAACCGCCCGCAAACAAGCACCTCGTCTTGCGAGGCCTGTCGGACGTTATTGGAAAGGAAAGGCGCCAAAGGACGCTGCCGGCCTCCCCTCTGATGAGTCCGATGAGGAGAAAGAGGTGGTACCGCAAGAAGAAGGTGACGTCGCTTTCGCTGGCGAACAAGAATTTTTACACACCGAATATGACGAGGAGGAGGAAGAAGAAGAACAGGGACGCAAGGGGCACAGGACGGGAAAGATGAGCGTCGCTCTAAAGAATGTCAATATTTCCAAGGAGGGAAAAGTTATTATCGCTGGTAGGCAGGAGGTCGGTAGAACGGAGGCGGAAGGTACGCTGTATTTTGCATCCGATCATTATCAATGATTACGACAGTCATCTAGAACCATCTGAGGAAACGGGAGAGGAATCTGATGAGAAAGAGACAAGTCGAGATGAAACGGATGAAGTGTGTCAGCCACCATATTACATCTCTCTCACTAAACGGTTATTCTAGTCCAGCGAATCCGAATCCGAATCGGAAGAGGAGAAACCAAAGATTCATTTCCGGCCCGTATTCGTTCCCAAGTAAGTCTTTTGTCTCACGACAATCCCACCCCTGCTCCCCTTATACCATATTTGTCCCAATAAGATTCACTTTCACAGACGAGGTCGCGTTACGGTAGCTGAGAGGCAGGTTTTGGCCGAGGACTCTGAGGAGGCTGCTCGAAGAAAGGAACTTGAGGCGGAAGAGAGAAAAAAACAGAGTCACGATCTAGTCGCGGAGAGCATCCGGCGCGAACTCTTGGAAAGTGCGCGACAAATCTCCCCACTTGTTCACCGTTTTGACGCTTCTGTAGAGGAAAAGGAAGAGGAAGTCATCGACGTCGATGACACAGACGGTGTCGACGCATCAGCCGAGTTCGATGCTTGGCGACTTCGAGAACTTGCACGAATCAAAAGAGACAAAGAAGCCGAAATTGCCCGTGAACAGGAACGTGAAGAGGTTGAGCGACGACGTGCATTGCCGGAGGAACAACGACTAAAGGAGGATCTCGAACATGCAAAGAATTTACGAGAGGAGAAACCCAAAGGCAAACAGATGTTTCTACAGAAATATTGGCATAAGGGTGCTTTCCATCAGGTGTGTTCGTCCTCGACTGTTCACGTGCATCACCCACCTCATCACATTTTTGTAGGATCAAGACATTCTCAAGCGACACGACTTCACAGAGGCGACGGAATCGACGGCGGATGTCTCTCTCCTTCCACAGGTTATGCAGGTAAAAAATTTTGGCAAACGCGGACGGACAAAGTATACCCACTTGGTCGATCAAGACACCACTGTGGGAAATGGTGGATTTGGCGGTGCTGGCCCTGTCAAAGCAGGAGGAATGAGCACGGAAAGTGGGGGATGCTTCCTTTGTGGAGGCCCACATATGAAAAAAGGTACCTTAAAGCTCCTTCCGACGAGTGCTTTATTCATAATTTGTCTAGATTGTCCTCAAAATGTTGATGTGCTTTCTGGGAGGCCGGGAACAGGGCCAAACGCTGCGCCAACTGGTATTCGCGACGAACGTCGGTCCTGGAGAGATGATGATGGCCGCCAACCGCGTCAAGCTCGCGAAAATTACAGAGGTCAGGACCGAGAGAAATTAAGGGATGATCGGGATGCCCGCGACCGATATCGTCCAAGAAGTGCAGAGCGAGGTGGACGCGGGCGCGACTATGAGGATCGAAGCCGGTTCCCGAGAGATGAAATACACAAGGAGACATTGCGGGAGCGCCGACGGTCGCGATCGCGGTCAGTGGGGCCAAGGAATGATGGAGATGAAAAGCGACGTAGAGTGGGCTGACACCTATTTGCATATGCACCATTCCCAACACCTGTTGGCTTCTCGTGTCCCACGCGTGTTCGATCCGATACTGATCAAAGCAGCAGAGCTACTTTCAGCGCGCTGCGCTCTAGTGGTTATCCATTCAATGGTTTGTCACCGCGTTGTAGGATAGGACAGGACAGAGGGCCTGTATTGGCGCACCATGGATACCTATCATAGCAAACGGATGTGCGTAGATCCTCAAGCATACGCGGGTGAACTAAGGTTAACTCCCACCGGTGCTATGCCGAAGTAGTCCTAGCCTGAACTCAAGCCATGAATAAGATGTACTTTGGGTGAGCACACTTGCGAGGCTCGGCAACTTGCAGAAGCAACGCCGTGACGTAACGTAACATTAACATACAATCTCTCAGTTCCGAGGACAGGGTAATGGCTCTCTTTCAACTTCATTGGTTAGAACCGATCCTACTGTACTGTACCAAACTAGCTAACTTTAGTCTCATGTCCGGGATGTTCCCTACTAAGGCTATTAGTTCAACGGAAATAATGTCTTGCCCACGTCCTAGCCAAAAGTGCCTAGAAGAGGTGGCTATTGGAATTTCCTTCCAAGATGAGGCGTATGACTCAGTACCAGGATCCAAGTGGGTGCTCACCCAAGGCTGGAATATCAGAACGGGAGAAAAAGCATTTCCTCCTATTCCGGAGAACGATCATTTATCACGAGGAAACCAAAAGGATCAAGGCGGTAGCGAGTTCGCTAGGTCTAATTAATGAAAATTTTCAATATGCCCAGGCGGCGGTTCTGTTCCATGACATCTAACGGCATCTAACGCTTCCTTACCACCATCGAATCTGGAAATCTGGGCTCGGAGAGACAGGAAATGGCTAGCCGACATTCTCACCTTACGCAAATGGGTGAATTCGTGGATTCTAATCCGCCCTACGATGCGTCAAAGTCGCCGTCGTGGATGTCGGTCTTGCCAGACTTACGGTGCCATGATTGAGAAATACACCACACATCAAGCGAGACGGGGACGTTCGGCACAAAGAGGGGTTCGTCGAATTTGTGAGGTCCACGTGCTGGAAAAGGTGTGCCCCTTTCGTACGCCCAATTGCGTTCGCTTACCTTTTGGATGTCGTGACCTCGCCCCCCTTCCCCCCTTTCCATTGTTCGTGCGCCCGATCAAGTAGCCGCGCTTTGAAAATGGACTCGCCACTCGGTGTCGCTGTCGCTGCGGGTGAAACGGAGAAACGGCGCATTGACGTGCTAATACGCTCTTTCCCGAGGCAGGTCCTCAGTCAAGCTGACATCAGAGGAGCAGTTACCACCCCGAAGCG
>Ga0210393_10004669_pt1 | contig 10809 bp, 17 predicted proteins | sample IncBWC27OmetaG_FD_160068 | JGI IMG/M metagenome (GOLD analysis project Ga0210393, IMG submission 160068) | Forest soil microbial communities from Barre Woods Harvard Forest LTER site, Petersham, Massachusetts, United States - Inc-BW-C-27-O ...
CAAGCATTAATCACAGCGTATTCACCGTTAGCGGGGGGCTGGCCCAGCCGATACGTTTTCCGATACAGCTACCGCGAACGGGATGCCCCACCCGTGGCGGTTTCACGGGTGGGCCGCGATGCCGATGGGGATCAGGAGGTTTTGTGGATACGAAGCTCCCCTTTGCGGGTTCCATCGACAGAGCTGGAACGATGTAACAAGGACGCGACGATTTATTTGTGAGCGATAAACATGCGAGGCAGAGTTCGCTGCAAGCCCACCCGTGAAGCTGCCACGGGTGGGGCATCCGGTGTCGTATTAGAATACGGCTGGGCCAGCCCCCAGACGGCGTCGGACGGTAGCTTTTACGACAGCTACTCCGTCTGCTCGACCGCATGTCCAGGAAGCACTGGAGAAACTGACGCCTTGCAATATTGGACGGTCAACGGATATCCCTTGCCGCATGTCGACAGCGTTGTATATAAATGCACCTCGATCACCATCGACGGATACTGAATGTGAGAGTCGCCCCCTTGGTCACAATGATACTGACCGTTCTGGCGCTGTGTTTGGTTGGCGGGTCCAAGGAAGCCGAGGCGGCGACTACAGTCAGCGGCAGCGTGCAAGATGCTGCCGGAATTCCAGTCAAGAACGCCTACGTAGAAGCTATTCCCGTTTTTGCTAAGGACTCTGGGGGAACAGTTGGGAGTTCACGCCCATGGGTTTCGGCAGACAGCGCTGGGACCTTTAGTTTAAGTTTAGAGCCTGGCCGCTATCGCTTCAGGGCCAAAGCTGAGGCAGAAGGCTATCCCGACCCGTCTTTCTGGGTGAACCGTGATGAGACAGCGAGGTTTCCAGAAATAGCAGTTGGCAGTGCCGACATTAAAGACATTCGGATAGTCTTGGGCGCGCGAGGTAGCATACTCACTGGTGAATTGCGAGACGCCGAGACCCTCAGACCGCTTGCCGGGGTGAAGATTCGGATTCAAGACGCTCGGAATGCCGGAGCCTACGTCGAAGTGTTCACCAATAGCGCTGGCCATTTTCAGTACACTGTTCCCGCGAAGCCTCTTCTGATCTCCGCCATCGCGAAAGGCTATAGAGTCGCGTCCTTTGACGGCGGCGCTCAAATCACGGCCCCCTCAGGTGGGCATCGGGAGCTTAAGCTAGACCTCAGGCATGAATGAGAAGTGACTTCAAGGGGAGTAGTTGGACTATGCAGCACCCTTACCGACGTGAGTTGATCGCGATTCTCTTTATCTCGATCTTGGAAGGGGCTGCTCAGGGTCTGCCGGTTCCGCCTGCTTCTGCGATTCGTTGGAGTAACGCCACCCTCCAGGGCATTCGCGACGCCAATTTTGGCACTCCCGTGGTTGCTCGTGCTTTGGCTATCGTCCATACCTGCATGTACGACGCCTGGGCCGCCTACGATGAGCGCGCCGTGGGCACGCAACTCGCCGGCGCGCTGCGCCGTCCTGCATCCGAACGAACGCTCGCCAACAAAGAGCAAGCCATCAGCTACGCCGCGTACCGCGCTCTGACTGACGTGCTGCCCGTCGACACCAATTCGGTTTACATCCCGCTGATGAAGCAACTCGGCTACGATCCGAGCGACGACTCCACAGACATCGAGACGCCGACCGGCATCGGCAACGTCGCCTGCGCCGCCGTTCTCGAATATCGCCATCACGATAAGTCCAACCAGCTAGGCGATCTCGCCCAAGGCCAATACGCTGACTGGACGGGCTACGCTCCTGTAAACACTCCCAGCCCCGTCCCGGTACGAGCCGCGCCCTCTGACCCAAACCAGCGAGTCTGGCCTTCAATCCAATGTCCGATAACAGGTATTATGTAAACTACGGCCATCTTCTACGTCGCCCACCCTATGCAATCAGCTCAACCGCTCCCGCTGGCGCCCACTGTTGAATGCCTCGGTCCAGCGTGGCCAACTTCCCTTTGTTGCGGATCGCCAGTGCAACCAGATAGGCGTCTGTGATTTGCTGGTGGCCGCTGATCGGGTTGGTGAGGAGCGCCGCGGCATCCGGCAAGGAGATTGAGTCTGGCCAGAACTGATGGGCGTCGTCCCGAACACTGTCAGCAAGTCCTTCGGTGGCTTGCTGCACAGAAACAGAACTCGAAGAGAAGGCTGGATTCGAAACGATTCGCACAAACCCTGCCTGCGCCAACGGACACGTGGCCCATCCCTTGGCGCGGTGCCTGGCGAACCATCGCCTGGCCACCGCGTGCTGTATGTGCTCAGGCCACGACAGCGCAATCAGAACATTCACATCGAGCAAATAAGCAGTCATTCCAACTCGGACTCAAGTTCCTTGACGCGCCGGCTGCTGATCTTGGCCCCCCCCGGTGGGACATCGAAGACGACGAACCCATTCACCACGCGCGTGGGCACTGGGGTAGTCGCTCCTCGCCGTACCAACTCCGAAGCGGCCTTGCCCAAGGCTAGAGAACGCGCCTGGGAATATTTGCGCAAAAGCTGGAAGGCGTCATCATCAAGATTCAAGGTGGTGCGCATAATGACAGTATGATGTCACTCAAGCACTTGTGATGTCAAATGGAAAGATGACGCATCAATCGATCGAGCTGATGCTGATTGACCGGAAGGCATCCAGTCAATCTGGGGTTCTTTACTGGCCACTGGCCACTGCCCACTGCCCACCTGGCCACTGCTTCTACATCTTGTACTTTCCCAGATCCTCGTCGTTCAGCCCTTCCAGATATTTCCGCAACTCCTCCGCGCTCACGCGGTCCGACATATTCGCCGTCTGCTTGGAATTCTTCAGCACAATCTCATCCACAAATATCGGACAGTCCACCCGCAACGCCAGCGCCAGTGCATCCGACGGACGCGAATCAATGCTGATCACCTCGCCGCTGCGCTCCAGCCAGATCACCGCATAGAACGTGTCTTCGCGCAACTCCGTCACCACAACTTTGTGCACCTGCGTCTCCAGCCCCGTCAGTACATTCTTGATCAGATCATGCGTCATCGGACGCGGCGTGTTCACCTTCTCCATCTCCAGCGCAATCGCATTCGCCTCATAAACCCCCACCCAGATCGGCAACACCGTCTCCCCCGCCACATCCTTCAAAATCACAATAGGCGTATTCGTCACCGGATCGAGAAGTAAACCTCGGATTGTCATCTCTACTTCCATGAGGGGCTCCCTGAAAACGTCCTGCTTGGCTTTTTATACCACCAATTCTCCCAGGAGGCTGTTGGGAAAACTCTGCGTTGCTCTTACTTTTACGTAGGTTCCGGGTTGGGGGGCGGATGTCTCGGGCGCCGTGAAATTCAGAGTTTTGTTGTGCGTGGTCCGCCCGATGTATTGCTGCCGCGCATCGTTTCTCCCTTCAACCATCACTTCCAATGTTTCTCCTATGTATTTATTGTAGCGCGCGATCTGTATCTCTTTCTGTCGCGTCATCAATACTTCGAGGCGGCGGGCTTTTTCTTCGTCCGGGATGGCATCTTCCAATGCCAGTGACGGAGTGTTGGGGCGCGGGGAATATTTGAAGGTGAAGACGGCGTCGTAGCCGACTTCGTCGAGCAACGATAACGTCTGAGCGAAGTCTTCTTCGGTCTCTCCGGGAAAGCCGACGATGATGTCGCTGGTGATGCTGATTGGGCGTTTGGCGGACTTCATCCAGGCGATGCGCTCGAGATATTGGTCGCGAGTGTAAAGGCGCTGCATGGCGTTGAGCACGGGATCCGATCCGCTTTGTACGGGAAGGTGAACGTGATCGCAGAGGGTGGGCACGGCGTCGATGGCGTCGATGATGTCCCGTCCGAAGTCGCGGGGATGCGAAGTGGTGAAGCGGACTCTCTTAATCCCCGGCACTTCACCGACGGCGGCTAGCAGCTCCGCGAAAGTTTTCTTTCCACCCGGCTTCCCTTCCGGATCTTTGTAGGAGTTCACGTTCTGTCCGAGCAATTGGATTTCGGTGTAGCCGAGATCGGCCATCTGGCGGGCTTCGGCGAGCACCGAGTCGGAGGTGCGGCTGCGTTCTTTTCCGCGGGTGAACGGAACGACGCAGTAGGCGCAGAATTTGTCGCAGCCTTCGATGATCGTGATGTATCCGCGATGCGGATTGCTGCGGGCGGTGAATTCGGTCTCGAAGCAATCTTCCGTTTCGCGATCGTCGAGTCCGGTGATGCGAACCAGACTTGCGGTTTGTGGTTTGCGGCTTCCGGAGCTCTCTACCGCCGGTTGGATGCTCTCCAACTGCGCGAGCATCTGAGGCAGGTTGCGGTAGCTTGCCGATCCGCAAACTAGAGACACATGAGGCGCGCGCTCGAAAATCTTTTCGCCTTCCTGCTGTGCGACACAACCGAGGACTCCGAACTTTTTGCCCTGCTTCAACAGTTTCTTGTAATCGTTGAGCCGGTTGAATACTTTCTGCTCCGCCTTGTCACGGATGGAACAGGTGTTGTAGAGAATCAAGTCGGCCTGCTCGACCGTGTTTACCTGCTGATAGCCTTCGTGGACAAGCGTGCCAATGACTTTTTCGGAGTCATGGACGTTCATCTGGCAGCCGAAGGTTTCGAGGTAGAAAGTTTTGTGGGAGTCCCCAGACATAGATGAAGCCAGTATAACGCGGGCGCAAGCGGCGAGCCGAGATTCCTCGCCCCACGCCTCAGATCACCGAAGGAGAGAGCATCCCTCAGGGCTGAAGCCCTCATACTTACGACTGAGGCGGCACGACTGAAGTCGTGCCGTTCCCGGACTTCGTGAAACGATTTCCCCTGCGCGATCACTATCCGGCAGCGGCGTGAAATGTGACGCCAAGGAGGTACCATGGCCGATTTTATTTTCAGAGTGGACTCCGTCCGCCTGAATGATGCTCAACAAGAGAAGATAGCATCTGCAATCCAGGGAGCTGTCTTAACCGAACTGGCAAGACTCGACTTACACGGGGACCAGGGAAAAGGCAAGGCAGCTGGCGGTTCTTCCGGTGGAAACTGTCTCTACATCCCGATTAACTGGAAAGGCGGGATGCTAATCAAGGCCGAAGAGGTGGGGGCCGCCTCGGGCAGCAGTCTGTCGGTCACGAACGCGGGCAATCGAACTCAAACCGCTGCGTAGGGTGGGAGACGTATGGCAGACTCTTCGATCCTTTGCCCAAGTTGGTCGTGCGAAGCGGGCGCGAGTTTGATTGGGATCGTTCTGGCGGATGGTTCGGTCGCGTTTTCGAAAGACCGCATCGTGATCGATGCGGCTTTCGTTGAGGCAGCGCGGCAGGGCCGTTCACCGGAGAAACGATTCCGCTTCAGCAGCACCTGCAAGCGAGCGGGATGCATGCAGTGGACGGACGGTAAGTGCGGCATCGTAGACCGCATAATCGGTGAACACGAGGAGCATGCTGCGGCGGCGAGCGAGGAAGCCTTCGTCCTTCCGGAGTGTTCCATCCGGCCGCAATGCCGGTGGCACTTGCAATCGGGGGATAAGGCTTGCCGGGCGTGTCCGGAAGTGATTACCGATACCCGCGCGGAAATCGCCGAACCTGCAGCCTTGTCAGCGTGAAGTAATTGGAATATGAGTTCCTATAAGCGCGAAGGAGACCCTAATCCTTCGCGCCTTTTTGTTGGCAGAAAGCGCGCGATTGAGGCCGCGCCGTGAGAATGAAGGTCGCAACGGGATTCTAGATTTTGCGGCGGCAAACACGAGACTAGGGCAATGTGTACTCGAATTCGTAGGAGTGTTTGCCTTCGCTGATGATGATGGTCATCTTTCCGGCGAGGCCAACGAGTTGGGCGGTGCCGGAATCGGGGACGACGGTGATGCTGAGTTCCGGGACGCCGCGATTCATGGTGCCGGTGTGCTGCAGGGCGAAGGTTCCGGTGCGGACTCCGGTGGAAGTACGCAGAGTTCCTGTAACGCGTTCGATGGCAACGTACCCAGCGGAGCCTTTGACGTCGGTCATGGCGGTAAGCATCTGGCCCTTGCTGGTGGCTTCGAGATCGCCGTGAAAAGTTTTGTCGATCGCCATGCGGCCGACGGTGGGGTCGCCGATTTTGTCATCGGTCTGTGGAGTGATCTTGACTTCGAATGGACCGCTAGCGTGCGCGGACATGGGTGTTCCCTTCTGAGTGGGTGAGATCTGAGCGGAGGCAGGGCGAGTGTTGGCAAAGGCCAAGCTGAACAAGGCCAGAGCGACAATGCAGGCTGATGCAATGCGGGATTGCCGGATCATGCCTGCATTGTCGGCTGGCGGCTGATGCGGCGTCAACCGCGGGTCTCGACGGTGTCTCCTTTTTCGACAAAGGCGAGGAGCCATCCGAGGACGCGCTTCCAACCTTCGGAGTGACCGGCCGCGGCGGCCGGCTGGCCGGCGAAACCTTCGTGCCTAATTCTGAGCAGCGTGCCGGTGCCAGCGCGCTGCGGACCATTGGGATGAAGTCCGTGAACGCTTTGTGGCTCGAGTTCCCAGTACACCACGGTCTTTATGAGTTCTCCATGCCAACTATGAATCCATGTGTGAACGAGTTGGCGTGGAGGATCGACTTTCAGATACTCGCCCTCGACGCGGAATGAAGTGCCATCGGCGCCGAGGCCGTCACTCGACCATTTGCCGCCCACGCGTAAGTCGGCTTTCCAATCCGTGATGGTGTAGAGACCTTGCTGACCCCACCACCGCGGCATTTGGTTGGGATCGGTTATGGCCTGAAAGACGCGAGCCGGGGGCGCGGCGACGAAGATTTCGCCGGTTATTACATCTTGATCGGGCGTGATTGCAACAATTGCCATGGGCTTGCTCCTGGATTATTTGTCGAGAAAGTTTTTGAGAGCCTGCAAGAGTCCTGGCCAACCTTGGCTATAGGCCTGGCAAGCCGACGGAAGTAGAGCCAGACCACTGTGTGTAACTTTGAGATGAGTTCCCGTTTTGGTGGGCGAGAGTTGCCACCGAACTTCGGTGCGGTGCGCAGGGATCGCATGCCAGTTGGCAAACCAGGAGTAGGACAACAGGCGCGGTGGATCGAATTCGATGATTTCTCCGTGATGATCGTAGTCTTTTTCGGGATCGGCGCCTTTCAGTTCTCGTGACACGGAGCGCCACTTACCGCCGGGGCGCGGGTCCATCTCCCAGAAAGTGGTTTTGAATGCTTCGTCCGACCCCCACTGCAGCGCCTGCGCGCGATCGGTCAATGCCTGGAAGACACGCTCCGGGGGTGCGGCGATTTCTATTTCCGTGATGACGGCATCGTTGTTGTTGATGACAGTGGATTTGATCTTGGTCGTAGTCATAATAGCTCCGATTATCAAAACCCCACTTCTCGCAGAGGACGCGGGAAATGGGGTCCTCGCACATTATTTTCTTGCGTGCTATTTTTGCGCCACCTCGTTCCGCCGCAGGTCGAAGTATTCTTTCATTTCTTTGCCGGGGGCGGCGGCGAAGGTCCAGTCTTCGGTGTGATGGTTCGGATCGATGACGGTGATGACGACGCGTTGCATGTGGCCTGCATCGGGAGTGGCGAGGTTGGTGGCGTCGAGGAAGTCGAAGGTGATGGTCTTGCCGTCAGGGGATGCAGTCGCGGTCATGCGAGGCTGGTTGCCGGCGCCGCAATAGTGCGTCATCAGCAGGCGGTTGGGACCGTCGAGGTAGAACATCGTGATCATATTTTCGTGGCCGGTGCCGTGGATTTCACTCATGAGAGCGGAGCCTCCGGCGGTGTCGCGGAAGGAAACGCTGAGCGGCTTGCCCTGGGCGGACTTCCCTTCCCAGGAACCAGTGAGCGATTTGAGCTGATCGAAAGATTTCTGGGCGGTGGTTTGGGCGATGGCTGCGGTTGCAGCCAGGAGAACGACCGAGAGAGCGATGCGAAGTGATTTCATCTTAGCGATTTCCTTTCGAAGTTTTGGGGTTGGGGTTGGGAGACTGCGGCTGCTTAATTTCGTTGGCGTATTCGGTTTCGACAAAATTCTTTAGATTGGTGAGGCTCATTGTCCAGAAGTTGCGGTATTGATCGAGCCATGAATCCACGGCGCGGAGCGGGTCAGGATTGAGTTGGTAGACGCGGTGGCGGCCTTCGCGGTGCTCGCGGACCAGGTGGGCGCGGCGGAGCAGGCGAAGATGTTTGGAGATTGCGGGACGGGAGACAGGGAAAGCTCCCGCGATCTCACCGGCGGGCTGGCTGCCGCGCCGCAAGAGATCGAGGACGGCGCGGCGGGTGGGGTCGGCGAGCGCCTGGAACGTGGCCTCCGGAGAATATGTAACCGAACGGTTCCGCATAATGCGTAACCATATCGTTACGGGATAAACTTGTCAAGAGCTTTTCGTGAAGTTTTTTTACGGGACCATCCGCCGAACCATCCGTTGATAAACTTTTGACAAGCGGCGACACCGTTGAGTGTTGATTCGCGATATGAGCGTTGACGCGCGATTGAAGGTGGGAGGAGAATGTGGAGGCCTCAGCAGGAGGGAGTATGAGTCGGTCTCGCCGGTCCGCGAGGACATCGTCCAGTCTTCCCAAGTCAACTCATCAACGGCTGAATATGTATGCTCTTGCGGCCGGAGCGGCCGGAGTTAGCGTGCTGGCGCTGGCGCCGACGGCTGACGCAAAGATTGTTTACACGCCCGCGCATGTGTCCATCCTGGGACCGCGGGGCCTGTACAACCTCGATTTCAACCACGACGGAATTACGGATTTCACGATCACCAACACGACCAGATCCAACACTGACCAAGCCTTTTGGAATTTGTTTGTGAATTGCCCGCAAGGCAATGCCGTAGTGGGGACCTTCGTTTACCGTGGGTTCCCGCCCGATGCGCGTGCGTTCTTTGCGGGTGCGCCGATCGGCCCCCATGAACCCTTTTTTTCGAGAGATGCGAAACTGGCCACCTTTTATTATGGGGGTGGCGGCGCCAGTTCGCACGGCAACTGGCTCAACGTAACGAACCGCTATTTGGGAATGAAGTTTCAGATTGCGGGGCAAACTCACTATGGGTGGGCGCGGCTAAGAGTGAAAGTTACCAAAAACCCGATCAATATCTATGCGGAGCTGACCGGCTACGCCTACGAGACCGCAGCGGATACGCCGATTGTTGCCGGGAAGACGACCGGTGCGGATGTGGAAGAAATGCCTGAAGCTCGCAGCGCACCCAGCGCCGCCCCGGCTACGCTGGGAGTGTTAGCGATGGGATCCCGTGGGCCGGCAATCTGGCGACGGGAAGATTAATCGCCCAACTGGACGGACACTGCCGGGAGGCTGCCACTAACGAACATCTTCTTCTATTGCCCTGCTTTATTCGGTAGAGCCCGTGCCGACGAGATCCAGAAATGCTTGATGCATTCGCGTATCGTCGGAGAGTTCGGGGTGGAAGGTTGCGGCCATGGCTCTTCCCTGCCGGACGGCGACCGGGTCCGCTCCTTCGGTGGCGATGATTTCGACGGCGGCTCCGACGCGGGAAATCTTTGGGGCGCGGATGAAGACCATTTCGAGCGGGGAGTTTCCCATCTTCTCCTGAATGAATTGACCTTCGCGGATCGAGCTGTCGATCTGGCGTCCGTAGGCGTTACGGCGGATGCCGATGTCGATCGCGCCAAGACCGGCTTGCTGAGGGTTTTCTACTTCGGTCGCCAGGAGAATGGCTCCCGCACAAGTGCCGAAGGTAGGCTTCAGGCGGACGAATTGTTTCAACTTTTCAAATCCTTCTCTCCCCAGCAATTTAAGGAACGTACCGGACTCGCCTCCGGGGATGACCAGGCCGTCGATGGCATCGAGTTGCTCAGGCTTCTTGACGAGGACGACATGGGCGCCGAGTTCTTCGAGACGGCGGCGGTGGGCGTCGAAGTCTCCTTGCAGCGCGAGCACCCCGATGGTAAGAGGCGTTGATCGTCGATCCTTGGCGGTAGGCCGATGTGGCGCCTTCGTTGGCACTTCTTGATTTTAATGGATACGTTTGCAATTTGCGGGGAACTGTTTCATTGGAAGTTTTCTCGCGGCGGCTTTTACATTTTGCGGCTACAAGGTGACGAATGAAAATCGGCACGCTCTGATCTTCTTCCTCCCGCCGGCGGTAATGTTTACTCTGCTTCTGCTCTGGATCTCCGGAAGAGCGCGGAAGAGACTTGCCGAGTCTGCTCACGAACGATGCGAGGACGGGCAGCCGCCATTGCGAGAGGAGTCCTTTCCTGACTATTGGGTACGTCAAAGGCACAATTCGTGTGGGATCGGCTTGTTCGGCGCTGCGAGCTTACGCAGTGGTTACGGATGCCTGTGCTTGGGACGGCCTGGGCGGAACCAGGGCGATCAGGGCTACACCGATGATGACCAGGATAATGCTGCCTGCGACGAGGTGGACGCGCTCTCCTGTATCATGGATCGCCTGCCCAGCCATCACAGCGGCGTGAGCAAAATTCGACCATGCAGTGAAGGCGATCAGGCTGCGATTCGCTGAAGGGTTCGGCGCTGCCAGCAACAGGAAAATTCCCAGCGTGACGTACAGGCTCAGCATCATCGGTCCGTATTCCGCCTGCTTCGCTTGCCACAGTGAGGTCATGAGGGGATAAATGGTGGCGCAGAAGATGAATCCCACAAGCACCAATAACATCTTCAGCGAACGCTCACGGTTCATGGGTCCTCCGGGTGAATCATGCGATTCTGACACGAGGATACGTCTCGGGGAATGTTAATGACAAACCAAACGGTAAATAGTTCGCCACAGCTTTATGCACGTATCGCCGGCGTATTGTATTTGGTTAACATCGCTTGCGGTCTATTCGGTGAAATCTTCGTCAGAGGCCATCTTGTTGTTGCAGGGGATGCTGCTGCCACGGCGCACCGGATTGTGACTTCTGAATTTCTGTTT
>Ga0210393_10004671_pt1 | contig 10807 bp, 16 predicted proteins | sample IncBWC27OmetaG_FD_160068 | JGI IMG/M metagenome (GOLD analysis project Ga0210393, IMG submission 160068) | Forest soil microbial communities from Barre Woods Harvard Forest LTER site, Petersham, Massachusetts, United States - Inc-BW-C-27-O ...
CACCGAAGCCGTTGACGGCATAGCTGGTAGTGACGCCGCCGGTGATGGCCGAGCTCATGCGACCTCGGGCGTCGTAGTCGTAGGTAATGGTGGCGTCCCCGATCTGGTTACCGGAGGCGTCGTAGGGTTCGGTCTGGGTGGTGAGGCCGCTGAGCGAGGACAGACGGTTGCTCGTCGTGGGGTAGTGGTAGGTCGTGGTGCCAGCGCTCGTGACCGTGTCGCTACGGTTGCTGTCGGCATCGTAGCCGTAGGATGTCGTGGCGGTGCCGTTGACGAATCCGGTGAGCCGGTCGTCGTTGTCGTAACCGTAGGTCTTGGCGCTGAGGCCGGTTTCCGTGAGGTGCGTGACGCGGCTGGCATTGTCGTAGGTGAGGATCTGCACGTTCGTGCTGCCGCCCACCGCGATTTCGCTGATGCGCCCGTCCTTATCAAAGGTTCTGGCATAGGTCAGCCCGTTGGGCTGCGTCCAGCTCTTTGCCGGGCCGAATGGGAAGTAGGCGATGCTGCCGGCCCCGGTGGAAAGCGCGCTTATGCGGCCAGACGTGTCGTAGCTATAGGCGATCACCTTGCCCGAGGGGTATTTGAGGGCGCTGAGACGGCCAAAGGCATCGTAGGTGTAGGTCAGGGGGAGCGTCACCGCGCCCGTCACCTGCGATTTTGTCAGCACCTGGCCGAACTGGTTGTAGGTGAAACTCGTGGTTCCAGCCGGATCGACCATTTTGGCCAGATGCCCGATGCCGTAGGTGCCAGTGTCATACGTGTAGGTAACGGTCTCGCCGCCCGTCCAGGTGATCTTGAGGAGCCGGTTGAGGGCGTCATAGGTGTAGGTGCCCACCTTGGCTCTGGCGTCCGTCGAGGTGAGCAGGTTGCCGGCAGCGTCAAACCGCGGTAAAATCCGTCTGCGTCTCGAACAAGTTTCCGGTTCCCACATTGATAGGATCGCCGGCGTCCATTACGCACATCCCGCCTTTGTTCTTTCCCGAAGAACCTGAATTAATGGCGAGTCCGTAAGGGCTGCGCACTCCCGTGATGAAGGTCGGCTTGATGGGATCGCCTGAGGTGGCGTCGTATGTGGCAACGCTACCGAGTCCCGAAGCTAGAATTGAGACAAAGACGGTGTTACCAAGCGTCGCGATCCCCTCAGGACGGCTCAGCCCAGTGACCAAGTTCTGTTTGATTGGCGCGCCTGAGGTGGCGTTGTATGTGCCTACGCTCCCACCGGCTGCCGCAGTGTATCTGCTCACTGTTCTCTGAAAAACGAATAATCTAGTCGACACTTTCCCCTAACAATCTAACGGGACCGAGAGGGGATTCCTTCTTTAGGGCCGTCTTGTCGTCATACAGAAAAGTCGCTATCACCGGATTCTTCATTTTGTTCAAACGATATGAAAAAGTGCAACTACGACCTCCGGTAAAACTCGGCTGGAAGGATGCGGCTCCCTCGTTACAAACGTTTTGTATGATCTTGCGGGCAGATTGTAAAAAGGATAAGGCCTTTTCATCCGCTCCATTGGCTTGTTTGTCTGCCATTTCATCCAATCTTTGCAGCCACTTATTAAAGCCCTGGTCCGCATACCTTGTGCGCCCCATGTTACCGCTGTATCCGGCTGTGAAGCAGATTTAAATTCTCTAAATAAGAGCGGGACCTCTCCTGGATACACGGCTCCAGCGCCCTTCATTTTCCCAGAGTTGAGGTTCTTGAAGTGGTGAATCCGAGAAAACAGAAACTTCTATTGTTGCTCCACGACTTTCGGCGGTGACATATTTCGACGGATCGATGAGGATATAATCTCCGCCGGGAAGTCGCTTATGATATTTTGTTACAAGGAGGCAATCTGCCGGAAAATCGGAAACGTCGTTCCAATTAGGGTCTGGTTCATAGGCCCCCTGCGAAGACAGTTTAGCTTCCGCTTTCGCAGTCGACTGGAGGAATAGTAGACCCATTACGCATGCAACAGCGAAGAAAACAAAGATAAACGCCATACGTGCTTGTAGAACAGCCGAAGTTTTCGGATTCAGCAAAATGCCAAGAATTCCAACTAAGAATCCTAGTATGACAACGGCGCGCACTAAGAACACCCACTTCTGAACAGTCTTTGAATTCGCAAGGTCAGCCATATACAAGATTGGGTTGCGCAAGGTTTCTATTCGCTAATTCGCAAAATACAGGTCTAATCGACGATATTGAAGCTTTGGAAGGAGTTTTACTGGTCTGCGCCGCGTTCGCAATACCCCGATCGGATGACAACAGGTAGTGCGTTTTCGCTTGACACATTATCAATGCCATAAGCAAATACTCGCCCCGGACAATCACTGCTTGCCGCGGTTTATCCACGGGTTCATCGACGCTGACCCGTCGGCGGGTATCGTTGCCCTTCTCATCGACGGCGGAGACCTTCACCAAGCGGCTTAGTCAGGGCAATTGCTACCTCCTGCTTGGCTGCCGGCACATGCCATGTTGGCTGCATGGCTTGCCTTAAGCCGTCAACCCCCATTGGGCCTACTACGGCTTGATGAGAAGCCATGCCTGCCGCAATTCCGGAATGACCGGCACACCGAGGGTAAAAATCAACTCGAACCGATGTCCCGTCTTTGCCAAAAGATCCGCGACAATGACCGATAAAAGACAAAGCCGGTCTGAAGCGGTTCCAGACGCACCTCGGGACGGATATGGAACATTGTGAGCATGATGGCGTAGATTCGGTTAAGCCCCAGGGAGGATCTCCGGAGGCAAAAATACGGTTAAATCCAAGACTTCTGACATCGTCGTAAATACTTTACTATTGAGGTCAGCGGCGATCATCATTTCTTTGTGGCTGTAACCAATAAGCCTTCCGGATGTCGCTCTACTTTGGTAATCGTAAAATCTTTTGATAATAGGGTCCTGATGTCATTTTCTATTACATCGAGCGTTGCTCCACCAGTGGAATTCTGAAGGATTCTCAGCGTACCTCGCGGGACAAGAAGATCGCGCGCCGCTTCAACCCCGGCAGGAGTAAGCCCCGTCGTGGAGAGACCGGCAACCGGATTAGGAGTGATGCCCATCCTTTCAACAAATAGGTCTTCGTATTGGCCTCGCAGCTGGGGAAACTTCTGCAGCGCATCTTCGAGCCGAGTGTGCCAGTGCGGTTGGTTGCGAGCGACGGCATCCATAGTTTCAGGAGATCCGACGTCAGGAACGCTGCTGCGCGCGGTCTTGGCACCTCTGCCAGCGACGAGACTCCTCCCCGGACCTCGGCCAGCACCGCGGACGGACTCCAATTCTGCTTCGGTCAACTCGCGAAATAAACCGTTGGCGGCCGATCTGCCTACCCTGGAAACCGCTGTAGCGACGATCTTTCCTCGCAGATATCCCGCAAGGCTTACCACCAGCTTCGTTGCTATCCACAAATCGTAGGGTGTAACCCATTCAGCTTCGACCCCATCCCGATTCTTGTAGCCGTTCTCAAGTAGAACCCTGCCATGAATGTCTATGTAGAGAAGATAGGATTGGTCCAATACACCAATTGGACGGTATGTAGCGCGCGGCGGTTGTTTTGTTACAAATACGTCCAGGCCGGCTTTAAGCATGTCGGGAAGTGACATCCGTATATTCGGGGCAAAGATCCAATCGCCAGTGATCCAGCCAAAGTGGCCAGTGACCTGCATGTTTTCGTTTACGAATGGCTGCAGGGGGTTGCTGGAGAAAACTAGTTTGCTCCATTGCCATTCCCAGGAAGTGGCAAAACGCCAAAAATCCTGATCCTGCCTTTCGACAATGAGTATCTGAACAAAGTGCTTTTCGCGAAACGTCCAGGCAACGTGGACACCTTTGGTATTGGCCACAGCTTTCGAAAAGCTAGATCCGTATTCATGCCCAGTCCAATCGATCCCACCCCAAACGAAATGATTCGTAAAGGTGCGATGATAGGCTACTTCGTCCATAAAAATTCTTCCCAAAGATCTCTTTTACGAGAGTTGAGGAACGCCTTCGATGCGATCAGATTCTACGGGTCTACTCATAGGTTTGAGAGGGCGCTCCAAGATTGATTTACGGCAGTTGGAATCCCTGGTTTATAAGAAAACTGCTGATCAACTTCGTTTCTTACCCGGTCGGGTGAGTGGCGCCAGTTGTCGAACTGCACTTAAATCGTAGACACACACTCTCGAGGGAATCCACGATTTAAATGCAGTAATCGTTGTATTTAAATCGCAGATTACTGCACTTAATTCGTGGACTGATTTCAGCGTTGATTTCGGAGGGATATTGCCGTCAGCAATCCGCGTTCTCGCGGATGCACCTACTTCTTGCCAATGATCTTCGCCGAGGAGAGTTCACGTCCTGAAGACCGGCGCTCACTACGATTTAAGTGCAGTGCTTTCTACGAATTAAATGCGTGAACACGTTGTCTGTACACGATTTGAGTGCAGCAAACGACTACATTTTGTGATTTAAGTTTGGAATGAATGGATGACGCGGCTGGATACGTGCCGGCTGAAACGATCGGCCGTTGACCCAGGAAGCAAGAAGATCCAGATCGAATCGAGGCGGTCTGCGGCTACGCAACCCCATGATATAAGCGATCGTCAGCGCCGTGGGGAGCAAGGCCAGGAGGAACTTGGCTAAGAGCGGCATCCCGTTGTCGCCGTTCAACAGCATGGTCAAGATGAATACGGATAGCATCCCGGAAATAACGACCGGCATCCCGAGGTTGCCTTCGAACCCAAAGGCGTGTCCGGTCGACCTCGCTCTCGGTCGAGTATCCGAGTAGATCAGGGTCTCGTTCATGTTCGAGAGAAGAGTGCAGCGAGGTGTCAGATCTAGTATCCCGCTCAAAAGCCTGTGACCGCGCTGCTTGCGGCACCGCCGAACATGGCAAACAAGGCCTTCATCAGAGCCACGGCGCCGGCTACCCCGATGCCGTAGATGACCGTCATCTTCCAATTTTCGTCTCGTTTCGCGTTGAGAAAGCCCGACATCACCATCACGCATCCGGCGATAAATCCGAAAACCATAATGAGGTTGAGGCCGTTCTTGAGCGGACCGACGAAACTGTCCAAGGAACCCGTTCCGTCCGCAAAAGCAGCCTCCGCGTATGCGCAGGTCAGCAGGGCAACGATCAAAGCTTTTCGCCAGTTGCTGACGACACACCATCGCCGGGAAGGAAATCTCTGCTTCATCACAAAACAGTTTTATAATATGTATGCGAATCTGACAATAGAAAAATACGTTTATTTTTTCTGTTGTCTTTTAACGCCCCTGCAGGTGTGAACTTCCGCGCAACCAATTCACCGTGACACCAGCGTCTCCCACGCGATTTGGTCGCGAAAGAGAATCGAACTCAACCGATCCCTACTGGCAAAGGAAGTCATAAATAAAACGGCTGACCCGAATGACGCTTCTAAGTTAAGGGCGGTTTGGGTTGATTCTGGGCCCCGAAGGCGCCGTCTGGAGTTTGGACATTCCGAGAACTATTCAGGGCGCGGGGTAAGGCGAGACGCCTTACTTACGGCAGATAGGCGGGACATACCAGGATATGCCCTTTCCTCCGAACCGGACTGGGATATTTCAAAACCGGCGAGCAGCTTCTCTCGGCTGACCCTTCCAACCCTTCCACCGCGCCGGGGAGTTTGGACGCTTGTTCGCCATAATTTTAGTTACGATCACAAATTTGACGAAAAGAATAATTGCAATAAATTTAAACCTAGGAGGTAATCGGTGAAAACAAACAAGTTTTTTGAAAAGGTAGACAGCGTCACGACTCTTAACGAGATTTGCCCAATTTGCGAAAGGAAGATCTGCCGCATTTGCGCCCAAGGCATCAATTGGTTTGGTTGTGAATGTTTGGTCGAAGAAGTCCTCCGGAAAACCACCGGAAGTGTCGGCTTTAATCGATTGTTCCCGGAGGGGCGGGCACGCAAGGTTAAACGCCCCAAAATTTGGAGAGAGATCCCGATCCCAACAGAAGCTGACGAGGAAGAATTTCTCGAAGGCTTGAAGAACACTTCAAAGCGAAAACTTATTGCCCGCGGAAAAGAATACCCTGAGGAGTGGGATGACCTTCTGGTTACGATGAATCCTCTGGACAGACCTTCGTCGGAGCGATAACGGGGGCGACGCAAGGGAGGGACCACTTGTGACTGGTTGAACGCGGTGGAACCAATGCTGAAAGCGTCGCCGTCACCCACCGTGTTGACTCAAATATTTCCAAAATGATTAAGGGATGAGTGGGTTGCCCATCTGCGACAACCATGCACGGCGGGAACGATTTGTCTAGTTTAGCTCTTCACTAACCCCGTTAGTCCGCCCACCCAAAGCGTTGTGAGAACCCAACCAGCAATGATGTGGAACCACAAATAGCCCCGAAGAAGGCTTCCGCTGATCGGGACCACGATCTTACCGAACGCATAGGCCTATAGCCGTATCCAATGATCGGTCCAAAAATGTGATACCAAAAGAAATCATCACTGAATCCGTGGATGTGACGGCCGCATTCGTCGTTTTTGGCGATCAGGACCTTTACCGCGTCCTCTTGGAGACCCATATTGCGCAAAACTGCAGCCATCTGCTCATACGGCTGGGCGATAAAATGATCTTCTGGTTTCTGATGTTGAAGGCCGAGCCACTCGATCTGCGTCTCTGAATTCGATGTCGCCCGGTCATCGAGCACATTGAAAACGAAGCCATGAAGCTTGCATTCTGTGGGCCAGTTCTGTTTTCCATTTAAGAGACCTCCCGCCTTCACGTCCCGCACATCCAAAGTGAATGGTGCTTTTCCTTCCACCTTATCGGTACCCAATTCTAAGACGCTGCCAATGTTTGCAGCTAAAAAGAGCAACGTTCCTCGCGCTTCGAAGTGTCGACGCAGCAGGACACTGCCCTCAATTTTTGCGGACATAACGCAGAGCGCGTTGTCTGGGGGGTTGTTGTCTTCGGGGTCATAAAAATAGCCGTTATCACAATCCAAGTTTCCAGCCATTGTCGCGCTTCGAAAATTAACCGTTCCCCTCGATTGGAAGCCGTCCCGCAAGTAGACGTCTGCCCCAACTTTCACTGATTCGGCGTTTATTGCCGTATGGCTGCCTGAAAAGTGTCCGCCCCCACAATCCAAGTTCCCTTCAATTGTCGCGTTGCGAAGCACGACCTCCCCGCTTGCCGTGAAGAGCTCACTCTTCTCGAAGTACGGCCGACAGAAATGTGCATTCCCAGTAACTTTCATTGACTCTGCGTAAAGTGCATTGTCTGGTTGGTCCTGTTCCCCTGCGATACCATCAAAGTGTGCGCCCTCACAATCCAAGTTTCCACCGATTGTCGCGTTGCTAAGCACAACTACTCCCCTTACTTCAACACTTTCCAAGTTTACGCCGGCGGCGATCTTAGCATTTTCAAGGTCGAGCGCATGCGGCCATTGCCCATAGCGTTTGCCTGACTGACCTCGGTCAAAATGCGCCTCGTTAGCCCGAAAACTCCCGCCAATCGTCGCATTTCGAAGCACTACCGGTCCCCCGGCTCGGAACCCATTGGAAAAGACGAGATCTCTTTCAACGCTCAGACCATCACCTTGCAACCCCTTTATTTCTGTGGTCTGAAGCTCGAGACTGCGAAGGCTCGATTGATTCAGAAGGAGGACCTCCGTAAAGGCACATGCAGTCGCTCGCAGGGGAAATTGAATTTTCGCCCAAGCTAAGTTGAGGACCCCGTCGACGCGTGCTCCATTTAGCTCGGATACCGTGGGAGGTAACCAGCTGTGAGGCTTTAGGATCGGTGCATAGCCAGGCAATCCATTCGGCCTTGATGATTCGATCTGTACACCATGAGTCTGCACGCAAATCCAGCGCATCGGTCACCGACTTAGTCCCAGGAGCAAAATCGGCTTTTTCCCCGTATTCAATTTCCTGAATGAGCTTTTCGAACGCTCGTCTTTCATCGTCAGAACCAAATTTCGTGAACCTTAGGTGCGCCAATTTACTCAGATCGCTGTCAGGCACTGTGTAAACTTCGACTGGTTCCACGATCGACCCGTCGGTTAGGACCACGGCACAAACAAATTGATGGTCGCTCGTGCCAGTCAAAGACGCGAGGCAATAGCGGATAGGTGTGATTCGGGACCGGACGCCTACTTGATCCAAATCACCGTTGTAAAAGCCTTGTGCCCAGTCCATGGCGATCCGGCGAATTTCGTCGCGATCCACTAGGCGAGTGACCATCCAGTCTAGGGTCTCGAACCGGTACGCGACCTCGCGGGCGTCTTGTAACGGAGATTCACTTCCCAGCAATTTAGTTGCTTGGGCGGAAGCCAAAAATAGCAAGCTAAAAAAACCCATCGCTAACCACTGCATCACAGCGCGATCTCTCGTTCGAAGCAATGAATTAGCTGATAACGCGCCAATGGTGCTCATGGCAAATTGTGATGTTGAGGAATGGATTACATCCAGAGTTAGCGTGAACAGAACGATCAAAAATAATCTAAGCAAGATCGAATCGCAGATTGCTTTTTTCCAGTCGGAAGTTTCTAACGACAATCGCTCATGGTGCGTAACCCTCTACTATTGTACCGTTTCGCATATAATGGTGATGTCGCCGCAGGTCAGTTGGCTGTTTTTCAAGGCGCGAGCGAAGTGCCCGTATCTGGATCCATACGGGCCGATCCGCCGCGGCGGAGGAAAAACAGCCAACTGACCGCGGCCGGCGGGTTGCGTTGAAAATGGACCGGCGGCTGTCTGGCGGCCGCCGGATCGGCTACGTATCGAGTTAGATATGCGCCCTCCTCGCGCCTTGCCGGCGGCCCATTTCGAACGCAACGACATCACCATTATATGCGAGAGGGTACAGTCGGTCTTTCTAACCGCGGACTCCGAATAGAAGGCAGTGGCCAAAGCATTGTGGCCTGGTCCAGCCGTGGATTTAACGTTACATCGAACACTATTGGACTTGGCTACTACTAAAGAGGGAAAACGCGGCTAGTAACGACCAACGTTTACACAAAGCCGGTCAAATTTGGCATGACCGATACGACAAACGTTCTCCGTTGGTCCTGGTGCCGGACGTCGCGGTTTTCGGTGACGACTTCATGTTGCCGGAGAAGTTCGAGGAAGCGAGTAGCTACGCCTGCGCAGACACCGCCACGATCCGCACCATGCGCTTGCCCTTTCCGAATGAGCCGACGGCGTACGGTAGCGCCAAGTCCGACATGGCCGGGCTCAAGGGAGTATCGTGTCGATCCGGATGAAATGGTAGGGTTCGTGGACAAGGCCGAGGTGCTGGTGATGCAGTTCGCGCCGGTCTTGGGGCAGATGCTGGACCGGATGCCTTTGCTCAAGTTGATCGCTGTTTCGCGCGGTGGACCGGTGAACATCGACATGGCGGCGGCGCTCCAATGCGGCGTGCGCGTGCGCAACGCGTCCGGGCGTAAAGCCAGTAGGATCAATTCCGGTTTAAATTGGCGCCATTTGAACAGACCGGCGACTGACGGCTCGAGAACCATATCGGCCCAGGTTATCAGATCACTTCTGCAAAGTTGCAACACTTCCCGAAGACCACCACCGTCCGGCAATCGCGACCAAGCTGTAATCTTTCGGCGTGCCACGCCGCTTGATCAAGACTCCGCTAGGAGCTAGTCTAGCTTCCCCTCACCAGGACGGTAATGGAAACGGACGGTAGAGGACGGCCAAAGCGGAGTAGTGCGGTCCTAGCGCCTATAGCTGCTTAAAATACGGAAAAGAAACCACCCACCTCTTATTTATGAAAGTAGAAGTCTTCGGTAGTTACCTGCAATCCCAGGCGGCGCTCCCAGGAAAGGTCCGCGAACTGCATCCGCTTGCGATCACCATCTCACGCGAGGTAGGTGCTGGCGGGAAAACGATCGCCGAACTGCTGGGCCAACGGTTGACCGCTGCTGAAAAAACGCCAGCCGCGAGCCCGTGGATCGTCTTTGACGCTAGCCTGGCTAAGCAGGTTATAGAAGACCACAACCTGCCCCCCAACCTGGAGCAATTCATGACCGAGGACGCTCGGCTGCTCCCAGTCGAGGCGATTGTGGAAGAAGTCCTGGGGCTTCATCCGTCGGGCTGGACGTTGGTGCAGCACACGACCAAAACCATCCTTCGTCTGGCTGGCTTAGGCCATACGATCCTGGTGGGGCGCGGAGCCAACGTCATCACCGCCCGCCTCCCGAACGTGTTTCACGTGCGGTTGGTGGCACCGATTGCGACGCGAATTCGGCATGCCGCCGCATTCTACCACCTGAGTGAAGCCGAAGCGGCCAAGCTGGTCAGGGAGCAAGATAATGCCCGGCGCCGCTACGTGAGGCGCTTCTTCAACTCTGAGATTGACGACCCGAGCCTCTACGACGTAACGCTCAATACCGGTCGGTTGGGTTTTGCCCGCACGGCAGAGGCCATCGCGCACCTGGCGCTGCAGCACCGCCATGCTCTTGTCCAAAGCTCGACGGAATAGGTCGGTTTATGCGAGGGCGCGATTTTCGTCATCGCCGGTTTGGGCGCACGCAATGGTATGGATCGTTGCTTCTCGACACATGGCCAGTGGTATGGCGAGTTGATCCGTTTGTTCTGCCAGTACCAAGACGAGTGTAGCCAACCGTTGGTTGAGCATCGGTTCCAAGGTTTGAAACAGAGCGTCTCAAAGCCCTGGAGGGCAATTATCCTTTCTGCAATTGGCTCTCGTTGCGATTGAAGACACGCTTATCGAGCGGCCCTTTCGATTTCCTTTAATTCAGCATCCGACAAGAAAATCTCTGCCGCCTTGAGGTTCTCCTCAAGATGAGCAACCGACGAGGTCCCCGGGATCGGCAGCATGACAGGGGAGCGG